>JAABUK010011866.1_pt1 | contig 11228 bp, 16 predicted proteins | sample 5559141 | NCBI WGS metagenome assembly JAABUK01 (sample SAMN10711869, study PRJNA513367) | rock metagenome | isolation source: Antarctica rocks | place: Antarctica: Victoria Land, Pudding Butte nord | collected 2016-01-03
CTTGCCAACTTTAGGCGAGCTGTTATCGATCCCGCGGCTCGGTAGCTTGACGCCTCTTTTCGCGCGATCTGACCTTGACGTGTGGAACCGTGCCCTTACCGCGCCAGCGAGCTCGTGGTGTCACAAGGCGCAACAGGCGAGGAGAGTGCTACTGCTGGGTGACTGGGATCGCTGTAACCAAGCTGTCGGATACGGCGCCTGCAGCCACTGAGCTGGGATGCGTGGGCAAGGTGGGCTTTTACGACTTGTCATTTTTCAACCCTACTCTGCGGCTCACCCTTGTTCGCCTGTTCGTCTACTTGCAGCTCGCATTCTCGCTACCGGATCTTCAACGAATGTAACAAAGGTTGTTCTGATGCTTAACGAAGTCGCGGGTACAGATCGTTCGAACTAATTACCTGTACTCAATATCCCGGACCGCGGACGAGTCGCTCCACGGGTGCCAACCACCATTCGCACGCTTGGGCAGAAGAGCTCGCCGACCTTTGCACGACCGGTGGCACTCAATCGGTTTGCAGCGCCGTCCCTCCCACGGCGCTGGAGATCCCGGCGTCGCGTTTCACATTGGAGGCTCGTCTGGATCGACCACTGTGCATGGTGGCGCGGCGTGCCTGTCGGGAGGGAGGAGGGGAATGACTGGTTGAGCTTCGATTGCACGCATTACATTACCCACCTTTGCTCGTTGTGTGTGAGGTTTCGTGCGAGCGGTTCGGTTGCTGGAGCATGATTTGAGATTGGGGTTGGTGAGATAGGTTGCGCGCGGGCCTGGGGCTGGCGGGTTGAGATCTTGGTTGATCGGATCGTGGAACGCTTCGCCTCTCTATGTCTCCCTACCGGGGCGTTGGTTATGGCTTTAGGCCTCAATCCGGTGCCTGGCATGACCGTTCGATGGAGTCGGGCTAGAAACAAAGTAGTTCGAGAAGTCCCGTGCCCGGTCCCCCCCAGATACGCAAATTGAAGTCATGTAGGACCCGGAGCTGATGGCGTTCCTCTATTGTGTATGTCAGATGTGGGACGTAGGCTTGGGCGCCAGTGCGATCGGTAGCCTGTCCCGTATATCTTGCGTTGGATGCACCCCGGTCGTTTGGTAACCTTTTTTTGCCCTCGTCTTTCCCACCTGCTGCGTTGACGGTTACTCTACAGCAAGGAAGCTTGCTTGACCCGCACTGATTGTTTCGCTCCACGCTGCACCCTTACCCGCCTGCTTGTCTCCTTCGTAGTCCGAGGCTCCGAAGGGACAAGGCAAGACAGCAGCGCTGCAGGCATTGGAGCTTCTGGTCACGGGCGTGGACTTCCTTGATTGCGGTTGCAGTTTGATTATCTTGTTCGAATAACTACATACCCGTCGTGCTGTCTCGACACCCAACCTGCGGTCCGGTTTCTTTCGCCATCAACAGCGCAACAAGTCGACCACGAAAGCTCCAGCTGGCGAGGTTCCACGGACGAAGACCACACCGATCCTGCATTCCAGTGCTCCGTTGCGAACCAAGCTTGCTTCACCTACTGCACAACACGCTGGCAGCAAAGCAAGCAAACAATTTAGTTGTGTCGACAGAACAGATCCCAAAAAGCCCCGCTTCGCTGCGTTAGCTTCGGGCGTCCACCGAAGCTTGCGGGTGGGCGATTTATTGTGAAGGGATGGCCAGCCAGCATCAACAGTCCTCGTACCATCACTTCCATCCCCAATATTACGTCTACCAACCCGCCGGCCAGCAACTCTATCATGACCCGGCCTTCACGCCGCGGGAATATCGACTGCAAGTACCGCAGCCGACGCCTGAGCAGCAGCAACACCAGGCTTTCTTGACCGGGCTTAATCAAGGAAGTTTCCGGCCCCAGCAACAACAAATTCCAATCCGTGTCCGCCAGCAACTTCACCACGCTCGTGTCGCGATGGCGTCTGAAGGGCAGCATGCCGGACCGAGCGAGGAGGAGTTGGCCGAGATGCAGAAGTTGAGCAATGAGTACGAGCCGGAGGTGAAGGTGTGTCTTGCGTCTTTAGAGTTGCGGCACGAAGCGATTGAGCGCTGACCATGATCTACGGGTAGGGACCCCTGGTTGGTCACCGCCAATTGACGACCAATATCACGGCGGAGTATGCGTCGGCCGATCCGGTGTATATCACGAAGACTGAGGTGAGTGGGTGGTGTGAAAGTGTGGGATGGGCTTTGCTGATCACGAGTTGTAGCATCTGCCGGAGAAGTACTCCCACTACCGTACCGTGAGAGGCGATGGGGCATGTGGATGGCGAGGTGAGTGCTATCGTGAACATCACCTCTGGGACACGGTGACTGACTGCACGCAGCTATCGCGTTCGGCTACTTCGAGACTCTGGTCCATTGTGGAGATGCGAACAAGTTCCTCGAAGAGGAAGCCAGGCTTTGCTCCCTCGGAAACACTTGCACTGCCGCCGGCTATGACCAAATGCTCTATGAGGACTTTGCCGACGAGAGTTACGCATTGCTGCGAAAACTTATGACTGGCTTGCAGGATGGCACCGCTGAGAGCGTGCTGTTCGAAGCATTCAACGACGATAACCTCCAGAACTACATCATCACGCACATGAGGGTATGAATACCGCTGCATTACCTTTCAGGGTCGATGCTAATATGCGGTGTAGACACTCACCTCTGCTTGGATGAAGACTCATCCGCAAGACTACTCATCATGGCTGCTCGGCCAGACGATCGATCAGTTCTGCGATCAAATGATCATGCCGATGACGAGCGAGCTTGAGAATCTCAGTCTGACCGCGCTCAAGGACGTGCTTCTGGCACCCGCAGGTATCACCCTTGAGGTCGTCTACCTGGATCGCAGTCCTGGCGTAGCTGCCAACATGCATCGCTTCGATCCTGGCACTGCTGCAAGCTTCGACATTGGCCACATCCGAGTTCTGTACCGCCCGTGAGTGACAATCCTTCTGCTGACCTGTACAATGCTAATGGCTTGCGCAGAGGACACTACGATATCATGTACATGCCTCAGGATCTGCCACCAGTGTCTGTACCGGTGCAGACCTACCTCCAGTACGCAAGCCAACCGTACCACGAACCAGCGTACGATATTTCGATGCCCGACTTCATGACAGCCATCCCCGGCATGTCATTCGCCAACCCACACCAAGCATGGGTGGGCTCAAGCTACGCTGACTCAGACTTCTTCGGCTCCTCCGCGCCAGTACAGCAGTGCCCACAGCCAATATCGGCACCAGTCATCGCAGCTCCCCAGCCGCAGCTGCAAGCAGCGTCCGTGTACGTGCCAGCTGCGACAGCTCATCTCGTGCCACCGCCAACGCAGATGCCCGAAGAGCTTGTCATTCGCACTGTGCCACACGCCAGCGTGTCGTCGCACGAATCGTTCGCGCTGCACACTGCTGGACCGTTCCGATCGTCTCAGTGGCAGCTTCAGGCTAATCTGTCTCAGCATACGCCACTGCAGACTTCAATCTTCAGGAAGTGAGTGAAATCACACCTACTCCGTCTCACGTCGTATGGAACTAACACGGTGTAGTTCGCACTTCAACACAGCGCACTTCCTGAACCCAGACTTCCAACCAGAAGAATGGCACCCGGAAGACGAGTACGTGACACCCAACGCTCGCGGCTCCAAGAACAGAAGCAGCGGATGATACCCACCCAAACTCCTGCGGTATGCCGCCTGACCACGCATGCGCATCGGCCTCCGGACCTTGCTCCACGCTCCGTGCGACCCCCGAAGGTCCGCAACCGATGTGGCACCGAAGGCTCGTCGCACGAACAGGTGGCAAGTGCGTTGGCCTCACCCGGCCCAACTCTGCGTGCTACCCAACACACCCACACCACGAAACCCAACACTAACGACAGCTCATGACCAACCAAACCGAAGACTTATTCACCTCAGGGTACCTTAACACGAGCAGAGTCAATCATCCAACATACCTTTTTCTCCAGCAGAGGCTTATTCACCGAGGAGCGAAGCTGGAGTGAGCTTTTAATCATGCAGATAGCGGTGGAGTATAGCATTATCAGGCGCGGCATCAAGGGAGCTTTTGCTTGCTTGCATTTAGCGATGGCGATAGGGTGATGAATGGGTGAAAGGGTTCGGTGTGCTTTTCGGTTTACTCAAGCATACTTAGATGAGGTATCGTACCGTGTGTGAGAGGTTAATGGATGTCACTCTTTCGTCTTCCCATGCTTCGACTCACACTGCTTCCTCCACAACGTTCGTCTCACTTCCAAAAGTGAGTCAAAGTGAGACGTAACTGCACGTGACGTGCCAAGCCAAAACTTCGAGCACTAACGTTTTTCGACGCCCCCACTCGAGGCAAATTCGATACCTCACCACCAGACCGCCTGACCGCGCACAACACACCCACCTTCATCGCGAACGAGCCTATAGCGAAAACTGCATCATCAGAAACTTCAACACGACGATAACACACCGCCAATACCGCAAACATGGTACGTCTACCGCCTTGGAAGGGGCTGTGGCGTGCAGATCTCCTTTGAGCACACGACAGTCGGAGGAGAGACAATATGGCTCTGTGTGCTCGGGATAGCATGCCTCAGCTCGTGGAGATATTGGTTCAGATGACGGCAGCAAGAATACAGGCTGATAGAGACATCAACAGGTTCTCGCAGTCGATCTCCTCAACCCTACACCGCAGGCCGAGGCCCGCAAGCACAAGCTCAAGGTAATACATCACCTCCATACCCAAATACCACCCTTATACCAGCAAATATGCTGATGCATCCGACAGACTCTCGTCCCCGGCCCACGCTCCTTCTTCATGGACGTCAAGTGCCCCGGCTGCTTCACCATCACGACCGTCTTCTCGCACGCCCAAACCGTCGTCGTCTGCGCCGGCTGCTCGCAGGTGCTGTGCCAGCCCACTGGCGGCAAGGCGAGGCTCACAGAGGGGTGCTCGTTCAGGAGGAAGTAGATGTGTCGCGGACATAAGACGATGGAGGCACGAATGATGAAGGGAGGTGGCGGATGGAGCAGGGAGGAGTGATGCTCACGCATTCACAAGATCGGTGGCTGATATGGATGGATGGAGTTTCTGGCGTGAAAGAATATGCATTGGAGGAGAGATGGCATTTTCTGCGGCGAGCTCTGTTCAGAACTTCAGGGTGAGGACTCCGGATAGCATACCCGTCGAGGAATCCTACCCTTGCTTCGGTCCACGTACTTTAGCGACAAAAGAAACAATTATCAACTGAATATCTTCAAGTCGGCGGTCGTCTCATTTGGTGGTCGAATGCTATGGATACTCAGGCTCACGTGACGCTGTCTCGAAGGTATATCGACAGTTAATTGAAGCACTTACTTTAGACTCGATGTTGGATTGGCTCCTCTTTGCTCCATATGTCCTCTGTTCTTATCTTTGATTGATATATCTAGTCTTGTCGTGTTCACGAAGTTGCGATTTTGTACTGATATGAGTCCCATCCCAACCCCACGCGACCAAAGCCAACCTCGCAGCGTCCAGCATTTTCTTGACTTCTATGGCAACGTCGCTGGCACCAACACTCCGCCGCACGCTCGCCCAAAGAAGCCCTACACAATGCCGAACCCTCCTACACAACGGCCCAAGCCAATGGCAGCGGTCCTTCCAAACTCAAGTCACGCAGAGCAAGATCCCTAACTTCGGCTTCGCCTTCGAGTATGCACACACCCAGTAGCTTGCTACCTACCTTGCCCAATCCTAACGTGCAACTATTGCTCACTACGTTTGCAGCATCGACGGCGTCCTAGTCCGCTCCTCAACCCCCATTTCCGGCGCCAGCAAAGCTCTCTCGTACCTCCAACGCGAATCTATCCCGTTCGTCCTCCTCACCAATGGCGGCGGGAAGAGCGAAGCCGAGCGCGTGCGGGACTTGCAGGAGAAGCTTGATGTAGAGATCACGACGGATATGTTCATGCAGTCGCACACACCGTTCGCGGAGCTGAGGGAGTATCATGATAAAACTGTCCTAGTGGTGGGAGGGGACTACGACAAATGCCAGAAAGTAGCGCAAGGGTATGGGTTCAAGAATGTGGTAACACCTGGAGACATCTACACCGCCCACCCGGATATCTGGCCCTTCGCCAAACCGTTCTCGTCAGTCTACTCGACCTTCGCCAAACCGCTCCCTCGCCAAATCAACCCGGATACTCCAGCAGAGAGTCTGAAAATCGACGCGATATTCGTCTACAACGACCCCCGCGACTGGGGCCTAGACGCTCACCTCATCTTGGATCTCATGCTCTCCTCCCACGGTATCCTCGGCACCCTCTCCCCCAAAAACGGCGACAAAAACTTGCCGAACAACGGCTACCTTCAAGATTCCCAGCCGGCGTTATACTACAGTAACCCCGACCTCTGGTGGGCCTCCTCCTACCACCTCAACCGGCTCGGCCAAGGAGGCTTCCAAGCCGCTTTTGCCGGTCTGTGGAATGAAGTGACTGGCGGAGCGAAGCTCACATCTACGACGATTGGGAAGCCGACGCAGGCGACGTATGAGTATGCGGAAACTTTGTTGCGGGGGAGGAGGAAACGGTTGTGGGGGCAGGTGGGGTTGAATGATCCGTTGAGGGAGGTGTTTATGGTGGGGGATAATCCGGAAAGTGATATTAGGGGGGCAAATGAGTATCGGAGTCCGCATGGGAGTGTGTGGACGAGCATCCTCGTGAAGACGGGTGTTTGGAGGGAGGGAAAGGAGCCGAGTTATAAGCCTGACATCATCCGCGAGAATGTATTGGAGGCGGTGGAGTGGGCTGTTGAGGATGCGAGGAGGAGAGGTTCCGCATGAGTGCTGATGTGAATTTTAGATGATAGACCACCTACGGTAGGCACACGCCGGTTTATGATACCTGTGCTTCTCACTTAGATGTTGTGGTTGTCCGCGATACACAGACGCTTGGGTATATGATGTTTTGGTTACTGATTATGTTTAAAGTAAACTGACAGTGTACTACTAGGCGCTTAGAGCTGCTAGGCTTAAAGCTGCTACGCCGAAGCCGCCACAACTTTCATCGTGTACTCGCCATTAGTCTTCGACTCTCCGTTCGTAACAACCTCTCCCTTCGTCGAGACAGCTTCTCCCTTCGTCTCTGCACCCGCATCGATCTTTGAGCTTGCCTTCTCCAGACCATTGATCTTTCCCGCCCCATTCTCCTCGAGATTGCTCACGAGCCCCGGATCTCTTCCATACTTAAACCCAGCCCCATAATGGTCCTCAGCCAAATGCCGATGGCCCAGCAGGTTCTCCCGGAAAGTCCCGCCGGGCATGGCGTAGTCGTCCCACATCATCCCGCGCCGCTGCAGCTCGGGGACGAGCAGCTCGACGATATCTTCCAGGGAGGAGGGGTTGGTTATGTAGGCTCTGCACACGGCGAAGTTAGCAGGGATTCTGGAGGCAGTGGAAGTGTGCACGAAGCTTACATATTGAACCCATCACAATCGGTCTCATTAACCCAATTCTCGAAGAAATCCGCCACCTGCTCCGCTGACCCGACGGGGGAGGGGTGTAGACCCCCCATCGCCATCCGCTCGCCCAGCAACCTCGGGGTCCAAGGCGGCGCCCCGCCCTCAAGACTCGCCTCAAACGACGCCAACACCGCTGTGATGGCCGCGCCGCCCTTTAAGCTGGACGCAGCGAACGGCTCGTCGAGCGGGAAGAGACTCATATCTATTCCCGTGTAGCCGGAGAACTGCGCCAGCCCGCCGAGGACATCGCCATGGCTTTTGGCTTTTTCGTATTTGGATTGCGCTTCCTCTGGGGTGCGGCCGATAATGGGCACGATGCACGGGAAGAACTTGAGGGAGCTGGGATCTCGGCCTTGGGCGGCGGCTTGCTCGCGCGCGGCGGTTATCTGAGTTTTGCAGAGCGGGATAGTGGCGGGGTTCATGAAGACAGCTTCAGCGTGTCTAGCGGCGAAGGCTGTACCGGTTTTTAAGGTGCCGGCCTGGAACAGCACGGGGGTGCGTTGCGGAGACGGGTGGACTTGGTGGCGGCCGGAGACGCTGAAGTATTTGCCCTTGTGCTCGATTTTCTGGATCTTAGCAGGGTCGTACGCGAGGTCACGATCCCAGACCACGGCGTCCTCGGACCAAGAGGATTCCCAGAGTTTGTAGACGACGTCCATGTACTCCTCCGCCATCGCGTAGCGCTCGTCATGGGCCGGGATGTTCTCGAAGCCTAGCGCGCGAGCAGAGCCGTTGGTATGGCTCGTTATTATATTCTAACCGCATCTCCCCTCGGTGAGATGGTCGAGGGTCGAAAATTGGCGGGCGAGGATTTAGGGTTTGACGTAAGTCGTGCTTACCGTGGGGGCGAAGGCGAGAGAGGTTGTGACGGCTGCCATGGCTGATATGATGGGGACGGGATCCAGGTGGGCGACTTGGTGGCCGGATTTAAGGCAGGCGTCTAGGCTGCCGCCGTAGACGTCGAACCCGACGTACCAGTCTGCTATGAAGATGGCGGAGAGCTTGCCTTTTTCTGCGAGGCGGGCGAGGTCGGTCCAGTATTTGAGGCGGTCTTTGGTTTTGCCGTTGTCTTCAGGGGATCTGGGGGGTGTTAGTGGGTTCGTTGCATGTATTGGAGGTCCGGGCGATTCGTTACCTCCATTGGCCAGAGGCCATGTATGAGCCGGTACATGCTGTTTCGAGGAGACATAGCTGGATCTCCTTCGTCATTTTGCACGCCCGAGAGGATGAGTAGAGAATGGGGAGCGAGTGGAAGTGCCCCAGCGGCAAAGATTAACTATAGCAGTACCTACAGGTATGAGCTCTTGAGCTGATCAGCTACTTGTTGTAGCCACGGCGGATCCGCGAGATCGTCCGCATCATACGGTGCTGCTGGGACCTGCATCCGCGTCCGCATTTGATTCTGATGGAATCTATCACAGTCGTTCTTGGTGTCGAGGTGATTTTGCTCGAGTCAAGCCACGTGGATGCGGAAACTAGCGATTCTTCCGATCACGCTAGTGTACCTTCCTTATCGGGCGATTTTGCAATCTCATAATCGCCGGTGACGACCACAGAGCGGGAGGACGGCGGGGAGGAGACGAGGCAACATGTATTCCTCCAAGACGGACAGTATGCCATCCTTATGGCGTCCCAATCACAGACCACTCCGCCAGCGAAGCGAGCTCGAGTAAGTAAGTCCAGTGGCGAAGTGCGAGCATCGGGAGATGAGAACGCGTCCTGATTGTTGCACTCCTAGCTTTCGCCTGCGAACGCTGCAAGACTCGGAAGCAAAAGGTGAGTCGAACCGATGGACTCGCATGCTGGCTCGACTGAATAGAGTCCCAAGTGTGATGGAAGACCGCCAGCATGTGGCCGATGCGCGCGGCTCGGGATCTCATGCCAGTATACCATCCCTGCCAAGCCTATGCCTTTTGGTCGGAATCAGTATGTAGCATCACTGGAGCGGAGAGTCGCCGAACTGGAAGACTTCTTGGCCAACAAAGGCTTGCTTGGCCAAGTATCGACTTTTACACCTTACAACATTTCTGGACCGAATCCTGCGTCCGAGAGTACAGGGACGCATCTTCCGGGACATGAGTCCCACTTGGATAGTGCGACGCATACACGAGCCTCATCTGTAAGCGATACTGCCGTGGAGGATGGCGACTCGATGGTGCGGATCCTCCGAGACCTATCCCTCGAATCGAACGGCGGTTATATTGGCGCCACCTCTCATTTCACCATGGGACGGCTTTTGAATTCCCTCGTCCAAGGCAAGCAACGCGCCTTCCATGAGGATCACCCTCACGGCCAGATGCCCTACGACAAGGAACGAGACGAATCTCCCAGCATGCGCCTGGCGGATGTGCCGTCTGAGGTTGCGAATAAGCTGTTCTCGGGCTATATGAAGCATGTCGCTACTCGGTACCCCATTCTACAATCAAATTGGATCTATGAGTTGCATTCGAGGCGGGATCGTATCGACAACGCTTACGAACGGAACGTACTTCACCTTGTGTACGCCATCGCCGGCCGGTTTTTGCAGACAACTGGCGACACCGACACGAGTGCGAACTCTTACCCTGAACGACATCAGGCCCAGGTACTCAAAGATCTCGACGAGATGTTGTGCCACAACGATACTAGATCTGTCGTCACACTGGTTCTGCTCGCAGTCTATAGTCTGAGGGCAGAGGGCGGGCCCGGAGCGTGGGCCTACATCGGTCTCGCCATGGTAAGTGTCTCGTTTCCTTGCAGAAGTCACCAGCTAACCGACAATTCCAGCGGATCGCGATCGATATGGGTTTGCACCGTCAAACCAGCGCCGTAGACAATGTCAGTTTCGAAGTGGAGATGCGCAAACGATTATTCTGGTCCTGTTACACGCTCGACCGTCAAGTTTTCATACCTTCTGGACGACCGTTTTCCATCTGCGATCGCGATATCGACGTTGCACTCCCACTAGATGTTGATGAATCCTGCCAGGACATCCGTGTGCTGCAACATGCTTCGAAGCTGGACCCAAATACCCGCCGAACGAAGAGTACTTCGCTCACTGCCTTTCTGCGAATCTTGCAGCTGCGCAGGATAGAATCAAGCATTCAACAAACCATCTATCGGGTCGACCAGCCGAGCCATACCACTACGGATGCCGAAGTGGATGAATATCTTGAGCAACTTGGGCAATGGAAAGCGCTGATTCCTTTGGACGCCAGAACCCAGACCGACCGAGAGTCGATCGCTTTCGATGGGTACGACTACTACGTTAGGGTCTCATTCTCTACCTCCGGGCTCATGCTGCGAACATCGCTAATCTTGAGACAGATGGTATTCTATTACAAGTGCCACCGTTTCCTTCTCTACCCACTTGTGTCGAAGCTGCGCCCGAATTCGCGCTATCTGAACGCGTGTGCGGACGTCTGCGGCGGCATTGCACAGACATACAAGCGGCTACATCAGACGCTGTCAGTTGGGTATTCATTGATGGCTCTGCAGACGGTCTTCATGGCAGGTGCGAGGCTGGAATATCTTCATCGGCCGTGCTGCTATAGCAAACTGACCACGTTCAGGCCTTACGCTCGTCTATTGTACTTGGCTTTTGCCGGGAGAGATATACGATACCACGGTAAGTCGGGCTGGTGGATGCAACCAATGTCCGAATAACTGTTGCGTTGTTGGGGCCATCTTGCTGACCGTCCCGCCCACTTTAGGTGTCCAACAACATCAACGCTTGCAGCATTGTCCTGTTCGTTATAACAGAGCGTTGGCCAGCTGCCAAGAAGTATCGCGATGCCTT
>JAABUK010011867.1_pt1 | contig 11226 bp, 15 predicted proteins | sample 5559141 | NCBI WGS metagenome assembly JAABUK01 (sample SAMN10711869, study PRJNA513367) | rock metagenome | isolation source: Antarctica rocks | place: Antarctica: Victoria Land, Pudding Butte nord | collected 2016-01-03
TTATTTATACAGCCCGTTGCAACAACACAGAAGCAGATTGCAATTGCTAGGCTCATTGCCTTCCTGAGCAGCTGCAACTGACTGGGTCATTGCCGTTTAGAATGTCATATATCCAATGACCTTTTGGAGTACTATGTCTCCAATGGCCAATTCAGCTCATTGTGTGCTTTGCTGGTTTGGAGAACAGATGCCGCCTCTGTTCTACAGGTGGTGATGGTAGAGCCGGTGATTGCTGCAGATGGGCACACCTATGAAAAGGCTGCCATCAAGGCCTGGTTACTAGACAACACTACATCACCTGTCACTAGGGACGATCTAGCACACATGCGTCTAGTACCCAATATCCTCATCAGGGGCCTGATCAGGGATCATTGAGAGGGGTCAATGAAGGCCAGAGGGCCAAAAAAAGGGAGCGGGTGAAATTGAAAGGTTGAAGAAAGGCGTCAGTGCAAGAGTTTTGCCTGCCTTATGTCAAGTGCACAGCTTGCACGTTCAAGCCTCAACTCACGTGCTTGCTCAAGTGACTTACGGAGATATGGATGAAACTACTCCTGTGTTGCTGTAATGCGTCGTGTAGTATGACAGTCAAATGTATATTGGCAGCAGCTACTGTGCCTTCACAAACATCAACTCCTGCACAGCCTTGTCAATAGTGCCAGCTTTTACCTTGCTTGTGCACACCTCAGATGTACAACAGCAGAGTCTGTTTCAACAGTTAAGTGCAAGCCTATATTGCACATGGCGCTCATCTCACCTTCTGTTGAAGCATCCAACAACACAATTCACCTAGTCACACGTTGTCGATGATCTGTAAATATCACCCAACTCGCATCAAAGTTTCTTCTTTGTGCTGCAGCGTGCGCCACTTGTCTGTCTGCAACATACGACACATTCGTGCTATCCAAGCAGGTTGTGCTTGTATTTGCCTGTGCAGGGTTGGGAATTTTTTCCAGTCTGTCATTGTGCAAAGGGGAAAATGTGACCTCACGGTGTCAATTTTTGTGCAAACCACAAAAGCAGACTGCTGTCTATCTGGTTGGATGATCGAACACTCAAGAAAGCATGTGCAGTTCATCTGCAAGCCCCGCCACCGTGTGTGCATATATTCTTAGTCCTGGCAACATACTGGTACTGGCCTCCAGCAAAACAACCAACCTGATTAGCAATTCATGAGAATGAGACAGTTTTTGAGCTTGAAATGCAGAAAGCATTGCATACTCAACCAAAAGCAGGATGCTGACAGTATTGCCTATGCTGGCTAACAGCTTAACCAAAAAGGGCTCAAATCAATCAAGCATGGATGAATTTACTTCATCAGCAGCTGCTGGGCACAAGCTTGAGCAAAAAAACCGGTGTGCTGGCAAATCCAGGGGAACTCCTGTTACACCTGACAGAGGTGGTTCAGTGTGAGGGTAAGTTATTGAATGAAAAAAGAAAAAGATATTGCACAATAATTGCTATTGTGTGTACCACTCTGAGGCTCGCATGCGGTGAAAGCTATTTCATTTGGTCTGGAAAATGTTCTGGATCATGCCACGAGGGACCATGTCAGCAGCTTCTGCAAGAGCAGCCTGTTCACCACTATCCAGTCGCCACCCTAGAGACCCTAAATTGCCCTCTGCCTGCTGCAGATTCTTAGCTCCAGGAATGGGAATAGTGTCTTGACACATGCACCAGTTGATGCCAACCTGCATGAAGACGTTTCTGCATCAATGCCAGCCGGATGCACTCATGCACATCATACAGGAAGCAACTACACAAGGCATATGTGGCAAACATTGTTTAGACTACAATATGCTGTGGAGAGAGCTCTTTCATGAGCTCTTGAGTCAGCCACTGAGGGCAACATGCGCTTCTGTATCATTGTATGGCTTCACCAGATGTTTGACTAGCAGCGGGCAAGCCAATACAGATAACAAAGCTGTTTTCACACTCATGCCACCCGCTTACACACATAGGATATCTGTTTCACTATCAACATCAAAATGGCTGTACCATCACTGGAAGCTGCGCCAGCAAAAACTAGACAGGCGAAGAGTATCAGTCGTGATCATCACATGCAGAGTGACATAAACAGGGCCTACCTGGGGCACTGTTTTGCCTCGGGCCTCAGCTACCTCCTGCATGACTTGCAGCAGTGGCTGGGCTCCCGGCAGTATCTGCCTGAAGAGAGCTGACCTAGGTCCTTCAGGCAGCGTGTCCTTGTCATACTTGCCTGCATCAGCTCTCAAGGTTTGACTGGACCACAACATGCATAGTGAAGCACACTTCACACCATGCACCTGTCACAGTGTTGCCTGGCTGTCATGGCATTGGCTGTTGTGACTGTGCAAGCAAGACGTGGTTCTCTGTTCAACAGCACCGCAGACTCAACTGGACCGTAACATGCATACATACTGCATACCATGCACCTGATTACTATGATGCTTGACTGCAATAACAGTGACAGCCAGATGTGCTTTCTTGTTCAACAGCAACAGCAGAGCAGCATCGTCCTGCACAGCAACGCAATAGTATCTTGGACACACATTTCAGGCTCAGTGGGATAATCTGGCCGCCTCTGTTGGCGCACAACATACTTCAGCCCTGCAGAGCTGTGACCATGTGCATATGAGTGTAGGTCTCTTTCATGCAGACGCATCTTGTGAGGGCCTCACCAGACAGCATGCCCAGGGCTAGAGGGCTGTAGGCAATCATCTGCACGTCCAGGTCTTGGCACACTGCCCTGATCTCCTCTTGTTGAGGACCCCTGCTGAGCAGGGAGTACTGCACCTGGGCTGAAGCCAGAGGGACGCCACGCTTCTGCAGATGCTTGTGTATCTTCTGCATCTGTTTGGGACCATAGTTGCTGACGCCCACTGCTTGCACTAGACCCTGTGACCATCACAGCTGTGTCTCAAAAGACAACAAAGCTTAGGATTTTCAGCGATTGTGACGGGAGCCTCCTAAGGCGGCAGCCCAGAGGTCTCAGCTTGGCTGCAGCACAGACAGGGCCTAGACCAGTGCTTGCAGTGAACCATGTGACAAGCAGGGCTGTTGTGTATCAGCTGAAAGAGCTTGGACTGGGGCTGACATGCTACAGCTCATGCTTCAGGGTAATATTCAATGTTATTCAGCGCTTTCAAGCTTCATAATGTGCTAGGTACTTGCAGGACAAGTCTTGCCTCTCCAGAACAGCCTGTGTTTGGCACTTGAGGACTCCAAGAGGTTCAAGGACAACAGAGGCATTGCATTGATGCATCGCTGTGTGCATAGCCGCTGTTCACTGTTTCTGCTTTGCCCCTTCAGGCACAGTGAACATTCTTGTTGAGAAAAGGCCAGCTAGCTTCATTACTGACATGAGTTCAAGATGATGTACCTCATTGTACAAGGCTACAAGCCCATCCCAGAGAGCACGCTCTTGAAGGGGCTGGTAGTTGGCTGTTGACCAGTGCAACTGCCCAATGCCAATCTGCTCCATGCCCAGGCGCCGCAAAGAGCCCTTGCAGGCCGCCACAAACTGCCCTAGGAGCAAGTACGCTTTGTTATGTTTGTAGGCATTACACCTTTGCATTTATGTTGAGGCTCACTGGACTGCACAAGCTGTTTTGTGCATCCATGTCTGCATTCCTACAATGTATTGCATGGGAAAGTATACACAGGATGCGAGAGAATACATAAGATGTGAACATGATTGTCTGTGCATGTGGTGTTGTATGCAGCAGATGAACATGTTGTGCTTGCAGTGCATTCTGCCACAGCACACATGCAGCACGGCAGTGCAGACTGACAGCTTGATTGTCACGATTTGGTCTTCTTTAGGCAGTGGTGGTCATGATGCCTGCATGAATGGTAAGGATACCTGAAGTGATGCGCCATGGATAAGGAGCAAGCTTGGTGGCAATGCAAATGTTGTTGCGCTGGCGTTCTGAGCCAGGATACTCCCTCACAAACTGCCCCAGCAACTCCTCACTTCGGCCATTCAGCAATCCAGTTCCTACGCATCATTTGCATACCAGCTCTTGATAGTGTTTAGCTTAAACAATTGCAAACAGGTTTGGAGGGCATGACAACAGGCCTGCAGTGCAAAAATCATCAGGCAGCATGGAGAGTTGAACTTGGTTGCAGATGTGTACCGTATGAATCTGCTGTGTCGAATATGTTTATGCCCTTGCTAACCACCAGGTTGAATAGCTGCTGCAGCTCCTGATCCATGCTTTTATCATAGCCCCACAGAAGCTGGTTGCCCCAAGCCCATGTACCGAGTCCCATTGGTGACACTTTGAGAGGTCCAATCTGCTTCTGATCACTGGGTTTGACGGCGGTTCTGTCCGTGGCCCTGCTCAAGAAGCTGAACAAGCTTTGTATTCGCATGCATTGTCGGGCTGCTTTTGGCCGTCTGGATGTGAAGAACTCAGTGCGCTCGGAGTGCCCAGTAGGCAGTGTGAAACGATGAGGTCGTATAACAATGCTGTGCATAATGCCCCTTTACCAGAGAATTGGTGGTTTACTTGGTGTCGAGCTTCGGCATGCAAGCTAGACGTTCACTTTTGCGCGTTGTTCAAAGAGGCGGGTACGTGCACCGAAGTATTGCGATTGAAGAACCACTGCAGAATGCTGCGATGGTAAAAGATCACTTTGATGACCGCTATTGCAGTGCTTCGGCCTTTGACAGCCAGCTTGATAGGTCAAACCAAAGCAGGATTGACCACACCAACGCTCTCGTTAGGTAGACATATCTCAGACGAAACACAGCGCAGGGTAAAACATTGTAACGTGATCGCTTACAGGCTGTCAGTGGCCAGCGAACCAATAAGCAGAAATCTATATACCAGCAGCTGCTCAGTGTGATCACAACCACTTAACCACATGCGTTGCAGAACTTGCACTATTATGTACATGTAGTTCAATTCAGCAACGGGCCACCCAACAGAATTTGGCTGGACAGCAATGTGTCGTCTACTTGGTGACATTGGCCTCAAAAGTACAGTCAACGCCCAGTCAAGGTGCGCCCAGCAACAAGTGCTGCTGCACTGGGAGGCAAAGCGGAGACACTGGGGAACAGCAGGGTGTCAACAATGTCCATCTCAGCCTTGCACACAGGTATGTCAGCATCAAGGATGTTTCCTGCACTTCCAGTGGCAGGCTGGATGGTCACTGTAGCTCCTGTCTTGTTGACCTGCAACCAACACAGCCTTACTTGTTGCCTGTGGTAGTATACAAAGCTTGCTACCACATATGCTAGCTACAGGTTAACACACCAAAAGTCACATGGTTTCAGAGCGACAAATCGAAGTTCACATGTATGACTAATGTGAGAGTAAAGCACCTGCATATTTACATCACACGTAAGTATGATTGTATTCGCTATTCCGCTCTCGGGCGACTTTTTAGTCGTTTTCCATACTTACACTTATGTCATGTGGCCATGTGGGGATTGTATGTAGGGCAATGTGGCTGTCACCAACACCAGGCATGCTATCAGCTCTTGTAGCAGTCCAGGCATACTGTCAATGCAAGTCATGATGCAACCAGAGGGGTCCATACCTTGAGGGTCTGGCCTGTTAGGGCGGTGGTCAATGTCTGTCCGTTAGTCAATGTGCTGGTAGTCATGGCCATGCCCGGCACCACATGGTACTGCAGAAGCTGCAGCATCCACAAACTTTTAAATGCAGCGACAACACAGAGAACAAAAGGGTAAAGAGACAAGAAAGAGAATAAAAAGGGAAACGAGACAACAAAGAGAACAATCAGGGCAACAGATCGGTCAGAACATAGACAACAACAAGCTGCATGGGTGCATATGTACCAGGTAAGATCAGAGCTCACACTGCTGTCACTCATGCTGCACAGCACCTGCCATGTATGCGTGCATGCACTTTAGGCTCTGAAGGCTGTTTAAAGCAATGCTTCACTGCATGCACACTGTATGGCACCTAAAATGTATGATACAGTCAATGGGCACTTTGACTGTATGGTTCAGTTGCATGCGGAGACTCACCCCCTTGAGCAGGGAAGGCTCAGCTAGAGCCTCGGTGGGGGTGACCCCAAACTGGCTCAGGGCTGTTGTGAAGGCCGCATTGGTTGGTACAAAGACTGTGGCCACTAGGGTTGGGTCACTCAGGTAAGTGCTGAGGTTAGCAGCCTGCAACAACAAATGCCTGGACAATGAGGCATGTACTGTTGGACGCGGACAATGATGTCACATGCAGGAGACATGTGTCTTGTGTATTTGCAGCTCAGCTTGCATTTATGAAGTGCACTGTCAGGAGTTGCACAGGGTGAGTGTACTCTTTCTCACTGATGAAGGCATCATGCTGTGACTCTACTTGTTAATCATTTCCTCTGACATATGACGCACCATCTGTGTGAAAATGCCAAGTCACAGTGGAGCTACCAAGGGATCTGAAGCAACAGGGTTTGGCTGACAGACAATCTTGTTTTCCCCTATTACCAGAGAAAGTAGAGTTGTGTATATCTGCAGGTTTGATTTTGCCTGTGTAAAGATGGGCAAAGCAGAAACACACCCGCACAACACAGACTTTTGTGTGACAATGAAATCAGACTGTCATGCAGACACAAAAGGTATGGAATCCAGCCGATGTCAGCAACCCACCTGAGCTGTGGTGACAAAGGTGGAGAGGTCTGGAACCATCATGGCTGCCTGCAGCACAGAGGTGCAAGAGCTGCTGCTGCTGCTGCTGGTCTTCAAAGCATCCAAAGCACCAAAGTCAGCAGTTCCTGCAGGTAAGCATTGAAGGTTTGTGACCCCCTGGGACACTGGAAACAGTTGCAATTCAACTGGAGCTTCTGTGCTCGGCAACAGCAAATAAGCGTGACTTTGTTCTCCCAGTGGATGCGATGCTTGCTTATTGACGCCATTTGTGATCACGTGAGCGCAAAAGCATGCAAGGTGTCAGTGTGTCAACCCCAGCTTTGGCAAACTTGCTGAAAGGGGAATAGCATTCCTGCAGAGCAGAATTGTGCAGCGACCTGCAAGCTGCAAGTTTGTACTGGCAGGGTCTTTAAAGGTGCCCCCTAGGCGGCAACTTGACAGACTTATATTTACATTCCCAGATGTTTAACCTGCAGAGCTGGGTATATTGGTTGAGCATCTGCGCTCCTAAAACATGCTGTATCAACATTCTGCAGTGTAGCAGACACATCTGTTTGCACAGGTCTAAGCACCTATGCTGACAAAAGTCGAACAAAATGATCATTTTGATTTTTGCTTATGGGTGTCAGTTCAAGAAAGAGGGTCTACATGGCTGTATCACTGCACAGCATTGCAAAGCCAACAGATATCACACCAACTCTGAACAGAGTGCAATGCAGCACCTGCCAGATCAGGCATATGGCCTTATGCAATGCAGTCACAGCCTTTAAGGGGGGAAAGCAGCTGGCAGACGCTCAGCCACTTATGCAAACTATCATTTTGGATCCAAAAAACAAAGAGTATTGCTTTTTCCACTAACAACTGTCTAGGGCCTTATACCAGGCTCTTATCGTTCGTGTTGTGACACCCCATGCGTCAGCCAAAAAACAGAAAAGACTACGCTTTTTGACACTGACAAAAAGATGACATATATCGGGCTCCCCTGTGGGATGTGTCAGCAGCTATTTGTCATAGCATATTTTATTATTCCCATGTGTCAGCAGCTGTACATCACAGCACACATGACTTGCAGAACTGCGGTTATGATTCAGCTGTTTCTGGGTGCTGTTTGCTTGCTCAACATGTCTTGGATGTCATCATTTGTCTGTTGGCACTCTGGTGAAATTTTTGCCGGCTGTCTTGACATAGTCTGTGAAATGTTTCAGTGCTGGGGACTGCATCATCTTGGTGTTGGATGCAGGTGTCTGCAGGACTGATGTGGTTTGGCTGTACAGTGTGGGGCTTTGGCAGAGGGCTTCAGGATCAGCCCCTTAGGGCTGTTTAAGGTGCCATAGCAGGGGCCATACCTGAAGCCACAAAGCTCAGGCTGTCAACCCAGACCACAGCTGTTGTCATTTTGGTGTTGTTTCAGGTCAGCAGCAAGCCTGGTTAGCCAACTTTGATGCTCAGATGCTGGATTGTAGTTATGTTCAGCTATCATTGTTGGATGAAGTTGGTTTCTTGCAAGGATTCAGAAAGTGTTCAATGCTTGTTTTCAAACGCTAATTGTGCTTGTGGAACCTACCATTCAGTACTCAGAGGTACGTAGGTTTACTGCATTCCAGGTTGGTGTTACAGACAGCATGCTCTTGCGTTACGGTAGTAACAACTTGGTACCTGGAGCCATTGCAGGTGCAGCCATGGTGTCAGGTCCAGCCAGGGCAGCAACCTCAGGGGCCATTGCGGCCATAGGGGCAGCTTCAGGGGCTGTTGCAGCCATAGGGGCGGCCTCAGGGGCCATTTCAGGGGTGCCCTCCATCATTGGGTCTGGACCAGACAGGGCCTGTGCAACAAACTACACGCCCTGGTGAGACTGGATTGCTACTTGAATGCCATATAGTGGCTCCCAACAATGTCAGCATCGCTCTGTATTTCACCAAATTACACCAATCTGGAGAGCGCAACACTGCTCAGACATGCATCTGCTGCTGATGTAACTGGCTTACAGTTCTGCCCGGGGGGGGCGAGCGGGGGGAGGGGTTAGACAGCTTTAGCCAGGCTACATGTTATGCTCATGTTTTGCTCATGGTCACGTTCACTGCCAAGAGTCTACAGGACAAATTGCTTGCAGGACTGTGCAGCAAAATGCGTTGCCAAATGGAACACCAGCTGTGAACCCCCTTTGTCATTGGTGTATGCAGCACTAGGTAGTATTGCCACCTGAAGCTTCCTCACCTGAACTCCTGGGGCCATTTCAGCCATAAGTGTGCTCTCAGGGGCCATTCCCATCATGTCAGGGGCCATTGCCATCATCTGAGGGGCCGTTGCCATGCCCATATATCCAGAGCTGACATCAGGGCCATCCTGGGCTGTGACCACTGGGGCCCCAGCTGTGGTGGGTGAGAACATGGCTCTGCGGTCACCCACCACAGCTGTGGCGGCTTGGGCTACAGCTGCTCTGGCTGCAACAGGCAAGCATGACTCACTCATAATCACTTGAGCTGGTCTCAGCACCAAGCATGTGCTGCAGCTGTGCTGTTCATACGATCAACATACGTTTGACATCATCCAGTCTCAGCTGTCGGCAGCACGTTTGTTGCCGTTGATAGCAAGTGCAAGCAATCATGATGTGCAGTGGTTTAGCAATGCAACACAGGCTTGTTGGTGCAGTCCTAGCTAGATCGGTCTTTTGGCATGGGACATGTGTCAAGCAGCACATGTCATCGTTCATGTGGCATGTGTAAAGCAGCATGAGTCAAGCAGCATGCATCATGGGGCATTTGTCATTAGACATGTGTCATGGGACATGTGTCACAGGGCATGTGGCATGTGACAGGCAACATCTGGCTGTGTCATACAGCAGCACTACCATGCCAGCATCACTGCAAAAACCAAGACAAAAACAGGAGTGAGAAGTTGGGTTACCAGGAGCAACAGCTGCCTCACGCTGGCTGCGGGCTGCACTCACTGTTGTGTCCACCCTCTCAATAGCTGCACACATGATCATTGATCTGTTAGGGACCACATCAGCTGACACTCACATAAACAGACAGATTGGGCAAGCAAGGCAGACAACCACAGACAAGTAGACAGCAGGTGGGCATGCATGCAGGCAAACTGACAGCCATATGAAAGAGATATACAGAAGTCTGCACAGATTATCAAAAGCCCGGCAATCTCAGCTGACTTGTGGTTGGGGTGGCCACAGGCTATGCTGCACAACACAATGTCATATCTGGCTGCAGGCAGGGCTGTTTGGTGCAGGGCTGTTTGGTGCAGAGAGGCATTTGCTGTGCTGCAACAGGAGCTGAAAGCCCTTCATAAGCATATGCAAGCTTTCCATGAGCAGTGTACCTGGAGCGACGGCGTCTATGATGGGTGTGGTGGCAAGCACCGGTGATGGCACAGGGGAGGCAACCAGCCGTGCACCTACAGGTTTCACACCACAAGAAGCAAATCATGAAAGAGGTAGCGTATAGACATAAGGGAGGGGGGCGTGGGGAGGAGGGGGAGGGGGGTGGATTTGGGATTGTTCAGTCTAGAACACATAAAGACATGTTAAGGCTGGTTTGCTGACCGCCAGAACAAAATGTCATGCAGGGGATTCCTCACAATTGCACATACCTGACACGAGCAAAACACACATACACAATGAATGCGTGCATGAACGAGTACGTCACATTGCAATGCACACCTGACACAATCACTGCAGGAGCAGTGCTCTCTGGCACAGTGGAAACAGGGGTAGCGGGCACCAGGATGGCCTCCAGGGGTGTAGCAGCGGGGGTCTCCTTCTTCAGCAGGTCAAGCAGTGGAGTCTTGACAGATGATACCACAGCCTCTGTAGCAGCTGGTGTCTCCTGTGCAATCAGTAACATAGCTTGAGTACGCTCACTGCTGCTGCAATTGCGTCTCTGATGTGCTGAGAAATGACTTCAAAGCTAACTACAGATAGCTTGTGCAAAGTGCATCCTGTAATGCAGTTAATACAAAAAGCTGCTGCCAAACAAAGTTGTATGTGCAGCTTGCATTGCACAACACTGGACGCAATGATGACTTGCTTTGCATGAAGCATATTCATTGCTCGGCAGCAGCTTTCTTTCACAGCCCTTGTGCACAAAAGCATTTATTATGCACCAGCCAGCTGTCATGACACCAATATGACAGTAGTTGATTTCTCACTATGCAACTCTCAACCCTACATAAAGATCCAGTCTAAGAGCGCCTTCAGTCGACACATGCACAGTGAGTAGTGAGTACTGAGTGAGGTACCCTGAGGAGCAGCTCCTTGAGGGTGGGTACAGAGGGCTCAGGGGTGGCCTCCTTAGTGGCCACAGGGGTGAAAGTGTTCAGAGTCTTCTTGGTCAGCAGATCAATCAGCTTGACCTGTGTAGGTGGGCTGGCCTCCACCACTGGCACTGGGATTGCCACAGCTGTGGGGGTGGCTACAACAGCAGGTGAAATCATGGGCACTGCACGAGCACCTGCAGCAGCAGTGATCAACAAGGTGAGTAAGTCCTGAACCAGTAGATCTGCCTCGTTTTTGTGCCGTCTGATACTGCAGACAATGCTCAGAATCAGCTCTGCAGCATAAGTGCATGGCATTCTGGCAAGTGCTGCAAAAATGCAAGACGTATATTTGCTAGCACTTC
>JAABUK010011868.1_pt1 | contig 11226 bp, 14 predicted proteins | sample 5559141 | NCBI WGS metagenome assembly JAABUK01 (sample SAMN10711869, study PRJNA513367) | rock metagenome | isolation source: Antarctica rocks | place: Antarctica: Victoria Land, Pudding Butte nord | collected 2016-01-03
GAACAGAACTCCCACCAGCTTGGTTTTGTTGCACACCACATACACCTGTGCTTTCAAGCCAGGATGTCTGATGAGTCACTACTGGCTCCACACCCCAGACTGTAAGTTATAAAATGAAATGAAATGACAGGTTGAAGACACATTGCAAGACCTGCCAGCAAATTAATTTTACCAATAGCCGCATGAAAAGGCTACCACAGTTGCGACATTCATGATATGTTCACTGCTGCAACAGTCACTTTTGACAAGACGGGATTGCAGCACTCTACTATAAAATCTTACAAGCCTTCTCAGATCCAGTATTTGCAGCAAATATGCATCTGAGATCCGATCTAGTCAGGGTCCAGTACTTGCACTTTGCAATCAAGGAAAATTTGACATCTGACATGCACGGAGTATGTGTCTTTGCAGCTCAAGTAACTCAGGACCTTTCACTTCCCGCAAACAGCCAGTCATACAGTTCACAAAAAATATGTCAGCACGCACAGAATATAAAAGGATTGCAGAGCAGTACTTCAAAGCTTGTTCAGTTCTCTGGACTTCGCTGAGCTGCAGAAGACATTGCAAAGCTGCAGAAGACATTGCTAAGCTACAAAGACATTGCTAAGCTGCAAAAGACATGGCTGAGCTGAAAAGGACATGGGCGCTGCCGAAACTGCAGTTTGACACAGATGCATAGCGCAGCATTTGTGCCAGACTTGATACGCAACATTTCCCTGTCATTGCACAGTACAAATGTGCCTACAGACATGCAGAGAAGAATGGGCACAGAATGACTGGTACACTGCATCCTTCCAACTGCAGATCAGTCCATGGTGCATGAAGAGTGACACGGCTTCCTATAGTTAAAGTCACATCACGTGACACCTTGCTGTTGAACATCACAAACATCTGAGCTGCCTCATCGCCATCTTTGCAGCACCTGCATTTGATGACATGGCCTTCTAGCCTGTGCTCAGTGATGGTAACCTCCATAGTCTGACTACCCAGTGACCCTGCCGTTTCAAACTGCGCCTGCTGAGCCTTTTCAAGCTGCAAGACTCTGTTCAGCCTGGCAGTCAGAGACCCTGGCGCAGCTCGGGATCTGCCAGCTGTGAACTGACTGGCAGGTGCAACCGGTGTATCCTGCAAGCTCGCTATGAACTGCCGCTGCAGTGTCATGCTTGGAGTGGCTGCTGAATCATGACCTGTTGGGTGAGCGCTGACTTGTCTCACAGCGGGCGTCCAGGGAGTTGTTGCAGGTGCCTGTGGCATGGACCTTTGAATGTCATGCTGTGGTTCGCCTTCCAGCATGCTGTTCAGAAGAGACCTTGCATTGTCCTGATGGCTAGGTGATGACAGGTGTGGCTGCTGATCCTGTGCTTCCACCTCTTCGATGGTATCCTCGTGAGTGACTGGCTGGATGTCATTCAGCAGTTCTGCAATGGATCCGTGTTTTGGCTGTGGGCCGAGCTGATGCTTTGCACTGGCTCCCAGTGCTGAGTTCTGCAGCAGATTGCTGGCTGGTACACTGTCAGGAGGATTGCCAGTCAACTGTCTGAATGCATCAGCAGTACTGACAGGCTTGGAAGCTGACGCTACCGATTGAGGCGGCTGGCGTATGGCAAACCCACTGCCATTTCTCTGTTTGGCCTTTTTCTGATGTGCTGATTTTTGACGGGGGAGAGGTGCAGGCGTGTACAAAGGATGGCTTTTTTTGCCAGATTTGGCGTGGAACGCAGGTGTCTGATGATGGTGTCTGGTGCTCCCTTGATTGTGTGCCTGTTGACTGCCCTGTTGCATGCCTGCAGCCTGGGTATGCAAGAAGTGATGTCTGCCAGGCATATAGGGTGAGGCAGCAGCAGCCTGTGAGCCAGGTATGTCTGCTGGATCGTCATGCTCTGGATAGTGGGTTGTGAGACGGTGATGCCTATCAGGCTGATGCGAGCTTGAGGCATCAGCTGTGCCTGTCCTGGCAACCTGGGGGGTTGCTGCTGCGTCAAATCGTGGTGACACAGCTCCAGGTCTCTCTGCATACGCTGCTGCAGCCTCAAGTGCTTGGCTGGCATATTGGTGCAGTTGCTTGTCATTATCTGCTTTGGGATCAGCCTGCAGGTGTTAGCAATGTCAGATTGTGCTGAGCCTGCTCGAGTTCACAGCTTGTGCATTTGGCAAGTTTAGAGGTGAGAGAAGGTGTACATACTTGCCGTCTGGGTTGATCAAACTCGGGTTCTTTAACTACAGCAGCAGCTGCAAGCAAAATTTAGGGTCAGTTCTTTGTATAAATATGACCCCCCGGGACGTCAATGCTACTTGAATTAAGGGGCCCACCTTCAAAATCAGCTTCTGCAAACCTTTCTCGAAGGTCGAACTTTCGCCCTGCACAAAAGCGGCAATGAGAACTGCAGCTCGATCAACATGTCTCTAGTGTCTCTGAGAAATGCACACTGACCCGCTGTAGCTGCAAGACCTGCATTGTCTGTCGAAGTGCGCACTGGTGGCAATAGCTGATCGTCCTCATAAACTATGTGAAGTCGTTCTTCGTCATCATCCCAAAAACTTGTGTCCATTGTGACGCATTGCAAAATGTAGCATTAGCTCGCATAAAAGCTGCAAAGCTGGTTACAGTGAGCTGCATGCTTCGATGACCTGCATGCTTTGGCAGTAGATCAGCATGCTTTGGCCAGCTCACTTGCACGTGTCAGAGATCAAAGTTGGATAGGGTGAGTCAAAACCAGCTTGCTTAAGCGCTTTCGTGCGCGATGTGAAGTTTCGCATCACAGAAACAGCATGTCAGACTAGGGAGATGGGCAGCCTGCAAAGCTCAACTTGTACGCGTTGAACAGGTCGACCAAGTCTCACCGTCATGACTAGCGCTCTGACACCAACCTGCACTTTGGGTTCCCCGCAACGCAAGTTGAATGCCAGGCAACATCCGGTCAAAGGCTCTTGGAGGCACCAGACTGCATATGCCGTCAACTCCGAAGGCCATACCTGGATCACCAAAACCTTACACCAGCTGCACTCATCTACAAGCACTAGAGTTGCCCTTGTCAGCCCAGCAAGGCAGACAACCCTCTGCAGCATTTGCCGCACTCCCCTAGCACATACTCACACCATTGCCCATGGCCCACCGCGGTCATTTCTACATAGACGCGTATGGCCTGGCAGCAGATGCTCCTCCCTTGCTCCAGCACTACAAACCAGCAATGGTGGCAGCAGCGGTGGTCCACCCAATGGAGATGGCAGCAATGGAGGCGGTGGAGGTGATGGCAACAATCATTCTAGCAATGATCATCAGCGTCATGAGTCACCATTGACAGAAACGCAGAAAGTACAGGGTCTTGAGGATATACTGCTACTGGATGTACAAGGTTGGTCACTGTTTGCATCTGTCCAGAAGGGGCTGCTTTGCTTCTTCAAGCAAATGAGCAAGTCAAAATGCACAAACATATCAGAGCAAGTTGTGCTCCAGGGATGAAATGTGGTGGCTGCGTAAGTCGGGTCAAGAGGATACTTGAGGGTCATGCAAATGTGACTCAGGTACCATTTATGTAGCACAGGCTGGATACGCTCATGCACTCCGTATATAATCAATGATTAAATGGTGTTATCTTGCAATGTGACATGGACAGGGCTGCTACAGCACAATATAGCAGCACAGTTTGATGATGTATGTCTTTTATGTAGGCTACTGTCAATCTAGCAGCAGAGACTGCTCTGGTGCGGGCAGCCCTGGCTGATGAGTCAAGCAAGCATGCAGAGCGTCTTGAAGTGCTTGGCAAGCAATTGACGCAGGTGATCAAGTCTCCTTCAAAGCCTCTTTACTCCACGACAATTTCTGCATTGACACAAGCAGCAATGTGTATACGTGATGTGCAGCTTTGAGCAGTAGAGTGTGGTGAGCAGGCACGACTGCGTTTAGTTTAGTCGTGATTGGCCTAGTGTACAAGGCGAACCCCGATGGTTACTAGCATCCTGCCAAGGCTAAAGCCCTACCCCACGAGGGGTCATTGGGTCTTGCAGGCATGCACTGCATGTCATGGTGGACAACTTGCAAGGCTGTGGGGTCACAAGTGCAAGCAATGCTGCAGGCTCTGGGTGAAGCTGGGTTCAGCAGCACCTTGAGAAGTGTGGACGATGCAACAGGTGCCTCAAACAACATTGTGCGCCAGAAGCGGGAAGAACGAAAAAGGTGAGCAGCATCTCTTCCTCTCAACCTGGCGTGTGGTCATGCTGCTCACTCTGCATCATCGTTTCTTGCAACAGACTCATTCAACATCCAGTCCCATAGCTAAAACAATATAACAAGATGGGTACTGGGCTAGCACAGCAGGGGCATGCTGGGAGTGACACATCAACATTGCTATACTGGCATCTGGCACTGTGCGTGTATGATGCCAGGACTCTAGATCAGGTTCAGAGGATCTTTGAAGCAGTTAGCCACAGCAAAATCTTATACAAAAGTACTGGTTGAAATGAACATCGGCTACATGGCTGAGGCGTGCTGGTTGCCTGCAGCTGCGCCTGAGCTTCCCACAGCCATGCAACCTTCCCCCTTGGCACCTCATCACTGCTCAGCCTTTGTTCAGCAGACCTACAGCAGAGACTCAGTCCTCCCCACCAAGAGATGGCTTGTTGAACAGTCACTGTGAAATTGTCCGCAGAGCAACTGGACAGTTTTACGGACAGCCCATTGGTTGCAAGAGACGCCAGGATTTGTTACATCATGACAGCTATCTGACTGAAGGGGCAAGTGGATGCATTTTAGCAAATGAGCCTAAACAGAAACTATGCCCCAGTCAATAGCAAAGTGTCATTGCAACTGAAAGTGTCAGTCTCAGCAGAAGGGTTCCACTATCTTGTAGATCACTTCACTGATACACAAGAACACACATCATTATTACCAAAGATGTAACTCATTGCATTTTTCACAAGCTGTACCTCTGTCAGACTTTGCACTGTTCATCTCCTGGCAAGAAATGACAGCTTACTGCACGGTTCAACACCTGGAGTCTCTACTGCCCTGATGCTGCTGACTCAAGTCTGATCATGCATAGCAGTTCCTTTGCATGGCAGCAGTTACAAGACAGCCTGAAGCATTCTTCATTGGTGTCGTGCTTTCCAAGATGCCTTTCTTCTTTCCTTTATACTTTCCACCTCTGAACCTGCACTGACTATGAAGGTTGATTCACAGGGCATTTACATGGCCAGCATGCATGTCTACATGCATCTTCCTGCACTTCTGATGCTGGTAATGCCGGCTTTCATCTGTCCAGCTACATGCATGCACTGTGCGCTGGTTGCCAACCTGTGTCACACCAAGCTGGCTATAAAAGGTCACTCGTTGGCTGTTGTTTCACACTGAAAGCAGTATGTACAGTGCAGGCGGTTGAAGGAGGCAACAGGGCGGTTGATAGTGGCTTGGGTGTTGGCATCTGCCTGCTTGACTGGTCACCTGGCCCATGTGTGGAAGGGGGCCCCAGCCTGGCTGCACCTGCTGGGCCGCCCCCCTGTGCATGCTGCCATGTCAGCCCTTGCCCTCATGGGTCAGTCTTCTTCTTGCCCTTATGCCTGCTGCTAATATATTTGCGCAAAGCTGCAACCATCAATCCCCTCAGCAGCAGCAACAGCAGCCGCAGCAGCAAGAGCAGCCACAGCAGCAGCGGCAGCTGCAGCAGCAGTCATTCTGCCCCAACAGCAGCAGCAGCAGCAGCAGGCTGCAATGATCTTCCTTAAGCGGGCATGTTGCACATCTGTTCTGCTGCTGCATGTCATGCATGGCGTGTTTCAAGCATACTGGCATTGCCTCCTCATGCCCTTCGTCAGTTCTGTCCTGTCATGCAGCAGTCTGTGCTTGCCTTGAAAGCAACTGCAACACTTGAGAGTCAGTATTCTACTTGTTCTATTCTACTTCTGGTCTGCTGTCAATAACTCTATGGCTGATATGTGTGGTTGTTCAGGCAGGCAACCAGGCTGTATTGAGCATATTTCATCGCCCCAGCATCATGTTGGGTATCTCTGCATGCGCTGCACACAAAGGCATGTATAGTCTTGTAGCACTTTGCTTGCATTTGGGAGTATACCTTTCCTTGCAATTAGCGTACGTGTTGGTTCTGCATATGTTGGCGTGCGTTGAGCTGTGCCTGCTTTTCAATTCCAAAGTCTGAAGCCTCACACGCACACATGAGGTACAGCCAGTTTCTGCACCTCAAGTGCACATTTTTTTATAGCATGCATTGTCGCAGGTCATGCGCTGGTCTCAGCCTGAAGCTGCCGAGCCAGTTGCTGGGTCGTCAAGGCAGCTTTGCTGACCCTGTCCAACTTTGCAAACCCTGTCCAATTTTGCCAACCCTACTCAAAGACACTGAGCATGGTTGCATGCATGTGGCTCAGGTCCTGGGCGTGAGCTACTGGTAGATGGGTGGAAGGCTTGGCGTAGGGGCGCCCCCGACATGAGCACCCTAGTGGGCCTGGGGGCCAGTGCCAGCTTTGGGGTCAGCTGCATTGCGGCAGGGCTACCCAGCCTGGGGTGGAAGACCTTCTTTGAGGAGCCCGCCATGCTGCTGGGGTTTGTGCTGGTGGGGCGTGCCCTTGAGGAGAGGGCCAAGCTGCAGGCCTCTGCAGACATGGCTGCCCTTCAGGTAACCCCCTTGAAAGGCCACACAGACAGGGCTGCCCTTCAGGTTGCCCCCTGTAAGACTACACAGACCATGGCCCTGCACGGGCTGCAATGCCAGCTGATTGCTGCAGCCTCCAGGCAACAGATGCACTCAACAGGTTGTCCCCGTATGCTTAGTCTGGTCATGGATCTGAACAGCCACCTGTCAGGTGGCCAATCACCTCTGCAAATGTTTATAACAATATGTTATAGTGGTGGACCAGGCACATTTATGCATGGTAAACAGGGCATGTAGGGCCTCTGCATGCTGAGCTTGCAGCCCATGCTATGTTGAGCATGTATAGCTGTCTAGTCTGTGAAGCTAGTTCAACATGTGTGCTGCTATAGGGTCTGCTCCCGCCCAAAGCCCGCTTGCTGCTCGCCGACGGCCAATGGCGCCAAGTTCCCTCCGAAAATGTGGCTCCTGGAGATCTGCTGGTCCTTTTCCCGGGAGACCGCATCCCTGTGGATGGCATCGTGGTCTCGGGCTGCAGCAGTGTGGATGAGTCAGCGCTGACTGGAGAGCCCATGCCAGTCAGCAAGCTGGAAGAGGCTTCTGTCACTGCTGGCACAGTCAACTGTGACGGCAAGCTGACGGTATGTTACAGCACTCTTACAGGTCCTGCTGATCCTGTGCTATGCATTTGCTCTGTGCAATTGCCACAGAAGGAGTTGCAAGTGTTATGGTATGATAAAAGTAATACTGGTGATTTTGACCAGGTTGACTGACAACCTTGGCACATTTGTACAACCTAGTTGGTTGGCTGAGAAGATGTAAAATTCTCCTCCTCCTGCACCTCTTTGTTGACACCGGCGACTTGGCACCGCGTTGCATGTATGCGTGCTCCTTTGCCTGGCTTTAGCAGTGACAGCTTCTGGTATATATATAACGCTGAGCATGATTGGGAAGCACTCACACGTAGCAGTGCTGCATCCCTTGACATGACTGTTCAACATCTGGCTGCAAAGGTGAGAGCAATGTCTGTTGCAATAACACTTCTTGTACAGCGCAAGGCTGAGCATTGGAAGGCACTATTATGCAGCACTAATGCATAATGTAAGATCATAACCTCTCATGGCATTTCACAGGTGAGGGCTCTGCGTAGTGGCAATGCAACAGCCATAGCTGACATTCTGAGGCTGGTGGAAACAGCCCAAGCTAGAACTGCCCCAGTGCAGCGACTGGCTGACGCTGTTGCTGGCAGGTTTGCCTATGCAGTTATGGGAGTGTCTGCTGCTACCTTTGCCTTTTGGGCAACCCTGGGCACCCGCATCTTCCCTCAGGTGCTCTTCTGCTATGAGCCTGCTTGTCCAGATGCTGCTGACAAACTTTCTGTTGCACTTGGCATGTTTTATAATTTGTCAAACCTTGTATTGTTGTGCTTTGCTTGTTGTATCTCGCGCTGTATAGCAATTTTGGGCAGATTGTCTGTCAAATCTTCTGTGGGTGAGCAAGCTTGGGCAGGGGAAAGGAGCAGTGACTGAGCAGTGGCCTTGACATATCTTTTGAACTAGTTTGCATGCATGGCAATCGACCAGCCTTTCAAATATTGAATTACACTACTGCTTGGATGTACTTTGTGTCACACGCGCTTTATGACAACATGTGACATTTGTGAGTGCCCAAGAGCTTGTGTGTGTGCAGGTGATGAGCAAGTATGGTGGTGGGGTGGTGGGTGGGGCAGCAGGCCCCCTGTTGCTGAGCCTGCAGCTGGCCTGCAATGTGCTGGTGGTGGCCTGCCCCTGTGCCCTGGGCCTGGCTGCCCCCACTGCTGTCCTGGTTGGCACCTCCTCAGGCGCTCGCAGGTCATATCCAATAAGTAGTGTCATGTTTCTGAAACGTGGTGCAGTTAAAAATATGTGCTTCATTTGTGTTGCAAAATGCTTTCACCTGTAGAGTCATTCATGGCCTGCCCCTGTGCCCTGGGCCTAGCTGCCCCCACTGCTGTCTGAATTGGCAGGTCATATCTGAAAATAGTGATCATTGTGTGGTCGTTCTGGTGGATATTCACATTAGAATGATTATAACATTGGCAGACGTTTTACACTGTTGGGTAGAAGTAGCATCGTGTCCTGGAAGCTTGCATTGCATTAAGAACATGTGCTTCGTTGCAACACGCTTCATGTGTAGAGTCATTCACGGCCCAACCAGCCTCTGTTGCAAAAGGGCAACACCTGTGCCTTTGGCTGGAGCCTGTGGTGGGGGTGGCTGCACTGTGATGCTGCTGCTATTGGTGGAGATCCACTGCAGTCTGCTGTTGCTTTCACCATTGCCTGCTGGTCTATGAAACAAGCCAAGGACCCAAATACACTGTGGCTGTGGACTTCAGAGCTCAAGCAATTGGCCTCACTGCATGCTTGCTACCTCATGAGGAAGTCCCTCTCAACTATTCCTGTCCAGCAGCTCCTTGCAGATGACTGCCAATTGCTACTACCGGAGAATGTCATGCTTTGTGACTTGCAAGATGCTTGACAAACTTGCCTGCTCATGCAGAGGCCTGCTGATCAGAGGGGGTGATGTGCTGGAGGCAGCGTCCCAGGTGGACACTGTAGTGTTTGACAAGACTGGCACTCTCACCCGGGGGCGACCAAGCCTTCAGCAGGTGCTGCCTACACCCGGCAGCAGCTTGAGTGCTGCCCAACTGCTGGCTTATGCTGCTGCTGTAGAGCGCTGCACAAGTCACCCTGTAGCCCAAGCCATTGTGCAGGCGGCTGACAACTCAGGTGTGCACCCTGATGTTTCAGCTTGGGACCACTGTTGAATCTAACGTAGTAGAAGTCAACACATTTGCAGGCGTTCACACCCCCTGCTGTTGTTGCTGTTGTCAGTGACATTTTGCTGGAAAATGAAGAACATTGCCTCTGGCAATCCTGCTAGGTATTCTGCTAGGTATGCAAGCAATACAGTGTTACCTCTGTTTAAGTGTCTGTAGTTACATACCGCTTATCAACATCCAGCTATGACATCAAGCTCAAAGCTTGCTGCTGGTCCTACATGATTAGAGGGCATTCAGGCATGGTGGTTGCTTGTTTTGCGTACTGCAAACAGTTTTATGACATTCTGATCTGACCTGATGCCAGCAATGGGGTGGCAGTTGAAGCTCAGCTGGATCCTGATCAGAGCCCATGCTGGTGTTTCTGCTACTACATCTGTTACAAGCACACTCACGCACTTCTGACTGCATTTGCAAGCCAGGCAACAACAGGAGCCTGTGCTGCAGGTGAGGCTCAGCTGGATGTGCAAGATGGCAGCTTCCGGCAGGCTACAAGCACACTCAGCACTTCTGATTGCATTTGCAAGCAAGGCAACAACAGGAGCCTGTGTTGCAGGTGAGGCTCAGCTGGATGTGCAAGATGGCAGCTTCCGACAGGAGCCCGGCAGTGGAGTGTGTGGCCAGGTACAAGGGGCTTCCATTGCAGTGGGCAACCTAGATTGGGTCCGCAGCCACAGCCAACCAAGCACAAGCTCCCCTACTTCCTCTTCTGTGACTGCACCCAGCAGCCACCTCAACAGCAGCCTCAGCAGCAGTCATACAAAGCATGCAAGTGGCTCTGCTGACTCATCCCACCATAACAGACAGAGTCACAGCCCTAGTAGTAGTAGTGATGACAGTAGCGCTAGTAGTGCCAGTAGCAGCAGCAGTAGGAGCGGTACTCAAGCTGATAGCAGCCTTGCTAATGGAGGTGAACAGAGAGGGGTGGGAAGTGAGCAGGCGTCTACTAGTGGCAGATCTGATGTGGTGGACACAGGCTTGATGACAGTGTATGTGGGAGTGAATGGTAGCCTGGCTGGCGTGTTTGAGATCAGGGATCAGCTGAGGCCTGATGCAGCTGCAACGATAAGAGGCCTGCAGCTGCAGGGCATAGACACCATCCTGTTATCAGGTATGGCTGCTCCCAATGGTACCATCATGTGCAAGTGCTGCAGGTCAAATGACCTTTCAGTGCTGTTTTGTGATGCACCGTGTTGTAGTCAGTTTGTGAGTCAAGAAACTCTGCTGCAGCCCTGTGTGTGCTGTGTGATGCTGCTACTGGAGTAGGATGTCTGCATGGTTGATGTAGCAACAGCTGTAAAACAAGATGTGTCGAGACATTAGGATGTCTATGTAGCAGTGGGAAGGCCTGTACTTGCAAGCAGAGACCAGGCATAACTTGTTGGCATATATGATATCCGCAAGTCATCAGTCTGTCTCCTCTCATGTGCTGTTTTGGGTTCATGCACGCCTCGGTCTGTCTGCTATAGAGCTTGACATGTGGAAACACCAGTTTTTGTAGCTGCAAGCATATCATGCATGTCAAGCAAAGAGTCTTGTCTAATGGTAAATGCGCAGTAGGTATTGAATTGAGCCAATGTGCGCACTCTCCTCTTGACAATCAAGAAGAGCCTCCAGCAGCATCGTTGTACTATTGACACCCTGGACATGAAAGATGACTGGTTGCTTAATTGATTGAAGAAGCCTTGCACATGCAGGAGACCAGGCAGCAACAGCAGCATCTGTAGCTGCAGCTGTGGGAATCCAGAGCGACAAAGTGTACTCCAGTGTGAAGCCTGCCGGCAAGGCCCAGCTGATAGAGAAGCTGCAGCA
>JAABUK010011870.1_pt1 | contig 11225 bp, 11 predicted proteins | sample 5559141 | NCBI WGS metagenome assembly JAABUK01 (sample SAMN10711869, study PRJNA513367) | rock metagenome | isolation source: Antarctica rocks | place: Antarctica: Victoria Land, Pudding Butte nord | collected 2016-01-03
GTCGACCGGTCGGCTGCCGCACCACGCCGACCACCACCCGGTCCTTCGTGTGGGAGCATGGCGCTGTTCGGAGGGTAACCGGTCGTGGAGGTCGCGTGTCGTGGGCTGCCGGTGGTGGGGGCGGGACGTGGGGTGGGGGGCTTCTCGCCCGCGCCGATGCGCGTGGCTTCCTCGTCGTGCCCGCTCGCCTCGTCGTCCCGCCGCCCCGGCCCGACTGCGGGCCGGGCGGTGCCGGGAGATCGGTCGAGGCGGCCACCCGCCCCAGTCGGCACGTCCGCTCATGATCGCCTTCTTTCGCACACCGTATCACCGAACCCCAAAAGCCCGATCGCATATCAGACCGCTTGCCCGACCGCAAGCACCACGGGACGAGCTGCAGGGGTACTACCCGCGCGTCTGGCCCGAGCTGTCGGCGGCATACCGCTGGAGTTGGACACACCTCCCGGCGCGCTGGCGCTGGGGGGCGGTTGCGGTCGATTGCGCGCGCTCCCGTGCTCTGCTAGGCTCTGTATCCCTGGGGTTCAGGGTATGGCGCGCGGGAGGGACGACGATGGACGACGAGACACAGCTCCGCGAGCAGCTCCGACGGAAAGGCCACACCTCATTCTCGGTGCGCAAGATGAAGTCCGGCGTGGCGAGTGCGCCGCTCTACATGGTCGGCGTGGACGACTATCATGGCGTCAGGATCGCCACCCTCTCCGGTTCGTTCGGCACGGTGTCGCGGCAGATCGCCGCCCTACCCGAACGGCATTAGCGCTGCGGCACGCTACCTTGCCGCACGGGTCGCACCGCGTCCTACGCCGACCGGTGGCGCATCCGACCTGATGATCGGCGTGGGTCGGCGTGGCACTCCCTATCTTGGCAACCGGGCAAGGCGCAAGTCACCGTGACCGACAACGCGGCCGACGCGGCGTTGCCGACACCCCCGCGACCAGCAACAGCGGAGACGGTCCCGGCACCTTGCCGGGGCCGTCTTTTGCCCGTCCGGGCCGCCCGCCGGGCCACGTCGCCGCCCGCAATCCGTCGATGCCGCCGATCGTCCGGGCCTGCGGCAGGATGGCGGGGTGGGAACGGTTGGTGCGCCTGCGGGAAGGGGCACGGACGACGGCCTCCCCATGCTGGTATTGTCCACGGTGCACGCCCAGCTGGACAGCGTTCGCGCGGACGGCCCCCTGCGCCGCCCAGCCGGGCCGCCACTGGGGCGGCGATTCGTCGGCGTCCGGGACGACGCCGCACCGCACCGTCCCGCTGCGACGGCACGCGCGACGGGGGTCTGCCGTGGTAGGATGCTGGCTACTGGTAGCGGCGCAGCATATCTGTGCAGAGAAGGGGTATTATGGAGTTCCAAGACATCGCGGTGGTCGACGTGCTCGTTGAGCCGGGGACGACGGGGGACAAGTATCGCTTCACGTTCCTGCTCGCGCGCGTCCCGGAGCGCTTCTGGCCCGAGTGTTTCCTGGCGGCCTTCGGCGCGCAGTCCGGCCTGCGCCGGGTCGAATTGACCGAGCGCGCGGTGACGATCGTGCTGGCCGAGAGCGAGGGCGAGACCTATGCGCGCGCGGTCGGGGCGGCGGTGGCGCGGGCCAACGCCGACTATCGGGCCGAGCAGACGCGGAAGGCCACGGATGAGCAGCAGCGCCTCGATAGCGAGCAGCAGCGGCGCGTACGAGCGGAGGCATTGGGTCGCCAGGCGCGGCAGACGCTCGGGATCTGAGTCGAGGCGGGGCGGCGGCACCCCGGCCCGCCGCCACAGGCGCACAGCCGCTAAGCGTCACGACACGGGTATCCGGGAGGGGCGACGATAGCGGCCCGCAGGGGAGGGGCGGCGGGGCGGATTTCTGCGCCGCCGCGCCGTGTGGCGTATGTCTCGTCGTGGTCGAGAGTTTCCTTTTCAAGCTGGTTGCGTGGCGGCTTCAGCCCTGCGTGTTCACCCCAGCGGCTGACGCGATGGGGTTACGAAGCTGTCTATTTTTATAGGATCAACGATTCATGTTTTCGGGGGGCAGCGCCTGTCCTATAGTTGACTGATCGCCATTTTGGCGATGGCTTGCACGAACGCTTCATCGAGTGGCTCGCGAGAAAACCAACGGCGGTAAAAGAGCGGGCCGAGCAAGGCGGCGCTCACGATGGCTGCATCGGTGCCTGCCGGTATCTCGCCTTTGCGCGCGGCGCGTGTGATGATTTCTTGCAGCGGGGCGGTATGGCCCAGCTGAATGCGGCTGTGTACTTCCGCAAGCGTAGGTTCGCGCTCGGCGGCGTCGATGATCGAGGGTACGACAGAAGACCAGCGCGCCGTATATAAGAGATCGGCGATGTTCATGAGGAACACCGTCACATCACCCGTGAAACTCCCCGTATCCGGTACTTGTTGTTCGGTGCTGATCTGCGAACAGGCATCCAGTACAAGATCTGCGCGCGTGGGCCAGTGGCGGTAGATGGTGGTTTTCGCAACCCCGGAGCGCCGAGAAACTTCATCGACACTGCACCCACCCAGCCCCTTTGCAGTCAGGAGTTCGATGGTCGCGCGCAGCACGCGCTCCTGCGAGCGACGAACACGAGCATCGCTCGCCGGGCTAATGTTGTCGACCAACGACGGCCCCTTCCCTGCATCATCACCGGCGCTCATCGCCATGCCTTGACGCTCCATTCATTTCTATGCTACGCTACGGTAGCGTTTCGTGAGTCAGCCTCATTGTACAGCAGAGAAGGAGTATCGTATGAACTTTGTCTCGATACGACTCATCACCGACAACGTTGACGGCCTCGTGCAATTCTATGAACAGATCACCGGTTTGTCGCTTGTGCGGTCCACGGCAGATTTTGCTGAATTGCGGACGCCTTCCTGTACGCTGGCGATAGCCAGTACGCGCACCGTGGCGCTGTTCGGGGCGGGAGCCGCCCACGCCGCCGATAATCACACCGCGATCATCGAGTTCCTCGTTGATGATGTCGACAAAGAGTACGAGAAAGTGAAGCAGGTGGTCAGCAACTTCGTTCAGGAGCCGACGACACAGCCCTGGGGCAACCGTTCCATGCTGTTTCGCGATCCCGATGGCAACCTGATCAATTTTTTCACGCCGGTGAGTCCAGACGCGATCAGGAAGTTCGAGTAGTAACGACGCGGCAACCCGATCCATCCCTGGATGCTTCGTTCCGACGCGTCGAACGATCGGGCACAAGGGATATCGCGTACCGAACGGGATGATGGCGGCGATCGGCACCTACTGGGTCGTCGCCGGGCTGCTGGCCCTCTTCTCCCCGTACTCCGGGGGCGTCAAGGTTGTGCTGTCGCGGGAGCGGCTGCGACCGATGATGGGCCGGGTCGACAACGTGCCGCTAGGGTTCGTGCGCGCGATCGGCGTCCTGGAGGCGTTGGGCGCGCTCGGCCTGGTCCTGCCGCCGCCGACCGGAATCGCAATCGGGCTGGATCTCGCCGCAGCGATCGGGCTCGTGCTCGTCCAGATCGGCGGGATGATCCTGCACCGGCGTCGCGGCGAAGCGAAGCAGATCGGTCTGAACATCGCGCTGCTGATCGCCACCGGAGTCGCGGTCTGGCCCTCCACAGCGTGGCTGTGGCCGACCACGCGACCAGACGCGCCAACTGCACGCAAGCTGCACCGGAGCACCGCACAGGATCGGATAGCCGGGTACCGACTCGCCAGCTTCGCCGCATCCGGTTGGTTTTCAGCCCACGCTACTGTGTGTCCGGGCGGCGCGCGACGACCGGGTCGGATGCCACCAGCTGCCCCCGCCGTCGCCAATCGCGATGCAGATAGGGGCTCAGGTGCGCGAGCATCAGGAGTCGCGCGGTGGCGGCGTCCTCGCGTCGCAGGGCCTCGAGGATCTGCCGGTGCTCCATCACGACGCGATAATCGTCGCTGCTCCCGCTCCCCGCGAACTGCCCCGTGCTCCGCACCAGGCTCTGGCGCAGGTTCTCCTCGATGATCGGTAGGAACGCCTCGATCGCGGTGTTGCCCGTTGTCCGCAGGAGGGCCGCGTGAAAGCCCGCGTCCACCAGCGCGAGCGGCTCGTGGGTGCGGAGCTTTTCCTCGCCCAGGCAGACCCAACGGTCGATCTCGGCGAGGCGCTGCGGCGTCATCCGCTGCACGATCACCTCCAAGGAGCCGATCTCCACGAAGACCCGCAGTTCGATCAATTCCTGATGCGACGATTCCTGCTCCGCCAGCCCGGCCAACTCCGCCGAGACCTTCGCCCGGTCGAACCCCGCGACCTCCAGCTTGCGCGGCGTGCCGCGCCGGATCACCCCCTCACCGATCAGGCGGCTCAGCGATTCGCGTAGCACGGTGCGACTGACGTTGATCGCCTCGGCGAGTCGGCGCTCCGGTGGCAGGCGATCGCCTTCCTGCAAGCCCTGATCGATGATCAGGTGCTTCAGGATTTGCGCGACGCGCTCCGAGAGATTCTGGCGCGGGAGCGTCGGCAAGCTGAGAAAGTCGATCCGGTCGAGGTGCTCTCCGGGCCGCTCATGATCCATCCACACACCCTCTTGCATTCCGTCCCGCTCGTGGTATGATGGTATACCAATAGACCAAAAAGTCAATCCCAACCCAATATCGTCGGTACGAGGTGTCCGGATGCATGTACCGGGCCAGCGTCCGCTCATCCCCGTTACAGGCTGATGCGTGAAGGAGGATCCGATGGTGTACCAGTCCGCAGGGTTACCGCCACAGGCCGCGTCCGCGTCGCGCACGCTCGATCGCCGTACCTTCCTGCGCGGGGCGGCGCTGGTCGCCGCGAGCACGCCGTTCGCGGCGCTCCTCGCCGCCTGCGGGGCGACCGCGACGCCCACCACCGCGCCGCCCGCCGCGACGAGTGGCAGCACCGCCGTGGCGACGACCGCCGCAGCTGTCGCTCCCGCCGCGACGAGCGGGAGTGGTGCGACGGGCGCGGCCAGCCCGACGAGCGCGAGCGCGGCCTCCGTCGCCCCCTCGGCGGCAACCACGACCGGACCGCAACCGAGCAAGCCCCGCGCCGATGGCACGCCCGCGCCGGACGCCACGCAGATCCTTCGCATGGTGACCCCGGCGGCCTTCCGCATGGATCCGCCCACTTATGGCGGCGATCTCTGGCAGTTGCAGATGCTCGTCTACCAGGCGCTCACGCGCATCGAGGTCGACGGGAAGCTGATCGGCGGCGTCGCCGACAAGTGGGAAAGCTCGGCCGACGCCAAGAGCTGGACCTTCATCCTCAATCCGAACGCCAAGTTCTCCGATGGCTCGCCGATCACCGCGAGCGACGTGAAGTGGACCTGGGACTGGATCTGCAACCCGAAGTCGAAGTCGACCAGCCCCGATACGGCGGCGGGAAAGATCGTCGGCTTCGACAAGGTCCGCAAGGGCGAGAGCGAGTCACTGGACGGGATCGTCGCCAAAGACCCGCAGACGGTCGTCTTCACCCTCGCCGTCGGTATCCCGTTCTTCCCGTTCGTCGTCGCCGCGTATAACACCGCGACCCTCAAGAAGGACAACGTCGTCGGTGGCGGCGAGGAATGGTGGCGCAAGCCGGTCACCTCGGGCCTCTTCAAGGTGACGGAGTACACCCCCGGCGATCAGGCGACGATGACGCTGGAGCGCAACGAACACTGGTGGCGCGAGCCGGCGAAGTTGTCGAAGTTCACCATGAAGCTCGTCGCGGACGCCCAGACGCAGCTGGTGCAGTATGACAACAGCGAGATCGACGGGATGGTCTGCCAGCCCGCCGAATTCGCCCAGGCGACGAAGCCGAGCGGGCAGCGCAGCACCGACCTCTATTGGGAGCAGGCGATCGCCACCTGGTACTTCGCTTTCTTCTGCGAAAAAGCCCCCTTCGATGACGTCAATGTGCGGCAGGCATTCGCCAGCGCGGTGGATCTGAATACCCTCTCGGTCGCCGCGCTGAATGGCATCTACCCCCCGCAGAAGCGGATGATCCCGGCCTTCTTCCCGGCGGGCGGCAACCAGCAATTCCAACCCGCGTTCGACCCGGCAAAGGCGAAGCAGCTGATCGGCCAGTCGAAGTACGGGAGCGTCGATAAACTGCCGAAGATCACTATCCTCGTCTCCGAGCAGGGCGGCGCGACGGCGCTCGGCACCTGGGGCAAGGTGGCGACCGCGATCCAGCAGCAGTTGCAGCAGAATCTCGGCGTGAAGGTCGACATCCTCCGTAAGGTCTACAGCACGGTGGCCGAACAGCAGGAGGAGGTCCGCAAGCTCGATGGCGGCGGCATCTTCCGCCTCAGCGTCGGCGCGGGCATCGAGGATCCCTCCTACATCGAGGGGCCGTTCCGCAGCACCTCGTCGGCCAACGCGGCGCGCTACAAGAACGAGCAGGTCGATCAGTTGCTCGATCAGGCGATCGCGGAGACCGACCAGACGAAGCGCTACGCGCTCTACGAGCAGATCGACAAGACCGTCATGGGCGAGGCGTACTTCCTCGCCCCGTTCCAGGGCACCTCGACCTGGTTCTTCAAGCCGCAAGTGCGTGGCATGAAGGTCGTGCAGGCGCGTATCTGGAACAGTCTGCATAAGGTGTACATCGCGCAGTAGGAAACGAGTCGGCAGTCAGCAGTCAGCAAAGAGAGAAGTCCGTAGTCCGTAGAAGGGTTCGTTGCGGGAGTAGCGACATCCCCTCCCGTCCCTTCTCGCCCACCGGCCCACTGGCCCACTTCCGCTGCTGACTGCCGACCGCCGACTCACCGGAGGTTCCCATGCTTGTGGTCGCGCTCCGCCGTCTGCTCACCTTCATCCCGCTCCTGATCGGCGTCGCCTTCGTCACCTATATCCTCAGCTTCTATGGTCCCGGCGACCCGCTGCGGATCATCATGGGGGAGAACTGGGCCAGCGAGGAGGTCTATCAGAGTCTGCGCCAGCAGTACGGGCTCGATCGCCCGCTCGTGGTGCAATTCGGCAGTTATCTGTGGGGGGCGGTCCACGGCGACTTCGGGCGCTCCTACATCCAGCGGATCGGGGTCGGTGAGCTTGTCGGGAAGGCGCTGCCGGTCAGCGCGCAGCTCGCCCTGGTGGCGACATTGCTGATCGCGGTCGTCGGGATCACGCTCGGCGTGATCTCGGCCCTCTGGCACTACCGCTGGCCCGATGCGTTGATCGGCCTCCTCGGGGTCGTCGCGCATAGCGTCCCGCCGTTCGTCCTCGCGCCGATCGTCCTCGTCCTGCTGGTGTTGCAGCTGAAGATTATGAACACGCCGACCGGTTGGCACGGCATCTTCAGCTACCAGACGCTGATCGCCGCGACGCTCCTCGGGGCCTCGCCGCTCCTCGGCGTGATCCGGCAGACGCGCACCAGCGTCGTCGAGGCGCTGAGTCAGGACTATGTCCGCACCGCTCGCGCGAAGGGGTTGACCGAGCGCGCCGTCCTGGTCCGTCACGTCTTGCGGAACGGGCTCGCCCCGGTCCTCACCAGCCTGGGCCTGACCTTCGGCTTCCTCCTCGGCGGCTCGGTCTTCGTGGAGAGTGCCTTTTCGATCCCCGGGCTCGGTCAGCTCTTCTTCACGGCGCTGAAGAACAACGACTACCCGGTCCTCACCGCCGCGACTATCGTCAGCGCCTTCTGGATCATGCTCCTCAACCTGCTGGTCGATCTCAGCTATGGCGCGCTCGACCCGCGCGTGCGGTCCTGACATGGTCGGTGAAACAGGGCCGTTGCGCGCCACCATCGTCGCCCCTGTCGCGCGCGGTCGTCGGACCCGGACGCCCGGTGGGGATGCGCTCCGTCGCCTCGCCGCCAACAAGATGGGGATGGTCGGCGGCATCATCGTCCTCTTCTTCATCTTCCTGGCTTTCTTCGGCCAGGCGCTGGCGCCGCAGGACGCGCTCTTGCAAGACCTCAACCGGATCGCCGAGCCGCCGAGCGTGCAGAACTGGTTCGGCACCGATGAACTCGGGCGAGACTTCTTCAGCCGCATCCTGGCCGGGGCGCGTACGGCGCTGCTCGTCGCGGCGCTGGTGACGCTGATCTCCGCCGCGATCGGCACGGTCGTCGGGCTGATCAGCGCCTACACCGGGGGGCTGGTGGACGGCATCTTGATGCGTATCGCCGACGTGCTGCTCGCCTTTCCGCCGTTCCTGCTCGCGGCCTTCCTGAACGCCACGCTCCGTTCGCCGGTCGAGGAGCGCCTGAAAGGGCTCTCGACGCTGACCGGGATCGCCGTGTTCGGCAGCAAAGAGGTGATCGATTTCATCGTCGTCTTCGGGGGGCTCGCCATCGTCGGGTGGTCGGGCTATGCCCGGCTGATCCGCAGCCAGGTCCTCTCGTTGCGCGAACGGGAGTTCGTGGAGGCGGCGCGGGCGATCGGTGCCCCGGCGCGCGCCATCCTCTTTCGGCACATCCTGCCGAACAGTATCGCGCCGATCATCATCGCGGTCAGCGTCAACTTCGGCAACGCGATCCTCGCCGAGTCGGCATTGAGCTACCTCGGGGTGGGGGTGCAGCCGCCGACCCCGAGTTGGGGGCAGATGATCAACGCCAACCTCGATCAGTGGCGCTATTACCCGCACCTCGTCCTCGTGCCCGGCGGCGTCCTGACGCTGCTGATCCTCGGCTTCAATTTCTTCGGCGATGGGGTCGCCGATGCGCTGAACCCGCGTACCAGCCGGAAGTGACCGGCCCACGATGCGACGACGACGAACGTCCAGGCCGAAACCAGGACGCTGGCGCGTAGCGCACGGACGCCCGCGCCCGCAAGACCAGCGTGTATCCGGGCACCGATCGTCCTTACCGAACGAGGGAGTAGCTGTGAAGACCTATCGTTGCGCTATCATCGGCTTGACCTGGATCGCCAGTGCGCCCGTCGCCCCGTCGCTCAGCGGCGGGCGACACGCCCTGCCCTATTCGCACGCCTCGGCGCTGGCGATGCTCCCGAACATGCAGGTCGTCGCGGTCTGCGACATCGTCCCCGCCGCCGCCGAGCGCTTCGTGGCGCAGTGGGGGGCGACCTGGCCGGGACTCACGACCTACACCGACTATCGGGAGATGCTCGCGAACGAGGAGCTCGACATCCTCAGCGTCTGCACGCCGGACGACCGGCACGCCGACATCGTGATCGCGGCGGCGGAGCGCGGCGTCCCGGCGATCCTCTGCGAGAAGCCCCTCGCGACGACCCTGGCGGACGCGGACCGGATGATCGCCGCGATCGAGGCGCACGGCACGGTCGTCGCGGTCGAGCACACGCGGCGCTGGGATCCCTTCTTCCACCGCGCCAAGGAACTGATCGACGCCGGGATGATCGGTGAGGTACGCACGATCGTCGGGACGCTGCACGGCGAGCGGGCGATGCTCTTCCGCAACGGCACGCACATCGTCGACCTGATGTGCTACTACGCCGGGGCCGCGCCGACCCAGGTCTTCGCGAAGCTGGAAGAAGGCTTCGAGGGCTTCGCGCGGTACAGCGGCGATGGCGGCCACGACCCCGATTCCGAGCCGGGCGCGAGCGCATTCATCCAGTTCGCCAACGGTGCGCGCGGTTTTTTCAACGGCACCAAGGGCACCTTCGCCAACGCCGAGTGGGACATCGTCGGCTCGACCGGGCGGATCCGCATCAGCGGCACCGTCGCGGAACTCTTCACGACCGAGCAGGGGACCGGCGAGCAGGTCAGCAAGCCCTTCCCCGCCGCGATGGTGATGAAGGGCGGCATCCAGGGCGCGTTCGAAGAATTGATCGCGGTGCTGGAAGGGGGTGGCGAGACGCGCTCGACACCACGGGCGGCCCGGCAGACGGTCGAACTGCTGATCGCGATGCTGGCCTCGCAGCAGCAGGGGAATCGCCTGATCGCGCTGCCGCTGAATGCGGACGGAACGCCGAGCGCCTAGCGCGCCCCATCGTGTGAGGACGCCCGATGCTTCGACTGGTGCAGATCGGCATCGATCACATGCACGCCGCCGCTTACCGCGAGACGCTGTGGGCGCTCCGCGACCGGGTCACGGTCGTGGGCTTCCTCGCGCGCCCGGATGATCCGCCGATGCGGCTCGCGGGGCCAGTTGCCGATGTCCCGATCTACCGCGATCTCGACGAGCTCCTCACCCCCACCCGCCCCGACGCCGCCCAGGTGATGCTGCGGAACGATGAGATGGGCGCGATGCTGACGCTGCTGGCGGGCGCTGGGCTCCACATCTGGGCTGAGAAGCCGGAGGCGCGGCGCGCGGACGAGCTGCTGCCCGCGCGCGACCTGATCGCGCGCAAGGGGCTGATTTTCACCGCTGGGTATCAGTCGCGCTTCTACCCGACGACGGCCTACGCGCGCGAACTCGTGCGCGAGGGGCTGCTTGGCCCGCTGACCTTCGCGCAGATGACCACCGCGACGACGACGATCAAGCTGCGCGATCCGCGCGGGCCATACGGCTATCTCTTCGACGAGGCGCGCAGCGGGGGCGGGGTCTTCCACTGGCTCGGCTGCCACATGGTCGATCTCCTCACCCACATCGCCGGGGAAACGCCGGTCGGCGTGCAGGCGTTGGCCGCCACCGTGGGCGAGGAGAAGGTCGGGGTCGAGGATGTGGCGGCGGTGACGCTGCGCTTCGCGTCCGGCTGGCTCGCCTCGCTCAACTACGGCTACCTCTTGCCGACGCGGGAAGGGTCGCCTTTCGGCGACGATGCGCCGGAACCGGCCCTCTACGGCCAGCAAGGGTGGGTGCGCTGGAACAACATGGGCGACGAGGCGCGCGCCCACAGCGCCGACCCGCGCTGGGCCGCATCGCCGTGGCAACGCCGCTCGTTCGCCACCCCCGCCGCCGTCGGCTACGGCCATGCCGCCCGGCTGGCGATGCTGAATTTCTGCGACGCGATCGCGGGTGTCGCCGCGCCCGCGTATCGGATCGACGAGGCGATCGCGGTGCTACGGATCATCGAGGCGGCCTACGAGTCCGCGCGCACCGGCGCGTTCGTCGCCCTCGCGCCGCACGAGTAAGGGAGCGCAGATGGAGTTCGATACGCTGATTCGGGGCGGCACCGTCGTCAATGGCGACGGCGTCACCCCCGCCCACTGCACCGATGTGGGGTTGCGCGGGGACCGGATCGCGGCGGTCGGCGCGCTCGATGGGGCGACCGCCGCGCGGACGATCGATGCGACCGGGCAGATCGTCGCCCCCGGCTTCATCGATGTCCACGTCCACTCGGATACCGCGCTCCTCGGCGGGCCGCACCGCTATGGGGCGCTGGCGCAGGGGGTGACGACGCAGCTCCTCGGGGCGGATGGTTTCGGCTGGTCCGGGCT
>JAABUK010011873.1_pt1 | contig 11223 bp, 10 predicted proteins | sample 5559141 | NCBI WGS metagenome assembly JAABUK01 (sample SAMN10711869, study PRJNA513367) | rock metagenome | isolation source: Antarctica rocks | place: Antarctica: Victoria Land, Pudding Butte nord | collected 2016-01-03
GGCTGTTTGCACAAGTTGCGTGTCAATCTACCTGTTTTGCTTGTGCCAACAGCTGCTGAGCGTTGTGCTGCTTGTGCCCTCGTTTTGAATCCTGCCATTGCTGATCTGCAAAACTAACAGGCTTTAGTAGTGTTAGAGAGGAGTTTGACTTGGTGCTTGTTCAGGCCATTGACTGACATGCAGCAGTGCTAATTGCCTAGGTGGAATGGCCAAATCAGGCACAATATTGTTTTGAGAAGGGCTATGCCTGCAGGGCTTGCTTGGTGCGTCTGCCTCCTGAGTGATCTTCCTACCAAAGTGCTGCCATGGAGCTTGATGAATGTTGGGGTAGACAGGTCATGACTGGAATGAGTATCGATGTCATCATCATTTGACAGGTCAATGACATCTGAAATTGCATTAAAAGCTGTGGCCTGGGAAGATGATTTCTGACGCTTCATAGCTCGTGTGGACCCTTCTGTATCTGCATGTGTAGAGTAGGGCAGGGATTTGCACCTGAATACACAACACAAGCAAAAGGCTGTTGTTTCTACTGTCTCAGCTGTTGCAAACATGCGGTGACAGCTGTTCTTGTGCTGCTGCAGGATGCAGCCTACAGCAAAGTTTACTGCCTTATCCGTACAGCAGAGCAGATACAGCGGGCAGTCGTCAAACAGCAGGGTCGTAAGCCAAGACGTAAGTTTATAGGCTCAAACAAGATTTGGTTGAGACTGGTTTTGCGTTGCAAAATGACCTGCAACTGGCCAATTCCAAACTTGACTAGCCTCTACTGAGTTGTACAGCTACAGCTTATGCTCGAACAAAACTTTGGCCGCTTGCTGATCACCATAGCACTGTGCTCAACGTCCTGTGTGCGCTGCCGTGATTGAAGTCAGGCCGCGATAAGGATGGAAACACGCTCCAACGTCCGATGGCTTGACGATTGACACGGCTCTGCGCAACCCTGCAAACTCGCCACGACGTGCGCTTCAAGCACTGCGTAGGCTTATCCTGCAAAAAGATCCGCCGATCAGGGTTATCACGCAGCACTGATCGCAGCACGACCTAACAGTAACGGGTGGTGCCGTGCTGTGCCTGCTTTGCTGGCTGACTTGCTGCTGGCTGACTTGCAAGTGGCAACTGCACTATTCAGCCAAAGCACAGTTCTATGATGACCTTGTGTCTAGCGTAAACGCTGTTCTGATTATTCCGCATTTCTGCGGCTGCGCATGTTCAGTCAGCCCAAATTATCACTGCCGGCCTTTTCTCAGGGTAAACGAGACACAGAAGATCGGCAGCAGTGCACCACAAAGGAGGCCAAGGCGCAACGCAGGGCACAGCTCGAAGAGGAGACTAGCGACGGTGACAGCCGTTCTTTGCCAGAGTTCGGGCAGCAGGCCGAATGTTATGACTCGGAAGCAGACGACAAGGACCAGGCCTGGGCAGAGAAGCAGCGCCAAGGACGACATTCGGACGCCATTCTGAGCTGTCCAGGGTGTCTGACAACTGTGTGCATAGACTGTCAGAGGCACGAGTATATAACTACTCAGTACAGAGCGATGTTTGTCAGGAATTGCAGGTATGACCTATTGCTATAGTGCTGACTGTATTAACCCTCTGTGACTGTTGTTGGCATGACTGCAGGGTGAGCTCATCACCTAAAGTTATCACATCGGGCAAACAGCAGAAGGCCCTTGGAAAACGGCAACGAGACTCTCAGCCTACGCAGCCGACGGCATCATTTGGTCCAGAGCAAGTGTTTCCTGTCTTCTGTGAGACTTGCAATGCAGAGCTGGGAGTGCAGGACTCTGATGAGATTTTTCACTTTTACAGTGTGTTCCCTAGCACTGCATGATGGTCCGGGTTGTCTGCTGACTGATTTGCAGCAATGAGCTTTATCACTGCATAGCCCATGAGATGGGCCACTACCTGCCAGCAGGAGCAGCAACAAACAGCTGCTGTGCCAAGTGTTGCTGTCTCACAGGAATGTGCACTGTATGTTGCTGGCCTGGTAAAGACCACTTACATGCAGCAATTTCTATCCTGTTGCCATGTCACTTATGCAACTATGCATCTTGTTCTGGCGGGGCACTCTTCAGCAGCCTGAGCCAGTCATTTGAGTGCACATTTGCATGATCATTGCTTCAGCTCATTGCACCTGTTGCAAGTGCTTCTGCCTGTGTCATGCATTTTGGCTCCCCTGTCTTGGGCTTGAGCCATGCAGCACAATGCAAAGCTGCTAGGCAATGTGGGTTTACAGCTGTATATGGCAACATCAAAACCTCTGGTGTACATGTACAGACTGTATGGCATTTCTGCATTGATCTTATATACTGATATCAGCAACACTTCGGATTCAATCAGGCTGGATGCGACACTTGTACAACTTGAGTCATGGACAAATTGTTTAGAACAATGATGCACATAAACACACAGCTGTACTTTCCTTGACAAATCGGATCTCAGATACGTTTTCCTAAGGACGCACTGACCACGGGCCAAAAGCTTTGAAAGGTGAAGTTGCCACAAGGTATCCCAAACAACATGCTGCTCCATACACACACGTCAACTTACACAAGCCGTGATGCAACTTATCGCAAGTTGTGTGACAAACTTAGAAATAAGACAAGCTGTGGTCCATGGCTGATAATTAACACTACAGATGCTATTGGGCACCTATCATGTAAACCAACATCTACACAATAGACCATGACAGCACAGGTCACACACTAATCTATTCATTTTAACTGGTTCAGAAACAGGTGACAGCATCTGCTGCAGCGCTCTGAGTCATGAATGCTCAATAGCCCTCAGTAAAGATCCTACAAAATCAATAGGGAAGACCTGTGGCCCAAGGCTGCTTTAAGCTGAGATAAGCTATGCTGAGACTCAGTGCTGTACACTCTGGAAGAAAGAGCAAAGTTTAATCTGGACAAGTATGGCCATTGTGCAAATTCAACAATCACTGGTGGCAACTCCAATGGGTATTCGAATTGGTCAATATCCTTGAAAGACAAAGACCTCAGGTGGCTCAACTGCATTACACACGAAGGGAAGTCTTTCAGCTCTGCACCCTCCAATGACAGACTTGTGAGCTGCGTAAAGGCTGAGAACCAGTCCGGAATGACAGGGCTTTCTAAATCCTCCAAGGTCAGGCCTCTTAGATTGGTGTAGTTGAGCCATTTGATAGGAGGCTGCTGTGGCATGACATGAGTTGCCAAATCAGTGAGAGCAGGCATTGAAGCTGGCCAGAATGCATCACCATTGTCAGTGAATATGTCTATGTATAAACTCTCCAGACTGGTGGCTGCCCCAAGATTGATCAATGTGTCAATCGGTGTCTCCTGCCAAGACCCCAGAGACAGCTGCAACAGCTGAACATTGTTCTCACTAGGCAAAGTTAGATGTGAGAAGCCACGACGTTCCTCTTCCTGAGCAAGTGTTAGCTGAGTAATTTGAGTCGCACAGCTGAAGTCATAGGTGTTGTTCAGTAAACCCGACATTTTAAGACAACGCAGACAGGGCATTGCCAGTATGCTAGACACTTCAGCACAGCCCGGCAAATCAAGGCTATGCAGAAGTGGTAATTGGTGAAGCCGAGAAATGTCTTCTGCGAATATATGGCCATCACCAAACGGCAGCCCTAATGATGTAAGATTGGTGAAGCTGGACAATACGGGCAGGTGCTTGCATGTGTAATAGCTGAGTAAGTGCAAGCTTCCCAGCAAGCATACCAGTTTCTGGTGTGAGTCTGACAAGAGCAGCGCCTCAATCGCGTCTGCAACAGAACATACTGGGATTGGCCAAAGGGTACACTGCCTCTGCTACACCACTGTCTGCATACTTGTGAAGTAAAGATACTTACTTGGAGTCGACTCAAGGTGCATATTTGGTGTAAACGGATGCTGCAGATAACAGTTGTGTAGCTCCGTCAGGACCGAGTCTACTCGATGGCTTGCCTCTCTAAAAGTAAACTTCAGCTTGTTGACACCAGACTGCCTTTTGGACAACCACTGTGTGAACAGTCGTTGACGTTCGGTGAGGGGAAGATGAACAGAACCGGACAGACAGATTTCGTGGTACGTCCGTATGGGGTCCCAGTTGGAGTTGGTGACGCGTAAACGACAGTCAGTGTGGGGAGCCAAATTTCACGGCAAGAGAATCTGCCCACAGCACTTTGGATTGCCCACAAATAGAGCAGTCTAGTATTGCTCTCCAGGAACTGCAGACTTGCTCGCATCGAAGCTTGTCTACAAGACTTAGTGCAGGAAGCGAAAACACTTCAGCAAGAACGGTGTGATCGAGGTCTGCGAAGTAAGACTCCATGTTCACCCCTGCTCACACACCTCTACCAAAGACGCAGCGCAACACTATTGTTTGACTTTTACTCCTATAAGTGGGGATACCACAGGTAACAAATATAGAGCTTGTGACGTGCAGATAAAAACGCAGATGGGTACGTGCTTGGGGGACGTTTCATCCACCCAATCCCAATCACAACCAATCAATTGATCAATCAATCAATCGATCCTTGGGGGACTGGGACGCAGCAGATAAACTGCTGTACTGCTATTGCACACAAGTGCCCATTTGATTGGGCCACCCACTTTGGGTCAGCTGCAATACCAGCTGTGGTTGAGATGCGCAACAGAGCAGCCATGCTTGCCATGGCCAGCCAGCCATGCTCAGCCAGCTGTGCGCACCAGCTGCCTGCCAGGAGCGATGATGCTTATTGCAGCTCAGCTCAGCCTGCAGGCATACTCACACACGTGGTGGTGTTGCAGCTGGTGTGCCACGTGGTGGTGTTGCAGCTGGTGTTGCAGCTGACCCAAAGTGGGTGGCCCAATCAAATGGGCACTTGTGTGCAATAGCAGTACAGCAGTTTATCTGCTGGGTCCCAGTCCCCCAAGGATTGATGGATCGATTGATTGATTGATCAATTGACTGGTTGGTTCCTTAGTGGTATGAATCCAATGACCAGTTCCCGAAACTGCACTCTTCAGCAAAGCTCGGTAAACCGTCGGGATCCCAGTGTACAAAGAGAGTGTCACTGCAAAATATGTCAGCAGGTATGCATGAGTTTCATACCCATGTCGGGAGTATTGCATTACAACAGTGGCTGAGTGCTGACATATCGCAAGCTGTCCGCTGTCAAGAAATCTGGGGCTGAGCTTAGGTCAAACTGATGGAAGCGCTGCCGGCCACGAGCTCAGGCACAAAGCATGTAGATCTGTCACAGGATGAAGCAGTGTTTATACCTATATCAGCAGAGTAAAAAGCCCTCAGAGTGAGTGTCAAGGCTGAATCGAAGACTCCAGGCAGGCATAGGCAAGCAATTAACCATGCACAACTTGTAGGCAGACAGGCTCGTGACCGACGCGCTGAAGCTGTGTTCTGTGGTTGCTGACTGGTGATCTGAAAACGCTTAAGCTGCTTGCCTTTGCGTGAAACAAGTTCAGGAAAGCCGCCTGCAGAGTGACTAGCAAAGAAAGGTCGCATTGCATGGGGGCATCCCCAAAATGCTCAGGGCAAAAGTAGGGTGTCCAACAGCAGGCAATCTCTCATGCACCACTGAGTAAAAGCTACAAAGATCATGAGTGAAGCACATGACAGGCAGCACGCATCGAAACATGCTTGGTGCCAGCAGTGCAACACCACCTGTAATGCGGACAACAAAGCTATTATGCATGCAAGACAGACAAGGTGCATGCAGCCATGGTAACAGCTCAAGAGAGTCACCGCAGTGTAAGCACAGAGGAGGCAGACAGGCATGCATCACCAGTTGATTGCTGGTTGATGACACCTTTACCTCAAGAAGTGTTGATTGTGCCGCTGCTGCTGCTGCTGCTGCTGCTGCGGTTGCTGCTGCTAAGATGACATTGTAATATATAGGTGTGAAGTCAAAGTGATGCATGCTGAACATAGTAGTCTGTCTAAAAGTGGGCATCTAGTGAGTTATGTACATTGTGGTGAGTCTGTTCAAAAGCAATTGACTGGTTGGTTGATTGGTTGCCGGAATAATGGAGACATCAAGATACAGCACGCAATCAAGCAAAATCAGGCTGCGCAATGGTTTGAAAGGCATCACGGAAGCTATATTTACAGTCATCAATATTTATGGGTCAATCCATAAAATGAAAAGCTGCTGAGAAACAGCGTCTGTTGCTGATCATGAGGTTGAGGCTGACATTTCTGACAGCCAGCCATGAGTGCAAGCACAATGCAGGTGGAGGTTGGATCAGCGGTTGTATGTATGTTACAACTAATTAGCAGAGTGTACTTTGATGAAGCGCCCCAAGCTTGAACCCCTGACTGACTCACCATAATTCCTTTGCATACAAATGAGGCCAGCAAGATGTAGTGCGTCATGAGCCAGCCCCTCAGCCTACTGCTCACTCATTGCTTGCGAGTCACCTCAAGAGCAGAGCAGCCACGGCACCACCTGTACTCTTTGATATGGCCTTGTGAGGATGTCAACCTTGCAATACTGAAGACCTTACCAGATGACCAGCAAATACTGTAGAATGCTGTTGTGTGATGATTTCTACAGACACCAGGTTACAATTTGTGTAAGTGAAAGTCACTGTGATAAATCATGAAAGTGCATGCAGAGCATGAAGTGGGGCACCAGATGATGACCAAAAATGGAGTAGATTGTGAGAGCCATACCACTCTTTGCTGTGCAATACCTTCTGCCTCTTGAACCACCAGTACAGGGATGGCTTTGGCATCTGGATAGCTCGCCATGCTGGCTTGCCAGCGAAACTTGCGGGATAGCCTTCAGCCTTCCAGTATACCAGGTACGTGTTGATCATCGGCCTTATGTTGAAGCCATACATGGTGGCCGTGAAGCCCAATCCGTTCTCCTTCACCCATGCTTCGACTTGGTCTGGCGAACCCGCACTATCGAAAGCAAAATAGAAGCCTGACTTGTCTGGATTTCGCATGGAGTGCAAAATGTCACTGATGACCTGCCCCTGTTGGCCTTGCGTATACATCCCTTAAAGCATAGACAAACTAGACACAGGTGGACTTGGTCATGTGTGCTGACGGTAGCTATATGACACCAACCATGATGCCAGAAGGCTCCAGAAGGCAAAACTGGCACTGGGCTAAGTGCAGAAGGTTCAGACCATGTCCAGTCAAGATTCGTCCTTCATAAGCGCAACAAAGTGGCAAACATGTGAGGCAAGAGTCTGACTCAGCTAAGCAGATTTCAAACAGTCAGATGGGCAGCTGCAAGGACCCCCCAACAGTTGGCTACCAGATAGGCCTGAAACATAGTGAGACCGTCAAGGGTCAGAGGTCAGGGCAGACTAAGCTGGCAGCTTAAGCTGGCAGCATACGTATGCATATCACGCGTGTCTGCAGGAAGCATAGTACATCTCTTGGGGTAGTTCTGAACCCTGGGAAAGTAAGAAGTCGAGGCTGCATGTGCTTTGAAGCAGTCAGCTATGACCTGCGACACGTGCCTGCAAATGTCACTCATGCAATCGTTACAGTAACTGACAACAGCTACGAGGGTTGGAAAACGAACTTTGCAGATGCCTCAGACAGAAGCTCTTTGACTCACAAAGCCATGATTACAATCCAGCCAGTCTCGTTCGCTGATAGCTGTTAGGTGATCTTCCAAATCAGACATTGACAACACTCTGCAGGCTTTCTGTGCATCATCACGAACTACACCCACTTCAATCTCTGAGGGCTTGAAATCTTCTGACAACACGCTCTGAAGTGCAGTAGCGGCTGTTTGCACTGCCTCATCAAACGTATACTATCAAATGTGTACTGAGGATGGCCCTGGAACTTCTTCTCAAGGTATTCTTCTGCTTCCTGATTCTTTGCGCCAGCGCTGGTGGCCTGCACAACATTCCAAGCAAGAAAATTTCATACTTGCCAGTCCAGATATCATGCCAGCACTATCATTGTGCAGGTGAGAAACATTGGGGCAATGGTACATCACAAGATCTTTTAAGCTACGCCCAAAAGCATCAAGAAGACATTGCGGTCAGATTTGGCTTGACCTGCAAGGACATGTGTTACTGAAGCAGGAAATGCATGTGATGTCAGCATGTGCTGCAGTGAGCAGTCTGATCAGCCATCATACCTTGTAGCCGATATAGTAGCCAGCAGGGTCCACCTTGAACAGCTACAGGCCCCGCTCCTCATCTATGCCAATGATGATGGGCATCACAGCCGGCGGCCTCATGTATGCATGCTGCAGCACACATACACTAAGAGTCAGTGGTATGGTCATGCCCAAAATCCTGTGCCCAAATCATTCTAACACTATACAAGTACAAGAGACATCCAGTGCTATATATATTTAGTGCTGGGTTCAGCTGCTGCAAGTGAGAGCTTCTGTGATGTCAGAACAATCAGACTGCTGAGGTAAATTGGATCAGAGGTGCTGTTGAGGAGGGACGGCATAGTAAGTGGCAGGTCCTGGGGCCTTGGACAGGATTATCTACCTGAGTGTATACTTGTGCTGGATCAGCCAGCACCTGGGCAAGGTAATCAGCTGGCATCTCATAGCCATACTTGAAGCGAAAGTAAGCTGCCTCAGAGCATGCTTTCTGCACCTGTGACTTTGCATCAACTGCAAAATCATGGGGTTAGTCACTCTTGGAAGCATCTCACAGTAAACCATGCAGGCTTTTCTTACCAAGTTGTCCTGCCACCAGTTTCTGTGTCCCAGTTGCTGCAGTCTTGGTCAGGACTGGCCATGACTGTGCGCTTCATCTGCTTCCCTGGAGCACTGTCACACCACCTCCAGAGCTGCTCAACCTGATATTTCCTGGAGTAGAGAGGGTCTTGGCCAGGGTCTTGGCAGAGAAGAAGAAGGTGGTGTACACATGACTGAGATTGGCACATTCAATTTGCTGAGTCCAAACATGCAACTGGAATCGCATTGCTCTTGCGTTGCTGCACGTGCCGGCAATGCGTGTGGACGCAACTGCTGCTTACAATGCTTGCAACGGTTGCTATATCACTGGCTGCTGCTGTCGCTGCCAATGCTTGTTGTTGCTGCTTGCAACGCTTGTTTCCAGTGCCTGTAGTGGTTGCTATTACACTTCCAGCTGGTGTTGCTGCTGCTGCTTGGAATGTCAGCAGGTACCAAGCGCATTGAGCGGGTCAATGACCAAGCAGCTTTGGCTAGACTCAGCCGCAAATGGCAAAGCTCAAACCACCGTGGTGCATTGACCAGATTTGCAGAAACCCTCCCAAGTCTCAAGTCCACTTTGCATCCAGAGGGCTGGCAGGTATTTCAGTCTGGTGGGTTGAAATCGGTCACAGATCATGACAAAGAGGAGCACAGTGCGGCCTGAAGGCCTTGCAAGACAACTTCAGGCTGGGACCCACTACGCCTTTGTACAAAATAACGTCTAGCATATAGACTTTGCAGCTGCTTGCAACGTCATGTAGCAATAATGACTGTAGCATGGTATTCTGCCAAGCACAGCAGGATGGCAGATTGCAAATGCATAGCTGTTTGATTTGCTGGACATTGGTCAAGATATCCACAATTCCTATTGAGCGTGCTAGCTAGGACTGCCAGGCGGGCCAAATTTCTTGTCTTATTGTCAACAGCATGTGTACATGTATATACTTGTAAGCAAACATGCACATGACTGCACAGCCTGCATTTGTTTTGGTCATGCAGATATTGTTATTCAGACCAATAACTTATTGCTGTCAGCTCAAAAGTACGCAGTCTTGCAAGAGATTGATGGCCTTGACAGATGTGACACATGGGCATGGGTATTATGTTTCTGACCATGCCGCTGAGAAAACGACCAAGACCTGCTTTTCAAGCACACGCCATTGCAATTCACCTCCAGCTGCTGCACAAGTCATCTGCACAACTACGTGCAAGTCGTTTTCTTCTGGTAAAACCCAGGATCAGCAATGGTTTGTGACTGCAGCATCCGCATGATGATAAATTGCCATTTGCAAGAGCAGTCTGCAGCACAGCCTGTGGTGGACAGCACATGAGCAAGCCGTGAGCTCTGACAGGCTTCCACACTTTTGAGCATGGCGACATGCAGGCAATGATCAAGACAGTACGATGGCTGAACTTGATGACGCTTGTCAAGAGGCTCAGTCTGACCGGATGACATTTCTCTGCAGCTTTTTCGAGCTTCAGGATCATGATGCAGCCACTCTTGCAGATACATCATTACATAGATTTGCGATCAACACTTGATGTTGGGCATGACAGGCAATGCAGTACCTTCCAAAGCATGATCTGCTTAGTCTGATCGGCATTTTGCGTTTGGGCATGCCATTGCTATGTCACAACTAGTGTTTTGAAGTCCTTTCATGCTCCCGCTGCAGTTGCCTGCCTATCCTCCTTGTGGTCCCATGTGTTTCTTGTGCAGAAAGTCCTGCCTGCAAGAGGCACTGTGAAAATTCACTGCCAACAGACTCTGAGAGACTATTTTTAGCATGACAGCAAAGCATCGACATCGCCCTAACACAAGCAGTCTGACTGATGAGTGCTAGCACGATATCAGAATGCTCTGCCAGGACTGACCTCCTTGATCTAAGACGATGGCTTCAGATGAATAAGGGCTGTAGCCCAAAAGATTACACCAAGCCAGTGCCGGAAGGACCGCATCAGCCAATTGTCCTGCTTTTATGCAATATTAATCGTGGCTTGGATGTTAGCTTGCAATGATACAATGACACAATTTCGAGTGCTTGAAGTAGACATTGCCACTTGTGGCACATGCGATTAGACTTGTTGTCTAGCTGAGCGTATCTTGTTCTTCTTCTTTTAGCAGGCTGTGGGTTGACTTGCAGGGAAAAGCTTGTGAGCTCCTTTGCCTTCCCTTTTCTAGGGTGACTTGCTTGGTGAGTTGCTTGGCTGCTGCTCGAGCTGCCGCTTGCTGAGCGCGCTATTGTTGCTGCTCTCCAAGCAGCAAATCTGTTGACTGTGCTGTTAGGCAGCTCAAGTCTTCAGAGCTTGTGATCTGGTGAAGTCCGGCTGACTGCCTTGCCATAACCGGTGAAGTACCCTTCAAAGTTGGCTTCCACTTGACGCATACTGCACGTTGGCATGGTGCTGCCGTTCCACCAGAACAAACTGGACCCATTTTAAATCCGCGGCGGAGTAAAATAAACTCTGAAGCGCGATCGCGAGGGATCGTGTGTGAGCAGGGGCTCGGGGACCACGCCTGAGTGTGCAATGCATTGTGAGTCAGTGTCGGTGCAAAATTTATTTACAGGTCGCGTCTGGCT
>JAABUK010011874.1_pt1 | contig 11222 bp, 20 predicted proteins | sample 5559141 | NCBI WGS metagenome assembly JAABUK01 (sample SAMN10711869, study PRJNA513367) | rock metagenome | isolation source: Antarctica rocks | place: Antarctica: Victoria Land, Pudding Butte nord | collected 2016-01-03
GCGGTTGACATTCATTCTGCTTTATCTAGACTCTGTCGAAACTGCAACGTTAAATCAATTGCTGGCCTGGTTTGATTCGGGTGTCTGACCACAGGTGTATGCCTACGCGTGGTTTGCATTGAGCGTTTTTCCTGATGTGCTGTAATACGCCGCGTTTTGCCTGGAGCAAGCCAGTCCCATGCGACAGCTCATGCGGCACCACACCACACAGGTGTCATGAACAGGCAGTGTCAACTTCACCTTCCAAATCACACAAAAGATGTCTGCCTTTCCGCAACCTACTGTGACCTACACAACGACCCAGCCAGTACTTCCCGCTCTTGGCGCACAACACAGATACCTCAAGAAAGAATCCCAGCAATCCCACGGCTCAGTGTCAAAGCACGACGGTGTTATGACGGTGCTACCCTCCCAGCAATTCGTTGTTTGGTGGCCACATGGTACCAGACCTAGATAGACGACGACGCTGCATGCCAAACCGTCAACTTGCACTCGAAGACTGCATCTCAGGTACAAAAGAGAAATTAACAGGTAAGCTGTGCCCCCTGTTCGTGCTTGGGGTGCCGGCGCCGTTGCAGGCCATGCCAAACATTCCTCACTGCGTGCTGTCGTTCAAACTTTGACGGCTCTTCCAGAAAACAGCGCCGGCTTTGTACCAGGGACCCCGGACGCGCTGGGAGCCGTGTCTGATGTTTCGGCAGCCATCTGATGTCTCGAAGCCGAACGGTTCTCCTGCCGGCTAGCCTCGCGCCGGGCGTGGGAAATTGTTCTCCCCGTGATCTCCCAGAGGGAGGTGCCATGATGTTCTCCTGCAGGCGCGTGTTTTCCCACGTCATGAGCCAACCCTCAAGACAGGCTGTCGTAGGAGGAGTTGCGACGCGGCGGCGGCGCAGGCGGCGGCACCCACTTGGCGCCCGAGGCGGTCACGATGCCGCGCGGCGCCGCCACCGGCCGCAGCCCCAGGTGCGCCTCCGGCATTGGCTCCGGCCGCTTGCCGTTGTTCTGCATCTTCGCCATGAACCTGTGTGGGGAAAGGGACTCGGATTGAGTACCTGGTAGTATGCTTTGTGTTTCGAATGTACAGTCGAACGTGCGGCTTTGGCATCGGCTCCGGCCGATTGCCATTGTTTGCATTTCGGCCACGAACCTGCATGGATATAACACTTCAGGCTCGTATGAGTGTGCGTTTGCATTCCTGAGTCTGCGTTTGCAGCCCCGGGTGCGGCTCTAACACGAGCCCCGAATGCTTCCTGCTGTGCTGCACCTTTGCACTGGGCTGCACCTTTGCACTGGGCCTGGAAGCGGGAGCAGGTTGTGCACACCGGCATGCTGGGCACTCTGCATCACTTGCAGTCCAGCCATGGCCGTGGCAGAACGGCCTGCACTCTCCCAGATGCTGCAAGTGGCAAGACCAGAGGGCCAGCGGGTGTGTCGAAGGTGCTTCCCGGGCAGCAAGTCACCGCAAGCAACCGCACCACATCCAAGATGCTGCAAGGGGCAAGGGCAGTGCCGAGGTTCACGGAGCATGCCGAAAGAGCAACAAGGGGACCCACCTCATCCAGGCGCCCTGGTAAGCGGGGCTGGTCATCTCCGGGCTGAGGCGGAGGAACGTGAACGCACGCATGATTGGCAGCGCCCGCATGACGCCTGGCTGCCCCGGCCACGGGCTGGCCAGCCCCAGCGACACCGCCTGCGCCGGCGCCTGATGGCCGCCGGCCGCGGCGCTGCCGTCAAACAGGCCGCCGCTGCGGCCGCCGCTGCCGCTGCCGCCTGGGCCGCTGTTTGCGCTGCCCAGGCCGTTGGTGTCCGCCGCTGCGGCCGCGGACTCGCCCGCTGCCGCCGCCCCCGTGGACGCCGCGGCCGCCGCGGCGTCCATGGCGTTGCTGCTGAGGCGGTGCTCGTCGCGGCTGCTGAGCGCTGCCGACGCCGCGGTGGCCTCATCGCGCGAGGCGGAGTTGCGGCGGGCGTTCTCCTGCAGCGGCGGCGCCCACGCCTGCGGGCAAGGCAGCAGCGGGATCAGCACTTGGCTGCAGGCGTACCGGTGCAGATGCGCATGGTGCAGGCAGCTGGCGGCAGCCTCAGAGACCATGCGAAGCATACCAACAGCTTCAGGCACAGCAGCAGTGATGGCAACCTCAAGTGATGCTGCGCCATGCAGGGTATTTGAATGTCGTGCCACGAGCAAGCGCGCACCTGGGTGTTGTACACGATGCGCTCTAGGGCGACGGCATCAACGCCGTTGGGCGAGAAGCAGGGCAACGCGTTCTCCCCGCCCAGCACCACCCCCTCCCCCGCCGCCAGCTCCCGCACCTGAGTTGCAGTTGAACTCCTTTGTCACAAGGATATTGCTATTGGCATTAGGCGTATGGTTAGCATCAAACTCTGCCGCCCAGTACCACCCGCTCCGCCGCTGCCAGCACCCCTCACCGAGGCGCAGGAAGCAGAGGCCATGAGCCGATCTCAAGGCGGGGTTGGTGCATGTCTCCTCAGCAATATCACTGCAGCCCAATGCAGGCGGCCAAATCACCTCCCAACCTGCCATCGCCAAGGTTGTCAAAGAGAGGCCTTCAAAACACCAAAGGTCTCCCGCTAACATGCCAAAATCCACCTGTCGCAGCAGCCCCTCGGGGCCGCAAAGTGCCGCGGGCGGGTGCTGTGCGTCGCACATCTCGACGCACGTCAGCGTTAACGCCAGGCCATGCCGCGCGCAGGCTGCCACCAGCGGCGCATAGCCGTCGCAGCCCGCGCAGTTCCAGTAGCCTGCCGTCGCCTCCGCCGCGTGGCTGCGCGTGTGCCACCACCAGTGCAGGCCCGCCACCTGGGCAGAGCAAGAGGAAGGGGTAAAACAAAGGGTAGCTTGGCAAGATGGGGCTGGTACAACCAATCATAGAGTCGGGGCGGCTTGAATTCCGCGGCACTTGCACAGCGGTTTGCAGGATTGGCAAGTGTCAAGAAGGTGCCAGAAGATAGGACAAAAACCGGCGTGAGCAGCAGCCCTCACACAGCACAGCATTCGCAGCACAGCATTCGCAACAGCCCCGTCGCCGCCGCTCTCCTGTTGCCCGAATTCAGAGGAGGAACATGGGTGCAGTACAGGAGGTTCGTCATCAGCCCGGGCACGCACCTTGAGCGTCACGTGCACCTGGCCGGGCACATGCACTTGCGCCTGTTGGCGGGGACCGGCTCCCTCCTCGTCCGCTGAGGCCGTGGGCGAGCCGCCCTCGCCACGAGGCGGCTGCTGCTGCTGCTGGGCCGGCTGCTGCTGCGCCTCTGGCGGCGCGCTCTGCGCGTGCTGCCGCTGCGCCTCGGCGCTGCCGTCCTGCAGACATTGCGACAGCGGCAATAAGGTATTGTGCAAATTGCGTGGACAGGACATCCGGTGCTGCGACATGATGAAAAGCCGACAGCCGGTGCAGGGTAAGTGCTACGCCGCATGTGCGTCGATCAAGTCCAGAGCATATGCACGAAAGCGCTGCACAGCACGGCAACAACCTGCTTGTGCTGCTCGTCAGTCTTGCAGCGGCAGTGGGAGTGGGCGCAGCTGGCGAAATCACAGAGAGTCAGACGTGCTTGTGTTACTAGCATATACATCAGCCATCACCTGCTGCGACATCGCCATGTCCGTCGCCTCGCTCAGCTGCGAGCCGGAGCCGGACGAGCCCCACGGGCTGACGGGGCCTCCCTGCACAGCAGGAACACAGCATGAGGCATCGCAAAGGACATGTATGTTCGCCAAAGCACAGCCTGCAGCAGTTCGCAAACCATCAAAAGCGCGAGGATCATCAGGGCTAACAACCCTATGAGACCGGAACCAAGCCATCAGCAACTTGTCAGTGCCGTCTTGCTGGCTGGTGGCCATGGTGGAAGTGGAGGAGGGCAGCGCCGGTCGCACCGGATACGTACTCAGGATTCAGACTCTGAAGTTCAACACCCAAACGACGTGCACCTGGCTGGTTGCTATGGTGGCAGTGGAGGGGGGCGGCGCCGGCCGTGGCAGCGCTGGCCGCGGCGGCGCGAGGGCCAAGACTTCAGGGGTTTCAGGTATCGTGTGGGTAGTCGTTGTCATCATGTACATATATCAGCATCACCGCACCTGGCTGGTGGCCATGGTAGCAGTGGAGGAGGGCGGCGCCGGTTGCGGCGGCGTGCTCGCGGCCGACATCCCGCCCTCGCTGCTCTGCCGCCACATGCCCACCGGCGCGCTGAACGGCCGCGGCAGGCCTGCGCAGCCGTCAAGACACGGTCATCAAGACGCATTCGTCAGTGCCAACGCCGCAAGTCGCATCCAGGAGCGAGGCAGTCGTCGAGCGCGGTCACCGCCGCTGTGCGCAGTGTCTGCGCAGGCACACCTGCAGGCTTGACAGCACATCGTGAGAGCACGCCACGCTTCCTGGTGATGAGGATACCAGTGCACCAAAGGAGGCTCGACCCACATCTTCACGATGAACCTGGAAGACTGTTTATGCACCTGGCTGCGCGAGGCTGCTGTCGGCGCGCCAGCATGCGGCAGAGACTTTGTCAACGCTCTCATTTTCGATCGGGCGGGCTAATGGCGCACCAGGCTGCGCGAGGCTGCTGTCGGCGGGGGAGCCCGTAGCAGAGGCGACCGTCCCCGTTGACATGTTGCTGAGCATGTCGCTGCTGCCGCCGCCTGCCGCCAGCAGGCCCGCCGCCTTCTCGCGACCCTGCCCCACTGGCGGCTGCTCCACCTGCGTTCAACAATATCGGTTCACGCGAGTGTTCGAAGACATCATGTGTATGTAAGATGCTGGGAGGGTCGCTGCCGCTGCGGCTGCCCGTAGCCGGCAGGCCCGCCGCCTTGTCGCCGTCCAGCCCTGCTGGCGGATGCTCCACCTGCTGCATGTGAAGAACGCGATCCTTGAGGAGTACATGTTGTTCCTTCCACGCCCGCTGGCTGGAGTCATGATGTGATTCTTCCCTGTCAGTCACGGCGAATTCGCGTCCGCCTGATCGGCGCAACACCTTGCGGACTGCAAGGTGTTGGCCCCGCGCAGCACTGTCACTGAGCACCGGTAATTGCAGCACCCACCGGCCAGCCGCGCTTGAAGATGTAGGCGGCGGCGGCCACCGCAGCTCGGGCCACGGCAGCTCAACAAGACACATGTGTTTCTTGTCAGCTGGGACCCCAAATGGTGACCCAGCCAGTCGCGCTGCAAGGTGGAGGCGGCGGCGGCTGAAAGCCGCTCCCGCAGCCGCAGCACAATCTTTGTTGCGTCAGAAAGGGACCCACCGGCCAGTCGCGCTTGAAGATGGAGGCGGCGGCGGCCATGAGCCGCTCCCCGTGCGCCAGCAGCGCCCCGGAGTACCAGCCCATGAAAAATCTGCCATAGTCCGAGTCCCAGGAACCGCCCCACGACCGGAAGAACGGCGCTTCCTGTAAAGCAGCAGGTTTACGGTTCATGTAATGGACACTGGAGTGCATCACTCCTGCGGGCACAAAGAAGACGCCATAGTCAGAATCTTACGACCCGCCCCACGACTGAAAGAAGGTGCCTGCTGGAGTGTGGATGAAAGGAGTGTTTCGCTATCGTACCAAACCAATATGGAACCCATGTGGAGTAACCTAAGAAGCCGGCCCATGGATGAAGGCGCCTCCCGCAGTGGAAATCAACATGCAGCATGAATCTTCTGAGCTGCAGGCGCTGGCGTCCTCAGACAAATTTGCCAATGGTGCGGACATCCAGCACACTGCCCATGCCATGCTCCAACCCACCTCCGGCGTGCTGTTGTAGTTGCCTGCGTCCGCAGGTCCGGCGTGGCCCCACTCCGGGTGGCCGGCGGCGGCGGCGGCTTCCGCCAGCGACGCCAGCGCGCGACGGTCGTAGCACTGGAACTCGCCCACCTGTAATCACATCAAGCAGGTTGCCGTGCTGGAATGAGCGCACAATTGGTGCAGGTGCAGCCTGCCTAGTTTGCTTTGCCGACATCAGCGTCTACATGGAAAACCTCGTCTGCACCCGTGGATCAACACAAGGCATGCGCAGGCATGCTGAGCAAAATGTTCACAACGTCCTTCAGACGCAAGTGGCTGCTGCTACTCACCCCGGGGAAGCGCCAGCCGTTGCCCTCGAGGTAGGAGGGGTAGCGGAGCTCGCCGCAGGGGCCGCTGCCGACCACCACCTCCTCAATTGACGCGCCCAGGTCGCTCTCAAACTCCGTCGCAAAGGCAGACTGCGGTTCAGCATCTGGAAATCAGTACTTCTCACCAAGCACCTCCATCAGTACACAACTTGGTTTTCTGTCATTTCTGTAGGTGAACGAGTCTGTCTGTCTGCAGAGGTTCTCCTTCTGCTTATACAAGCAAGTGAAGGTCGTTCTTGTGCTCCTGAGGTTCAGGGTGTAGGGGGCACGCACCATGAAGTCGGAATAGCAGGCCAGCGGCGTGCGGCCCGCGAGGCACGGCACCTCGTCCGAGAACAGTGACACATACTCCCGGTTCACATTGCCCTCGGGCGCCTCCCGCCGCGGCCGGTCCCTGAAGAACAGGTCCGGGTCCTCTGCTTCCGACTGCAGCCAACAGGTGGATTGAAATCAGTGGCAGTGGTCCTTCCTGTTCTGTTCTGGCGGAGGAAAGATGACGATGCCCGTGGGCGCTGCCCACGGTGGCTGGTCGCGGAAGGACAGGTCTGGGTCCTCCACGTCCGACTGCATCAAGCACAGGCACACACGAGCTACGATTGTGTCGTTGGTCCAGTAGCTGAGGCAGCGCGGGTCGTCAACGGCGCCTCCCGCGGGTCTGGCCCACACACAGTGTGTGAGCTTCTGCGTGTTGCGCAATGGCATGGACCGCAGAAACTGCCGGGTTGGCAGTATGTTTGAGCAGCCACTGCCCGGCGACTCCTCGGCCAACAGCCGCATCAGTCGTCTCCTACTTGCACCCCCGAACCGGAATCTCCTCTCCGGAATCTCCTCCCATTCGAATATGGGTGTCACCCACCTGCAGCACCCACTGCGGCAGCGGCACTTGAGTGGAGTCGCCCACGTTGCCGCCGCACGCGTGGAAGCTCATGACCGCCTGCACCCTGAGCCCCACGCGCTTGACCGCCTCGAACAGCGCCCGGTAGCCCCCAAAGTCGTATTCCTGCGGCGCACGCTCCACGGCGCCCCACTGCAGGATGAGTACACAAGAAGTTTCTGATCACCTGCAGCAGTGGATGCTCGTTTGGAATGGGAAAGCGCCCAGAAGACCCCAAAACCGTATTTCCGCGGCGCCCACTCGACAGCGCTCCACCGCAGGGCGGCACGAGGAGCCGCGCAGAAATGCACCTCGCTCTGCTGCAGTTTTCCTCCGCCCCTGCCTGATATGGGCGCCCTGCATGTGCTGATGGCACAAACCGCCTGCATCGGGAGCTGGGCATGCATGCACACCGGCAGAACAGCACCGCCCGTTCATCAGCTGCTGAGAGCAAAAGTGGTTGGTAACGGGCTTCAGGCGGGGTACGCACCCAGACGTCGATCGCGACGCCGCGGACGCCGGTGCACACGAGCGACGCCAGCGCCCGTGCAAACCACTTCGAATTGGCGTAGCGAAAGTTGCCGCTCGACGTCACCTGCGCCGCAATTGCAGAATTATACTTGGGCGCCTGCAGGCGTCGTCTGCAACAGTCCTGCCGCTGTGTTCCGCATTGTCTGCCAGATGTGCTGTCCTCGACAGTCGTCACATCCCTGCGCGCCATGCGTGTTGGGCACGCTCTGCAGCAGGACCCAGCTGCAAGGACTCACCGAGTCCAGCGGCAGCATGACGAACACGGGCACTCCGTTGGACACGCCCTCAGGCGTCGCCTGGTCCACCTCTGCCGGCACGCCCGACTCGCTTAGAGCGTCGCGGCTGCCGTTCAGCCGCCGCTGCACAGCGCGGCAGAAAAACAGTTGATGAGAGCAAGTGATGGAAGACATCGTCGTGAGGTGCGCCACTGGTGGCAGGCACTTCGTTGCCGTGCTGCGCTCTTCATTGCCGGGGTGCACAACTCAAGGCTACAGCAGGATGGCTTTCGCGAACGAGTGCGATCATAGTACAGTGCTTCTATGTCCCACCTCCGAGGGCGATGGCGACAGCGTCTGCGTCCGCAGCAGCCCCACCGGCGATTTTCCAGCGGGTCGGCCGTCCAGCAGCCGCTGCAGATTGTCCACCGTGCGCACGCTCCGCAGGCTGGCGCCGGCGATTACCGGCCGCGTGCTTGGCGGTTGCTCCAGGTCCGCCATCGCGATCGACCGCCAACGCACTGCAACGCTGTCGCCGATGGTGCCAGAAGTATCCTGCCGTTGCAGTCATGTGGGTTGCTTCCATCAGGTGCGCGCATCAGAGGCGAGCCGAATGATGTTCAAGCGGCGTTTGGTTGTCTTGTACACGCGGTAAGATAAAACACGCAAGGAGATTCTGCAACACACATGGGCCGGGCAGACGAGGTTGCTGCAGTAAATTGTGAATCATGTGGCGTCTCATAATGCAGGAGTCTGCGCAGCAGTGTGACCGCATGGCCTGTGCATGATGTCACTGGCGCCATCCAGAGTAGAGCTGCAGCTATAGCATTGCATGCAAGCCTCGGATGGCCAGCCAGCACCGGCGTGTAGATCAGGTTTGAAAGAGGTGCTAGAGGTGCACCATGACGCATCAAGCAGCCAGTAGCTCACCTCGTCCACCACCCCGGTGATGCTGCAATTTGGGTGCCTGCCGAAGCGATTGCCGCGCAGGGCAACAACACTTCCCGTGGCTTCTGACAGCAGGAACGCCTCTGCTTGGGCAGCCTCCGCGATAGGGTTTTCCTCGGCTCGGCGTGCCTGCCTGCCAGCCGGCCGGTTTGCAAGGGTCGCTGGCCCTGCTGTGCTGCTGATCGACGCGTCTCTGAGCAGGCGTGCGGCCAATGAGTTGCTGGCAAACTGCTGTCGAGCGGACACGCTGCTAATCGGCATATCGCTCGCCTAGACCGCCGCTGAAGCGCTCTCCAGCCGCCGCTGAAGCGCTCATCGTCCGTCGGCAAGCCGTGTGCAGCCAGCACCCATGTGCCAGGCGCAGCGGCGTTCTTCTGCAGGCTTCAGGATCAATTATGACGCTGATCAGTTGCTGCTGGTAAGAGGGTCCCGAAACCTTTAGATCGGCGTTTAAGCCCAACGCCACTGGACATGCGGAACCAAAGAATGCGGACGTCACTCTCCTCTTCAGCATCAACGAGCTTGCTGCACGCAGCTGATGGAAATGCTCAGTCAAGGCATCGCGAGCTCGCCGACCGTCCGACTTGTCCCGGAACCTCGGGTGCTAAGCCCTGGATGTTTACTCAGAATGCAAGTGAACCTTCGGTTGAGCCAAAGGGGGATGAAGAAGGGGGGAGCATCCATAAAGATCACATGGCGCATACGTAACCCAAAGTACCAGGCCCAGAAAAGTCGCGAAATATGGCCGGTTTTTCGCGAACTGCGCGTTCGCGACACAATTGCACTCTGCATGCTGCGCTTTGGCCCGGGCCCGCTTGTGCAGAGCTGCAAGGCATCACTGTGCGGCCCCTCCAGCCGGTGCACCCTCCCTGCTGACTTGCACAGCGCCTGAGAGCACGGAGAAGGCCTGTTTTGCTGGATGATATTGTAGGGTTTGCCTCGCCAGCGGCTGTGGGCCGCTTCTAGCCTCTTACGGCTCACCAGAGGCCAGTTGCCAGTCTTCAACAGCTCCGAGCGACTTCAAACGATGATGTCTGAGAAGGAGAACGTCAGGCAAGGGGAAATCGCTAAAGTCGCTGCTGACATCGTATTTGAACTCGAAACTGACAGGGGACAGCCAGGATAAACAGCTGTGGTGATGCTGCCGCAGGCCTGGTTCTGCGAAGCGGAAGTTCTTGGACGCTTCCCTGCTGCAGCCGCATCTTCGCGCCTATGCAGAGCACGGCTGGAAAGGCTTTAGCGCGGACGTCAAGGCGTCCCTCTGCAAGGTCGGCTCCAAGGTGGCCTTACAGAAGTGGTTCTACGCGCAGACCAAAAAGCAGCGTGGTACAGGCCCAGGTAACTCCTGCGTGCGCATGTTGATGCTGCGCGCCGGCTTGAACCGCACATGTGCATTTTGAATGATTTGAGCAGCTTCTATGCGCGTGCGAGCAGGTGGGGCTCTGCTGGATGCCGTGCCTCAGCAGCACCTCACCGCAGGCCAGGCCACAGACATGGCGACGCGGCACGCAGCTGCAGCGCCGCTCGCCTCGGCGCCGCAAGCAGCGGCTGACCTGGCCAGCAGCGGCGGGCAAGGGCCTGCAGCTGCGCACACGGCAGCGACGTCCAGCGCGGCGGCCTCGCCGGCGGCAGTCACGCCCGTGGGGCCAGGCGCGGCAGCCGCAGCCACCGCGGCTTGCCGCACAACAGCAGCTACGCCAGCGGCAGCGGTATACCCCCCCAACATTGCACCTCCGCAGTCGTCAGCCACGGCGGCGAGCCCGGGCTTGACTACAGCACAGCTGGCACAGTCGGTGGCGCATCATTCAGCTGGCGTTGCGCAGAGGCATGCAGCCACGGCGCGCCGGGGGCCAGCGACGCGCACAACATGGCAGACGCTGTGGGCTGCCGCGGCCGTCTGTGCGGTCGCCAACTTTGCGTTTCACGGGCCTCAGCAAGGCAGCGTCAGCGGCTACCTCGCCGAGGTTGCTCAGAGCGGCGCCCTGCAGGAGGTGAGGTTGTTTCTCCTTGCTATTCTGCGGCCTTGGAGCAATATACAATGTGTTGGGAGGTTGCTCGAACCTTGTTCGGGTGGCCTCCAACCTTTTCAGACTTGAAAAGGAACAATTTTTCTCTCAACGAACGACCTCCGCTGTCTGACATGTAAACTGGCCAGATGAAACTTCAGCTCCCGACGACAGTCTGTGTTCAGACGCAGCCTGTGTTCGATCGCAGGCGTATGGCATGGACGTGGGCAGTGACGCCGCGACGGGGCGGCTGAGGGCGGACGTGGCCCAAGCGGACTACAGGCACGCAGTGCTGCCGGCGACGCAAGTGGCGGCGGGTCTAGTCTCAAAATATGCGGCTAGCCTGGCAGCAGACAGGCGCAGCCGTCACCGAGAGCCGCAGCTGGCGTTGCCGGGGCTGCTGTGCAGCACAGCAGGCGGCACTGCAGCGGCAGCGGGCGCCATCGCCCCAATGGGTGTCTTCATTGCTTCAAGAACCTGGCAACTGCTGACGCAGTGGGGGCGGCAGCAGCCTCTGGGAGGCAAGAAGCAGCGCTTTGCCGTCCA
>JAABUK010011875.1_pt1 | contig 11220 bp, 8 predicted proteins | sample 5559141 | NCBI WGS metagenome assembly JAABUK01 (sample SAMN10711869, study PRJNA513367) | rock metagenome | isolation source: Antarctica rocks | place: Antarctica: Victoria Land, Pudding Butte nord | collected 2016-01-03
GACGTTGCGTACACCGTCGAACATAACGGTGAATGATGACTGCCAGAGCCGAATTTAAAAACCTTGAGACCGCTCTCTGGGAGCAGCGCGATTGAGCGACATTGTGGAGCATGATCTCCTTCACTGGCTTAAGCTCCGAGCCACGACGGGGATAACGACAACTGCAACTGCGAGGAGGATCATCCTGTAAAGCACCGTCAGAAGCCACCAAAGTCAGAAGAGAAACAAGGGGGAAGTTCAAAGAAGGTACATATCCTGAGATGCTCAAGTATGTTATAGGACAAAATGACTGAGCATGGCAACTTACCCATTACGACTCCACTTGGGCGCTGGCACAGTTGACGGTTTCTTCTCTCTCGTTCTTTTGGAGGACTGGACCAGATGGTCTGATTCTGGGAAATCGTCCTCAGCCACTTCTGCGGGCGCCTCCTTGCTTTCAACTTCATCCCCTCCTTCTGAGAGAGGGGGTGTAGGCAGGTCGTGTCTCCTTGGAGGACTGACTTTGGCGGCGGCAGCAGATATTGCTTGCGACGAAGAATTGGCAGGCCCATCTTCAGCTTGCACGCTGATCTCTGAGAAGGGAACTGCTGGGCGCAGTTCAGGTTTCCCTGCTCTAGGGAGATTATTCCCGGAATCAGTGTCCTTTGCTGGATTTTCCGCCGACTGTTTTGGTTCAGCAGGCGGTGTAGCTGCAGAGATTGAGATCCGTTCACTCTCTTGAACAATCAGAACGTTATTGATGTTGCCCTGGTCATCAGTGACTATCGTCACAAGTCAGTAATCTGGAGGAGGCGCAGCCGTCCGAATAGAGGCAAATAGCAGTAGGCGCGAAGCATGGATACGGCTGGAGGACTGACCTGTCTCTTGAGTGTCGTCGACAACCCACCAGTCACCTGTTCCCAGCCGGAACTTGTACTGGTATGTGCCCGGATCCACAGAAAAATTCCTAGAGAAGCTATCTGACTCTTCTCTCCCATCTGGATCAAGCTCCTGCGGCTCCCATGGCGGCGATGAGAAGGATCCTGCAACATATACGGGCGGAACTGTGCCCGGTTTGGAGTATGTTATGGTGAACGTTGAAGCTGGCATGGCTGCGGAAGGTAAAAGCGCAATTTCACAACGCTTAATCAGCGGCGAGGGGATTTGACGAGGGGATTTGACACAAATACCCTGGAGCTGGTATCGGCAGACCTATTCACAGCAAGCCGGACCAAGGAGAAGTTGGGCGTGACTGGCCCACCTGAAATGGCTGGATACCAAAGACGAGACTATGGAGTTCCACTATCGGCTGACAACCACAATGAGCACATAGAACATGCAATGGAGGACTGCCAGTGGTGATAGAATTGGTCGAGCCGGGGGCTTGGTGAACTTGTTGTTCAGCGGAGCAGCGATGGGAGTGAAAGGCTTGATTTGTCTGCTGCGGCCAATGACGCCGACCTTCACCAGCTAGAGCGTCTCGTGGGGATGGACGACAGCGAGACGTAACGGAGGAGGATTACGCCGAGAGATGCGTGAGGCTGTTATTCGGCGCAAGAGTGGTGGAAGTGAAACGTTTGCCGTCGCCGGGCCGATGACAACCACCAACAGCAGACCACGCCTTGACGCTTCTGCGCACTGAACGATGTTCTTCACTGACGATGTCTGCGGGTCTTTCCATACCCAGGAACAATGCAATTGACGCAACGGAAAGAAATGCACGCACGCAGATCTCAAGGAAATTGTTGATATGTTCACAGGGTTGGACGTTGGACGTCAGACCTCACGAAAGAATGTCGTCTTTGCCATCGGTGTCGTACGACTGCCCCCACCATCCTACAAGAATACTTGCAGTAGTGCAGATGACACTCCTGTTTAGGATACGAATCCTGTCCATTGTGCCGTTCTGTCTCACGTCTAGGAGCAATGGTTGGGACGCCAGTTGCAGGGGTCGGCGTTGGCAGTGTGGTCTAGCCATAGAGAGGAAGATAGCTGCAGGTTTTTCACTGTGGCCGTTGAGACCAAAAGCGGCGTTGACTTTTACAATGGTGGTGAGAATGCGATACTGAAGCAACCAGAGAGCAACACGTTACCGAATACGCATGAGAACTCGAGAATCAATCCCCAAGATTAAAAGCATACAATTTCCCCTTCTGGGAATGTCCCAGAAGAGTCAGAGCAGAGCATGATCAGGGGTCAGGGTTTGGCGATGTTGGGACAAGCTCCAGGGCTTCCCTGGCTACGAGGGCGCCGAATACGAACCCGGCCTTATCCCAATCGAACACTCTACCGAGACATCATTTCTGCGAGAAAGTCTTCAAAGATTAGGACGACTGGGTGGGAAAGCACCTCTGCATGAACGGAACCAGATCTGAACTCAATTATCCACTCTTCCTATTTTACACTGTGAGAGTTGCATGATCCCGCTTGACTCTCCAAACACATGGAGGTCTCCCACTTGCGTCACCGCTGATGCTGTTTGATGTTACTTGCAAAGACGAATGAGGATATGAAAAGCTGGTCCTGTCGAGCATTAATTGTATAATACAGTATGAATCGAATCGCATCGATTGAATCGACTGTCTAGAATGCCTCCTCAAATGGGGCCAAACAAGAAGAAAATGAGGCATTGACCGATTGCAGACCTGAGGCGCAGGCACTTCGCAGGCGGCTGACAGGTCCTGAATCAATAGTTGGGCGCAAACTTGCTCATCGCCCTGATCTTCTTCCCATAGATATAAAAGAGGATTGGCACTGGGATCATGGCCGCCGTCAGAAAGCCCAGCAGAGAACTCGCCCAGTTCACTCCCAGCTTGTTGTACATTTGGGTTGCGAAGAGCGGAAAGCCGGCGCCTGCCAAAGACCGCAAAATGGAGTTGGCTGCGATCGCTGAGTTGGCAAACATCAAATATACATCGATCAGGTAATTTATTCCTTGCATGAAAATCATGAAGATACCCATGCCAATTGGGATACCGGCGATGACTTGAGGCACCCAGGTGATGTTCTTGTTCGACGTCCACGCGAACCAGAAGAGCCCGATAGGCAACATCATGCTCCCGATAATCATCGGTGGAAGGCGCTCTTCCGGAATGACACGTCCGTGCTTCTTCAATTTTCTGGCGAAGCGGGTTTTGGTGATCCAGCTGACGACGACTGCACCGATGACAACACCGATAGTGATACCAAGGAACGGAAGGGCACCAACCCCGAGATTCCATCCTCTCTCTTGCTGAAAGGAGATTGGATAAGCTTCAAAGAATAGGTAGAGGATGCCGTATATCAGAGCGAGGTAGATGCTGATGAGGAGCAAGATTGGCTCTTGAACCAACATCTTGAAAGGCCGAAATAGATATCTGGTCAAGATGTCTGACGCAGTGACCCTCTGCTCGTCAAGCTTGGAGTGAAGCGCCCAATTCTTGGTTTCGTGACGCAATCTGGCAGCGCGGCGCTGAAGAATCGTGCCGGCGAGCGTCTCCGGGACAACAAACACAGCAATGCTTCCGAAGAATGCAGCCATGATCAGGGTGAGCCAAGCAGTCCATCTCCAGCCGAGGTGCGACTGTGTCACAAAGCCGCCCACGATAGGTCCCGCGACTGGACCAATGAACGTCGCTGCCGCGAAGATAGCTACGGCAACGCCTCTGTCAACAGGATCCCAGAAGTCAGCGAATGCACCGCCAACGATGACCAGCGGGGCACAGCCGAAGAAACCAGCAAAGAAGCGACAGATCATGATGGTGTAAATATTCTGTGCCACGGCGACAGGAATCTGGAAGACGGCGAAGATGGCGAAGCATGTAAACAGAGGGATCATGCGGCCAAATGTCTCGGACAGTGGGCCCCATGCAATTGGGCCGAAGACAAAGCCGAGAACAAAGAGAGAGGTTCCAAGGATTCCGACTTCGGCACCAACATTGAACTGCTCAGACACGATGATGGTGGCCGTGCTGAAGACGGAACTTGAAAAGGTGACGGTGAGTGTCATAGAAGCGAGACACATCGTTGTCAGCCATTTCTTGGATTTTGGCCAGTTCTGCGGATTGTCAGGGTCATCTGGTCCATTCCAGTCCACCAGGGTTGGGTCCTTCTGTTGCTTCTCCGTCTCCGGTCCAGGTTGGGGAGCATCATCTGCTTTCTCAATGTCGTGTTCGTGGCCATCGCAGTACGGAGCTAAGTCCAAGGAGGACGACGACTCGTTCGACGGGTTTGGTGCAACGCTTGAGCTTCCTGAGGCCGGCTGAGGTGTCGTGAGGTTTGATGGGGAGGGGGCGTGGGTTTCTGGATGGAGGTGTTTCTTCACTTGAGCATCGTTGGGGCTCGTGGAGCCTGTTGGGGCTGGCTGCGACATGCTTTACACCCAATCGTGGGTAGAGGGTAGTTGAGATCCCCTTACCAAAGAGCCAACCGTCTACAGGAAACTCACTCGGGTAGTCGATGGCAATAGCTAATATGCTGGCATCAGGAAGACGATGACGGACGGACAGGGACTCGGAAAGATACAAACTGAAAAGAGTCTGAAAAGGTATTGACGGCGATAGGGGTGATATCTCCGGCAGTCTCAGAGATGTCTTTCAGAGGATAGAACAGGGGTGGACGGATGAAGTCATTGGATGGTGGGAGTCGGCGCTCCATTTCGGTTGACTCCAGTGCCGCGGTAGGCCGACGAAAGTCACCACGGACGTAGCGTGCTGTCACGAATCCTCAGCTCACCAATCCAATGACCAGACTTTTCCACGGCTAAGCGTGATGACTGGGCTAATTCGGCAACCAGCAAATGCGCTGTGAAGACGATAGATCAGGATGAGGTTAGCCAACGAGCGGTACACAGCGTCAGGGCAGCGCTGACTAAGCAGCGGTGACGGCGACCGTCCGGCATCTCGGCCCTCGTGTGCCGTGCGATGCGAACGCCCGGGACTCGAGAGGAGAAGCAGAGTGATACCTGAATCCTAATGATCCTGCCGAGCCACCTAGAGCAAACGCGATCGCCATCCGCAGCTGAGATTGCCCTCACTTAGTCAGAGCCATCCGCACTGACGTTTGGCCCCTCACGCCGACCTCCTCGACAGGACTCGGTACCGGTCGTAGACGGGGTCTCGGAGCGGCGAATGGGCGCGCCGACAATGCTCCACGGTCACAAGTCATGAGCATCTCGGTCCATGGAAGGATGCGCTACGGCGTACGGAGCCCTGCTCGCGGCCGCAACATGGCTCATTGCAATTGCAGAGCGATGGCTTGGACGCTTCGCGTCACCTGACTGCGTGGAATCCAGGCTCACGGTAGGTGAAGAGATGTGGCCCCGTGGGTGCGCATGCCACTGCGGCAGGCTCGGTGTCATCGTTCGGGAAAGCATCTGCTCGATTGGCTCAACGGTGAGCGCTCAGCTTTCATCATCGTGTAGGTTCTGGGACGTGCCAAAATGGAGAAGACCGCACAAGGGATGCTGAAGATGGAAGCGAGGCACGGCGTGCTCAGTAGTATTATATACCCGGGAACGATTACACGTTGCTCTACGGAGTCCGATGGTCACGCTATCTTCACAGCCACAACTGCGCTGCTGAACGGGCAAGGCCACCACTCCATGAACGTGGAGCAACAAGAAGTTAATTCGTGCCTGCTACAGGCCTCACCGCCCCATGATTGGGTGGATCGCTAATCGTTGAGATATGATCATGCTTCAATATCAAGCCAATGGCCATCCCATATACCTCACCATCTGCCACCCGGGGGTATCCTTAATCCACTGGGAGGACGCCGCATGGATGTCGGAGATGACCATCAGGTCGAAACCATCTACCTGAACGCCAGCGCTGTCATAACTTCATCATGCATCCTCCCACACAACGTGCTTATTCAAGATGACACCTTCACCATTTCCACGCCCGGAATCTGCTCCACGCTGGAAGGGTTTTTGAGAGAAGCCACCACTCCGTCAACCTCGTCGACGGCAATCTTCTCCCATCTGGCTCGGCCCTCGATCCCGAGCGCTTCAAAATCACCGATTTGCTCGTACAGCTTGCGAGACACATCTCTATTGATGGCGGTGTATTCCTCCTTCGATATCGTCTTCCTCCGGTAGTATGGTTTCAAGGCAGTCGATACCATCTTTTGCACGTCTGATTTTGCGTTGAAAGACAAGCGTTGGCGGGTTGGTGAGGACTCATTCGACCGAGTTCGACTTGGAGGCGGTGAAGAATGGTGTGTTAGTCGAGCCACCAAGTCAACTCCAACAGGCAGTCTGGAACTGTGCCCGTTTACCACGACGCCAGCCGGCTCAGGGGATGGGCGGATTGGAGAGAATTCGGATGAAGAAAAAATGGGTTGAATGCTCGAAGAGAGACCTGTAGGTGAGTTTGGGCGAGAATATGTAGGCGGCGGTGTCGCTGACATTGCGCGTGGAGAGGAATGGTTTGAAGGAGAGGGTGACAATGCTGGGGACGAAGGTCGAGGCGACTGATGCTCGCTGACTGGACTAGGTGCATTCAAGGGGGACTGCCGATAGAAGCCAGCACGAGGATTGTTGGGCGCCAACGAATCCTCCACTTCCTTCAATAGAGATTGAAGAAAACTGGGTCCCGAGACATTGTTATCAGCCACGATTGGTCTTGCAGAGGGCGAAAGTCTCCTGGGAACATGACGTCTTGGCCGTGTTGACGTTGCAGAATCAGACGCTTCTTCAGCATCGTGCCTTCGGTTCGTCCTCGGTCTCTTGGGAAGTCTTTCCAAATCGTCGATCTGAGGTTCAGCCGGTGAAGTAGTAGTTGACTTTCTCTTCCGCCGATTGGGTCTAGGCGAGTTCTCAGCGTTGACCCCTTCTTGGCGAGCTTGGTCACAAGCCTCCCATGCCAACCGGTCTTCTGCCGTCTCTTGTTCCGGCGTTCCAGGATGATGCCTTGTGCGAGCTGCTAGCCCTCGAGCTGCCTGAGCAGCTGAGGCATGTTGGTGATCGAGAAGGGTAGCCTCGGTGTCTCTGAAACGGCTGTCGCCTCCACCTTGCAACTCAGCAATCCTTCTTCGTACCTGCCAGGCATCATTCTCCCTTCGGTCTGCATCGTTCCGTTGCCGATGACGTCTTATAGCTGTAGCTGCTACTGCCTCGTCGTCAGGAAAGTCGAGATCTAAATTGATGCGGTCCCAGACAGATTGCCAGACTCGGGTCCAGCCAGCATCTGTCGCTTGATCTTGGCTTCTGAACCTCCGTTGCTGGCCTCTTGTTCTTCGGTGCGACGGTCGTGGACGATTGCGAGCACCACGAGGTGGGCACGGGTGCCGAGGATCGACGTCCCGCTGCGCTCGACAGTTGTCGCAGAACCAGTGGCCCACTGGGACCTCTTGCAGACCAACACAGTAGGAGTGGTATAATTTATTGCAGTGATCACAGTACATGAGAACATCCTCGTTGTCATCTTCCTCACAAATTTGACAGGGCTCCGTGTCGTCAAGATCGTCCACCTCTTCCAAGAACATGGAAGGGTCGAACTCCGCAACTTGCGATCGATCCTCGACGGTATACGTGGAAATGACATCGCCTGCATTTTCTTGATTAGTTTCAGTCGTATCTTCAAGAAGTGAAGGATAGCTCGTACCTCCAACTTTTTTTGAGAGCTCAACCGTATAGAATCGGGCACGACAAATCGGGCAACTGTTGGCTCTCTCGACCCACGGTGTAAGGCAGTCATTGTGTAGGTTATGGCCGCACGGTTTCAAATGGGCGATCAGCTCGGTGTCATTTTTGTCCTCATTTGCGGGTTCAGATTTGGATGTAGTTGTGACTGCTTCAGCGTCGTCGCCCTGTACTGGAGACTTGGCAGAGGGCGTCGAGATATCGTGAGGGTCACTAGTCCCATCACCCAAGTCTCCAAGACAGACGATGCAAGTACCTGACATAGAAGAGTGAGTGATGTTCAAAGTTTCATGTTCAAAAGCGTTGTGGAAGCATGGAAGGTGAGATCGTATGGAGGGAGATCGCCGGTGAAGATGAAGAAGTTCGAGTGGAGTGCAAGCTTCCATCTTTAAGGAAGCGGGTGTAACACTCGCACTAAGCTCAATTTGGCTGTGCCAAGCAATGAAAGGCAACCCCAATGTTTAACCAATGAAAGACAACCAAAGTGTGCTTTGCTGGTGAAACGTGCCATTCCTCCACAGCGTCATCCAGCTGAGGAGTCTCAAGAAGAGAGAGAGGTTTTAGTCAAGAACCCGAACAAAACGGAAATACACCTGCAAGACTTCTTCAGCATCCAAGGCAGCTTAAGCTTTTGGGATATGATTGTAGATCAGGCTAAGTGCTGAGAGATCCTTTTCACCCGTTCGCAGCTTTTGGATTGTTCAACTTCCCAGAACGACGCGCATGCGAGGAGGGGATCGCTTGCATCGAGTCACTAGAACGAGGCCCAAAGAAGGCATTGGAAATTTGGGATCGAAATAGCTAGGCGTCTCTTCGCTATGATTTTGATGTCTATTGATCGCGCTCTTTGGAGGGTTGCAGATCTCGTCGACGTGAATCGATAGACTGCGATTTACCCTAGCGCAAGAGAGGCCCGGCTTTTGTTAAGTGAAAACCACGATGTGAGAACTCCACGCCCATGTCATCTTCTAAACCTCCGCAATTTCTCTCAGACGTCGAATCGTTGACCTCGTCGCTGCCGCAGCTGGTGTTCTGGACGCAATACGAATTAGTCTTGGCTCGCACACTGTTTGCAATGCACCCTGAGACTAGAGAACATCCTGCTCCACTTACGAGACTGTCCATGCGCCACCAGCTACTGTCTTTTTGCATCCTTTGCAATTCCAGATGCCCACCGAGTGTCGCTTCACCGTGTTCTTGCCACAAAAGGTGCAGACGTATCGGGCGTGTTGTGTGATTTCCATCTTCTTGACTTGCTTTCGGAGGGATGCGCCGTATCTGTGGCATATCTCTTAGCATCGTGATCTCCCGATCGAATGGTCATCGACTGATTTTCTGAGCAGCGAGACAGTATGAGAATTGACAGCGCGAACCTGGTACCATATTTGCCAGTCACGCCGACCTCTGTTCACGCAAGTCAGCCATTATTCACTGAAAGCATGCTTCAACCGGCTAGGACTCACTCTTCGTGCGCTTCGTCATCTTGAACTGGAGAGATGATGCTTGCAGATACTTCCAATGTAGTTCCGCCGGGTGTTGGCCTTTTCGACGTCGAAGTTTAAGTTGTGCCTTCAAATTGCGCTAGCGATCAGCTTGGCAAAAGGAGGGTTCGGAAGATCTGATTCTCCGTGGCAAAAACAATCTTGGTATTGGCATGACCAGCAGCCTTCAATTGCGAACCGATGAAATCAATCTTACGAGAAGTGCCCAGTATTGCCGGTTCAAATCATTAGTAGAGACATTTTGAAAGGAATGTGAACGGGATCGTCTCCCTGATTGTTCCCTGCGTATCCGTCAATTGCAATTCTCTCGCTTTCAACTTATTGGGAGATGCCCAGACTTTGCCCCACCTGAGACGTCTTCCCTCTATCCCACTCTGCCCACCTTCAATTTTCGCTACCGTTGAGTGGTTGTTACATCTCCAATGTCGTCGTCTCGAATTTACAGCTTGGTACTCCTTGGAGCAACAGGTTATACTGGCAAACTTTGCGCTGAGTACATCACAAAGCAGCTGCCCACGAACCTAAAATGGGCCGTCGCTGGACGCTCGTCCAGCAAACTCGAGGGCATCGTAGATGGCTTGATGAAGATCAATCCTGACCGACTTCAGCCCGATATCCTTTCCGTGAACCTGAAAAAGGAGGAGCTTGACATACTCGCGAGAAAAACCCGGGTTCTACTGAACTGCATAGGCCCATACTATCTCTACTCAACTCCAGTCGTTGCTGCGTGCGCCGAAAATGGCACTCACTACCTTGACATCACTGGCGAGACACCCTGGGTACTCGAACTGATTCAGAAATACCACGACAAGGCGAAAGCCAACAGAGCCATCATAATCCCAGAAATTGCCATCGAATCGGCCCTGTCAGATCTGCTAGCTTACATAGTCGCATCCATCATCCGGAAGTCCCTCAATTGTGACGTCCGAGAAGTCATCTGCTCTGAGCACGAAATGAAAGGTGCTGGAGCATCGGGAGGCACTCTAGCCACTATTCTTGGTCTCATGGATCATTATTCGCTGGCAGAAATCCGAGCATCGACCAAGCCGTTCGCGCTATCCTCAGCTCCACCACCAAAAAGCTCTTCGGCTCGACCGTTACTATCTTACCTACTCGGTCCTTTTTCATATCCAGATCTTGGCATTTTAACCACCTCTATCGCCGCAATACCTAATGTTGGTATCGTCCACCGCTCTGCTGGACTCATGCCCCAACTCTATGGGAAGAACTTTCAGTTCACTGAGTACTTGCGTGTCTCAAATTATGCCTTGGGTATATTAATGCACTTTGCGGTGGTATTTGGCTCGTTATTGCTTGCCATGAAACCTCTCAGATGGCTCATCCGTAAGCTGGTTTACCAGCCTGGGCAAGGGCCAACTGTCGAAGCTACTGTCACAGATACCTTCGAGTTCAGGGCAGTAGGCGTGGCAGACGATAGTTCAGGTGGGAAAGAGAAGAAGGCAATGGCAAGGGTGCGCTATGAGGGTGGAATATATTACTTTAGCGGTTTATGTTTGGCAGAAGGGGCGATGGTGCTATTGGAGAATGAGGACCTGGTCAATGGACTTGGTGGTGGCCTGTTGACACCTGCATGTCTTGGTGATAAATTCATTGAGAGGCTGCAGAAGGCCGGCGTGATAATTGAGGGGAAGATGTTGCCTTGATGCGTGGGATAGCTGATACCCTTACTATCAGGCATCCATCCGTACACACATGGCTTGGAAAGAGCACGTAAGGGACCCCTTAGTTGAGCGAGGACGACAAGAAATGAACCGTGATCCAGATCATGACCTCCTCACCATCCAAAACATTTTCCCACGTAATGTTCTCCCAGGCTTGTCACCCCTCAAAAGGATCAAGTTGGCGGACTGGCTTGTATTCACAGGATGCAGACCCCTTCCGCGCTGGCGTTGACGACCAACCTATTCCCTATCATCTTCCAAATACCACTCTCGCTTTCCCATCTAGGCATCATCTTGCCCTTCGCCGACATGTTGTTGATTTTCTCCTCCAGCTCTTTTGCCGTCATGGGCGTCTCTGGTTTCTCGGCTTTAATTGGGGCACCTTGGGCGGCTGCATCACCACTTTCTCCATCCACATCGTCGTCTGATTCTT
>JAABUK010011876.1_pt1 | contig 11218 bp, 10 predicted proteins | sample 5559141 | NCBI WGS metagenome assembly JAABUK01 (sample SAMN10711869, study PRJNA513367) | rock metagenome | isolation source: Antarctica rocks | place: Antarctica: Victoria Land, Pudding Butte nord | collected 2016-01-03
CCACCCAGGGAGTCTTGCAAAAGACGAGTAAGCTTGGAATCTCGGTACGAGACGTGGGATCCGGATTGGCGGGATGAGAGCTGCGATATCACTTTCCCTAAGCTCGCTAGACCTGCGTTGATCGAGATCCCTTCTCTTGCCCGATCTCCAGATGCTCCAGTGTTTTTGAGTCGTTCGCTACCAGCCAGATCCACAAAATGTAGCTTGCTGTCAACTGTCACCCAGTTTTCTGCACCCGACAAGGCTTCGATTGGCACCGAAAACCTCTTTTCCTGGGCTGGAGTTGGCGGCACGGTGTTTTTCCGTTGGATCAGATTCAAGCTAAACACGGCGTGTGAACGAGATGATTTTGCGTTGATTGCTGTTGCATCCGTCTGACGGATCGAGGACCCAAAATTCAGAGCTCTCAGCAGGTCGTCGGCAGAGTTGATGTCGACTTGGTGCAGCCCAGTCAATAATATCCGGCCCCTGGTGTCTTCGCGAATCGCTACAGTTGTCCGTTCACCTTGAGGCACATGATCAGGGACCAATAGATCTCGTAGCTGCTCGTTGTATATCTATAACTGTAGTTAACATCAGAGTATATACTTCAGAAGTGCAAGCATACCTCGACATATGTAGCCTTCAGTTGCCAATTCTTATCACCGCCAGTCTTTGCCAACGTCGTGAGATTTTGAGCGGCCCCCATGGAATAGCGGGTTGGTGTTCTGAGGCTGGAAGATTCATTCCGTTTCAACGGCGGTGGTCCAGAGAGCTTACTGAAGAGAACTCCAGCTGCTCGGGGAATAACGCCTGGCGAATCTTTGGATTAGCAAGAGATCGCTAATGCCGAATGTGTGTTATGCAGGGTTCGGTAGATTATTCGGCTCTCAGCCACATTACATACCCATGATCCGAGAATCGCCCTGCTCCAAAGGTCCCGAAGTACCCATAGTATAGGATTTTCCTGAGCCAGATTGACCATAGGCAAGTACGGAGACATTATAGCCTTGGACAAAAGCATCAACACTTTCATTGAGGTATTCCCAGATCCCTTCTTGACGCACGTCCTCGCCAAAGACCCTGTCAAATAAGAACAACTTCCGGCCCTGAGGTGCATCAATGGCCAAGCTGGTGGGCGAAGTCACCTGGAGCATAGATCGTTGGAACCGCTGCGGAATCAGGTCGAAGCCTGCATCGTTTGACTGGAGCGGTGGGCGCACTCGCACAGCTGCATGAATGATGATTAGTATCCCTAGGGAACCGAGGAGCCAGGTGACCTTGCACCTACCGACTTTAACAGACGTCCTCGAGCCATCCTCGTCGGAAGTCCTGCTCCCTCCGCCCTGTTTACTATTTACGCTCATGCGACTCGTGCTTCTGTGCATTGCGCTCATGGGCCGCCGAGGTACACCCGGTGGTGAAGTCGGAGGTGAGCTCGCCATCGCTCACAAGCCCCTGCTCGCGACAAAACACAGTCGTTATCCCTTCACTATATCTTCCTGTGTACTCTCCTTCATTGATGGGTTTGCGACAGAAAGGCGACCGCTAGATGACGAATGCCTGGTGCTGTACGGTTGGTCGTTGTTGAAGCGTTTCCTGAACAAGGTATTCTTCGGTGACCGGTTACACCTGTACTAGGCTTATAGGGCATCCGACTCTTCGATTCCACAGCCGAAGCAGTTGTGACAACTCCCTACGCACGATGTTATTTCAGCTCGAGAGCAAAAGTTGACAGTTGCGCAAAGCGATAGAGGGATGAAGGTCGAATCGGTCGAGTACAGGTTTACAAAGGAGCAAGCGGGATCACGGGAGATGCCGCCTTGGCAGGGAAGTGGTAATTAATTATTCTAGTATTAGAATATTATTGATTGCTTCACCCGAGAGTTTCACATTTCCGTTTCTTCGTTGTATATCATTCGAAAATCCGAATCTTTGGTTTTTGTACTACATTCTATGAGATGGCTAAGCAACCTGCAGGGCACACTCGGATTGCGATATGGATTCGACGATGATTATGCAAGCAGTGCGTTCTTTGGGGGGGGAAGGTGGGTGGACAGGCAAGATTCATGATTCATGCAGGCAAGATTCAGAGTTGCGGAAGCGCACGGGATTCCGATCAGTGATAGGGAAGATTTCCTACTCCGTATGGGGGAGATTAATAGGACGTCAGGTAATCACGGAGGTATAATCTTCCCAGCAATCCTCCTTGACGACGAGAAGCCGAGCCAGTCAAGCAACGATACCCGAAGAAGTAAACATGGCAAAGAAATTACCCTCAGCTTGGATCTCGCGAGATTGATGAGTGCCGTTGAACGTGGGCTTGGAAGGCTGAAAACCATAGTTCTAAAAGCCGAGAACACACGTCCCAGGCCAGACTCTCAGTAACCCCACCCCTTTTCCCGCTGGTTCAGTTGATAAGTGACTTTTCTCCGGGTTGTCTTGGTAATAATAATCTGGATCTGGATTGACTTTCGTTTGATCGTTTCTCACTGAAAGTAAATAAAGTAATAAGTGCTCGATTTAGATTCAGGGGAAAGTCAACCGAAGTCGGGGATGCCGGGGGACTTCTTCGACAAGGCTGATCCCAGGCAGGACCGTAACCGCACTCCCGGTAAGATGCGCCCCTGAAGCCATCAGCTGGATCTTGATCAGCGGCAAACCTTGATTCGACTTTCCGGTTGTAAAATAATGATAATAATAATAATAATAAAAGCAATCTTGGTGGGAAAAGCCTGCTTTCAAACGAGTCTGCTTCAACTTCATCTCCAGAGTATTCATTTGGGCAATTGACTTCTTCAGCATTTCTCACTTGACAAACGCAACCAAAGCAAAAGCTGTTGGTCTTCGAGTTCTTGATGCTAACCAATGACTCACTACCAGTCACCAGTCCTCAAGGTTATCTCCAATGGAATCAATGATGCAACGGTAGATTCAGATGTATGTATTGGACGCCTCACGATCGATCGAACCGACGCCAACATGTCCAGAGAAGTACACGGCGTATGTAGTAGAAACACCAAGAAACACCTACCAGTATTCTATTACTCGCACGTAAAGAGTTTGATATGTAGTACGCTTGAGTCCCCAGCAATGACCCATGAAAACGCTGTACATGCTCGTTCGAGTGCCTGGAGGCTGCCGTGACCGCAGAAAGCTTCTATCATATAAGTTGTGGGATACTTCACACATACCAACGATGCAACCAAAGCGAGGAACTTCCTCAAGAAGCGGTTCAAGGACTCCACGCACTTGCAACAGGAACACATTTCCAAGTCATCATTCGGAAGAGTTACCTTCTCCGTTGAGCATACGCTCTACGCGGCATCACAAACACCTTTCGCTGGCACAAGGTCATGATGGACCAGGTCGATAAAGGCTTTGCTCGAATGTGGAAAAGTAAATACGAAACTCTTGCTGCTATGATTGAATAATAAAGTTGTGCTTTCCGAAAAGCTTCACTAGGCGGCTTCGAGAGTTTATGTACATATTCAAGGTTGCTGGTGGCCAAGTACGTCAGACCAACTCCCAAAGCACCAAAAGTACGTGGTTGCAGTTGCTTTGTTGTTCTTACAATCACAATCGAGTTATCTCTGTATCTAAGAATAAGCGCATTCTATGCTTTGAAAACCTCCTCTTTCTAACGCTCGCTCGGTCACACCACGTCTTGTTCCTATATTACTGGTCGTCGTCTGTCCGTGTGTCCCTCAGCTTGTTCGTAAGTGGCACTTTAATCATGATCAGTCAATACCAATCTCCACATTAAATTAATTTGTCCAAGTCTTCTCATCGCACAAAAGGTCCGCAGTAAATCCCGGGTCAAGACTATCCTAATATCAAGAAAACAATGCGTCGATTAATCCACTTGATCTCTCTACTCTACCAAAATTCAACACCCCCTCAATGCTCATAACACTCACTCAAAGACAACACCCGCCCAACTTCCCTACCCCATTCCTCCATCCATCCAACCCCCTTTGACCCCCACCCTCTCTCTCTCCTCCATCTCCCCCAACTTGCGCCCCTACACTCATATCACGACCCTCACCAATCCCCTCGCGCAACCGGGTACATCACGCTTAGGCCTGAACCATTGCGATTCGATTCGCAGTACTCGGAACGGAATTCAAACAAATCTAACAGAAGCGAACCGTGCAACCTCAAAAATAAAAATTGTATCTCACCATCTAACCTCCCACACCTCACGGTCACACCTCCCTATCCGCCCCTTCCCCCCCATCAACCCCCCACACCCCCCAACCCCCACCCCCTCACCACCTACTCCCTCCCAACTTCCCCTCTGCAGAAAGCCCCAGCCCCCAGCCTGGCCAGACGCTAAACAACCCCATAAGCGTTGGGCCTTTCTATCTCGAGACCCCCGCAGCTTTGACCGGTACGTGATGTTGGGTAGGTAGGTAGGTAGTGCGGGCTGGTGGAGGGAAAAGGGGGGGGGGGCTGTAGGAGGGTCAAGGCGAAAAGGGTGAATTGGAAGTGTTGGTGAAGTCGGGAGGGGGTTTCGGATTGTTAGTACTGTATGTAGATACTACAACCGAGTCAGTCAAAGCGGTTTCGACAAACGCCGGCTGCCTTTCCCTTTCTTTTTCCGCAAGTTTAATATGAGCCGAAAAAAGAAGAGAAGCGAGTTGAATTTGCAATTCGATGAGCTAGAGTGAATGGCTATTTTCATAAGATTATATCGACACGATCATTCAAAACGGAAAATGTTTTAAAAGAGGAAAAAAACACCAGTCTCAAACCCAAACGCTTTTTAGCTACTCGAAGAAAAAAAGAAAAGAAAAATCCCTAACAACAGCTTTCCATCGTATTTCTCTCATTCGTCTTTGTTTTTCTTCTCCTTCCTCTTATTCAAGAAACTTCCATCCACCACACCGCCTAAATCGCCCCCCCCCCCCCCAAAAAGAGCCACATACTCCCCTTCCCCTATCCAATCAACCAATTTTCTAATCTCTCCTCTCCTCTACTCTCCTCTCCTCTACTCTACTCTACAGTACGGTACCTTACAATATGGCGTAACGCACCCGAACACCCAAACACCCAAAACGGACCCAAAACGGACAAATAAAAGGTAAAACGAGTGAGTGAGTGAAGAGTGAAGAGTGAGTGCGTAGACCGAATGCATAGACCGAGTGCATAGACCGGTTAAACTACTAAAGGGAGGAAAGTTTTTCCCTTCAAGTTCAAGTTCAAGTTCAAGGTTCGGTTAATATAGGAAATCACACTAGATCCATCCATCATAGCCACTTTCGTCGCTGCAGACGGAGGGCGGCCGACTACGAGGTCCGTGGGTTTTGGGCGCAGCTGATGATGGGGATTTGTGCGCGTAGAAAAAAATATCAAACGTCTGCTTTTGCGGAGGGCGAGGGCGAGGGTCTGGGCGGTGGGTGGCGTGATTGTGATGTGGTGGTATAAAAGCGATGGGGGGTTGGGGATTCGGTTCGGGTGGGTTTCGGGAAGTTGATGGGCTTGGGATATTAGGTACGCAGCTATGAACCTATGGGGGACATGTGTAACCAAATCCCTGGCAAGATGATGAAATAAAACGGCCGCCGGGGTAATATAGGGAAGCAACAACCAGCTACCTCAACACCCTCAGCCACGAACACTCCCGATAAACAAACGATGACATACTCAATCCACCGGCATCATCCTCGCAGTAACCGGTCTCTCGTCCGCCACCTTTCCCATCACCACCGCACCGCCAGTCTCCCCGCCAGCCTCGCTCCGTTCCTCAAACTCCTCGTCGCCCTCTACAATTTTCGTTCCGACGTCCTGCTGCGTGCTGTACTGCCCGCTACTCCGGTCGGGAACCGTGCTGGCGCTGTATCCGCTCATGCTCGTGCTGGAGCGGTGGTTCACCAGATCCGGCGTCGGCGGTATACTCGAGCTACGCGAGGCCCGGCCTTCGGGATGTAGGAACGTCATGCCATCCTCGGTGTTGTTGTCGCCAATCTCGCTGCCATCGGTGTGCACGGAGGAGTGCTCGTGGCCGTCCTCGGAAGGAGCAAGGTTGTTTGGTGTGCCGTTCTTGGCCGCTGCACCGTGTTGCTGCTCCTCGTGATCAGCGTCATGGGCGAGCTGGAGACCTTCGACGGCCGCGGCGCACTGGCTGCTGATGTTGCGGATGATATCGGCAATGGCGTCGGTTTTTTCACGGAGGTGACGGTCGGCCACATCGACCATGCTGAGGCGGCTGCCACGGCCGGTTTTGTTATCGGCAATGAGGGAGTTGAAGAAGCGGGATTCCATTTCGGGGGTGACGTCTTCGCCGTCGGCTGATTCCAGAGCGTCGTGGCTGCTTGTACGGCTGGCCGAGGGACGGAGAGATTTCCTGGGGGTTCGGTTGAGGGCGACGCCGTTGTCGCTGCTCTCGATTGATTCACGACCCTCTTCTGGGGTGTCGTCGAAGCCTTCTTCGATGTAACTACCAAGTTCGGAGGGGGTGTTGAGCGATCGGACAATGTGCTCCATGTGGTGTGTTTGACCGTTGATCAGACTGCGAAGGTGCAGGACCACTCTCTGCGAGTCATCTCTTTGGCGGAGAATCATGGCATTGGTGTGCTGTAACGCTCCGAGCTCCTTCTTGTTGCGCTTCCTCTCGCGTTCGAGTTCTTCTGCCATTTCCTGCTGCAAGACGAGTGCCTCGAGCGCGTCGTCACGTTGCTTCTCGGTCCCAGAGAGACGTACAGTAAGACGAGCAGCATCATCTTTCTGCTGGTCGATGAGCTGTGTGAGGCGACGGTTCTCCCGCTTGTGAGATTCAATCTTGATCTTGAGATCTTGCGTTTCCTTGGTAAGCTGCTCAGCGAAAGCCTGAAACTTGAGAAACTGTTGCTTCCAGCTTTCGAGTTCTTCAACAAGAAAATTGTTTCTCTTAGTGACCTTGGACAAGTCGGTGTCCATTCTGCCTTTGAGATTGATAAAATCTTGCCAAGCCTCCATCGCATCTCTGGAGTACTGGTTTCGTTCTCGAACAATCTCATTGAGATGGCGCATGGAGACTTTGGTCATTAATGGCTTCTTCTGAGCACCACCAAAGACTGCTTTGATGCCACTGTTGCGGCCCTACGATCACAATTCGTCAACAAGACTTTACCACATCTACCATTCCAGTACTCACAAGCTTCTCGCAGACGTGATCCATGACGCCCATTACGGCGTCTTGATTCCACCATGCCGGATTCTCCACGCTTTCGACCTCACCTCTCATCACAATGATTTGTCCTGCAGGGATGAGTTTTCCGCCTCCATATGCTGAGCGCAAGTGGTTAGGTACACCAGCAGGCGCGACGTCGCCGTTCAGGGCCGACGTCAAACGAGTAATCATCTTAGCTCTTTGACCGGATGAAAGCACCGTTGGTGGACTTGACGTTAGAACAAAGTTACGATCCAAATCAATGACAAGAGCATCGCTAGGTGCCGTGAAAAGTGTTCGACATTCTGCGGTGATACCAAGCATGTAGGGTCCCGGCTCCTGCACAAGCTCCCTAGCGTGGCGAGCGTGTACAACCGGTACGTACAGCCCACTCCACTCGTAGACGCGAACGCAGTAACGAATGGTCTCAGAGGCGACCGTGAGCATGGCCGGGTAATGACTAACAAAGATGATTCGACGTGTGGATGATACCGCAGCTTCGATTACTCCAATGATGTTTGGAATGGACAAGCAAGTAAACAGCGGCCACATGGCGAAGTTCTGGAATCCTGTAGGTGAAGATGGAAATTGATAGCACAGTGCGTAGTCTTTCATATCAATCCTGACCAAGTCGTTCAATCTCGGTGCTGGGAAGGATAGTATGCGAGAGACTTCTTCGGCGTGGAAGAGGTTGGTTGCCTTGTTCCAATGAATCCACATCCCTCGGAGGTAATCACCCAATAGGTCATATAACGGATACCTAGACAGAAAGCTCAGACAGTAAGGAATCCAGTAGGTCTCTTCCGACGTGTCGTAGTAATCCGATTCAGTACGCTTGCGAAGGTCCCGAATCGTTTCGGCACGCTTCTCATCCGCCCTGGACCATACGCGCAGAGCAATACCATAGAGAGTATGTGATGAATCTTGCTGGAGGACAAATGAATGATGTACACATTGAGGCTGAGTCCGGCCGGTACAAACTTCGACATCGTGAGGGAAGCAATTCTGTCAACCTTAGCAAAAGCCCGGGAAAAATCAACCGATGAAGCATATAAGAAAAGTCTTACCCTCATAGCAGCATATAAGGCTCGTGCAATCTCATTATCCTGCTCCAACCTTGGGCTACTCCCTAGAATCTCGGGAAGCCAGAATTGGGGGAGAGCACCCTTCATGTGGCCAATCTTGCCTTGCGCTGGCGGCGGCGCCTTCACCCATTGCGACGGTTCTCGTCCCACCCCACACACCATGTAGGCATGTGTGAGAGTCTTTGGTGTCCGCTGGTTCGGCTTCGCATTGAGTTGTGAGGGAATCGGCTGGGTGATACGCGAGTGGAGTGAAGATGTTCGGCTTGGGATCACCAGGGAGTTGTCACCTTGGGTTGGTGGTCGGTCGCGTGTGGAAGGACGGACAAAGACCGAATGATCTCTGAGTGATGGGCCCATATTGCCCTCTTTCTTTTAATCCTGCAATGCTCAAAATGTGTCGCTGTCAAGACGGTGAAATGTGTGTGACCCCCAAATGGCCCCCCACTTTTGGAGGATGGTGGTGGAAGTGAGCAAAAGATCAGAGTGAGAAAACGTGGGTTATCAACGGTTACGGCAGGCGGTTGCTTGCCTGCCCTAATGCAATGGAGAGACTAATGAAATATGCAAGTCCCAAGGCTTCCAGCCGCTGTGATGGCCCGAGCTGAAGTGTTTTGAGTTGGGATATGAGAGATTCAATAATACTGCAATACTGTGACCTCAATGGCAAACTCGAACAATGATCATAATAGTGAGGGACACCGTTGCTGATTATTGCAAAAGGGGAAGAGCAAATCTGGAAAAGGGGGGGGGCAGTGAGATTTTTGTGTATCTTTGCATAACGTGGGGGGGCGTGCAGAAGTAAGTCTACCTGACTAGGTAACTTTCAGGCCACTATTCCGTACAGCACGAGGGAAGACTCATGCCTAGAGTTCAAGCAGGACGAGAACACTCTCGCCTGAACGCCCCACGAAAAGCCCGCCCGTTTTGAGTGAGGTACGGAGTATGTACTACTGGAAGTTCCAATTCACCCTGAATGATCCTTGAGTAGATCCAATCACAGCTAGCCCTGCAATGTGACGGGAACCAGGGCTCGCTGCATGGGCCTTGACCAAAAGAAGAGGGTGGAATCGCGCCCGGCGCGCCAAGAAAAACCGGGATCTTGGTCTCGGGATACTACCGACAGGGATCTATCTACACAGTACGGAGTACTGTACTCCGTACAGCCTGACTTGTCACTTCTTGTGAGGCCCAAATCACTAGTTGAATAAGGTAAGGTAGGTAAGTAAGTAAGTACCTTAATTACCACCACTTAATCAAACAAACAAACAAACAAACAACAAAACGGAACTTCAGAAACCGGCGATACCACTCGGTACTCGTACGGCGATCATCATTTCCCTTCCTCGACATCATCTTCACATCATCATTCGTTCCTCCCGCCGTCCTACAATCCGGTTTGTGATTGACTTTGAGGGGTTGCAGCAGAGAAGCCAAAGTCAATTACCACCACGACATTTATACACCAACAGAGACCAAGGACAAGCGAATGTTGCCCCTTCAACCTTGTTTGTCTGATCGATTCGAAACCTTAACAGTAGTTGCTGTAGAGCAGCCGAGCGATTATGCACCAGCTCCACCAGTGATGGTGGTCGGAACGGATAACATGCTTTGCCGGCGCCATGCCAACTGTCTAGAAAGGGGTTTTGCTTTTCGCTTTTCGCTTTTCGTTTTTTGCTTTTAAACCTTCTTGCTGACGACTCATAGAAACTTTGTACTCCTTGCTGTTGGTTTGTGACCATGTTTGCTGTCAACGTCAGACGAAAAAGTCCCAACTTCGGCAATCGTTGTTGTTGTTGTTTGATGCTGGACGCAACGGTCTGGCATTTGCGAGGTTCCTCTACTGGTGCTCCTTAAAATTAAGCTTCATTTCTGGCTTGGGATCATGATCGATCGACGATCGACCAAGCATCATCCCACCAAGGCGCCAGGGGTTGATGGGGTCGTCGCAAGCCGAGCTTCGTCCCTGTTTCCTCCTCGGCAATGAAAGCTACCCACCAACAAGGCGCTATCGTTTCAGCTGCCCGTGTAGCGGGATTCCACTTTCCGCTGCTCCAGTAGACAGTTCCTCTCCCTTGGAAAAAGGCCCCCAGTACGGATACCCCACGTGTAACTCGCCAAGTCCTTGCCTTGAGTTCTGCGCTTCACCGGAAGCCATGGGGATCAATGGTGGGATGTTTCTAAGTCTTCAAACTCCTCGGAGAAAATCGAGTTGAACAAGCCTCCTTCGCACACGGAGGTCCGGTAGGAGAGGGATTTCGGGGCAACAACTAGAATAGCTAGGGTCATGGACAAGCTTTGGCGAAAGAACTTAAGAAGTTGGGGGATTCGTTGACTTGGCACATAGCATGGAGCACGTCCTTTACAGCGATATAAACACAACAAAAGACCGCAGGACGTTATCATCACTCGCGTAACTCCAGTAGTACATTCAGGAAGGGATGAGCTATACGAGTAATTCGGTACCCACAGGGTTGCCCACTTGGGGCTTCGGGACCAAAGTAGAAGAACGCTCAACTCGACAATAATTTGATCTGATAGGGTCAGACATTGATGTTTCGACTCTACATGAATTTCAAGTAACCTCGAACATGAAGGAAAGATTTTAGCCATCGCGTAAGGTGTTATCGATAAGCTCCCTCTCGGCTAAAACTGCACTATTCTATCTACTGTACATGGTTTTGAGGAATTCCATCACAACTCGAAACCAATGTCGGATCCTCTTCTTAGCGATCTCTGCAAAATCTGGTGCGTGTTTGTGCAATACTTTTTATGACACAATTGAATTGACTCTCCTCTAGCCATATTAATCCACATAAATACCGCTGTCCCCGATGCTTCACTCTTACTTGCTCTCTTCCCTGTATTAAGCGCCATAAGAAATGGGCCCAATGCAGCGGCATCCGCGATCCAGCGGCGTATCTGAAGCGCAGTGAGCTGGCTACACCGAGCGGTATCGACAAGGACTACAACTTTCTCACAAGCATAGAGAAAAAGATTGACA
>JAABUK010011877.1_pt1 | contig 11217 bp, 5 predicted proteins | sample 5559141 | NCBI WGS metagenome assembly JAABUK01 (sample SAMN10711869, study PRJNA513367) | rock metagenome | isolation source: Antarctica rocks | place: Antarctica: Victoria Land, Pudding Butte nord | collected 2016-01-03
AGCCGTTCGTGGGCAGGACTATGTTTCGGTAATTGATGTAGCCAAGCTTCAAGAAATCGATCGGATCCAAACGGCGGATGGCCCCTCAAAGGTGGTGTTCCGTCCCGATGGTCAAGTCGCCTTCGTGGATCACACGCGAACTGCCGAATTGGATGTGATTGACGTTAAGACTCGCAAAGTGAGTACCCGCGTGTCCGGATTAGTAGACAAGTTCACTTCCGATATGGCAGTCTCCCCCGATGGCTTGGAAGTATGGCTGCCCCACAAAATGGCCGATAAGCTCACCATCGTCGATGCCCGCAATTTCACCGTCCTTGGAGTGATCGAAACAGGGCCGAACACGAATCATCCGAACTTTGTAACGCGGTCGGACGGAAAGTTTGCCTATCTCACGGTGGGCAGCTTGAACCTTGTAAAAGTCTATGAGCGGGGCGGTGGGAATCCAAGGCTGATTGCCACCATTCCAACCGGTGCCGATCCGCACGGAATCTGGCCTAGCCCGGACAACTCCAGAGTTTATGTCGCGTTAGAGAACGGTGACGCGGTTCAAGTGATCGATACGAGGGCTTTAGCGGTGATTCAAACAATCAGGATTGGGCAGGCGCCGCAGGCACTCGTATATGTTGCCAATGCCGTACCAGCAGGAACTGGCATCAACGGCCTTGGTAACCAGAATGTCGGCTTGTTTATCGATGAGACCCGGGACCGAGTGGACGGCGGGTCCGTCACAACTGTGATTCGTGAACTGGTCGGAGTCGACTCCATTCAAGTTTCTGGGGATCACCTACAGCCAAATCGCAAATATGACGTTTTTGCTTTTCGCGAAAATGGACGCCGGCAGTTGATTGCTGATTTCCAGACAGATGAAAAAGGAAGCGGTACCATCACCGCGCAACTTAAATTTTTGCACGTCGGGTTGGCCGACGTATCTGTCAGGCCCTCTCCCGCACCATAATATTCGTGGCCAAGGATATACTGAACAACGCGAGCGGGTCACTGGCTGGGGTGGCCGGTTACGGGGTGGAATTTCGAACGCCACACTTCGCTAATCCAAAAATGTGGAAATCGAATTCGAGCGCGGTTGCTGCCTCAAAGATAGAGGAACGGGAGCGCCAGCTTATAGAATTTGAGACCGTGGCCTTACCTCATACTCAAGCGCTTCTGAGAACAGCGAAACGCCTAACGAGGGGAGATCTTTCGATTGCGGAAGATCTGGTCCAGGAAACTATGCTGAATGCGTGGCGGTCGTTTCATCAGTTCGAGCGGGGAACACGCTGTAAATCCTGGTTATTTCGCATTTTGCTGAACCTGTGCAGCAAGCGCATTCAGAAACTGGTCAGCTCACCAGCGCTTCTGTTTCTGGATGCGCCTTGTGCCGCGGTGCTCTGTCAAGCTGAAACCGTATCGGGGCACGCGGAGATGTTGAAGGCGCTCGATAGCCTTTCCGCGGAACACCGCGCGGTGTTGACCCTGCAAGTGGTGGAAGGCTTTACTTGCGGCGAAGTGGCTGAGATTCTTGGAGTGCCAATTGGAACCGTAATGTCGCGGCTATGCCGTGCGAAGCTGGCTTTACGCGCAATCGTTGAGTCTCCAGCTATGTTTTCGCACACTCAGGTAGAATCGGAGAAATTGATCGAGAATCAGTCTCCGGCGGTGCTGAGAAGCGGGGATAGCTATGTTTAGCACATGCGAAGAAGCGCAACAGCTCCTGCCGCTTTTCTGGTGTTCTGAGTTGAAACCAGAGCAGGCGGGGTTTCTGCAACACCATCTTGACTCTTGTACTCGCTGTGCGCGGGAAGCAGCCCTCCAACAGAATTACGATGCCCGTCTACGCAACGCATGTTTGGTGGACATGCCCGATGCCACCCTTATCCAGCACCGGATACGGGAGAAGCTAAGTAGTGAGTCACTGCCTTGGTGGCGTCGATTCTTCTCCTTCCATATCGTCGGTTTCTCTCCCGTCGCAGCCGCGATGGTGCTGACCATAGTGCTTCTCTCTACTGGGGTTGCCTGGTATGCAATTCATCCGTCTTCCTTGTCACTTGCGGCAGCTTCAGCTCGCGACCACGTCCGCTGTGTGGTGAATCATGAACATGACGATTGGCATACGGAACCGGGCGATGTTTCTGCGTTCTTTACGCATCATCTCGGCACTGCGCAGCCAGTGAATTTTGAGAATCTGGGAATGCACTTGGTCCGTACCAGAATCTGTAATTTAGCGGGTCCACGATTTGTACATCTAGTTTTCGCTGACGAACAGCAAAGAGAGATCTCGATCTACATCCGCCAATCTCCGGATCGCCTGATAGCGGGAGACCGTTTGGATCGCACAGGAAAACCATCCCTGCGTTACGATCGCGTTGGCTCGTTCCAGATTGCCTCGTTCGAATCAGGTGCTAAAACCGTCCTGTTGCTGGCACCCTGGACAGCAAACCGCACCGCAATGCTGGCGGAAAGTCTGCGAGCCCAGTTCTCCTGAATTCTTTTCTCGCCAAGGGATGGAAAACTACTGAGCCGGCCTTTACCTATTTGAAGGCCGCAAGCAGTGCCGACAGGAGAACTAAATGACGCCACCGAAGCAGTACGTATTTGGGTACGCAGCGATTCTCACACTAGGAACTTTGCCCGGCACAGCCGCAGCTCAGGACCAGAGCGCAGTGGAATCTTCACATAACCAATTGAATCGCGAACAGGGTAAAAATACCGATAGCGGGTTGCTGACATACAACAACAAAATCCAAATTACCCGGAACCGAGGGATTTTGGGTGACCTGCCGCCCGTCGTGCGTATCGTTTCTCCGCTCGCCGATTCGTCTATCGCGCAAGGCGAATCCCGCATTGGCAATGGAAGCCCGAACGGTACCGGGTTTGTCATAAATTTGGAAGTCGTGACGCGCGGCAATGTGCCGTTGGCACTTCGCGAGGCGACACTGGCACCTCCGGTCTTTGGTATCCGGCACGTTGATTTACTGGGTAAGGGGCTACCGAACATCGATGCTCCCGGTCTCTACGTTTTCTTTGATACAGACCTGATCGCACCTGACGGAACAGTGCTGCCGAAATACCAGAATTTAGCTTCTGCTTTCAACGTGGCGGGCACAGACGATACGCCCGGAAACGGCATCACCGCATGGCTGGGTTGGCACGTGCTGGAATCTCTGCCTGCTGATGTGAATCAGTTCACAATCACCGCTGCAATGGTGGATGAAGCGGGGAGAATCGGCATGGACCGGATTCGCGTAAAAGTCGCAGGGACCCGCCTATCCGGTCAAAGCTTAACCCCCATCCCGGAATCGTTCAAAGGTGCAGTCATGGGTGACGACAGCGCCGGCCCTGAAGTATCGCTTATTGCGCCGCGTGTTCCCACCACAATCGCCATCGGGCCCAAAGACAGCTCGCTCAATGTAAATAACGGAGCTCTCTTTTTTATTCAGGTATCGGCTCTGGACCGGAGCAACTCCGGAATCGCTGTTAGCGAGACCGGAATTCGAGCCGATAATCCCAACCTGAATCCATTCGGATTGATTTTTGATCCAACTCAGATTGCAAATCCGAAGACGGGCACCACCGCTGGACCCAATCGAAACTATCCCGGTCTCTCGCTTACCTTTGACGTTCCTCTGCGGCAACCTAACGGCAAGGTGGTGGCGGCAGGAGCGAATCTTGCACCGTTATTCGACATTGCCGGCAGCGAGGTGGACGCAAGTGGCTCGATTCGCACCACCGCCGATTGGGTCGTCGGCGGATCTCTTATGGTGCCTGACGGAAAGAGCATCGTAACAATAACGGCTAAGGTTACTGATAATGCCGGCCGCACAGGAACGGTACGTAGCATCGTTGGAATCAGCCAGACGGTCAGCGGGCAGACGCTCACGGCTGCCCCATAGGGCGCCGCAGACGCCATCGCTTACCCTCAAACTACATGCTCAACCGGGGCTATACCTCCACCCTCCCGCGCGCTGGGTCGGAAAAGAAGCTGTCGTACACAACATAAGCGTCGGCCTGCAGATGTCCGCGATAACTTTTCAGAAATGCTTCCGGTCCGGCCCGTTCTCGTGTCGGCGTGTAGTCGTAAATCACCGCCGGATGATCGCGATCTCCCACATAGGGCCAAATGAGTCCCCGACGCGTCTGCGGCAAGTTCCGGTCCAGCACCTTCACCGGCGTGTCGTCGGTTTCGACCACCTTCGATGCCAACACAAACCCTTTTAGCTTCCGGTAAAGCGGATCGAGCAGGCTGGCGCATTGCCGCATCCAGCCGCACATCGTCTGTTCGCTCAGGTCGACGCCGGAGCGCCGGAAGTTCTTCGCCTGCCGATGCAAAGGCAAGTGGTCTCCGTATTTCGCCACGATCACCTGTGTCAGCAGACTCTCACCCGCCGTGCTCTTCTCGATCGGCTGCGAGGGTTTGCTCGCTGTCTTCACCGTGCAAGCGCAGGAATACTTCTTGCAGACGTCTTCGATTACGATCAACTGTGGGGATACTCATAGGCCTCTTTATAGCTTCACGGTCAAAAGTAAAAAGTGGCAGACTAGGTTTACACGCAGCTACTGCGTGCAGATATTCGGATGGTTAAGGGATGAGATCGCCCGCGTCTCACCCTCGAAACGCGCGCTGAATTATTCGCGCCAAATTTCAGTGTCTACGCTATAAAATTGGGGGAACCCGGATACTCGATCTCCCAGCACTGAGTAACTTCCCCGAATTTGTCAGGTGCAGTCCATCGGCATGCAACAAACGCGCACCTGGATTCCTTCACGAAAAGTCTTGAAGATTGTCAATCAAGCTTTCCCAGGCTCGATAGTCTAAGCGGGTAATCCGTGAGCGGCGCTGCACATGAACTCCAGTTGGAGGCGGGGTCGTCGGCCAGACTGCTGTGTCAACATGGTACCCAGTCATGGTCGGGTCTATTCTCAGCAGTGGCATACCAACTCCAGACTTTGGAATTGCCTTCAGTCTCTTGCCGATTCCGTTCGTGATGGTTCTGGCGAATGATCCGATGTTCACCTTCATCGCCGCCAATAACGCTTACCTTGAGCTAAGCGGAGTCGCACTCGAAGATTTGCTTGGGCGAGGTGTCTTTGAAATTTTCCCGGGCGACCCAGACTTAACAGACACCCTCAGCTTGCGCCAGTCTTATCGTCGCGTGATTGAGACGCGCGCTTCCGATCAACTGCCCCTGTTTCACTACGGTGTGACGGGCGCTGCGGGGTCTGGCGAACGTTATTTCAGTTCGACGAACACGCCTGTGTTAGACGCAAATGGCCAGGTAGAGTCGATCATTCAGTCAGTTGAAGAAGTTACAGAGCGAATCCTGGCTGAACAGCAGGTTGATGCGGTCCTTAAGGAGCTACAAACCAGTGAAAAGCGTTTCCAACAACTCGCGGACACCTCAAGCTTTGGGCTGATTATCGCAGACCAGGGAGGAGGGATCTCTTTCGCGAACCCTACCGCACTGAAAATCTTGGGATATCGCGCCGAGGAGGTTGCGGCGGGGCTGGTGCGTTGGGATCAGCTTACGCCGGCGGAGTTTCATTTCCGCGATCTGGAAGCTTGGCGTGAGGTGCTGGAAACGGGAAGGTGCGCGCCGTATGAGAAGGTATACCTCGCCAAAGACGGACGGCGAGTGCCGATCTTGATTGCCGCATCGCTTGTGAAGGGTGGAAATGACCGGACCGAGGTGGCCGCCATCATCTTTGACCTGACCGAACGGAAGCGAGGCGAGATCGCCGCATTTGTTGGGCGGCTGGATGATGCAACCCGTATCCTGTCGGAAGCGGAGGAGATCATGCAAACCGCCGTGCGGCTCCTTGGTGATTTTCTGCAAGCGGATCGCTGCGGCTACTGCTTGTTTGAACCGGATGAAGAGACGCTGGACATCGTCGCTGAATATGTTCGCCCCGGTATTCCAAGTATGACGGGTCGTTACAAGTTGGGACAGTTCGGAGCGAATACTGAACGGCTCTTCCGGGCCAATCTCGCAGAGGTAGTGAGTGATTCGGAGGAAGAGACCGATCTCCTGGCCCGCGCAACTAACCGCGAGGCCGGAATACGCGCCCGAGCCTCAGTGCCTCTGCATAAAGCTGGCAAGTTGGTGGCTGCGGTTGGAGTGCATCAGGTAACACCTAGAAAGTGGCGGCTGGAAGAAGTGGAGTTGATTCAGCTAGTGGCTAATCGTTGTTGGGAATCGATAGAGCGAGTCCGCGCCACCAGAGCGTTGCAGCTAAGCGAACGTAGGCTTCGCTTGGCACAAAAGGCGGGACACATTGGCAGCTTTGAATGGTTAATAAGGGAGAATCGAATCACGTGGACTCCGGAACTCGAGGCGCTTTACGATCTGCCTGAGGGCGCATTCGAGGGAACGCTTGAAGGCTGGCGAAACCTCGTTGTTCAGGAGGACGTGCAAAACATTTTGAGGGACGTTGAAAAGTGTCTTGCACAAGGAGCAACCGATTACGGCTACGAGTTCCGGGTGATTTTGCCTGATGGCACGCTCCGTTGGCTGCGCGGTCAGGGGCAATTATTTTACGACCATCTAGGTCCAAACAGAATGGTCGGGGTGAATATTGATATCGACGCGCAAAAGCAGGCCGAAGGACGCCTACAGCAGCAATGGCATACCTTTGATACGGTGCTTTCTAACACGCCCGATGCCGTATACATTTTCGACCTTGCGGGCCGATTCAAGTATGCGAACCGAACTTTGCTTTCACGCTTGCAGGTCTCACTCGATCAGATCATCGGTAAAGACGGGTCAGCACTTGGCTATCCCCTGAAATTAGTCGAACGCATTAAAGGGCAAATTCAAGATGTTTCCCTGAACGCGAGAGTGGTCCGGGACGATATGCCATTCACTCCCCCTAGACAGGAAACGCGCCACTATGAATACATCCTGGTGCCCGTGTTCGACAAAGATGGCAAGGTGGAGGCAGTTGCCGGATCGACCCGTGACATAACCGAGCGCAAGTTGGCCGAAGAGCAAGAGCGCAAACGTCAGGAGCAACTTCGCGAAAGCGCCCATTTGGAGAGCCTGGGAATAATGGCGGGCGGGATTGCGCATGACTTCAACAATCTACTCACCGGCATTTTGGGAAATGCAAGCTTACTGGCTGAAGACGGTCCGGAGCAAGGCAAGTCACTCGCCAATGATATAGTGCTAGCGGCGGAGCGCGCTGCTGAACTAACAGCGCAAATGCTTGCGTATGCAGGAAAAGGTCGTTTCGTTACTGAATTGGTGGACCTAAATACGCTGATCCAGGAAAACTTAATCCTACTACGCGCCTCTTTGCCACAAGGCGTGATCGTAGAACTTGAACTTAGCCGCGAGCATTGCCGAGTTGAGGGTGATCGGGCTCAGATGCAACAAATCGTTATGAATTTGCTGATGAATGCTGCGGAGGCCTATAGCGATCGCCATAGGCGAGTTGTGGTGCGCACGGAAATGGTTGAATGGGAATCGCCGCGAGAGAGCAAGCGTTTGAAAACTATGCTTCGGGCTGGAAGGTACGCCGTATTAGAGGTGCTCGATTTCGGCAGCGGTATGGCACCGGAAACTCTGAAAAAAATCTTCGACCCGTTCTTCAGTACGAAATTCACTGGCCGAGGGCTCGGTCTTGCGGCAGTGCTAGGCATCATCAAGGGGCACCTCGGTGACATTGAGGTGGAAACCGAGGAGGGTCGTGGAACATTATTCAGAATAAGCCTGCCTGCCGCTCAACCTCTCGAAGCAGCCCTGACTATACTCTCCCGAGTTTCAAGTTTTGAAAACAATGGAAACACAATTTGACCGTCGACGACGGGAAAGCATGCAGAAATTAACACCCGCGGCGGGCGATACGAAGGCTACGCTAGCGTCGCGGCCCGGAATGCCGTTACCTCCATCGAGCGATCAGGTATTGGAATAGTTCAGTGTTATTTGGGGTGCGGATGAAGGGCGGTGGTGAATGGAAATTTCGAGCTCAGGGGAGCGGCCGGACGTGTACTTGAGCACGTTGAACTAGCCACGAACTAATTACTTCTGCAGGGTTGCTATCAGTCGCGGCTTTGAGTGCGGATTTGTTGTTCTCTCCTATTGACGCCTCCTGTATGTTGACGGCTTGGCATTTGGAAGGTTAAGTTACGCGCCGACAATGGCGCGCTGCAAAAACCCGTATTTGACTCGCACCACTCACCCCGAAAATCTGGACACTCGTCAAATCGCAAACCGCATCAATTCTTAACAAAAACGTTGATCCCGCCGCTCACCAGTTTCGGGAACTGATCATAGGTGCCTTGATCCGTTACCGCGTAAATCCCAAAACTGTGCGGCCCGTTCAGTAAGCGCCTCGTATCGAAATCCACCGTGAACCCGATATTCGGGCACGCATCCGCGTCCGGCAATCCAGCACAAACGTCAGGACGGGGTTGGTTGAATTTCACTGGATAAGCCGTAACATTATCGACAATCAGAAGAACTGTTGAGATCTTGCCTCCGGGCGCGTACACGTAGCCATCCACGGTTACGGTTCCGGATAGTGTGGCGTTCGATGCCGGATTGCTCAGCACCGCGCTTATGGTGGCTGCCGTGCCATTCTTCACGCTGAAATTGATCGGCTTCTCAGGATAAAGCGAAAGCCGCCCCGTTTCGTCGCGTACACGAACCTGCAAAGAATGGGGACCGTCCTGAATCGGTGGAAACGATTGCACCGTAGCGAAAAGTGCTCGGAACCCGACACCCGGGCAGCTTACCGGCTTCGGGTTCAATGGGTCACAGACATCGTTGCGGCGAATGCCATAGGCTGTCGTCGCGTAAACAAAACCATCTATAAGCGTATCTACACCGGCAATACGCAACGCCAGATCGTAAGCATAACCCATCACGGAAAGTGGGCCGGTGACAACCGCTCCCTCCGCGGGCTGCTCAATCTTGATCACCGGTGAAGCTGCTTGGCCGGTATCTCGGAAAAAGGTCAACGGAGGGGTTGGAAATTCAGCGATCGCTCCTCTCCCGTTCGATACGCGTATTTTCAACGTGTGCATACCGGAGGAAATGCCCAAGCCTTCTAAGTTGAGATTCGTCGTGAACGTACCCTGCACAGCGGAGACACGCGCCCGCTGTACGTTGTCGATAAAAATGTCGATCGGCTGTACGAGCGCCGCGGAGTCCGTCGCTGTTCCGCTCACAGTCAAAATATCTTGAACGTGATCACCCTGCTTCGGCAATAGCAAATTGGCCGAAGGCGTGGATGGCGGATTGAAGGGCGGGTCTAAATGGAATGTCAGACCTTTGGTATAGGTGGGCAAGACGTAATTTGCGGTATATACATCATGTCCATTGGAGATTCCCACGGTCGGACCGGTGCCGCACGTGTTAAAAACGCTGGATGATGCGACCGTCTGGTTGCCCTCCCCATAGTTAAATTGAGTGCGCCCATCAGAGAAAAGTGTGGCCGCAAAGTTTACCGGGCTCGGTTGTCCTCCGACCGGCGTGTTTTCTCCCGCCCACCGGAAAGTAATGCAACTGGCCGTTCTGCTAACAAACAACCCTTCATTCGGCTGCACGCCGCCTGTCAGAGAAAGCGGGTTCCACAACGGAGCGATTGCCGGGAAACGGGAAAGCGCGTTAAAGTCCGTACAGCTGGTGCTCAACACCGGAATATCAAACGCAATCAGCCCATTGCCATAAACCAACGCTGTCCCATAAGTCTTATCGAAGAAAGGAAACTGGAATGGCAATTGCACGCGTGAGAAGGCAGAAGTTATGGTAATTCGGCTCTCTCCGGAAAACGAAAAAGAATTCTGTTCCGTGCTGGGTTGGTAGGGTTGCATCATGGTTGCCGACGCTGTAATCAGCTTTGCGCCCGAGCCCGTGTTTTGGTCTAAATAAAACACATCCAGAAAGTCGCTGGGCGCCAGTTCGACGCGGCCATTCTGCTTGTTTACTAAGCCCAAAGCAGTCCGCACGCTACCGGTGTAAATAGACCCGTTCCTTCGTAAAATTACATCCTCCACGTCGCCGGCCGTGCTGGTCACTTGCACCAATACGCTGGGCGCCGTATAGTTTGCATCTTCCAGAATAATCCGGGCCGGCTCGCCCGCCACCATGGTCGAATCGTAAAAGCGCACGGCGCCTTTGACCGAAGGCGGATCGAAGGAAGAAGCTACATGCGTGGTTGCGCCGCCATCGGAGAAGGCCAGCGCCCCGAAACCACGTTTCGCGAAACCAGCCCACAACTGGTCTTGGCTCGCGCCTTTAAAGTCCACGCGATCCGCCAGCAGAATTCCATCTCGCGCATCCACCATCGTCGCCGCCGGAACCTGCAGCTTCATTCCGTCAATAACAAGCTGCCGCACGCGCCTGCGTCCTTCCGCTTCCCCAAACTGTTTTATTAAGTTTGACCGGATCTCCCACAAAGCCTCCATCCAGATCTCTCCATCCCCGTGAACCTCCGGACGGCTAATGACATGCCCCAAATTCGCGAAGGTCAAAGCATTCAGATCCAAATTCGTAGAGTATGGGCGGGACCGAATGTCGCCCACTCCCCAGGACTGATCGAAATATTCTCCTGTCGGATAAATTCCGTCCGGATCCGCGCCGTTCGGAAGCGTGAACTCCAGGCCGAAAAAGTCGCTCCACGCTTCTCCCATGGACGCACCTTGAAAGGTACTGTAAACGCTGTTCGCCAGCCGGGAACTCACCCCGTGGGTGTACTCATGCACGATCACCAGAGAATCATAAGAGCCGTCCGTGAAGAAGTCGCCGTTAGGTCCGGGTGCGGCACTCAGGAACATAGCGATTTCAGCCTGCGCACCGTCCGCGACATCTTTCCAGCTAAAGAACGCGTTCTCTAACGATCCAGCGACCAGTGCCTGCGTGGCAAAGTGCGTGTAGGCATAAATTGGATCGCCGCCGACGCCGCCGCGCCCGAAGTTCTCCATCTGAAAATTGCCCGCCGCCTCGTCAAAGCCCGCCAGGTAATGCAAATCGTGTGCGCGGTTCACCCAATAAAACAGATTCGTATTCGCCGCATCCCGGTAGTTCAAAGGGTTGGTGCCGGGCCCTAACTGCAGCGGGAAGCTGAATTCGCCGCCGGTACCTTCGCTCGGGGTAGGCGAACAAAACCGGTCCCCGGCAGATTCTCTCCCACGACCACGTTGTTGCCAGCCGTTTGCAGACCGGTTGTCCATTTCAAAGGAGAGGCCAGCGGGTCTCCCGCGAAAGATTGCAGCGATCGCGG
>JAABUK010011878.1_pt1 | contig 11217 bp, 13 predicted proteins | sample 5559141 | NCBI WGS metagenome assembly JAABUK01 (sample SAMN10711869, study PRJNA513367) | rock metagenome | isolation source: Antarctica rocks | place: Antarctica: Victoria Land, Pudding Butte nord | collected 2016-01-03
TGGCAAGTTGAGACGAGATCTGCTTGTAAATCAACAGCACGGTCAGAGATCAGGGCTGGGTATTTGTACATTTCAAGCAGGCTGCTGAAGATGTAGATCACGTGGGCAACAAGAGACCACACTCTATGAGCAGCATGCAGGTCAAGCAAAGCTGTAAGACACACAAAGCAGAGCATACAGGCCTGTCTGAACACGTAATACGTTCATTACAATGTCAAAATTGAATATCCTTCGGCGCTGACAGTGCCATTCTGGCAGCCGCAACATCACAGAATTGCCGAGAGACTGTGCATGACACTTCTGGCCTTTGCCATCCAGGCAGGAAAGCCATGTAGGCCTGCCACACATCATGCTCGCATTGACAACGTGTACTCATGCAAATTCATAAAAGCCAAAGACTGTCTGTCTGTGCGTGTGTGGACTGCAACTGACCTGAGAAGGCTGCCATGCTGGTGCGAAGAGCAGCAGATTTGAGGGGAGTGCTGGCAGCGGCGGTAGGCAACATGCGCTTGAAGGCTGGGGAAGGTGCCACGCGAGCAGCAGTGGTGGCCCTGAAACTGGTCCCTGGCTCAGCTACCTGCAAGGACCAAGGCATGCTGTTGCCATCAGGATCTGATCAAGTTCAAGGAGGCATAAAGAAAGGGAAGAGTAGAAGCAGGCCCGCTCCCCCATGCAGGGCAAGGGAGGGGGGGGGGGATCTTTTCTATTCAGGTTAACTTTTGAGCAGCACATCATAGCTTGCTGATGAACATACCAAACAAGGTCCAGAGCAATGGGGCTGTCTGCATTTCAGCACAGCCCATGTGCATCAGCAAAAAGGTTTGTTGGACATGGCACACAGTCACGGTGGACATGTTTTTGAGGGCTTTACCTTGGGCTTTGGGGTAGGGCCGGGCAAGGCCCGCCCTGTGTTGGTCATGCTCCAAGACCCCTTCTTGCTGGCTGATGGGGGCGTGCTGCAGAAGGCCCCAGGGCCAGCCCCAGCAGCTGTCTTATGCTTCAGGGCCGTGTGGAACAGGCCTGCTGGCCGGCCTAGGCCTGAGCGTGAGGATGCCAGTGACACCGAACTGTCATCAGCTTCAAGTCTAGACTGTGCTGGTCTGCATCACAAAAAGGGGTTAATGGACGCCGAGGCTGCCCTGACGCTGTCGAGGAAAGCAACTGCAAAGCACACTTTGTAAGTCCAACAGAGGTGCAACAAAAGCGCCCGACTCATGTGTTGATGACAGCAGTCTACAGCATCGATGCTGTTGGTCAGGGTTGGGGCCTGCAGCACAATGTCTGGCCTGATAAAAGCTTGCAGGAAAGACAAAATGGGCAGGTTTTGAAAGTCTTGCATAGGCAACGAAAGGCAGATGTCTATAAAGCCCAATAGGCAGGAGAAAGGCAAACCTGCAGGGGCCAGCAAAGCCTGCCAATGAGAGGGCCTTGCTGATGGTCCTTGGCACCCCCAGGGAGCGGTGTGATGGGGGAGGGGGTGGGGGCGGCATGGCTTCAGGGGAAGCCAGACCCACCCCCCCATCAGCCCCTGACACCTCAGCTGTGAGTCTGCTGTCCAACCTGCATCAGTACACCTTTGGTTCCGACCTGGCTACAGTGAGATTCAATCACACATGAAGGACACAGGACTGACCACGCACCATCAGAAGAAACTTGCTTTGAGGTATGTCCAGCCCAAAGGGTTGGCCTGATCAACATGCACAGCTGCTCAAGGTGATTGCTGTGTGCTGCATGCGGTGCCATGTGCAGATGCTGCATGCGGGTGCAACAACCCTTCCTGCAGATGATTCCAAACACAAGCAGCAACTCGAGACTGTCCAAGCCTGACACTCTGAAGCAAAGGTGCACATGTTCAAGCCATATGATGATTCCTCGAGTGCATGCTTCACACTGATGCATCATGCACTCCTGCCTCTAAAGCACAGACACGCATGTTCAACTAAGAGATGATTGGTTGAGTGCATGCTTCACACTGATGCATCAATCAGTCAATCCTTGGCTCACCTAGCTGCCCGTGCTCTCTCAGTCTGTAGCTGGGCATCTTTGGCTGCCAGCTGTGCTTCCAGCTGTGCCAACTTGTCAGCCATGAAGCTGTAGCCTGCTGCCTCTGTGGCACTCACCTTATCCGCCAGCTGCCGCCTGTCATCCTCGACTGCATGCATCTGCAAAAACAAGCAAGTGTGACTGACGCTGGATATGATGTGGTGTGGCATGGAGGACAGCATAGCTGTACCTGTAGCACTGAGCTTGTCTGTTGGTCTATGACCTGACCACTCTAACCAGCTGTTTTTTAACGAAAGAAAGGAGTAGCTGACACGAGAGGAGAGGATGTATGGCAGATAAGACCTGCAGCCTCTGTAGCTTCTCAGCTCATCTGCCGTCTGTTGCCTGTCATATCTGACAGCATGGATGTGCAAGTGGTTGAAGAGTTTGGTGGACATACTTGGTTTAACAAGGCCTGGCATAACCATAAGCTGAGATGTCTGCACTGGCAACACACAAAACGGTCCTTGATGGCATGTGGCTTCCACCAGATGATCCCCTTGGCAAACAGAGTAGAAAGATTCTTGTTCTGGAGACTTGATGTCAGGCAGCGAACCGCTCTGGAAAGCTGCCTGTCCCCAAGAAACAAAGGACAGGACCAAACAGCGCACTTTGTGATCAAGTTGCGTTTGTGGTGTTTTTTTGGGGTCGTTTGTGGTGGTTTTTTGGGTCAATTCTGCAATCCAATCACCTGCTGCCGTAAAGCATCCAGTTGACCCCTGAGCTCCTGCACCTCTGCTCCAGCCTCAATGTGCTTCTTGGCAGGGCCCAGCTCCACCCCCCGCACCCTGGAGGCAAACCCCAGGGAGCAAGCAGTCTCCCCAGCGTCACTCTCAGTGGGGTTCACATTCACCACCATCAACGTCTTGCTGTCACCTGACAAGGAGTCCTGCAAAACAGGGCAACGTTATTATCACTAATAATGTTAATAACGACGCTTTGCAGCTCCTGATGAGCTGGGTATGTGCGGGACAAGTCTTGTCTTTTAGGGCCACGTTGAGACAAGGATAGCCGAGTAGATGAGAGAGATGCAGCAGTTGAAAACAGTGAGGAGCTCAGCAGGAGTCGGCGTGAAGCTGCCGTGAGTGGCTTGGTGAAGCTTGACCATCACCCCAGACGACAGACAGACGGACAGACAAGCAGGCAGACAATGCTAGAAGGGTATTTTGCCATTTGTCTGGGGTCAACAAAACTCAATGTGTGAACATGTGAGGGCAGTCAACATCATCTACTGATGCACACACACCCACACACACACGCACAAACACATCCACACAGATGGGCTGTCCTCTGCGGCACACGGACAGAGCAATGTACCTGGAGGACGTATGTGAGCTTGGAGTTGCGGAAGGGCACATGGGCAGAGCGCGTGGCCAGGGCATGGATACAGTCCCCGAGAGCACTCAGGCTCTTGTTGATGAACTGGGCTTCCCTGAGCCGCTCCCCCTGGGCCTCAGTCTTACCCACCCTCTCACTCCCTGCCAGATCCACCAGCCACAGCTTGGACCGCCACACATCCCCTGCATGTACAGACACACACACTGCAGACACCTGAAGAGGAGGAGTGCACAGTCAGGGTGTTGTAGCTTTGTGAGTCTGTGCTTGTCCTGGGGTTTTGACGCTGTCTGTTTGGAGAGGGCATGCGCACATGCCAGAAAATGATGTCGTGCATTGTCTTTGGTGATCATGCAGATGCAATTGAAGATCAGAAATCTGAATCTTTGGACCAAGCGTTCAGCAGCTTCCTGTCATGATGCCTTGCAAGGTAGAATCTTCCCCTCCCCCCCTTTGCTTCACTCAGATGCCATAGAAGGTCACAGATTGATGTTACCATTGAAGTTCAGACCGCAGTGATGCATGCAAGTGAGAGTGAGGAGAGCCCACCTGTGAGCTTGCTCTGGCCTCTGACCTTGACGCACAGCATGCAGTGGCTGCGGCTGCTGCGCTCGTTCATCTTGGTCTCTGCGCTGTGCCTGGTCTGTGACCCCACTTCCAGACTCTGCCACGCCTCTTCTACACTGCTCACCTGTATGGTGACGTTAGCCAAATAGGAAGCAGACCACTTGCAACCACAACAATAACAACAACAACAGCAACAACAGCAGCAACAACAACAACAACAAGCCAGCCAGGCAGTGCATTGCATTCAGGGGCTGTCAGGAAGGCAGTGAGGCAGACCTGTTTCTCAACAAGGCCAGGCAGATGGGAGCCGAAGGCTCCAATACGCACTTCCAGCTTGGGGCGAGCCCCCCCTGACCCCTGCTCCTCCCACAGCAGGTCGTTGATGCTGTCCATGTACACCTGCATGTACCTCACCACACTCTCATGTCTTGCACTCACATGACCAGCATGTGATGGCTGCAAAGCAAGTGCTTCCATAGCTTTGTGTATGCACTACACCACATTAAAGCGCGTGTGCACGCTTGCAGACAGACCTCTCCTGCTGTTGTATAATAAGGCTATTCAAGCTGTTGTGGAGTCCCTTTGCAAGAGTTGCTGGCCAATAGTCACGCCAGTGTGAACAGGCTTGTTGCCTACCAGACTTGAGATGTGTGAACCAGCAGACAACTGGGCAGTTTCCAAACTCAGCTCAGCCTGAGTGGAGTACCTCAAGCAGACTGACAGAGATGGTGAAACTGGTCTCATCATGCCGCGCTTCCACAGTGTTGAACAGCTGCTGAAGGGTGCGGTAGTTGACCCCCCTGTCCCCTGGGGGACCCTCCATGGTGTACGTCTTGCCAGACCCTGTGCATCAAAATTTAAACATAAACATAAACATAAAAGCCAATTCGTCTGTCTCTTCTGCAGACGACATGCAGCCCAATGCCACAATTGTTGCATGATGCAGCACTTGAGCTTGCAATGTGATTTTCTGCCAATGACTTCCTCTGCCCTCCTGTCCTATCCCTAGCTCAGCAGTGCTAACTCCTGCAAGATCAGTGTGAAGTCTAATCTACTGGTAAGGTTACACACAGACAGTCAGACTCATGCAGGTGCCATGTCTGACTTGGTATCACTGTCTTTGCACCAGCTTGTAAGAGTCAGCACAGGTGCATTGAGTTATGTGGGAAACAGGCACCTGTCTGTTAGGATGGCCAATGCTACCATGAACCAGGGAAATGCTACTTCCATTTGTCAATAGTCAGCCTTTCTGATACACAGGCGAAGCAGATACTCTTCCTTCAGCATGGCTGCTGCATCAAGACACAAGAGGCAGCTACCATCCTTTAAACACAGTCAGCGCTCGAAGGAACACAAGAGGCAAACACCTGTTTGGCCATAGGCAAAGATGCAGACATTGTAACCATCCATGACGCTGGTCACTACAGGCTCCACATCACTGAAGACAGCTTCCTGACTGCTGCCTGGCTCATACACAGCGTCATAGCTGAAGGTGCTGCTCTTCGTCTTTGCTGATGTGCTGCTGCCACGTCCTGTCCTGCATACCAAAACGCTGATGTCAGGAAGCTGTCGTGAAGCTGCTATAGCACCTTCGTGGCAGTAGCAATGCTGTGGATGTGTTGCTACACCTCTGCTGATGCCGCTTTGCAAAGGACAGCAGGCTGCCGCAGCAGACTTTCGATTTGTGACAAGCTGTTAGCCGATGCTGTGCTGCCAAAGACACACGCCCGAACAGTCTGCTTGCTGTCAAAAGTTGCAGTGCAAATGTGCAGCACAACTGCAGACTGCAGGACTCCCACAAGTGCCGACAAGCAAGAACTTGCTCCAGAACCGAGCTGCAGCCTCAGTGCCAACACTGCAACTATGCGACTGCACATCCGATGCATGTTGCTGCAACATTGCTGATGAGCAAATTGAGGCAACTGCAACACTTCTGCCTCATTGAATTGAACCCAGCTGCAAGATATCTGTTGCCCAACGACAGTGGTAATGTTGCTGAGCAGGCCTGCAGCTGATGACTGATCACAGCATGCTGTCACACAGCTTTGCAGCTATGCGTGTCTCTTACCTGTGACTGTGATGCAAGCAGGTTGCAGCTGACAGCTGACTCACAAGACACTGTCACATAAATTTCCAGCGAGGCAAATCTGTTACTTGTGCCAGAGACAGTGTTGGTCAGCAGGTTGCAGCTGGCAGGTGCTGTCACAGCTTTCGCATACCTGTTACTGGTGACTGTGCTGGCATTCCTTGATAGTTTGGATCTCAGATACACTTTCCCAAGGATACACTAATTTGCAGACTGTGCTGGCATTACTGAGCAGGCTGCAGCTGGTTGCAGCCTGCTGCTGCTGTAGTAGAAGCTTTGCAATGGTATGTTGAGACAGAAGACGCTAGAGACACATCACATCTGACAGAAGAAGCACTCAAATGTCAGAACTGATATAAAGATAATTTTCCTTACCTCAGCACAACAAGGGTCATGTCTGCTGAGGAGGCCGCTGTAACAATCAAGATGAACGTATACTAACTAAAGGATCGTAACGACTAACTACAGATATTACGAAAACGCCATATGTCAACATACAACATCAAATCGTGCACCATTGGGTATGAGCCTGACGCATGATAATCTGTCGATTTCAGCCTCAGCTTCGCTTGTCATTCGAGCACCACCAACAAACAGCTTTACTGAGCGACCTCTCAAGAACCTGAGCTGAGCAGCTTGGCGCTGGAAAATCTCTGGCTCATCAGAGAGATCCTCCGTACTACGATCTATATAATCTTGCAGCTCCTGCTTTTTCTTGTGTGCTGTGGTGACATCACTTCCGTTTAGTTTTGTCTTTATCTCCCCGACCCAAATGTTGCCAGTTTTTGACGGGTCAATCACAAATGCAGCATCAAAAGAGAATTCCTTGGGCTTCTTCCGTGGAGCATCTGCCAAAATGTGAGCCTTGTCCCTGTAGAGGTGGCAGAGACTATTGTCTTCTGTGACTGCATCCTCTCCCTCTTGCCGCGACAAGTACTGCTGCATCGCCATCTTTGCCTCAGATTCAAGCCCAAAACTGAGGTTCTGTAGCTCATTGTAGTTGTCCTTAGTCTTGATGGACAGGGTGTTCAGAACTTTGGAAGCATTCGCCAGGCTCTCAGCCACAGCTGCCAGATACACTTCTGTTTGTTGCATTCCAGGTGTGGCTGCTATGGTGAGACGTCCCTCTTTTATCCATCTGCATAGACGCCACAGCGATGTTGTATCTAGATCTAATACGGGGCCATCCAACTTATGAAGTTGGATATAAGGTAACACTTGCCTGAACCCTCTTGGGTTGAATTGTTGGATCAACAACTCTTTGAGATCAGACCAATCAAAATTGTTGATGGAGAGGTCCAAAGCAATGCCAGGTAGCTGATCCAAAAGAGCTATCAGCTGAGGGAGCTGTGCTGGACAGATGCGATTCAGTGACAAGTCAACCGTGAACTTCTCGCCATCCTTGAGGGCCTTATATCGAGTGGAGGTTTGCACCTGAGCAGTTGTCAGTATGAAATGTAGAAAGGCACACAAAAGTCCATATTGAGAAGGGCCTTGTCACCTTCTCACGAAGCTCCTTTATGTCAAGCGACTTTAACGGTCCGATGTCTTGACAGGAAAGATCGAAACCTGCTCGGCCCGTGAGCGGGCGATATTGGATTTCCATACGCTACTTAGTTACAGCGTTCTCGGAGTATATGTTGGTGGTCAGCAGGGCACACACACATCGAACGACAAACATTCTGGAAACAAACCCTAAGAAGGCAAAACCTGGCTAATCTTGTCGCAAAATCGATGAGGTCACAGTGCACGACAGAGTTGCGAGGGTACAGATACATCCTCTAGTTACCTTCACCTTCCAGCTTCAAGCATCCATCTGCCCTTTTTCTTTGTGAAGAACCAATTGGGATGTTCAGTAATATCAAAAGCGTCTTTTCTTGTTTTGTACGTATTTGGTGGCGCTTGTTCATTGAAGGTTTTCTGATGAAGCTCTGCAATGTCTGTTCGCTCTTTACATGTTAATTTGGTACTTAGCTCCTGCTTGATGATGGAGCAGAGTAGGGGGCCCTTTCAGGGTAGCTTCACCGCAGGTGAAGCTATCGCCTAGCGACCCCTCACTCCTTGAATGTCAGAGGTTGTGCTGCAACCACTACCGGGCGAGGTGAAAGCCACTTAGAGACAAGAATGTAAAACTCTGTAATTGTATGCTCAAAACAAGCCTTATGGTAAGTTGCAGAAGATTTACCAAATCCAGGCAATAGTAATTGAAGGTCTTGACCATTATCAGCCAGCAAGTTTGAATCAAAAGTCAGAACCATATGACTATCTAAGATTAATTGCCTATGTTTCAAACCGAGTCTTGGCTTGCTGATAGTCAATGCCACCTGACGGCTGAATTGAAGTTGGTGGCAATGATCGAAGTTCTGCAAGAGTCAACTCAGCAAAATGTTGGCGAATTGCAGTTCTTGATGGATCGTATTGCATCACCATAGCATATGCAAAATACTGACTCTCTGCATCCTGAGGCTCATTGCCGGTGTACTCTATGTACGGCGTCTCAGAGATAGTCCTTTTGCAGTTGCCCTCATGGGCTCCCAGATACAAAACTGGAGCAGGAATCATATCGTCTTTTGCATTAAACGGCTGCGCCCACCAGTCATCCCCGCTTTGTTGAATGAGGATTGCACACATTTTCACTGTAGCTACAGCTGTCATGGCATCATACACCACAGCATCAACACCCTTCAAGAGTGTCCTGTCAACTGTCCTGCTTGTATACAACTGCCTACACAGAAAAGCAAGCGGACCATCCTGAATGATTGCCTGGACTTGCTGCTGTAACGCCTCTACTTTGGCAAGATTGGCAGAATATGCCACTGCTTGTGGCGGATAGTTATCCAAAGCCCACCCGCAGTCTTCATAATAATCCTCCTCATCACTGAACTCCTCATCTTCAAAAGAGTTGTTGCTTCTTTCGCCTGACTTGTGTGTACAGCTGACTGATTTTTGTACTGGTTCCGCATAGACGTCATACTGTAGACACATGCGTGTTCCACTTTGGACCGGCATCACCTCATGTGGACTATCTGTGAAGAATGCTGCATACGTCACGTTCTCTGTGTTGAGATCAATGCTTTTGACACCTTCACAGGTATCTACTTGCAAACTTCCTCCTGAGAACGGAATCGGTAGGCATACAATCAATGATGCCAAATGGTTGGGTGCATGATTGGTGTCCCGGTGTTTCAAGAAGTGTCCACCGGGTTGGTATATTGCCAGTTTGTGGAGCTTGCAAGTGATGTCGTGTTTGGGCAAGAGTGCACTGACGCTCTCATTCAGACGGTAGTTGTTCAAAAATGGGTCTTGGAGTCGGTCGGCTGTGATCTCCCTGGCTTTTCTGACTGTGTCATCAAACTTCAGAATGTTGCCAGCACCAAACCCGGACAGTGTGCTCAACTTCAGGATGGCATAACTAAAGTTTGGGTCTTTCAATTTATAGTCGCATCCGTCCACAGTCAGTTTCTTGATTGGCTTGTATTGCAGGGTGCCAGACACGACTTCCGCTGCACTAATGTCAGATAGCAACTTGAAAAAGGGCTTGTCAGTATTGATCTGCCACAACTCAGTCGATCTATGAGATGATGCAAGGTACTCAATGACTGGATGAGTACTCATGATTGACTGCACAAGATGTCCCTGCAGCGCACAACGGGTGGGACCTTATGAGCCCTTAGGCAAATAGAGCATTTTATAGTGTCTACAACTAATAAGATGGGAAAATGCGAACCCGCAACATTCAGAAGGCAACAGCCATAGAGACAGACGTTCTACTTGACATAGTGAGCAGCCATTTCTTGCTGCAAGCTAGGTCGCAGTATGCACACTTACTTTCTAATATTTTGACCAACAGAGGGATACCCGGAGAAGAGCTGCGGGTGGCTCATGTAGTCTTGATGAATGGGGAACTTGCTGATGTACTTAGCAAAGTGCGTGAATTGATAAATACCTATGATGCTACGAGTGATATGCTTGAGCTTTTCCAATCTAGTGGAATTGAGTTGCTAAGCACAAAACTCCGAAGTGGCAGGTGTCACACAGCTTTTCAGCTGCAGCATCCCTCTCATTGGTGACTATGATAGTGTTATATCAAGCAGGTTGCAGCTGATGAAAGTGTCACACATCTTTTCCGCAGCAACATACCTGTTACCAATGACCGTAATGGTGTTATACCAAGCAGATTGCAGCTGATGAAAGTGTCACACAGCTTTCCAGCTGCAACATACCTGTTACCAGTGACCGTGATGGTGTTATATCAAGCAGGCTGCATCTGATGAAAGTGTCACACAGCTTTTCAGCTGCAGCATCCCTCTTATTGGTGACTGTGATGGTGTTATATCAAGCAGGTTGCAGCTGATGAAAGTGTCACACAGCTGTTCAGCTGCAGCATACCTGTTACCAACGACTGTGATGGTGTTATCGAGGGGGTGACAGCTGGTTGCAGCTTCCAGTTTGGCAGCCCGCTCTCTTGCCAGCAGAGGCCTCACTCGGCAGAACACCCTGATGGCTCCCTTCAGGTCCACCAACTGGTTGTGCAGGGCTCGCCTTTGCGCTGCCTCCTGTAAATACCTTGCCTACATTCCACCAGCTCTTGTATCATTGATCAAGCCAAGGCTGACAATGCAAACCAAGATTTTGATGCCATGAAACAGTCACGGCTGTGAGAGTCAGGTCAGTTACTTTCAAGAGGATCTGGATAGTGATGCAGAGGAGACTTTCTGTTATGCCTTGTCCAAAGTCTTGGCCTGCACCCCACAGGGAAGTGCATTGCTAACCAAGCCAAGGCTGACACTGCATGCCAAGGACAACCAGAAATTTGACGCCTTGCAGAATTTCCTGCGACAGTCAGGTCAGCGACTTTCCAGTTCAACAGGTGATTGTGCAGAGGGTGTGTCTGTGGTGCCTTGTCTGGATAGTGTGCCTGCAGCCAGATGATAAGGCAGCTGCAATCAAAGCTCATTCCACGAGTCCTGCTGCAGGCTAAACCCAAGAAGTAGTGTGCTGGTATGGCACGCACCCAATGCCTGTCGGCTCAGCCCATGTCACATTATCACTATTGTGGTACTTATTGTTGTCGCTTCACTCACTTTTATAACATCATCAGTGTGCTGATATAATGCCGTGACAGTCACAACCTTTGCACACAATTTTGTACTGCTGCTGCTGTATGTGTGGTGATGCCACAACAG
>JAABUK010011879.1_pt1 | contig 11217 bp, 14 predicted proteins | sample 5559141 | NCBI WGS metagenome assembly JAABUK01 (sample SAMN10711869, study PRJNA513367) | rock metagenome | isolation source: Antarctica rocks | place: Antarctica: Victoria Land, Pudding Butte nord | collected 2016-01-03
CCCAGGAGCTAGACCATGTTGAACGAAACTTCTTGTCACGTGGTTATACTGCCTGCAGGTCCAGGGTTCGCGGAGGCTCAGCGGCCCAGGAAAGTGAGGCGAGCAAACCGAGAACGAATGATATTCTACAAAAGCTGCGTGCTTACATTATCTCTCCGCTGATAACGCCACAGAGCTGTACGTCGCGTTTAAAGTGGGGGATAGTCCGTCGCGATTGTCGTTCCTTTGCATAGCCCATAAGACGTTTCTGTGTTCCACCTTCATTTTTTTTCCTTTTCTCTCTCTCATATGCGTCTACTGAATCGTTCTATGACTATCACCATGCTTAAAAGGTGTGAGAATAGGGACTGTTGGAATACGTTAATAGCCACTAATGACGACTTTTGTAACGAATGCTTCTATCCAACCACCTGGGCTGAAGATGCGTCCGGTCATCTTCTCATTAACACCACCATGGGTTACGACAACGAGCTGCCTCAACCTGACACGAATGCTTGCTTCCAAAGCTCTTCTTGCGAGCTTCCACATAGTCCAATTCTCACGGCCTTTGACAAACCAGATACGCTTCTAGTATGCTATGACTGTAGCCTCGGAGCATTACATCGCTAATACTATTTTTGTCCAGGGAGTATCATTGTATGGTGTATCTACGTCATTTCCTACAGCTCATGGCGGGACACATTTGGCAGCCGTTGCCGAAGACACAAAGCATCCCCTGCGGAACGTTTTGGATCAACCAAGTCCATTGGCTCCTTTACCGTTCCTTCACTACAACCCTCAAGCAGAGAATTCAGGAAAGGACAAGACCAGAAGAAGTTGCACATCATGCTACAATAGAAGAAAGGTGAACACGTTGAGCAATCGTTACAGGGCAGCTCTGATGAGTTCATTTTCAGTGCATAACCGAGGAAGGTCAGCTCTGCTGCAAGTATTGCGCTAGCAAGTCAATATATTGCAAAGGACCTATATATATTCCACCCCTAGTTGAGACACGTAAGTTGGCAATACCTTTTTCGGAGTCGGGCCGGTACCTAACATTGATCAGAGTCATGGTTTAGTACGGCAACAGCAGCCCCAGCGAATGCATCGATGTCACTTGACGCCATTCTGTTAAAGGGGTCAAGCTTTAGTCTCCAAGTGAGCTTAGACGGGCCCATGCATTCAACACGGCAGACAGCCAGGGAAGTGAAACCCTCGACTCTCGATGCCCAACCAACTACGAAGTCGTACCCTGTCGATCTGCGAGGCTTGCGCGATAACGCTCCTATTACTAGAGATGCTACAGATTTAGATGAAATACTAGATATGATATTCCCCAATGTTGAGAAAAATGTATCGATCAATTCTAGCCCAGGTCCAGAAAGTCTAGCATCTTTTGAAGTATGAATTCTTTACCTACTTCAGGATTCTGTCGGCTAATGTTTTAAAGCGCCATTGCCGCCGTTTTCTTGCTTGTATCATGCCATTACGGCTCCCAAAGTCGTGCATGCTAGGCTCGAGATTATGGAAAAATCCTGCCAGTTCGTATATCATGTTCGAATTCCTTCGACAGCTCGGTCACAAGGCTTGCACCTTGTTCTGCGAAATATTCGAAGACTTGATCTTATTTCTTGAATCCCCCCGAAACAAGCGGCAGTTTTCCAGACAAATCTCCTTTGTTGCATTTAACCTCGGCTTAGTCCATAAGGGTGTGGAATCTCTCAGCGGCGGTCAGGAAGAGTGGTCCCACTTGGTATGTCCTTGTCTAAGCATTGAGTCCTCCGCTATACTACTTTCATGCGAGCCTTTCTGTCTACATATTATATCGTTCCAATCAATGTTCATCAGAATTCCGATTCCGATACTAGTTGGCGTGTTGTCACCAACCTATTGCTAAGAATCCAGTTAATCAAGCTGTCATGTCGCTGACCCTTCCTCACTTCATGAAATTTCCATTTTCGACCTACCATCCCGTCTTGGTTTCGTTCTTCCATCGATCAGTCACTCTATACGCAATATAACCACTATACTAACTTAGCACCAGCTTAGGCTTCCGAATCCTTATATGGTAGCTCCTTTAGCGTTAACACAACTAAAGTTTCTCGGCAACAGTTTCGATGTAGTGAGCTTCATCGTAGGTTGTGATGATGAGCCCGCCGATTTGTCAAGCATATATATAACACTCGTTCCTGCTAGGGGACATTCAATGAGTCAGGGCAAGGATAAGAGATACTCGTTCATTGAAGTCCTTGCGCATTTTCCGAGTGCGTTGGATGGCAAAGCAGCTCAAAAAATTAGCAAGATGAGTTCAATAGAAAAGCACCAAATTCTATACGATAAAGTCCAATCAGACTTGTCGGATCTACAAATGCAGATTCAAGGCGAAAAGAAAAGGCACAAGGCGCGAATGACGGAGTTGGAAACGGAGCGCCTTGCAAAGTTGCGCTTTGTCGATAGCCTTCATCTGGCCAATAGCAATCCGTCATTTGCTTCGATCGAGGCACGGATGAAAAGGGAGAATAAAACCACACAGGACTCCCAACCTGACAGCTCTTTGTTGTATTCCATGCCACAACTGTCTCCAGTTTCTGACGCTACTACCTTGGTCGAACCTGGGGACACTTCCAGCATCGACACCCCCATCAATCCAACATCAAGCGACGTTGAGCTCGAGCTGGACACCACTACCTTTCACGCGCAGTCTTCAGACCAAGAGCTGACGAAAATAATCGGGAAGAATAAGAGCCACCCATATGCCCTTGCTAAACACCCTACCCCACACCGTCTGGATGAAGACTCCGCGCAGGACGATGACTTTCCAAACACTAGGAATCTCAGTAAGCGAAAGCGACTATCAGGGTACCTCTCCCTTAAGAGACAACGTCTAGCGGCCACTCCCACCATCCAGCATAGAAGGCATGACGCTACAGACAAGACTCCGGTCGCTAGGCCAACAAAGCTAGATCTCAGCCTAGCCAGCTCGCTAGGAGGACCTACAGGGACAGACTTGACTCAGGACTCCATGTCAAACGACCATGTGCAAGAGCATCATATGCAGGAAGACCTCAAGATCGTTAAGAAGAATCGAAGACGTGGGCTATCGGGCCAACCACTTGAGAACAGGCCATCTTGGATACTCGCTGGCAGAGTATTCGCGGTCCAGGGCAAGAAAGTGGCTTGTACCGACACGGTCAACCAGCTTTTGATCACCGACTCCGATCGGCCATCATCTTGGCCGCGTTCTCGTCGCTGGCGTAAATCCTTCGGTATTTCCGTCAAAGCACTCACGGATGGCTTCGAGAAGTTGGCAATAGCTCAGGTAGTACAATCCGCTCCTGTCTAGCAGTCTCGAGGTAGCCATAGTACTCGATGAAGGGTCGAATTACACAAAGGAGTTAACAGTTGACAGAGATAGAGGGACCGGGAATTCGCTGTTTTATTACTTTGTTGCCAATTGATGGTCCATCTTTTGTAGGAAAAACTGGTGTTTTCGCATCTCCTAAAACTATAGAATCTTGTAATCGAAGTTGACTCCTGATGGTTGTAACGCCTAATCAGGCTAGTGTACAACACTCTTCTAGACGCCGAGGCTCGCAACCGAGGTTTTTGACACCTGTGGCAACAAATAGACCAAGAAGTCTCAGGACACCCATAAGACTTGATGTATATGAGGAGTCTTTGTCTTGTTTGTCGTGCGAACATGTCACTTGGGACTGATCTCACCTTGCCTCGACAGCTCGAGTACCTTAGGTTCTCCATTTTCGTGCCGAGGCTAAGGTACGCTTGGAGGAGCCATTCGATAGTCGCCATGCAAGAATTTCGTGCTATGAGTAAGGTATGAGGCACGCAGGCTCTAGACTCAACGACTCAACAGTCTACCTACCTAGTGTGATTGTGGTAGTGAAGCAATATCACTCAATGCGATTAATGATTTTGCCTTTGTCTTCCACTCTCACCATTCCACTTGTTCTTTCATTTCTATGATGTATATAGTGAAGCTCATCCACTCGATCACGACTTGTGCATAGCCATTCAATCGCATTCACCTATACCTACCTTGAAACGTTTTCTTACCATGATATATTCAATCTTCCATCAGTAATTCCTACAACACGCTACTTTCGACGACTCCGCCACGTAAGGGACCGTGTTAGATATGGAACCTCTGCCAACCACGACCCCCAATATGACTACACCACTTTCTACGAATGAATACACCTCCTCATCCGCTGGGTCCGGCGAGATTTTGATATTGGACGACTTGATACGTCAGAGAGCAGCTGACAGGGACCAGACTCCACTGTTGGCTTTTCCAAAATTCGAGAGAGGGATTACCGACTATGAGAAATTTGCAGGGCAAGATCTAGATCGATTCATTGACCAAGCAGCTAAATACTACGTCCGTTGCGGGCTTGAGCCAGTAAGTAGTGTATATCCATCTACAAGTGAAAATAAAGTTGACATCGCATCGCAGGCAAATGGTACTATAGTGGCTCTGCTAGGCCTGACAGATCTTGCCTATGTCGTCACCTTCTTCGCTTTGAGCCGGTTAGGGTATACTTCTCTGTGTCTGTCCAACAGGCTAGCTCCTAGCGCTTATATCGCATTGCTAGACGAGACTGGTTGCGATGTCGTCGTTCCTGGACGATCGAAGCAAGTGACGGCCCTAATCGCTCAAGTTCAGCAAGAGCGGTTGATCAAGTCAGTACCAATCGTACGCCGTGAAGATTTTGATAGGCTAGCTCTAGATGAGCCTCCTATTTCTCGCGTTGACGTAGATCCTCTTAGCGTTGTCACTATACTACATTCTTCAGGGTCGACAGGCTTGCCCAAGTCCATTTATCTGACCCATAAGCGATTAATGACCAAAACTCCTCCCTCGAAAGGTGCGGTTGAATTTACTACGTTTCCCTGGTTTCATGGCTATGGTAATTGGGTTGGTGTCCACGGAATGTACGCGCGCAAACTTGTCTACGTGTACAATGCGAATCTCCCGGTGACTGCGGATTATATGATCAAAGTTCTCGGGCACATCCGGCCAGACAACCTTCATGTCGTGCCATATAGCCTCAAGCTGTTGGGAGAGACCCAATCTGGTATCAATACACTGAAAGCTTGCAGTAGGGTACTGTTCTCTGGCAGTGGGTGCTCTGATGTGCTCGGCAATCGATTGACTGGCAAAGGCATCAATCTGGAAACCTTTTGGGGAGCGTGAGTTCCACATTTCCAATAGGCTAAGGGGCACAAGATACAACAACTAATGAGGTTACAGAACCGAGATTGGCGGTTTGGGGAACTCGTTCGGCCGTCCAAAGGGCGATGACTCGTGGGATTATGTGCGGATACTGCCTCCTATAAGACCATATCTTTGGATGAAGCCATTAGAGGATGGCACTTACGAGGCTATCTATCTAAAAGGTCTACCTACCTTGGTTGCATCAAACTCTGATGATCCACCCCTATCTTTCCATTCAAAGGACTTGTTCATACCACATGCAATTATACCTTACGCATGGAAGCATGTCGGCCGTCTTGATGACCGCTTGACCTTGACGAATGGCGAGAAGGTGCTCCCACTCCCGATCGAAGGCCGTGTGAACGAGGACCCGCTCATCAAAGAGGCTGTAGTTTTTGGCGCCGGAAAGTCTATGCCTGGTCTCCTTGTATTTCGCTCGGAAGCGGCAAGGTACATGTCGGATACAGAGTTTATCGACGCCATTTGGCCTACCGTGCAGAACGCTAATGCTCATGCTGAGAGCTTCTCTCAACTTAGTAAAGAAACAATAATCCCATTACCAGCTGGGATTGATTTTCCCCGAACAGACAAGGACTCCATCAAACGTGCTCAAGTGTACCGAGCCTTTTCTGATTTAATTGAAAATATGTACACGAGACTTGACGATCATGAGACCGGAACACAGAAGTTTAACCTTCACCAAATGAAAAGATATTTGATGCAAACTTTTGACCAGCGCCTGGGCATAAAATTACAAAGTATCGATGATGACTTCTTTGCCGCTGGCGTTGACAGTTTACAAGCCATACAGATGAGAGCACTAATTCTTAAGGAGCTGGACTTGGGTGGCAGTGGCAAGCGACTAGGCCAAAATGTCGTCTTTGACACTTCGAACGTGGGTCGATTAGCGAAACATCTATGTGCGCTTCGATCCGACTTTAAGACGCTAGATGAGGATGAAATAGAAACGATGACTGCAATGATCAAGAAATATTCAGCGTTCAAGACACATGTCCCTGGTTCTGCTTCAAGCTCTAATGGCCATGTAGTAGTATGTGTTCCTTGGCTGGTCTCAACTATATGTACTGACCAGGCATAGGTACTTACAGGCGCAACTGGCTCGCTGGGAGCACACATTCTTGCCCAACTCCTCAACCGCTCCGACATTCACAAGGTGTACTGCCTTTCCAGGGGAAAGGACCCTCTCTCGCGAATACTACAAGGACTCCAGCAACGCAACCTGACTATTCCATCCATCCCAAAGCTAATTGCCCTAACAAGTGACCTAAGCCTAGAAGACCTCGGCATTTCTCAAACAATCCTCCAAGAAATGCTCTCCCAAACCACCGTTATCATCCACAGCGCCTGGGCCGTCAATTTTATGCTCGGTATCCGTAGTTTTGAAAACCAGCATATTAGAGGCGTGCAGAATCTTATCAACTTCTCCTTATCCGTCAGCACACCCAATCCAGCGCGCTTTTACTTTTGCTCTTCCATCTCGGTTGCTCTAGCTACTTCTTCGCCTGCTATCGTCCCTGAATCAGCGATAGAGAATCTCCATGCTGCGTTACCGATGGGATATTCGCGCTCGAAGCTTGTTGCTGAGCACATTGTTCGTAATGCAGCCGTTCAAGCAGGAGCGCCGGCTCATGTATTGCGTATCGGTCAAATCGTTGGTGATAGCAGAGAGGGATTGTGGAATGATACCGAGGCGATCCCCCTGATGGTTCGCTCAGCTCTTACGCTTAAAGCGCTTCCTGCACTACACGAGGTACGTCTCTCCCTTGTACGAACAATACGAGGAATTTCCAACGATCTACCTTGTCTCCATACTAACGCATCCCACAGACCTGCTCCTGGCTCCCCGTCGACCACCTTGCCACCACCATCCTTTCCCTCACCCTCCCCAATACCTCTTTCTCCTCCTCCCCACACCAATTCTATAACCTCACCAACCCGCACACCTTCTCCTGGACTGACTCCCTTCTCCCTGCACTCCGTGCCGCCGGCTTGGAATTCACCACCGTTCCTATCAGCACCTGGCTACAAAAACTCCGCGAAGCCGCCCCCACCGACGACGTAAAGCTTAACCCAGCACTGAAACTAGTCGAGTACTTCGAAAGAATGTATGCCGAGGATGGGGATATGACGCAAAAGGGCGAGCTTTCCTTCGACACGAACAAAGCTCAGCAGCACAGTCGGCTGGGCGAAGCTCCGCGAATCATCGAAGATGGCTTTGTTGAGAAATTTCTTTCCCAGTGGATGAAAAAGTGGGAAGAGAAGGCCCAGGAAACGCCTAAGCGATTCGTGGAGGACGAGGATCATTCGCAAGGAGCAGAGAGTGTTGAATATACCTCAGCACCTGAGATCCCTGACGAGCCGACGGAGAAACGAAAACGCCAAGCTGAAGTGCACGCCCCTGTCGATGGACTACCACTGGCAAAGCGGTCAATGACGGCTGCTGTTAACGGAAAAGGGCACTGAAGCTTCTGGGTGATAGCAGGGGTTTGGTAACCATAGAAACGAATCAGTGATGCTCGTAACGAAGACGAACGACGCTGACGATCGAAAAAGAACACGCTTCCAAAGAGACGAACCGCGACGAATGAGTACTTTATATCAACGAGCTTACTCTATGTTTTACAAAATCCACAAGTAGATAGCAACATCTTTGATCGCTTCTCTATCCTATTGACTCATATCGCGTATCTCGCCTCGTAAGGGTGTCGTGACATCTTGTTTTCGCTCTAGCTTCCGACGTGGGAATGAGATTTTGGTGAGTGCGTGGATGGGTGGGTATTGAGTGCCAGGTTTCGAGAATAGAGCTAGGAGCAGGGGATGAGATTGTGACGAGTCGGACCGGGGGGGGAGATGGAGAGGGTGAAGGAAGCTGGGGAATCAGGAGAGGAGGGGAATGGAAAAGGTGGGTGAGATGGGGAGCGGGGTCTAAGGACATAAACACAATAGGGGGAAGGTGAGAAGGGAAAAACAATTCCGATGGACTTGCGAAAGCGGCAGATGCGGACTGATATGAAACGGTGATAAAACCCAGCAACTTGACAAGTAGCATAGACGTGGCTATGCGAAGACTTGTGTGGCAGTGCTCCAGGCAGGTCATTGTTCCCTGTAGAGATGGTGGCTATAGGCAAGCCCATCACGCCATTAAGTCGCAGTTGTGGCATTCCGTTTCGAGCAATCACATGACTCAATTCAACATATGCAAACGGACTTTCTTCTGTCTCATTGATATCACTGCAAAGCATGTATGGCATGAAGAATTTCAAAAGGTCGAGGTAGAACAAGTCGTTATTGATTTGAATTGCCAATAGATAGTTCTGCTCGTTGGTCAGGCTATCGAGTTGTGGTTGACCGACTTTTGCCTACACCTGATGGTTTGAGTCCCAGCAGGACGGAATGGCAAGTGCGGTCGTATCCTAGCCGCGGAATTTCCAGCACCTCTCAACTTGATAATCTTTAGGTGAATTTAGACTCGCCGGTGCCGAGAATATGCCCGCGCCGCGCATTTCGCCCATCACATCGGCGACGAATTCGGGCAACTGGGCGTCCACAAGAGCTGTGATCTCCTCTTTACTCCAGGACTTTTCTATCATACCTTCGTAATGTCCAAATCTACTTGCACAGTATTTGGCCATGATCGCTCTCATGTCATGGCCGTCGTCGGTAGAAGTACCCTCGTAGATAGTCGACGCCACGTCTAGTACCAGCTTCATGTCAATGTTTCTGTCAGGTGTAAGCACCAACGCCACTTTGTAGAGCACCAGCCTCTGGAACCTTGGCGCCATAAGTTTATTGCCCAGAGCGTAGGCAGCAGCATGCATCCGAAGATACACTGGGCTTGTCCCTCCCTCTGCCGGAGAAACAGCAAGAGTCGCGTCATAGTTGTTTGTGTAGAGGTACTGCACAAAGAGGTTAAAGGCACGGGCGTCATCTTCTTCGAGGAAAAAAGATCTGGTTTCGCCTTCTTGGAATCCGCTCGATAAGGCAGTTTGAAAGTATTGGGAAGCATGAATCAAAAGGCTTTCGTGGACAAAGAATTTCTGTTGCTTGCCAGCCTTATCGACGGTGACTGGAATTGGACTGGAAGTTGCGTATTTTGGTAGCACGGATGGGGAACAGTCGGTCTGCGCCATAGAATCTCGCATCTTTCGAAGATAGTCCGTAGACGAGGTAGGATAGTCGCGTAACAAATTGTATCCCGAAGGTGTCCAGTCTGTGGTCACACCTTTCAAGTGATTGGACACACGAATGAATGATCGCAATTGCTGGGTTTTTGATGTGGTTCGGCAGGTGTGCAAAACGCGAGCTTCAACTCCCGAGAGCGGATGACCGAGGAATATACTTGTTAACCCACATTGGTCTTTTCGTTGGACATAAGGGAAGTGTTGGTATTAAGTTCCCCAATTCCTGACGTTTCGTGTAGCCTCAACTTCTATTAGGCGGAGGCTGCGATCCTCTAATACTCGTCTATCACATTTGTTAGCCACACCGAGCGATGGCATTAGATGCTATCCTAAACTGACAGTCTGGTGGGCTACCACAAGGTCCAAACCAAGGTAAGACACAATGTATCGGTTTTGCTAAGTGTCATGTTCTTCAATGGTCTCTGGTTAAATGTCTTGACACGGTCGTGGTCATCTAAGTGAGGGATAGCTGAGTTGTGTTAATGCACCAATCATGGTGAATGAGTGTATTATGCTAGTGAGTTGCAAGTAAAGGAAGATAAGGGCACACCTGACCTTTCGTATCTGGATCCCACCTACTATTTATGGTGGTAACAAGAAATACGTATACCAACTTTTGCACATGGAGTGGTTTGGTCCATTGGTAAGTAATTGAAGATTTTGATGAGAACTTAGCTTAAGATACCCTAGACCTACCTATGCATGCTAAAACGCTTGACAACAAGGGATCCCATATTTAGAGCGATGGCACGATCACATCACTATACTGACATTCAAACGATTACAGCTCGTCGTCATGTCTGCCCTCACGACTGACGCCCAAGCTTTTGAGCTTTCGAGCTAGCAAACCATCACCCGATTGAGGAGTTGCTGGTCGCCCAAACACTCCGCCATAGCCATCATCGCCCTTGCTGAGCTTACCGTAGCTATCGCTGCTGTGGCTCGAAGTGCTTCGAAACGAGTCGCCAACTCCATTGTAAAAGCGGTTGGTCTTTTCACTCAATGGTGATTGCATATCCGAAGAGGTGGTAGGCCTCGAAGTGTCAAGGTCCATGGCCGTTTCATCCAACTCAAGGTTCTCGGCCGTCAGTCTTCGCTTTGACTTGATCAGGTTGAATGGGATTGCGGGGACGGGTGGAGCGACTGTGCCAGAGGTAGAAGAGAAACTTTGTCCACTTGCATAGGGTTGCGAGTAATGACCATCTATTGTCTCAAGATTGAAGCCGGAACTTCGTCTTCTGTACGCCTTCTCAGCGGTAAGCCTAGCACCTGCAACAGAGCCAGGGCCAGAAATGGAATCTCGTTGTGCCTTGTAGGCGCTGTATCGCGGTTGAGGTAATTGAATTTCATTCTGTAACTGCTCTTTGTTATCTGGAACTCGGTTGGCGAAGACGACTCGAATGTGTTGATAGAGATAAAAACGCCCTTTGGAGGGGCTGCAGATATTCAGATGAATCAAGTAACGAAGAGATGGTTTTTTCTGAGATCCATGTCCTGCGCTTGGCGACAGATCCATGTCATGTGGAGATCTCGACATAAGAAAGCTGCTCATAATAGGCTCCGTCGAATAACATCGCTGGCGAATGAAAGTTTTCGTGCCTGCTTCCATCCCTTCTAGGTCGTAGGGGACAAGGAAGAGTTTTACCGCCGTTTTATTTGGGTTTTTGATTATTATCTGGAGCTGGCCTTGCTGCGGGATCCGATAACTTCCACCTGGCGGAGGGGATTGGTCAGGCGATGATTGCCTATGCTTTTTGCGTTTTCTGATGGAGATACTCGACACAATGCACTCCGGTTCAT
>JAABUK010011880.1_pt1 | contig 11216 bp, 13 predicted proteins | sample 5559141 | NCBI WGS metagenome assembly JAABUK01 (sample SAMN10711869, study PRJNA513367) | rock metagenome | isolation source: Antarctica rocks | place: Antarctica: Victoria Land, Pudding Butte nord | collected 2016-01-03
CGGTCAGCGCCCGGATCTGGAAACGCGCCATCTCAAAACGTGTCATGCAAATGTCTCCTTGGCAAATGTCTCCTTGGCAACCGCCTGCATATTCCGAACCTGCTCGCAGCTTTTCGCACAATCTTCGCAAATCTCGGCGCACTCACGGCAGGTATGTTTATGGTGCGCGGTGCCGATCAGCATCATTGCAGCCGAGGTGCGGCACATCTCGGCACAGGCCATCATGAGACGGACGTGACCTGGCTCCCTGTGCCTGCCGCCCTGCTATAGGCAATGGCCCATCAGCATACCCAGGCAGGTTTGATAGCATTTCAGACACTCATCAATGCATTACTGCATTGCTGGAAATTGGTGCTGCACCAACTAATTTTTCTTGGAGTCCGAGATGGATGTGCGCCCGGAAGAGGCGGAGCGCTGCTGTTGATGGAGTTGGCGATGCTGCACGCCCCTCTAAAACAAGGCGGCGGGTCCGGCGACGCTATGTCACAACACCGCCTTGCCAACGAATATCGCCAGCACCACGAACAACACGAACACAGCGATGGCGACATAGAACAGTATCTTTGCAATGCCGGCGGTCGCTGCCGAAATACCTGAGAAGCCGAAGAAACCGGCCACCAGCGACACTATGAAAAAGATAGCAGCCCATTTCAGCATATTGGCTCCCCACCGGCCATCCATCCGCCGCGTCAAGGCCCTGGCGGCAACGAGGCCGGGCACGCAGCCCGACCTCGCTTTCGGCCGGGTATCAGCCCTGCTGCCAGAACGGCTTCACGCCGTAGCTCTCATACAGTGACTGCAACTGATCACGCCGGACCTGGTTCGGCACGTCGGCCTTCTGCAAGCCCTGCCGCTGCTTCGGATCGGTTGGGCCTGACTTCAGGACGTAAGCGTCATCCTTGTCCGACCAGGACAGCGCCTGCGCCGGCACCCACTCCTCCCCTATCCCCAGCAATCCGCCCCGGGACAGCAGGAGGTATGCAATGCGACCGCTAGCCGAGTCGATCATGACATGCTCGATGCTGCCGGCATCGCTTCCATCGTGCGCCTTGACCGTCTCGCTGCGGAGGTCCTTTGCGAACTCCCCGCCGGGCGCGAGCGGAACCGCCTCGCCGGGCCGGATCAGCGTGAAGCGGCCGGAATGGGCTGCGGCGCGTCCGCCTGGCGGCACAACGTAACCGAGCGGCGTCGGTATGCCGTAGAAGCCGTACACCGTGCCGACCCGGTCAGCGCCACCGTACTCACCCAACTGCCCCTCCGTGGCGCGGGGCGCCTTGGCGAGCTTGTCCGCAGCTATCGTCACGTTCATCGCGTCGTTGCGCGCCAGCTTGAGCGCGGAAAACGGGACCGGCACATAGCTGTTACCCACATCGAACGATCCATTAGAACCGACAAGGGCATACAACGCCCTACCCTGTTCAAGGTCCACGACGATTGCTTCGATGCGGCCGGCATCGCGGCCCTGCGCATCGCGCAGCACCCGCCCGGTCAGGTCCTCGGCCGACGCCACCGTGATGCGCTGTGGCGTGGTCTCCGTCCGTGCGGACGAATTGTTCCCAGACTGATTGCCGGCCTGATTGCCGGCCTGATTGCCAGATTGGACAGCCGGTGTCGCCGCGATTGCCGGCGTGCCGGCAAGGATCGCCGCGACCGCAGCGGCAATGGCGGGCGTCGTGAACCTGTTGCACGTCATCCTGTCCATGATTGGCCTCCTTGGTGATTGATGCTGGGTGTTTGGTTGCATATCTTCCCGGTCCGGATACTGGCCGGGGAGCATTCTTGCCGGCAAAGGAGGCGCAGACCGGCGCACGCCGGCCTTGCTAGATGGTCGGCGGACCCCCAGACCGGCTTCCGGCAATGCCTAGTCGGGGAGGGGTGCGGGCTATGCCGGTATGCTTCCGTTGACGCCCGGCGGGAAACCGGCTTGCGTCCGGTTTAACGCATCGGGTTGATGTGCGGGGGACGCGCATGCTTCAGCTTCGAGGTTTGGCATATCTGGTCCTCCGTGTAGGCGCAGTCTCCGCCGGGATGGTGGAAAGGCCAGGCCGGCTGCAAGCAGGTAGCCACTCCGCTGCCCATCCCGTCCCACAGATGCAACCTGGCGCCGGCCGGCAGATGACGGCAGCCGGGCACTTCCGCGTCGGTGCCGAGGAAAGCCTGACATCGCGGCAGGCCCAGCCTGGCAGGCCAGACGCTCACGCCTGCGCTACATGGCCCGGCATGGATGCCTCCGCCGCCATTGAACGTACCCTTGGCGCGTTGCCTAGGAAGGCCCTGAGCCGGTCGCAGCAGGTCCGGAGGATGCTTGACGGCCCAAGCCGGACATGGGTCCTGCTGGTCCTATCCACCATCCTGCCGCTTCTCCTGTTCGGCGGCTGGGTCGCCTACATCGCAGTCGACCATGCACGCGCCGATAGCTACCGTGCTGCATCCGCTACGGTGGACCGTGTTGCGGAGCGCGTTGCGGCGGAGCTTGGCTATCAGTTGGACATGGCCCAGGCGCTCGCGGCCTCTGCAGCGCTGGACCACGGCGACCTGCAAGCGTTCCGGCTGGAGGCTGAGCGCCTGAAGGGGACGCACCCCGTCTGGCACACCGTGGAGCTGGTAGCCGCTTCGGGTGATCAGGTGTTGAACCTGCTGCGCCCGCCGGGCGAGGAACTGGGAAGGACGGCCGATTATGACAGCTTTGAGCGAGCCGTGCGCAGCGGGCAGCCAGCCATCGGCGGGCTCGGCCCGGTCGGGCCGGTGTCGGGGCAGCGCCTGGTCAGCCTGCGCGTCTCGGTGGTGCGCGGCGGCGCGCTCCGCTACGTGCTGTCGCTTGCCCTCGCACCGGACGGCATCGGCCTGATCCTGCGCAATGCCGGCGCGCCCACGGGCTGGATGGGCGCCATCGTGGACGCGGATGGCCGCCTGGTAGCTTGCAGAGAGCATTCAAAATCGTGGCTCTCCCGCACTTTGCGTGGAGGCAGGAGGCCGCCTGGAACGGATAACTCTTTGAAAGCCTAAGCGGAATTTGCACCAGCTGGCTTCGGCCAGCGTGTCATATACGGCCAGGTAGGCAAGTGCTGATTCCATCTTCGGATCAGTCACTTGGTAACCGACGCTGGTGGGATGGCTCCACGCAAAGTGCGGGAGAGCCACAATTTTGAATGCTCTCTCGGACCGTCGGGGTGCGGCAAGACGACGCTGATGCAGACTTTGGCCGGGTTCCTGGAGCCGACGGCGGGGACCGTCAGCCTGGATGGGCGCCAGGTGGACGGGCCGGGGCCGGAGCGCGGGTGGTGTTCCAGCAGGCGGCGCTGTTCCCGTGGATGACGGTTGCCGGCAACGCCGGGTTCGGCCCGCGGATGCGGCGCGACCCCGGCACGGCCGAGCGGGTGGAGCGTTGGCTGAAGACCGTCGTGCTGTGGGAGTTCAGGGACCGCTATCCCTATGAGCTGTCGGGCGGGATGCAGTAGCGGCTGGCGATTGCCCGGGCGCTGTGCAATGAGCCGAAGGTGCTGCTGATGGACGAACCGTTCGGCGCGCTGGATGCGCTGACGCGGGAGCGGATGCAAGAGGAGCTGCACGCGGTCTGGCGGCGGACGGGGATGACGGTGGTGTTCATCAAACACAGCGTCGAGGAGGCGGTTTACTTGGGGACCGAGGTGGTGGTCATGTCTCCGCGGCCCGGACGCATCGTGGAGCGCATCCCGGTGCCGTTTGCTCGGGACATGGCCGACGCCGGGATACGGGTGGTGAAGAGCAACCCGGACTTCCTGGCGATGCGGGAGCGCGTGTTGTCGCTGATCTGGGCGATGAGCGAGGGTTAGGGCCATTGGCTGCGTGAGGCGACCCGTCATTGCAAGCCGCCGTTGCGGCGTGGCGATACAGGGGCTGACGGGACAACGCTTGCCGCATCTGGGTTGCCGCGGTGCTACGCGCCTCGCAATGACGGGAAAAACGGTCAGAGCGGATGTCCCCTGGTATTACTCCGCCGCCTGCGCCGTGACGGCAGGCGCGGCCTCCACGGTCAGGAACCGCTCCGCCTCCAGCGCCGCGATGCAGCCTGTGCCCGCCGCGGTGATGGCCTGGCGCCAGTGCTTGTCCTGCACGTCGCCGGCGGCGAACACGCCGGGCACGCTGGTCCCTGTCAGGCCCGGCGGAGTCACGACGTAGCCGTCCGAGTCCAGCTCGACCTGGCCGCGGAACACCGTCGTGTTCGGCGTGTGGCCGATGGCGATGAACACGCCGTCCACCGGCAGGTCCTGCACCTCGCCGCTCTGCACGTGGCGGATACGAAGGCCGGTCACAACCTCCGGCGTGCCGCCACTCAGCACCTCCTCGACCGCGCTGTCCCAGATCACCTCGACCTTGGGATGCTCGAACAGGCGGCGCTGCAGGATGCGCTCGGCGCGGAGCGAGTTGCGGCGGTGTACCAGCGTCACCTTCTCGGCGTGGTGGGTGAGGAACAGCGCCTCCTCAACGGCGGTGTTGCCGCCGCCGATGACGGCGACCTGCTTGCCCCGGTAGAAGAACCCGTCGCAAGTCGCGCAGGCCGACACGCCGGCACCTTGCAGGCGCTTCTCGCTCGGCAGGCCGAGCCAGCGGGCCTGGGCGCCGGTCGCGATCACCACGGTGTCTGCCAGGTAGATGTCGCCGCTGTCGCCGGTGCAGCGGAATGGGCGGCGGCTGAAGTCCACCTCCATCACCAGGTCGCTGATGATGCGGGTGCCGACGTGCCGGGCCTGCTTTTCCATCTGGTCCATCAGGAACGGGCCTTGGATCGCGTGCTCGAAGCCCGGGTAGTTTTCCACGTCGGTGGTAATCATCAACTGACCGCCGGGCTGCAGGCCGGACACCAGGACCGGGTCCATGCCGGCGCGGGCGGCGTAGATGGCGGCGGTGTAGCCGGCTGGGCCGGCGCCGATGATGAGCATGCGGGTGGGGATGGTTTCGGGCATCGGCGCGGGGTCCTTCGTGCGACCGGGTGAATATCGGGGCAGGCGCCGGGGCTTGCAAGCAATGGCCGGCGGTGGCCTGCCCCGCCCCGGCGTGATACCCACGGGTGGCACCAACACTGGATTCGAGCGGAATGGCCCATCCCCGGACGGACGCGCTGCGGCTGCGGCTGCTTGCCCACCTGCTCACCCGATTTATCCGCAACGGCACCATGCGCCTGGTCGCGGCGGATGGCACGCTGCATCGGTTCGGCGGGCATGGTCCCGGGCCGTCCGTCACGGTGCGGCTGCATGCCGCCGGGCTTTATACCAAGCTGTTCCGCAACCCGGAGCTTTATGCGGGCGAGGCCTACATGGACGGCACCCTGACGTTCGAGGACGGGTCGGACGTGGGCGGCTTCATGGAGCTGTTCGCCGCCAACCGCGGCGGGCTGGCCGCGCATCCGGTGCAGGCGATGCTGCGCCGGGGCTGGCGGGCGATGAAGGGCATCCACCAGGCCAACCCGGAGACGGCCGCCAAGGCGAATGCCCGGCATCATTACGACCTTTCGACCGACCTGTATCGCCTGTTCCTGGACGAGGGCCTGAACTACTCCTGCGCCGTGTTCGACGATCCGTCCGACACGCTGGAGGCGGCGCAGGAGCGCAAGCTGCGCCGGGCCACCGCCAAGCTGCGGCTGCGGCCGGGCATGACGGTGGTGGAGATCGGGTCGGGCTGGGGGGCGTTTGCCATCCACATCGCGGCCACGACGGGGGCGCGAGTGACGGCGATCAACGTGTCGCCGGAGCAGTTGCGCATCGCCCGAGAGGCCGCGGCGGCAGCAGGCGTCGCGGAGCTGGTGGAGTTCCGCGAGCTGGATTACCGCGAGCTGCAGGGCCGGTTCGACCGGGTGGTGTCGGTGGGCATGATGGAGCATGTCGGGGTGGGGCACTTCGACGAGTATCTCCGCAAGATACGCGGGCTGCTGGCGCCGGACGGCTTCGCCTTCGTGCACTGCATCGGGCGGATGCGGCCGCCGGGCAGCACCGGGCCGTTCATCCGCAAGTATATCTTCCCCGGCGCCTACGTGCCGTCATTGTCAGAGGTGTTCGCCAGCACGGAGCGGGCGGGCCTGTGGGTCGCGGACATGGAGGTGCTGCGCCTGCACTACCATTATACCCTGCAGCACTGGCGCCGCCGCTTCGCCGCCAACCGGGCGCGGGCGGCGGAGCTGTATGACGAGCGATTCTGCCGGATGTGGGAATGGTATCTGGCCGCGGTGGACGTCGGCTTCTCCAACGGCAGCAACATGGTGTTCCAGTTGCTGCTGTCCGAGCGGATAGACGCCGTGCCGATCCTGCGCGACTACATCGTGGACGATATGCGGGCGATGGCTGGCCAGGCGGGCTGACGGCAACCCGGCTGGTTGCGGAGGGTTCCCCCGGCGCGTCTCTTGTAATAAAGTTGCGCGATGATCTGGGCTTTACGACTTCATGAAACTTGACGGTGACCAACCGGACCTGGATGCGATTGACCGCCGCATCCTGATCGAGCTGCAGCAGGACGGCCGCATGACCAACGTGGAGTTGGCCCGCCGTGCCGACATCACCGCCCCACCCTGCCTGCGCCGGGTGCGCCGGCTGGAGGAGGCCGGGATCATCCGCGGCTACCACGCCGACACCGACCCGGCGCGGCTGGGCTGGGAGATCGTGTTCTTCGCGCTGATCGGCCTGGACAGCCAGAAGGAGTCGGTGCTGTCCGCCTTCGAGGCGCTGGTGGACGGCTGGCCTGAGGTGCGCGAGTGCCACATGATCCGCGGCGGCGGCGACTTCCTGCTGCGCCTGGTGGCGCGGGACACGGCGCACCAGAACCAGTTGACCCAGCGCTTGACCGGGGCGGCGGCGGTCAGCCGGGTGCAGACGCTGCAGACGATACGCACCAGCCGGAGCCTGGCGGGAGTGCCGTTGTAGCGGGCAGTTAAACCGCTGTCAGGAACCGGTCCACCTCGTCCCAAACCATTTGCCGTTGCGAGTCATGCTCGCGCAGCAGCTCATGCCGGGCGCCTGGAAACTCCACCAGCGTGCCGTGCGGCAGGCGGGCGGCGAAGCGCCGGGTGGCGCGGTTGTCCACCAGCCGGTCGTCGCCGGCCAGCAGCACCAGCACCGGGCAGGTGATGGCGCGGGCAAAACCTGGACGGTGCAGGGCGGCGATGCTGGCCGATGCCGCGCGCAGCCAGCCCCAGGTCGCCCCGCCCACCTGTAGTGCCGGCTGGTCGCGCATCCAAGCGGCGTCGGCGGCATAGCGGTCGGCGCAGGTGGTCAATGGGTTGTCATCGAATGGCCGGTCCAGCGGCGGAAGCCGGCTGGTGCCCGGGCCGGGACGCTCCGCCACCCCGGGGACCAGGCACGCCGCCGAGGACAGCAGCCGCACCGACCGCAAGGACAAACCGCGCTTGTGCCGGAAATCCATCATGGGCGCGGACAGGATGGCCCGCGCGAACAGCGGCGCTCGCCGGGCCAGCAGGTGCGCGCCGAGGTGCCCGCCCATCGAGTGCGCCAGCAGCACCAATGACCGCCCGTCCGCATCCGGCAGCACCAGTTGGTCCAGCAACAGGTCCAGGTCATCCAGGTAATCGGTGAACCGCACGGCATGGCCCGGCACGGGGTCGGGCAGCAGCCGCGACGACTGGCCCTGGCCGCGCCAATCCAGCGACCATACGGCGAAGCCGCGGGATTGCAGCTCCGCAACTGGCTCCAGGTATTTTTCGATGAACTCGGTGCGGCCGTTCAGCAGCAGCACGGTTCCGCGGGGTCCGCCGGGCCAGGAGACGGCGCGAAGGCGCAGGCCGTCCGGCGTGTCGAGCCAATGGATTGAGCCGCCGGTGGCCTCGATGCCCAAGCTGCCCGCCCCGTCTAGAGCATGTTTGGTGCAAGTGGAGATACCAAACACGCTCTAGCCTTTGTTTTGGCGAGCATTTGTCCGGCCCAAACGAAGCCGTTTGATCCGGACATGCTCTAGCGCACCGCGGACCTAGCCCGCGTTACTGGCCAGGACCTTGCTGGGGCGCACGCGGCCAGTCCGGGCGTGCGTGCAATCAGCGCCCGAACGTCCGGGTCAGGTAGCTGGGCTGCGTGGCTCCAGGTCCTGGTCCGGACACCGCGGCGCCAGAGGGCAGGCTATTCGGCGGCTGCGGCTCGCTGGCATCGTTGACCAGGCCGGTGCCGGGGGGCGTTTGCGCGGACACCAAGTCCGGCCCCTGCTGGATGACGCTGCATCCGCCCAGCAGGGTAAGCGCCGCCAGGGCGATGCAGCGTACCACGCTCAGTAGGTCCTAGGCCTTGCGAACGCCCGGTAGATCGCCAGGATGACAACCGCGCCGACGATCGAGCCGATGAATTGCGCGCCCTGGTTCGGGCCATACCAGCCCAGCGCCTGGCCCAGGAACGTCGCCACCACGGACCCGGCAATCCCCAGCGCGATGGTGATGAAGAAGCCGCTGAACTCGCGCCCGCCCATGATGAGCTTGGCGACTATGCCCGCCAGCCCGCCGATAATGACCGTATAGAGGATGCCGCCGCCATTCATGTTCCTGCCTCCAAGCAATGATCTTGGCGACGTAACACCCCAGCCCTCGATACGTTCCAGGTCCGCACCACGGGCGCGGTCCGCACCGCGGGCTTGACGCCTCATCGGCGGGGGCGGATCGAGGGTGCATGTCCCGCCCTGCTCCCTGGCTGCTGGCGCTTGCAGCCCTGACCGGCTTGCGGCTGTGGGCGGCCGCCGTGCTGCCGTTGTCGGGTGACGAGGCGTATTACTGGACTTGGTCGCATGCCTTGGCGCCGGGCTACCTGGACCATCCGCCGATGGTGGCGCTGTGGATGCGGGCGGGAACGCTGCTGGCGGGGGAGGGGGCGCTGGGGCTGCGGCTGCTCGGCCCGCTGTCGGCGGCGGCGGGGTCGCTGTTGCTGGCAAGGGCGGCGGACGCGGTGCGGCCCGGCGCGGGCGTCCCAGCGGCGGCGCTGTTCAACGGGACGCTGCTGCTGGGCGCGGGCGCCGTTACCATGACGCCGGACGCGCCGCTGCTGTTCTTCTGGACCCTGGCGCTGTGGGCGCTGTCCCGCGTGCTGGCCACGGGGCAGGGGCGGTGGTGGTTGGTGGCCGGGGCGGCATCCGGCCTGGCGCTATGCAGCAAGTACACCGGCGGGTTCCTGGGGGTGGGGATCGTGCTGTGGCTGGCCTGGGTGCCGGGGCTGCGGCGGTGGTTTGTCAGTCCCTGGCTGTGGGCAGGGGGGGCGGTTGCGGCGGTGGTGTTCGCGCCGGTGCTGATGTGGAACGCCGGGCATGGCTGGGCCAGCCTGGCGAAGCAGGGTGGGCGCGCCGGGGACTGGGCGCCGGGCCGGGCATTGGGCCACCTTGGGGAGCTGCTGGCCGGGCAGGCTGCGTTGGCGACGCCGCTCGTCTTCGTCCTGCTGGCCGCCGGGGGCGCCGCCGCTGCGCGACTGGCCTGGCGGCGGGACCCCGGCTGGTCGCTGCTGGCCGCCATGCTATTCCCGGGGCTGCTGGTGTTCGTGCAGCATGCCGTGGGCGACCGGGTGCAGGCGAACTGGCCGGCCATCCTGTATCCGGCGGCGGTTATTGCAGCCGGGGCCGTCGCGCTGGACGGCTGGGCCGCCCGGCTGTGGCGGCCGGCGGCGGTGCTGGGGCTGGTGCTGACTGCCGCCGCCACGCTGCAGGCCGCTGCCGCCCCCCTGGCCCTGCCCCGGCGGCTTGACCCGGGGCTGATCCGGCTCGGCGGCTGGGACACGCTGGCCCGCGATGCCGGTGCGCTGGGGGCCGCGTCCGGCGCCGGATATGTGGCGGCCGAGAACTATGGCGTATCATCCCTGCTTGCCTGGTGGACGCCTGGGCCGGTGCTCGCCGGCGACGTCCCGGGCGGGGAGCGGCGCTGGTCCCTGCTGGGCCTTCCGTCCGCCGTCCCGTCCGGCCCCGGCCTGCTGCTGATCAGCCAGCGCCGGCGCGAGCCGCCGGACCCTGCCCTGTGGGCCGAAGCCGTTCCCCTCGGCGAGCTTGTCCGTGCCCGCAACGGGGTGGAGGCGGAGCGATTCCGCGCCTACCGTGTGCTGCCCCAACCCGGCGCCGCCTTCGTGCGCCTGCCCATTCGCGAGGACCATTGATGCTCCCCACCCCCGATGACGTCGCCCAGGCTGCCCAGCGGTTGCGCGGCCAGGTCGTCCGCACGCCGGCGATACGCAACCCGCTGCTGGACCAGATGACGGGCGGGACGATCGTGCTCAAGGCCGAGTGCCTGCAGCGCACCGGCAGCTTCAAGCTGCGCGGGGCGACCAACGCGGTGCTGCAGTTGGACGATGCGCAGCGCCGGGCCGGGGTGCTGACCTACAGCAGCGGCAACCATGGCCAGGCGTTGGCCTGCGCCGCGGCGTCCCTGGGCATCGCGGCCACGGTGTTCATGCCGGAGGACGCGCCGGAGGTGAAGGTTGCCAGCACCCGGCGCTGGGGGGCGGAGATCATCCGTTTTGACCGGCGCACCGATGACCGGGAGGCTCTGGCCCGCGCCCATGCCGCCCGCACGGGGGCTGTGATCATCCCGCCGTTCGAGCATCCGCATGTCATCGCCGGGCAGGGCACGCTGGCGCTGGAGCTGGCCGAGGATGCGCCGGCGCCGCTGGACGCCTTGCTGGTGTGCACCGGCGGCGGCGGCATGGTGGCCGGGTGCGCGCTGGCGATGGAGGGGGCTTCGCCGGGCACGCAGGTCTGGGCGGTGGAGCCGGAGGGGTCGGACGACACGCTGCGCTCCCTGCGATCCGGGACGCGGCAGGGGAACGCGCCGGGCGGGTCCGGGCTGTGCGACGCGCTGCTGTCGCCGATGCCGGGGGAGATGACGTTCGCGGTCAACCGGACGCGGCTGGCGGGGGGACTGGTGGTGTCGGACGCGGAGGTGATGGCGGCGGTTGCGTTTGCCTTTACTCACTTGAAGCTGGTGGTGGAGCCGGGTGGGGCGGTGGCGCTGGCGGCGTTGCTGGCGGGGAAGATGGATGCTCGGGGGAAGGTGGTCGGGGCGGTGCTGAGCGGGGGGAACGTGGATGCGGGGGTGTTTGCGCGGGCGTTGCGAGATTGAGTTGAGTGCCCGTCAGCGCGAGAAGTAGGACGACTAAGCAGCCTTTTTTAGGTTGTCACGCGGATGTGCCTTCATGCGTTCTTTGTTGAGCGTCTTGACGGCGGTGTGGATGGCGCTGTTGAGGTCGTCGGTGTTCTTGAACGTGTGGTGGGCCAGGTGG
>JAABUK010011881.1_pt1 | contig 11216 bp, 14 predicted proteins | sample 5559141 | NCBI WGS metagenome assembly JAABUK01 (sample SAMN10711869, study PRJNA513367) | rock metagenome | isolation source: Antarctica rocks | place: Antarctica: Victoria Land, Pudding Butte nord | collected 2016-01-03
TGTGCACTCATAGATTCTTCTATGCCTCAAGCGCATGTATTTACCCTGAGGGTCGACAGCTGCAGACAGAAATCGAAGGCGGTGGGCTAAAGGAAGAGCACGCATGGCCTGCACAGGTATGTTTTTTTGTGCATATGCCTGTTTTTGCAAATGCTTCTGCAAATAATGGAACAGCAGAATTCTGTCATGCGCACCACATGCCTGTTGTCTGAGAGCCCTGTTGGTGGTGTGTTCATCAAGCTGTCATAAACTGATGCTGATTGATACTGCTTGCAGCCACAAGATGCGTATGGCTTGGAGAAATTAGCTTCAGAAGAGCTAGCCAAGCATTATGACACTGACTTTGGCATTGAGTGCCGCATTGCCAGGTACATGTTTCCTTGGTCAAAAGCCTGATGATCATGCTGTCTGTGCAGAGCTGACTGCAGCATGCTGCAGCAATCTTTGGTCAATGTCAGTAAACGCCAAATGCCTATCTTGTTGTAAGCACTTACTGTTTTGTCATCCAGCAAAGTCACCGAGTCATGACACTTTGTCCATTTGCAGGTTTCACAACATCTATGGACCTTATGGCACATGGAAGGGAGGTCGGGAGAAGGCTCCTGCTGCCTTTTGCCGCAAGGCGTTGACTTCCACCAAGGATATTGAGATGTGGGGTGATGGCAAGCAAACAAGGAGTTTCACCTACATTGATGATTGTGTGGAGGGCATCCTTCGCATCACCAAATCAGACTTCAAGGAGCCTTTGAATTTGGGAAGCAGTGAAATGGTCAGCATGAACGGGATGATGGAGACCATCTGTGAATTTGACAGCAAAAAGCTACCCATCAGGTGGGGTATCACAGCCAACACACTTTAAGTAGCAAGCATGTGTGGCCTCTATACATCTTATGCACAAATGTATTGCGTTAACCCCTGCTAATCATTGCAAACATGCACTTCAGCATGGTAATACTACTGCTTCATCTTATGCCTGGCAAATCTCAAAGCATCAATAGATGTATGCCAAGTAATTGCAGACATCAATATATGAAACGTTATTGACTTGCAGGCATATCCCAGGTCCAGAAGGTGTCCGGGGTAGGAATTCAGACAATGCCCTGATACTGAAGCAGCTGGGCTGGGAGCCAACTGTCAAGCTGGCAGATGGCTTGAAGATGACATACTTCTGGATCAAGGAGCAGCTGACCAGCGAGCAGGATCACTCATCATACTCCAAGTCAACTATTGTACAGACGAGTGCTCCTCGTGAGCTGGGATCTTTGAGAGAGGCTGACGGGGCAGAGGGCTTTGAGAAGGCAAAGCAAGCGGCACGAGAAGGTTTTGAGGCTGCTGGGGTGACTACCAACGGGCACAGCAATGTCGTTGCTGCGTGAATATGCACTAGCTTTGTCAGGTTCACACTTTTTTTAGCAATGTTGAATGCACAATAAATGTGTCCAGCAAGCAACTGTGTGCTTGCTGCGTGGTCCTGTCATAGGGTGAATTATTTGTGATATGCAAATTAGTGGTTCTGAAGTTGACCCTCTTGCATCAAGTCTGAAGACGCTGGTGACCTTTGTTCTTTAGAAAGTACAGTAACATTGATACATTTACTCCTTGAAATCAAATCAAGCTTGGCCTTCAGCCCTGGCAGTCTCTCCATCACTGCATGCAAATTTTCTTACTCAATTTTCTTACTCACCTATTTTTGCACGAGCCATTGCTGGTCCTCATATCAGGTCAGCAAAGCAGGAGCAATCTGACACACCACAATGTGATGAAACATGTATAATCTTCCATGCGTGAACCAGCAAAGAGATCTTTTGGAGATGCAGATTGCATTTATTACACTGTTGGTTTCAACAGCACCAGTAGACAATGACAGTGAAGATGATGGACTGGGCAGAAATGTACAGAATCTCCACGCATTGCTAAGATCTAAATTTACATCATCATGGCGCAGCTTGCCACCTAAAGCAGACCAGATAAGAAAGCAAGATAGTGTAAGAACCCTATTAGCAAGTAAGTGCACAGTCCCACTTGTCAAGTCTACACATCGTGAAAGGCTGCTGTGCTCAAGAGAAGCAACAAACTTGGTCTGACATTGCACACCTTCAAATGCCTTTTGAAATGTACAGGTGCAACATGAAAAAGTTTGTAGAGACTGCAGGTCTTCAAAACTACCTTAAACGACGTGCTAAGTTGCTTGTGACAATTGACAAGAGGCACGTGAACTCGTTGACAAAACAACTGCAACACCTTATGTACATGGGGACTATGAGCAGCATCCGCTTGATTTGGGGGCAGCAGGCTCGCCCGGTCGAACTGTCTGTCCTGCTGCACCACCTCCACCGTACCCAACCTTGATGCCATATGACTGCAGCAGACATCCCATACAATCAGTAAACACAGAGAACCAAAAGCAGGCACCACTGCTGCAGCAACAAACTGATGCAGATATGAATACAAGACACCATTGAGAAGGTCAGCAAGCCTTTCAGACACTACAAAGCCGTGTTGGCAGATCACCTCATTGGACACATCAAACACGCCAGTGTCAATCTTCTCATAGATTTTGCGTGCAGTGTTGATGAAGGCATCTTCAACATTGTGAGCAGTCTTGGCTGAGGTTTCCAAGAAAACAAGCCCATGCTCTTTAGCAAATTGCTCGCCCTCTTCTGTGCTGACGGCCCTCCTGTGCTGTAAAAGCCATTGAACAGTCAACAACAAAGTGTGCCATAGGCATCAGGTGCATAGCAGACCCATAGACAGCTGTGACAGTCACAGTGTAAGTCAAGAACAATGTAAAATGCAAACGCCTACAAGCCTAGGCGCAGATGTTGTGAGTGCGCTGCATGACCTCTTGAGACTTACGGTTAGATCGCTCTTGTTTCCAATCAACATGATGGTCATGTTTGGATTGGCATGTTGCCTGGCATCCTCCAGCCAGCTTGCCAGGTGATTGAATGTTTCCCTCCTGCACTAACAAGATGATGAGCATTTGATGAGGGGTTGCAGAGACAGCCTTGCCAATGCTGAGCACACCTGGTGATGTCGTACACCAGGAGTGCTCCTGCAGCGCCTCTGTAATACGACCGGGTGATGGATCTGAAAGACTCTTGGCCTGCCTGAGCTCAAGCACGTCAACAAACTTGTCAGAGTTAGCCAGATCAATTTTGCAAGCAATGTCAGCCCCATGCAGGAAGAACGAGTTTACAGCGGTGACACCCACCGTATCCCATATTTGAAGCTTGATCTGTTTGCTATCTATGTTAATCATTCTGGCCCCAAATTCAACACCAATAGTGAGGTCATGTACAGGCTGAAATCTTTTATCAGTGAACTGTAGCAGCAGGCATGACTTGCCAACCCCTGCAAACAAGCTTGCTGATAAATATGCTGAAACCAGCGAAGTATGAGCGAACGTCTACCACCATTGTTGCGGGGCTGTTGCGGGCAGTAGATCTCACCTGTATCACCGATGATGATATACTTGAACAAATACCTGCACACGCATACCGGTCAGCTTAATGACAAAACAATGTTGGAATGTACAGCGTCAAAGAGGATGCGCTTACGCGTAGCTCATCTCGGGACTGTACGCAGGACAACCAAAGCTGTCTCAGCCCAGAGACAACAGCAAATAGTTGGTTGAACAAACGACTCGCGGGGGTCTGGGCAAAGCAAGCACTTTAAACAGACAAGAGGCAGATGTTATAATTACGCCTTGCAAACAATCACAACAGCTTGCTTTTGGGGGATGAACGGGACCTGTTACATGTATGCACGCACGGTCGCACGCACGTTCTCACGTTGAGGTCACGTCTGACTCACTGTGTAGGCGTGTCCCGTGAGATGCAGGTATGCAGGACTCATGTGCCAAGGAGAACAGCAGCTGAGGAAGCGTAATTCACCATCAAAGCCTGGCAGCCTGTCAGAACAGGCGCTTGTCATATTGGAGGTCAACACTGTATCAGAGTACAGAAACAAAGCATGCTGTCAATGTGCAGCTGTGCAACAGAATACTATCGATAGATGTTGTGTGTGATGAGAATCACTGCTAGGTATGCCAAAATCAACAGTACAGACACTGAGAGTATGGAGAGAGACATCAAATCTAAATTTACACTGCTTGAAAGAGAACTTGCAATCAACTTCAACAAGCACCGCGCAACATGCATGACACACTAGGACACAAAATTCAGCACGACTGTGGACCAAGCAATGATACAAAAGGACAGCAGACATACAAACAATCACATCTCAGCGCCCATGCCACCCTTTGCACCAAAGTGGTCTTTGCTCTTGCGCTGTGTCTCCCTATTTTGTGAGGCCAACTTAGGGCAGTCTCCTATTCGGTGACCCAGCCCGCCACAGTAGATACAGCCCTTCTGGCCACTGGCAGCAGCCAGCTTCTCCATGTTCTCATACGGGTCCTCCAGAGCAGTCAGCACTGGTGGTATTCGCTGCTTTGCCTCCTTCAGCAAATGCTTCAGATCTAGTAGAATAGATTCGCTCTGATTTTTGTTGATGAACGTTGTTGCAATGCCTGTCTTTCCACATCTGCCTGTACGCCCAATCCTGCAAAGTGAAAATCAGGGTACATCTTCTGTCTCTGCTGATGAGACATGCATGCAGATTGCTTGAAGTTGCAGCACTGACCTAACATGACTGAATGCCACATTGCCAGCAGTGCCACCAGTCACAACACACCGGCCATTGCAACAGTCCAGACACAGGCCAGAAAATATTGCTACATTGTGGTTGCACAAGCACAAAAGAAAGTGCAGACACCAAGCGTCCATGCTGCAACTCATAGCAGTACACCTTGCCACACGCCCCAAACCAATCCCAAGGCTCACCTGTGAACATAGTTCTCAATCTCCTCTGGCATGTCAAAGTTGATGACATGCTGGATGTCAGGGAAGTCAAGACCCTTGGAGGCAACATCTGTGGCAACCAGCACGTCCTTGCGGCCAGCTTTGAAACCATCAATTGCCAGGTTGCGGTCCTCCTGGTCTTTGCCGCCGTGCACTGCCACAGCCTCCACGCCTTTCACCAGCAAGTACTCATGCACATCATCCACGTCCTTGGTCTTCTCTGCGAAGACCAGCACAGGAGGTGCTGTCTTCTGTAGGCACTCCAGCAGGTACACGAGCTTGGCCTCCTGCTTCACATACTCCACTTCCTGCACAGGCCAGCACCTGTCATGCCAAGCTTTCCCAATGGCGCTTACACATGTTGCAATGGTGCTGATGCAACCTTGCAAGGCTGAAGATGATGTACATCACGCAGTGTCACTCCCACAGCATGGGCAAACAGTGAAGTGTGTACAAAAGCAAAAGAGGCTGCGTTTTCGATGCCTTCATGCCGATGGACCCAACAAGCTTCAAACAGATGTGGAGTTCCAGGCAATGCTGCATGCTTGAGCCAGCCAGCCCACCTGGATGACATCCAAATTGGCAGCTCCTGCACGGCCGACATTGACAGTGATAGGGTCCACCAGGGCGCTCTCAGCAAAGGCCTTGATCTTGACAGGCATGGTGGCTGAAAACATCAGGGTCTGCCGCTGGGCCTGCACAACCAGACATCACAGTTTGTATCATGGAGTTGTAAACCCATACAAAAATGCCACATAACATATCTTTGAACACATAACACAAGTTCAATTTATCATTCCATGGTGCCTTCACAACAAGTTATCTATTTGTGTCACATGAAGTAGCAGTCTCACACAACATAGCCTCCTGACATACATGCAAACACTTGACTGAACGTCAATATTGACACTCCAACTGATGGAACAGTGAAAGGGAAGCGTTTTGAGGCAAAGAGCAGCATACCTTGAAAAAGGACAAGATGAATCTGATATCTTCCTCAAACCCCATGTCCACCATGCGATCTGCTTCATCTAGACATAAGTATCTGCACAGGTCCAAATTCATACGCTTCTTGGACAGCATGTCTTTCAGACGCCCAGGGGTAGCTACCACCATGTGAATGCCTGAAGAACATATGTAGAATTGTGAACGCTGCAAACATGAAATCCAGGGCAAGGCGGCGCCAGCTCTTGACAAACAGACATGTAGTTTATTGTCAGCTGTTTGGCTTGTCAAGATGTCTTGACATATTGGCTCGTATGCACAGCAACATCACAGTATGGAACCAACTCGTTCCCAGAATGCTTGTTGGGGTTATTGGCAACTTGCAATCAACCACACATTTGCACTATACCAGGATGGCACTGAAAGCTTAATGCAGCGTTGCAAAAGCACACATGCTTGCACCAGATTGAAACAGAAATTGCAGGATGCAGAGGGCAGGCCAACAGTGCTAGCTGCTGAGATGATGGACATGCAAACACACCTGCATGTTTAAACTTGTCAGTCTGTTCCTTCATGTCAATGCCCCCTATGCACAGTAGAGTGTGCAGCTGAGGTTGCCCAGCAGCTGCCAGCTGAGATGTGTATCCCAAAATCACTTCATATGTCTGCCGCGCCAACTCTCGACTGGGACAGATGATAAGCCCACAAGGACCCTCCCCTGTAAAAAGCAGCAGTGTCTCACCAGTCCGTACTCACAAGTCTTTGTTGTGTCTGTGACAGGACTGAGTCAGGTAACTTGGTGGTCTAAGTGAGTCCAGTCAGGACAGGCGAGAGCTACTGTGTGTACGACAAGAATTCAGCAATGGTGCAACAAGAGTTCAGCAATGGTGCAACGAGAGTTCAGCCACGGTGCATGAGGGTGAGGGAACCAGCTGGGAGCCTCACCTCTTTCAAGAGACATGCGAACCTCCTCCTGAAGAGCAAGCATGATCATTGGCAGCGCAAACACCAGGGTCTTCCCAGATCCTGTGAAGGCTACTCCAATCATGTCACGCCCTGCCAGGATGATTGGCAGGCCCTGTATCTGGATTGGGGTTGGCCGCTTGATGCCTTTGCTCTCTAGCTGCTTCAAAATGGGATGCGGCAGTCTCATGTCCTTGAAGGCAAGAATGGGTGGCAGAAGATTGGGACCTTCAGTGATGATGTGATATTTGTCCCGTACTTCCTGGTGCTCATCTTCTGTTGCATGCCTGATGTGGACAGGCGGCTTCCAGCCAGTTGGCATGCTCTGTGTATACTGTACACCCTGTAAAGCCACAGACACTGCTGAGTTCCAGTCAACTAGCGCTTTCAACCTGTAATCGAAGCTGATGAGTTAATGAACATCAACTGGCGTACACTCCACGCTCGCCTGCTGCTACAATGAACCTACCGCTGCAAGCTCCGCAAAGGTCTTCAGAGCTGTTCTGTTAGTAATGTTGTGCAGCATTTCCTGCTCCTCCTTGAGTCGTTTCTGGTCTTCAGTCTCCTTTGGTGCACCCTTGCGAGCCTGGGCTGTAGCTGCTAGCAAGCTGGTCTTGACAGGCACGTCCATTTGCTCATCTGCAGCAATGAGTGGCTCTGCTGTCTGTCCTGTGTCGCTCAGGACTGTTGTGCCAGTCTTTGCTGCAAGGTCTGAGCGTGGGACCTGTAACATCAAGTTAAGTGGGTGACAGTAGCAATGCAAAATAGAGGGAGAAGGATATTGCCGATGCAATTGCAATGTTGGCTCATACAGCTCACACACGAACGGCATATACCTTGTTCAACAAAACAAGGCGTGCTTGTTGCTGCAAAGCTCGTCTCTTCTTCACAGGTATGTATTCTTCGTAACTGCAAAAACATACCATAATCAACCCAGGTTGATAGGTGTGTTTACTGTTCGTGCACGAGCAGCTCGTGTTACGCTGCAACAAACATGCAACGAGCACTTACTTATCCTGCTCATCGCCCGAGCCGTTTGTGATGTCATTGTCTTCGTCGACTCGCGTGCGTTTCAATGTTTCCAGTGCCATAACGGATGTGACAGCGGCTACGCGGAAGTGCAGATCACGAACTGCCAGATCGAAACTTGGGGCATGGACGAAGAAGAAGAGCACAGATGTTCTATTCCTGTGAAACATCTACCAAAAGGCATAATGTAAGACTGCTTTGCCATGTCACAGAATGTTCTAGTCCTGCCAGGTGTGGACACCAAAGCCCGCCAAGAGGACAGGATGACAAGATGAAAGGTCGAAACCCCTCAGTCTTCAGGGTTATAACTAATCAGCATTGACCCAAATGAGGGCCTCTCAGGGGCGGCCCCTACTGGACCAGGCTCGGCCACATAGCTGCAGGAGCTAGCAGCTCTGATATGCATCACACCTCTCTTCTGGAGCTGCATTCAACATGCAAGACGCTGCAAGCATGAACAAGCAGTGCAGATGGTCCCTCTGAGGGTAGTTATGAAGGAGGATGACTGGCAGGAGGGTGAGAGTAACATGAGCAAATCAAATGACACTTGTGTCAGATGACCTGAAGCAGCGTCCTAAGGGCAACACCAGATATTTGGGTAACAGAGGGAAGATGTATAGCTTGAGTAATGCTGGCAATGTTGTGGGGGTGAAGTGAATGTATGGTCAGCAAAGCCCGTATTGCAGTAATGATGGTACCAGCAGTGTACTCATGTGGTTCTCAGACTTTGCACGCTGTTTCGAATAAGCTGTGAGGACGTGAACTTTGTAGGAATCCAAGCAAACAGCCACCAGTTGCAAGCAGTCAACGCAACTGGGCATTGCTTCCTACAGGTTCTTTGTCAACTCATGTGCAACGAATCTGCTCAAAGGACATGAGCTGCGCAGAGCACTTGTGAGACACATGTTGGCGTTTTGAGCAGATTCATGATCTGTATGTGAGTGGCTAGGATCCGAATCAACATGATGCAGGTGCTGCTCGACTTGTATCAGCCCTGCTGATTGGGAAACACCTGAATGTCTGCACAAATCAGCTGTGACCCAAAGACAAAGTCATTTTGATATCCGGTCCTGCACAGCATTGTTCACCAACATAATTTTTACATAATGGCTTCACTTGTCTGCATGCACAAACCAAACTTGCTACATGCATCAGGCCCACTGCAGATGAACATCTGCGCTCCAGCACATTGCTGATGCAAGGCAAGGACATTCAGAATCTGTACTGTGTAAGATGGCTTTGTCATACATGAAACACAGTTCAGTGTTTGATTTCATTACTGTCAAACCCAGTACACAGCCATCTGCCTTGCATTGCACATTTGTTTGACACAAATATCTCTGGATGCTTTGCATGTTTCGTTGGACACGTCACTGTGCACATCCTGAGCACTGCTGGTTTCCACTCAGGAGTATGGCTGGCTAAGGCTGGTTCAGTCGCACTGTCTCCTCTGCCGCGCTATTGGTCAGCATACAACCACCAGATGCAAAGTCACTGCTTTGTTAAGGGCTTTTCAGATTCTGAGGGATTTGATTGGCTCCGAGCTCTGCAGGGTCAATTTGTTTCAAGTTTCATCAGCGAATAAGGCGTCATGTAACTGCAGGCTCACCGGCAGGCCCTATCAAAAGCTTGCTGGATTTCTGAGAAAGTAAGTGCGGGGTCTTCAAAGATTGCCTCATTCAAGGGAGGAGGTCTTGCATCTGTCTTTTCTGCATGTCTCTCTTGTATCTCCTTGAAGGTGTTCATTTTGCATTGCTGCTGCGCATGTGTTGTTGGTGGTGGTTTGCTAGTGGTGGGAACAGTATGGTGAGTCAGTGTAACGGATTGAGCTGTGTGTTGTCCCTTGTTGATGGAACTGCTCTTGCGCTGAGCGGCCTCGATCTGCGCCGATGCAACCAATCTATCGGCCTATTCGAGAACGATGTGGCAGGCAAACTGCAAAATACGCCTTGGGCGGAGCAAAACGGAAGAAGAGCAGCGGAACGTACAGCAGTCAGGGCAGGTGGCACCGTACTCAGGTGCGTTTATGCGTTGCTGCTGCTTGCTGTTGATCACAGTTTGTGCTCGAACAACAGTGAACTTTCATCTGCTGTGCTGAAGTCGGGAAATCCTAATCTTCACCAGTTCAGATCGCTGCCTTGTCACTTCCACAAAGGTTTAACCGGTGCAAGCTACGGCCTTAGGCAATATGCCTCCCTACGCTGGCACTTCGATTCGAGATCGCACTGCTGAGCTGACAAGCATCGCAGATCGGCTGCAACGACAGCAGGTACGTTTATGAAAGTTGAGAGGTCTATCAGTGTACATATGATGTTTGTGTGTACAGTTGTTTCGCCCGTGCAGATGGGTGCTTCCACCTCGGGAAACGTGCAGCAGCAAGGTACTGTAGAGACCCAGAGTGGTTTGCGGCTTATTCACAAAGCTTTCCTTCCTGACCAGCGGGTTGTTATGCAGCTTTTCCAGCCACAACTGTTGGACAGGCTTCAGCTTTTAGAGAACGAGCTGCTCTGGTGGGAAAGGGCATCCAAAGCACATCACAAAAACTACATCAGCTGACACAGCTGGCAAAGCGAACCTCAATGTTTGACGATCCTGCTCAAGAGATCAATGAGCTTACTATGGTCTTGAAACAAGATATTCAGGGTCTCAATATACAGATAGCAGACTTGCAAAACATGCATGGTGCTGCATTGGATGGCAACAAGCAGTCTGCCAACCATACGCACACAGTCGTGGACAATCTGCGATTACGATTGAAAGATACCACAAAGGAGTTTCAGGAAGCACTCACAATCAGAAATGACAACTTAAAGTCACAAACAGACCGGAGAAATCTTTTCTCAGCTCAGCCTCGTGCCAGGGCAGGTCAGCTTTGTGTACGCTTCTTGTTTGACAGAAGTGTTGCCATTTATTGTAGTACAAGTCTGAGCTTCGCATTTCTGCACAGATGAATCTGCTCAGTTCCTGCCAGTACGGCGACCAAGACAGGGCAGTGGAAATCTCAAGGTGGGGAAACAGACAGACATGCAATCTTCCTGCAATTGCAGTGTTTTGTTGCCATACATGACAGTCGCCCTTGCTGGGTTGAGGTTGCATTTGCTTGTGCAGGGCAGCTTGCAGGGTGATGCAGATGATGTAGAGGCTCCATCATCTGAGCAGTAAGTCTACTCGCTGTAGAATAGCACTTGTGAGCCCTGTGAGGATCCCATGTGTGCATCATGTTCTTTGTGTAGGCAACCACTTTTACAGCAGCAGCAGCAGCAGCTGATGCTGTCGGCGCCACAAGACAATTACCTGGCCAGCAGAAACCAAGCCCTACATGAGGTGGAGTCTGCCATCAGAGACATTGGAGGCATCTTTCAGCAGCTAGCACACATGGTGAGCATTGCACACTGCAACCACTCAAAGCATCTTTGC
>JAABUK010011884.1_pt1 | contig 11214 bp, 9 predicted proteins | sample 5559141 | NCBI WGS metagenome assembly JAABUK01 (sample SAMN10711869, study PRJNA513367) | rock metagenome | isolation source: Antarctica rocks | place: Antarctica: Victoria Land, Pudding Butte nord | collected 2016-01-03
CCGAAACTGCACTCTTCAGGAAAGCTCGGACAATTGTTGCAACAGCATGTTGCGCATGCGCGGGCTAATTATTATAGAGTGTGCACAATGTGCGTATGTCATAGTGTAGGAGCGATCACCACTGGTGTGGGTGAGGGGAAGTTGATTGATTTATTTGGTATATAGATTGCACATTAATGTACAATTTATTGATACCTGCAGACATTCTGGGTGGCCGGCTGGGCATCTAACCAACTAGGCAGCAGAATGCTTCTTTTGAACGCAAGTTTGCACGATCACTGACACCATGTGGCCTTTCTTTGCGTAACACCAAGTCTGTTGCAACCGGGGTTGACTTGTTCTGTATTTGACCATCTGAAGCCTCTCTCTGACAGAAGATGAAACGGTGAAATTCTCTGTAGATCTGGGCTATGTTGCGCGTTGATAGCAACACGTTGCATTGATCAGGTCCGCAAAGCTTTTGAACGCAAGCAAAGGCTTCAAATCAGACGTGCTAAGCTGACAAGTCACTGCCTTGGCTACTAAGCACAACGCCGGATACCTGCAGATAATGGCAGAATCACCCTACTCTTTTGAGTCTTTGCCTACTCATATATTGGCCAACATATTTCATTGGTCACTACCAACCACCACACTGCTTGTGAATTGGGGCGAGGCCCTACGCACAGAATACGCATCTTTCCAACGCCTTCGGCTGGTGTCCAGGAGATTTAGCCAGACATTTCGTCAGTATCCCCTCCTGAATCAGAGCTTGCTGGTCTGCGGACCACTGCCATTACAGCAACTCAGTACCTTGCTGCACTGGACACATAAGCATGCAGGCTCGATCGAAAAGGTCGTCTTCGCAAGAGAAAGCTCTAGTTGTCAAGACGTTGTTTTGGGAGTATTAGTTGCTGCCAGAACGCCTGTGCTCTCTCTCTCTCTCTGGGCCCCAAGTTTATCAAAGAGTGTACAAAGCTTGCTGCCATCCTTCTCCTCTCTCACCTGCTGTGGATTCAACTCAGCCCGTAGCAACGTGCTTGATCTGATGCCAATGCAAGCTTTGCCAAGCCTAACGGATCTGTGCCTGCAAGGTCTAGGCTTGTTCACAGGCTTGCACCTTCTGCCACACTTGACTTCACTTACACTTGAGGACACAGTTGTGGGACATGTGGAGACTCCCTCCTACAGCTGCTTATCCACACTGCGTCACCTGGACCTCACCAGTTCTGATTTGTATGGTTTAGACGACAAAGGCCTAGTAGCCTGCAAAGCCTTGGAAACTCTTTACTGTGATGATTGCACAGTGGGTGCCAGGGACAAATCTCAAGCATTGCTTTTCCGAACCAACAGCCAATCTGACACAACATATTTCCCTGCAGCAATGACAAAGCTGACTCTTTTGACTCAACTAGAGCTTGACATAGGGCGTCATGGACAAGGACAGATAAATATGAACTGGATCTACCGCCTGCCTGCATTGCAACTTCTAGTTTTGGACAATGACAGGTCATGCCTTATCAGTGCAGATGTGAGTCGGTTGTCCAGGCTTACTAGAATGAAGCTTGGCACTTCTTTTGAGTGCATTGACTCTGAATACGCCCGATGGGGATTTGCCACCGATTGGTTGTCTCTACCGGCTTTGAAAACACTCAGGTTTTGTGAGTCTATCATTGACGCTAGAGACAGTATGCTAAGACTGGTTCACCTTGTCCATCTGACACAAATTGACTTTATAAGCTGTAGGCCTGCAGATGCTGTCAGCCAAGGCAATCTTGCACAGTTGCTGGAGGCTTTGTCTGCTCGGCGGCCAGCTGTTGCGCTTGCTGTTGACATGCGCCCAGTCAGAATGTCTGCTTGAACTCTTTGCTCACTAGCAAATGACTGTCTGCTGATGGAGTCAAACTGCACTGTCAATGGCTGATGTTTGAAAGTCAAACTTTGCGTGAACAGTCAGATACAATAGCATTTTCTAGCCAGTTTGGCTTATGTCTTCCCAACGATTTCTGAACAGTTTTTTGACACCATCTTGCTTAATCATCTTAGTGATGCTTGCTGTGGTGTGCATGGTGCCAAGAACTTCTCTGGCTCTATAGTCCCTTGCTTGTAATCAATTAGGCAGTCCTTGCAAGCATTGAGGCAGTCCTTCCTTGTAGTTCCTATTACTTGCCAAGCATAGTTAGCTGTTTGCTGGAGATTCGCTGCAGCATGCATGTGTTGCACGGGCTAATAGGATGTGCACATAGTGTAGCGGCACCTCACTGGCGTACTACGGGGCGTAGCTTTTACACATCTGCGCAGATAGATCTAGATTGCACATGCTTTTTGAATGTCTGGCCATTCAGCCACCTAGGCAGCACTATGCTCCTTTTTCGAGGAGCCATTTTGCATGGTCACTGACACCATGAGGTCCCTATTGCGCAGCATGATCACATGCAGTCTTTCAAGTGCTTTATCTTCTTGTAGCAGGAGATAAAACGGTGAAAGTCTCTGCACTCCTTCACATCACTCCGCAGCCATCTCCCGCAGGACTATCTTGGCTGCGTGTCGAGCGTGATCATAACATCGCGTTGCATGAAACGGGTCAGCAACACATTTGAACGCAAGCGAAGGCTTCAAGTTTGACAAGGTAAGCTGACAAGTCACTGCCTTGGCCATCAAGCACAAAGCTGGAGACCCCGGTCTCGCCTGCAGATCATGGCAGACTCCGCGTTTTCTTTTGAATCATTGCCTACTGAGTTACTGGCCAATATATTCCAGTGGTCACTACCACACATCGAACCGCCCGTATAGGACATACTTACAGAATACGCATCTTTCCAACGCCTTCGGCTGGTGTCCAGGAGGTTTGGCCAGACGTTCCGTCAGCACCCCCGCCTGCATCAGAGCTTGCTTGTCTGCGGGCCACTGCCGTTGCAACATCTCAGTAACTTACTGCACGGGATACACGAGCATGCAGGCTCGATCGAAAATGTCGTCTTTTCAAAAGAAAGCTCTGCCTGTCAAGACGCCGTTCTGGCAGCTTTAGTCGCTGCCAAAACGCAGTTGCTCTCTGTCTGTCTTTGCGCTCAAAGCTTATCAGGGACTGTACTAAGCTTGTTGCCATCTTTCTCCTCTCTTACCTACTGTGCTTTCGAATCAGCCACTGGCGACACGCTTGCTCTGATGCCACTGCAAGCTTTGCCAAGCCTAACAGATCTGCACCTGCAAGGTCCAGGCTTGTTTACAGGCCTGCACCTTCTGCCGTACTTGACTTCACTCACACTTCAGGACACAGTTGTGGGACATGTGGAGGACCCCTCCTACAGCTGTTTGTCCACACTTCGTGAGCTGGACCTCTCCATTTCTGCTTTGTGTGGCTTGGACAGCAGAGGCCTGGTAGCCTGCAAAGCTTTGGAAATTCTTTATTGTGATGACTGCACAGTGGGCGCTAGGGACGAAACTCAAGCACTGATGTTTCAAGGCAACCTTGAGGCAAGATGCTTCCCAGCAGCAATGTCAACACTGACTCGATTGACCTATTTAGAGCTCGACATATTCTTTGCCGGAGAAGGACAGACAGACATAAAGTGGATCTATTGCTTGCCAACATTGCAAGTGCTCGTTTTGAACAATGACAGGTCATGCCTTATTGGTGCGGATGTGAGTGGATTGTCCAGGCTAACTAGAATGGACCTTGGCTCGTCTTATGGCTGCATCAACGATGGAGATTCAGCACAATGGGGATTGGACACCAATTAGTCGTCCCTACCAGCTTTGAAAACCCTCAAGATTTCTGAGTCTGTCATTGAGGCTGGAAATAGTCTGCTAGGGCTAGTTCATCTTGTTCATTTGACGCAAATTGATTTTATGGGCTGTCAGCCAGCAGATGCTGCCAGCCAAGCCATTCTTGCACAGTTGCTGGACGCTGTGTCCGCTCGGCGGCCAGCTATTGCGCTTGCTGTTGACATGCGGCTAGTGCAGAGGTTTGATTGAATTTGTACAAGCAAGTAAGTCTTTGCAAGTCAATGCACAGTGTGCTGTGAATTGCTCGTGCTTGAGGATTTGCACAAGCATTGAAATTCAGTTACAGTAGCACTCCCTAAAAGTTGGTTTATGTTTGAAGAACCTTTGGTGAGCTTCATCAAGCTAACGTCTGTTTGACAACCTGGGCAGCCCGGTATAGTACTTGGCTTCTCATTAGATTGACGCTGAAAGGCGTAGTCTTTTCTTTTCTGTTTGACAAAACTCTTGTTGCTGTCCTCTGTCCTTCACTTCCTCCAGAACACTGTCAGGACAGTGTTGCTGTACGATAATAGTACCCGATCTTTGCTTGACGTGCTTGCTCGAGCATCTTGACAATCTGTACAGACATGTCTGGCTTTTATGTGCGGTGTTGAAGGCGAGTTTGCAGGATCATGGTGATCACAGTGAGAGACCACATCACACCAAGACACCATGACGCTATGTGAATCTTGTTTTTTCAGTCTCAGCTCAGAATCAAGGGTCATAGTCTTCATGAAGTCTTGATCAACTGCGCAGCCTAACATGGCTTGACATGACTGCATATTGTATCTACTACAGTACTTATGATCGAGGCATTCCACTGGGCTCTGCAAATCAGTGTATCCTTGGCGACGCGTATTTGAGATCCAAACTATCAAGAAATTAAGGGGCTCAGGTGATTTGGTCATATCTTCAGCAGCAGGTCGCCTACAATAGTGCTGCAAAGGCATCGTGGCAGCAATGGTGATGCAATGTAAACGACGACAGCTGCAGCATGACTAAATCCTCTTGCGCGCACTGTGCCTTAAAATCACAAAATTGAAAACTAAGGCCAACAGGTCTTTCACGGCCACTGCTGAAACAGTGTAAGTGGACTAAGGAACTTCATAAATGTCATAAAAGTCATGACATGACGGCCAGCTACAGCTCATCTGATTCCTGCACATGGTATTGTAGGCAGCTGACACGCAGTGCCATTGATCTTGCCCTAGGTCTTGCTCCAGACTTGGATGGCACCAGGGCAGGTACCACTGCAAGGACAAGGGTATGGTCAAGGTTTTCAAGATGCAATGTGTACGGCATGAGCAAGTGCTGGACACAGTGATACGTGTTTGGATGGGCTAGAATCCCAGGTATACTTTGTTCAGTGCGCTGATTGCTGCACAAGCCATGTCCTTCCTTGCAGTTTTCATAAGTTGTCAAGTATAATTAGCCGTTTTGCGGGAGATTAGCTGCAGCATGTTGCGTGGGCTTATAAGTGTTTGCACAAAATGCAGTGGTACAACACTGGTGTAGCTTTTGCAGAGAGAGTGCACATGCTTTCGGAAGATCTGACCATCCAGCCACTTAGGCAGCAGTGTGCTTCTTTTTGGGACAGCAAGTTTGCATGATGACTGACAACACGGGGTCCTTTGTGCGCACATACAACTTTTCAAGTCTGTTGTGGGCGGGATCGACTTGCTCTAAATTTGACCTGTCTTCTACCCGCAGGAGACAAAGCGGTGAAAGTGTCGATTCACAAATTGACAAGTAAAGCTAGGAAAACGGCTGCAAGCCCGTTACTGCTAGCCCCGCACAATAGTGCCGGCTTCATTGCTGTTGTAAAGGAATCTAAATTGGCGACGGACGGACAACTGATGACTAAGACAAAAGTTCCCTATAGGCTTGCAGCCAACAATTGTGGACAAAGTGACAAATTGTGGCATGCCTTCTGCACTCCTTCTCATCGCTCTGTGGGGCTATCTCGGCTGCATTCTCAGCGTGAATCGCGTTGCACGGGGCGGGTCAGCAAAACCTTTGAGCGCAAGCAAAGGCTTCAAGTTTGACAAGGTAAGCTGAGAGGTCACTGCCTTGGCTACCAAGCACAAAGCTGGAGACCTTGATCTCGCCTGCAGATTATGGCAGACTCCGCGTTCTCTCTTGAGTCTTTGCCTACCGAATTACTGGCCAACATATTCCAGTCGTTAAGACCAGACATCGCACCGTCCGTGTACTGGGACCAGGACACACTTCCAGAATACGCAATTTTCCAACGCCTTCGGCTGGTGTCCAGGAAGTTTAGCCATACCTTCCGTCAGCACCCCCGCCTGCATCAGAGCTTGCTTGTATGCGGGCCACTGCCGTTGCAACACCTCAGCAACTTACTGCACTGGATACACGAGCACGCTGGCTCGATCCAAAATGTCGTCTTCTCAAAAGAGAGCTCTGACTGCCAAGACGCCGTTCTGGCAGCTTTAATTGCTGCCAGGACGCAGTTGCTCTCTCTCTGTCTCTGGGCCCAAAGCTTATCAGGGACTGTACTAAGCTTGTTGCCATCTTTCTCCTCTCTTACCAACTGTGCATTTGAATCAGCCACTGGCGACACGCTTGCTATGGTGCCACTGCAAGCTTTGCCAAGCCTGACAGATCTGTATCTGCAAGGTCCGGGCGTGTTCACAGGCCTGCACCTTCTGCCGTACTTAACTTCACTTGTACTTCAGGACACAGCTGTGGGACATATGGAGGATCCTTCCTACAGCTGTTTGTCCACACTCCGTGCGCTGGACCTTTCCGATTCTGCATTGTATGGTTTAGACAGCAGAGGGCTGGTAGCCTGCAAAGCCTTGGAGCTTCTTTGTTGTGATGATTGCACTGTGGGCGCTAGGGACGAAACTCAAGCATTGCTTTTCCGAAGCAACATTGAGACAACATACTTCCCAGCGGCAATGGCAACACTGGCCCGTTTGACTCAATTACAGCTTGACATGGCACCTCTTGGAAGAGAACAGATAGACCTGAACGGGATCTACTGCTTGCAAGCACTGCAAGTGCTGGTTTTGGACAACGACAAACCCTGCGTTATCAGTGCAGATGTGAGTAGGTTGTCCAGGCTTACTGCACTGAACCTTGGCGCGTCCTATTCCCGCATTGACCTTGGACCTTTAGCCCAGTGGGGATTTGCCACCAACTGGACATCTCTGACGGCTTTGCAAACACTTAAGATTTCTCAGTCTGTCATTGAGGCGGGAGACAGTTTGCTAGGGCTGGTTCAGCTTGTCCGTCTGACGCAAATCAACTTTATGAGCTGTAGGCCTGCAGATGCTGCCAGCCAAGCCATTCTTGCACAGTTGCTGGACGCTGTGTCCGCTCAGCGGCCATCTATTGCGCTTGCTGTTGACATGCGGCTAATGCAGAGGTTTGATTGAGTCTTTTCGAGCAAATAAGTCTTTGCTAGTCGTCGCACAGTGCGCTGTGAATGGCTCATGCTTGAGTGCTTGCACATGCATTGAGTTACAGTAGCACTCCCTAGTCAAGTAGGTTTATGCCTAAAGGATCTGTATTAGGTTTCACCAAGCTCAAGTCTGGTTGACAAAAGTCCCTGCCTTGTCTGAACTTCAATTCCTCCAGACTATAGTAGCTACTGTCATGATAGTCTTTGGTGGTATAATCGCATCTGCAGGTCGCCCGACAGAACATTGCCTTCAACGGTGCTGCATGAACAGCTATTACCTGTAGGCCAGAACTGACTTGGTACTGTTTATTACAGTGCTGCTTTTGTCTAGTGTTTTCGATTAAAATTCTGCTTCACTGGTGATTCTAAACAAGCTTGTCTGAAGGGAGCTGGCTTGCGTTGCACGCACTCTTTTGCCTGTTGCCTAAGCCCACATTCAACACCTGTTGTTGTGATCTGCAACAGCATCATGACAGCAACGATAACGTGACGGTAGTGACATCAGCTGCAGCATGACTGGTACCTCTTGCATGCAGCTGTGCACCATAGGCACAACTTGAAGGCCAAAAGGTCTTTCACGGCTCACACATTCAGTGTGATGAGTCAGTGTGAGTAGACTCAATAGAGTAAGTGGTTTACACCGGCGGACATTTAAAATGGCATGTCCGCCGGTGTAAAAAGCTTACTGCCTAACTACCTACACTCAGCTACTGCCTGCAATCAGGGAGGCTATGCTATGTCTACACACATGAATTGCAGTGCATCTACATACATAAAAGGCAGTATATCTACACACATGTATATATGCTGCAGAGCTTTTCATGGTCACGTCTAGCAACGACAGACACAGGTCACAGACGGTCACTCACTAGTCCAAGCTAAGTAATCACTAATGCTGACCTATCAAAATAATGACATGAGGGCCAGAGGCTACAGCTCAGCTGATTCCTGCACATGGGATCGCAGGCAGCTGACACGCAGTGCCATGGATCTGCCCCTGGGTCTTGCTCCAGACTTGGATGGCACCAGGGCAGGCATCACTGCGCAGACATCAGACGGTGATATGGTCAAGGTTTTAAAAATGCAATGTGCATGGCGTGGACAATTGCAGGACACAGTGATATGTGTTTTGGTAGGCAAACATCCAGGGGTACTTTGTTCAGTGTCCTGATAGCTGCACAAGGCACGACTGCATTCACGATATGACTGGCCTAAAAAGACAAGAGTTGTACACATGCGACAGAATGTTGACCGATACAAATTTGCAAACTTGGTTCTGATCATGCACCTGATGGGGCAAACACACACCTCCAGACACATGGCTGAGTTGCTGACACTGATCACAATGTACCTAGTAAAGTTATGCTGCTGTTATAGCTATACTGAACTGACTGCAGACGCACGTGTGTCATATTGAACCATGAGAGGCATGGCGCCTTGAGGAGCCCTCTTGCCAGGCTCACTCTCCTCTATCCTCAAGGAGTAGATGAGGCACCCAGGCGTATCCCCTGCACACTCAAACAGCTGCTGTCATGCCCTTTTCTGGTTGACCCAGCTTTGGTGCTGTGGTGAGAGTGTAGCTGTGAATGTACACCAGTGACATCAGGCAGGAAGGGTGTCATTCATTCATTCATTCATTCATTCATTCATTCATCCATCCATCCATCCATCCATCCATCCATCCACTCATTCATTCAATCATTCATTCATTGATTTATTGATTCCGGGGTGCAAGGGATCTTGCGTCATTGCCACTGCGCTACCTGTACTAGGCAGGAGGACAGATGGTACGACAGTCTGCAGACATACCAATAGAAGTCAAGACATGCACTCAGAACAGCGAACAAGTTGGTGCATTTGCATAGTGGCATACAAGCACATGACTTGAGGGACAGACATATGCACAAGAGGGCATGGGCAGACGTCTTGGGTGGGGGGAGAGACAGACCTGTGATGAGGATGCTGCTGTCATCTTGCAGCTGGGCTAGCTGGTCAGCAGTGGCAGCCACCTCCCTCACTTCACACCAATTCCTGCACATTAACACCCCTGTCTGGCTGCACAGTCACTCATCTTGCAAACTGCGGCTGGACATCAAAGACAGAAGCTTGAAGAGGCGTGCATGTGAAGACGACCACAAGGGGGGTCCTCAGCTTGGGGGTTGCTGTTGATCAGCAGATTGACAGCAGCTATCAATGAAAGGTGGGCTTGACAGAATAGTTTTGCCATGATGCATGATTTCACTTTGACAGCCTTGATAAGAGTGTGCAGCAGCAGTGGACCAGTCAACATCTGTGTACCGTTCAGACGTTACTCACCGTAAACACTATGAATGCAAGCAGCAGCAGACCTGTAGACCGTTGCAAGCAGCAGCAGAACTACAGATAACGGCAAGTAGTGCACAAGTGCAGACAAGTGCAGACAAGTGCAAGCAGTGCGAATGTGCAGACCAGTGCAAGTAGCAGCAACACTGCAGACGACTGCAAGTGGTACAGAACTGCAGACAAGTGCAAGTAGCTGACAAGCTGCAGGTGGGGGTGAGTAGCAGCACAACAGCAGATGAATGCAAGCAGCAGAACTGCAGACCATTGCAAGTAGTGCAGCTGCGGACAAGTGCAAGTAGTAGCAACACTGTAGACGATTGCAAGTAGCAGCAGCACTGCAGATGACTGCAAGCAGCAGCAACACTGCAGACAATTGCAAGCAGTAGCAGAAGTGCAGACAAGTACAAGCAGCAGCAGTAGCATCAACGCCACAGGCAAGGGCAGTCAGCAGCAATACTAGCAAGCAACAGCAATACCACAGGTGAGTGCAAGCAGCACCAGATTTTCAGACAAGTGTAACTGCAGACAAGTGTAACTGCAGACACATGCAAGCAGCGAAGAGGTGCAGACAGAAAGCAAGCAGCAGCAACATCACAGGCAAGTGCAAGCAGCTGCAACATCACAGGCGAGTGCAAGAATCCATAACACTGAGAGGGTTGACGAGCCAGCAGCTTGTCTCCAGTGAGGCGGCCCTTGAAGTGAGTGCAAGCAGCAGCAAACTTGCAGACTAGTACAAGCATCCATAGCACTAAGAGGGTTGACCTACCTCTGAGCCAGCAGCTTGTCTCCGGTGAGGCGGCCTTTGAAGATGCGCACCATCTTCTCGCGGGTCTGGGGCTTCATCACCACATCTGAACGGTTGGTCTTGTGCAGCAGGTTCATGAAGGTCTGGGGGGGCGGGGCATTCACTATGGCTGATGACACTATCTGCAGGAAAAGTCAGATTATGTGCAGCGAATTTACAAAGATCTAAGGGTAGTGGTGGGCATATTCTGTTCACACAATGGCTGATGACACTTTCTGCATGGAAAGGCACATGACATGTGTCAAGCTCACGCTGGGCAGCCTGGTATAATACTTGGCTTCTCGTTGAATTGATGCCGAAAGGTGTAATATTTTCTTTTCTTTTATGTCAAATTCATGAAGGTCTTCTGGTGATAGTGGTGGACGTGGTGCATTCACCATGACTGATGACACTATCTGCATGGAAAGTCACACTACGTGTGTGAAGTTCACAAAGGTCTGTGGTGGTGGTGGTGGTGGTGGTGGTGGTGGTGGTGGTGGTGGTGGTGGTGGTGGTGGTGGTGGTGGTGGTGGTGGTGGTGGTGGTGGTGGTGGTGGTGGTTGGTGTGGTGCAGATAGCTTGGACAGTTACAATATATGCAGCAAACTTATAAGGGTATATATCATGGTGGCGGTGCATTTCACTTTGGCTGATGAGACTGTCTGCTTGGAATGTCACAGTACATGCATGGGTGCCATCACCATAGAGTGAGAAAACTCTGACCCTGTCAGAACCTGACCGGCATTGTTAGAGCTCAGTGTATAGTCTGTAAAAGAGCGGCATCAGATGAAACAGTCAGAGGCATGAACAGCTGGCAGCTTTTAAACGCAGGACGAATGCAGCCTGTAAACAAGTTTTGACACTTTATTGATGCACAAAACATTTAGCATTTGAAGGTGCTTTTATACACACTGAACCTTTTCACCCACCCCTC
>JAABUK010011885.1_pt1 | contig 11214 bp, 5 predicted proteins | sample 5559141 | NCBI WGS metagenome assembly JAABUK01 (sample SAMN10711869, study PRJNA513367) | rock metagenome | isolation source: Antarctica rocks | place: Antarctica: Victoria Land, Pudding Butte nord | collected 2016-01-03
GGCATTGGGAGCACTCAGCTCCTGGTTGAGCAGCTCGGAGATTCAGAAGGATGTAGGATGTGTGTATTAGTAGGAACATGCTTGTACCAATGGGACAATAGATCTGATGTGATCTACACCTCGCTGCTACAAAGATTGTTGTTGTTGTTGTTGTTGTTGTTGTTGTTGTTGTTGTTGTTGTTGTTGACGTTGTTGACGGTGCTTGTGCTCCACATCCACATGCAAACCTCACTTGTCAACTTGTACCGCCAAAGATTGCCCGCTAGGGAAAGTGTCTGGGAGTGACCTTGTTGGGCCGGCATTTTAGATAAATAACTGACATCTACCCCATCTCCAGCTTGCTATCTTACCTTCAGGGGTCGGCAAACTCCAAAAGCAGGTTGATAGTTGGTCTCAATCGCTTCTCAAAATTGCACCCAGCTGATTCACCATGGCACCTCGAGGGCGTGGTGGAAAGTTCAGCAAGCCCACTCGCGGTGGTACGTTCTATTTCTACCCTTTCCCTCCACCAACCCTCGTCTTTCGCTGCCATTTCAACCCATCTACATGCTACAGAATACTGACTCCCTCCAGGCGGTAAGAAATTCTCCCGTGACCTCCAACCACTAGACAAAGATGGCAACCCCGTCGGCATGTGGCGCGACCAACAAGACGCAAAAGTAGAAGATACCAGTTCCTCAGAAGAAGAAGAATCCTCAGAGGAAGATGTCTCCGATGGTCCCTCCTCCAAAGCCACTGCCGGCGGCGGCGGCGCCCAACAGGAAATGACCCGCGAACAACGCCGCGAAGCCGCCAAACAGAAGAAACTCGCCGCCATAGCTCGAAAGAACAAGCGGGCAGCCGCACCAGGCGACATGCCCTCCTCCGAAGGCGAAGACGAATCCGACGAAGAAGAAGAAGAGGAAGACGACGACGAAGACGACATGCCCGCAAACCCAAACCACACCGCCAAATCGCGCTCCCAAGCCTCTAAAGTACCCCAAGCACAACAACCCGACGCCTCCACCCCCTCCTCAACTTCTTCTCGCCCCAAAAAACCAACCGACACTGCGAACCTCTCCCGCCGCGAGCGTGAAGCTCTCCAAGCCCAACAAGCAAAAGAACGCTACCAGAAGCTACACGCGGAAGGCAAAACGGACGAGGCGCGCGCAGATCTCGAGAGGTTGAAGCTGGTAAGGGAACAGAGGGAGGTGGCTCAGGCGCGGAAAGCGGCGGAGAAGGAGGAGAGGGAGGAGAGGGAGAAGAGTAAGGTGGATGAGAGGGAGGCGAAGCTTAGGGCTGCGGCGATGGGTGGAGAGGGGAAGACCGTTAAGGGGAAGGGGAGGAAATAGACGGAGGTTTGGATTGAGTGGCTGATTGGGAGAGAAGTCGCATTTGGTGACAGTATGGTGCCGACGAGGTCAGATGAAGGGGTCCTTGCATGACTTCAATACCTGCTTTACGGTTATCATACACGACACGACAATGAGTGAGAAGGGTATGAACAGAGAGACCGATGTGGTATCCTCTGGCTGGGGCTCAACCTCAAGGCCCCAACTCCTTCCATCCAATCCAAACGTCAATCGCGCAGAAGCCCTTCTTCTTTCCGTGTACGAGTACCCACTCACTCAATCCAAGTCCTCACTCCTCTCCTCTCCTCTCCCCTCCCCTCCTCTCCTCTCCTCTCCTCTCCTCTCCTCTCCTCTCCCCTCCCCTCCTCTCCCCTCCCCTCCCCTTCTCCAGAACAAGTACCAACACGATCCATACTGGCATCCAACCTCATCCCTCAACTCTGCTCCAACCAATTCGATACTTCCACCACGCCAAGCCCGCGGAATCCTGCTCATTCCCCCTCCCTTCTTAGTACTAGATTGTGAAAGCCTAATTACTAACTACTGTACTCCCCTGTGCCGCCTTACATACGGAGTACAGTCAAATCATTTACTTGCTTACTGACTTACTTACATACATGCCTAACTTGGCATTGCAGACTCCTCTGCTGGGGCCTACACCTCTTATGTGAGTGTGAGTGTGAGAGTGAGAGTGAGAGTGGGGGATGAATGAATGAATGAATGGTAGGGAGCTTGAAGGAGAAACTGAGACTGAAATTGAAATTGAAACTGAAACGGGAAGAGAGTCAAAATGTTCTTCTTCTATTCTCTTCTGTTGAAGCTGCGCTATTGTTGTACCCAGGTAGGTTTTCGACTGGCTACAGCGACGTATGCTCAATGAAGGCTGGGTTGGCTATGGATGGATGAATGGATGGATGGACGGAGCTGATCCAGTAACGTCTAGTCAGACGTCAACCTAATATGTCGGAGGGCTTTTGTAATACACATCTCCCTCTCTGCTTCCTTCCTTCCTTTGTTCCTTGCGTCCTTTCATCCATTCTGTGCCTCGTATCGCCTACCTTCCGTTCTAGGTATATGCAGCTGAGCCGATGGAGATGGAGCGGCAGAGCTACCCCGGAGGTTGACTTCGTATCCATGGGGCCGGTTTCTTCTCCGGTGGCCAGGGTTCTTAGCGGAGTGGAATTGATGGATATCTCTGTGATAGGGCCTGAGGAAGTTTTAGTTTGGGGATCAGCCGAGCTATTGGGACAAGGCGACCAATGTATGTGGCTTCTGTGGTGGCTGGGCTTGGGTCTTCGCACTGGATCGCCGCAGTAGAGCTCGGATTGGCATTGTATGCTGAAGGAGTCGGCTTGGGAGGTACCAGTCCGATTTTCGGGTGTCTTTCTCAAAACAGTCTTGGCGGCAAGACTCGAAGTTGCACGCGGTGGTCTGTCTGCCGACGTCGGGAGACCTTGGGCCATGCAGTTCGGCATACCACTGAATAGCCCATAGTCCGGGCTAATGTCAGAGGTAAAGGCACAGTTGACGAATGGGCAGGCCTTGGGGTGGGCGCGTCGTTTCGGGGGTATTTGTAGGTCAATCACTCGACGGAATGATGATTTCTTTCACACAGCCGCTCCATGCTCCTCCTTCATCCCCACCATTTCATAACTCGGTCCTTCATCTCGGTTTCTGCCCCGACCTCTTCCGCCTCGAACGTGTTCTTCGACCTTCGACTCTCCTTGGCTTCCTTCGTCCCTTCCTGCTCCAGACCCGGCAGTCACCGCACTGCCCATTCCAAACGAAATAGGTCGTAACTCTCTATACCGGCATGCCCATACTCCAAGGCTAATCATAATGCCAGCGCTTCCAGCTTGTAATCCCCACCAAAGCAGATTCGTCGGGATAGTTCGTGTGTATAGAGATGTGATAATTAGATGTAGAAAATGAAGCGTCAACGCGAAATCAGAAACGAGTTTGGATCTGCTGATCAACAACAGAAGTACTATAACGCTGCACAACAGAGAGGCACACGTTAGCAAGGACCTTCAAGACGTCCTTAGAAGCCGAAGAGAAGGGAAAGGGAGTACACCTACGCAAAAAGCGAAACCAGCAACCAAACAATCCCCAGTAACCAACCCACTGTATTGTCACCTCGAACGGTCCTCCAATCAAAGATGAGAGCGAGGCTGAGATTGTGTCCCACAGCCAACGCCGTGAAACAGATGAGGATCGTGGCGATCAAGTAGTACGCGAGTTGCAAAAGGACTATGCTCCGAATGATCTTGAGTGGTGGGAGGTCTGAGAGTGCGCCGGCTCGAGGTGGTTTACGGCGGCGTGGTGGCATTGCCAGGAAGAAGAGGGGTTTCTATCGCGGCGGCCAACTCATGATGAAATGATAAAGCGATATGCGTTATTGTCGACGCGATTGCAATGAAGCGAGGTGTCACTTGCGCAGGCAGTGGGTGGTGAAGACAGAAGATGCCCCGGACTTGAAGCTGATGAATGAGTGTATGAAGAAGAAGCTATCTACGCAGACTAGCAAGGAAGAAGGAAATAGGTCTCTGCTGAGTAAGCCGCCAAGGAGGACCTATAACACACCCCCACGAGTGCAGCAGCGGAGATGAGGCCTGCTGTCGCCTCAAATAGGTAATGATATGGAAAACCATGGTGTTAAGGCCTCTGCTCACTCATTCCCCCTTCTCATTATCTATATCCGCGCCTTTACCTCCTCAAAATGGGTCAATCAGGGCTCTCTATTAGCTATACTTATCCGATTTCAGTATCTTAATTAATCTATCTGCCAATTAACTGTCTGTAGACACGTATTCCATCAAAATTATCCCATCTTTAATAATCTTCTGTACGAACTGATATCGAACGTTAATATATCTTATCCGCCTATTTTATCCCGTCTTCTTAACTAGAGCTATGGCTCCCTAATTATTAACCTAAATTAGAACAGGACTTAACTCTATTCCTTGTGTCACTGAATGACAATAATCTCATATTGGGATTAATATTCCCGCGTTATAGCGTAGAAATTGAGTGCAGCCTTGGCATTAAGAAAATCAAATTAAAAAGATGAAAAGTGCTTAAATCAGTTATAGTAGATTAAGCTTTGAAGCTAGCATACTATAAATAGTATTATTAGAAAGCGCTAGTAAATCTCTATATAACAGTCTATTTATATCTATTAATTAATTACTAATTGTAACAGCTTAAGCTAGATATATTTAATAGTCTATAAAAATGAATACTTAAGTTGCAGGAACTAATCTAGCTTATAGAGAAGCTGTAGAAGTATTAAATGCGTATTACAGCCGTTAATTCTAATACAGCCCTCTAGCTCTGAAGTCTAATTAGAAGGCGTAGCTCTAACGCGCTAAGTCTGTGTGTTAAGTCTTAGACATTTCGCCGTATCACACGTATAATAAAATAGTTAGATTTCTATAATTAAGTCTGTAATCATCTCTTACGTACAACTATTCTTTATAGCTGTAGTAACTCGTGATATTATCCCCCGACTCATTAAGTCGATTATTCTTAATCAACAGTTAGTAATATCATCCTTCTATTCTCAATCGCTGATCTTTTCGTTATTAATTAAGCTCGTTAATATCTTCTTCTCAAGTAATAACTCAGAAATATTATCTCTCTTCTCATCTTTAGCTCACTTCTTAAAGCTATCTTCTAATTACTCAGATCTTAACTTATCAATGTTTCTTAAATAATAATTATTGAGAATCTTCTTTGAATTTTTAAGATTCTTAATCAAATAATAAATTAAATTCTTTAAATAACTTACTTATTATACTCTCGTCTTAAAATGTCTCTTTACTCTCTTAAAATTAATAATATTCTTCACTTTCTATTCCGCATTTATCTTTATCTTCGTAATAATAAAGAGAAATCTAAAATATTTCTATTTAAATAAGAGATTCTTTAGATCTCTAAATAATAATGCGATATAGAAGATTAAATAAATCTTTATAAACGCAAATAATTTAAGTTTATACGCGTTTTTTAGCTTCTTTAATATCTTATATAAATTTATTTATTTCGCGTTCAGCTTCTTACAAAATCTGATTATATAAATATTTTTCATTAATAATCATATCTTTTTTTCTTTCTTAAATATCATTAATTAATAATGCTTATCAATCTACTTCTTCTATCTCTTTTAAGTCTCAACTAAATAATTTCTCGCTTAATTTTATATTTTAGTTATTAGCTCTATTAAACTTTAAGTCTTCTACAGCTTAATTTATTATCTAATCATTCTTAACTTCTTTATCGCGTTAAAACTCATTTATAACTTATATTCTTTATTAATTATAAATAAAGATAGCTGAGTTAATTTAAATATAACTGCGTTAGCCGCGAATTCCGCACTTAATAATAATTCCGCTTAATTCTTCTAATTAAAGTTCATGTAATTACGTAGATAGCGCTTCATCTTTATATTCGCGACTTCTATCTATTTATTTATCTATAAATAAAATATTATAAATAGCTTCGCCGTAATATTCAGAATCTTATATAAATATAATTATATTATGCTTATAAATTAAGAATCTCTATTCAATATAATTATATTAAATAGATCGTGAATTCTTCACACATTTTTATATAACATTCTAGCTATCTTTTCCGCGATTATACTCTTATTAATAGTTGTGCAGACGATATAATATCTCTTCTTCGTCAATTGATTTATTATATTAAGAATCGCATTAAATCCTTTTAATTCTAATAATTCTATTACAAAATTTATAAAGATATTTTTTTAAGACATCTTAAAAATTAAAAGAGATTATAACTCTTCTTTTAAACATTATCTCTTTATCTTTAATCTTTAATAAATATAATAATTTCTCAGATATCATTTAACTGCTTCTATTAATTCAGAGAATTAATATGATTTCCGAATTAATCGTAATATCTTCAATTCTTCTATATAGTTTATCTCTCAACTCTTATAAATCTATTAAATTGCTTGCGTTCTCAGCTCTTCTAACTTTATTAAGATAATCAGCTTATCTCGAAAATAGAGCAGATCTTCTCTTTTCTCATATAAACTCATCTGATATCTATTATAAACATCCTCAATTCTATTCCGTAAGATCTTACAAATCTCTTTCAGATTCTAATTATTTTTATTCGCCTGCTTAATATTTTCATCTAACGTGCGAATCTCTTATATAACACACGTCATCTCATAATCTCTCTAAATCTTTTTAAATAACATTTTTAATATTAATAATGTTTAATATAAATTCAAATCATCTCTTACTCTAGAAATATTCTTTTCTTATCTTATTAAAACATCAGTCTTTTCATTAACTGCTTCTAATTAATAAATCATCTTAAAGTTAAATTGCGTTAAGAACTCTATCTATCGCGTTTATTATCTTATCAACTTCTTTGTTAATATAAAGTATTTTAAAGCTTTATAATTTATAAGCATCTTAACAATATCTTCTTCAATACTTTATAACTCTGATCCTCATTCTTTAAAATATCGAATTATCGCCAACAATTTCTTATCATATATAATATAATTTCTTTCTATCGAGCTTATATTATTTAAGTAATAAGTAATAAAATACAATTTTCTATTTAATCCTTTCTATAAGAGAATTCCTTCTGTGATATAATCACTCGCATTACATTTCACGTAAGTCTTCTTTCTTAAATCAAAATGCTGAAGAACTGAATTAGATATTATCAGTTTCTTCAATCTTTCAAATATTTCAATACAGAATTCATCTTATACTAACAAGATATTCTTCCTTAATAAATTATTTAATAATCTCACTATTTGATTAAAACCCTTGTAAAATCGACAATAATAGTTTATAAATTTAAGAAATTATTATATTACTTATACATCTTCTAATCTAAATATCTTTCACTTCTGAATCATCTTAATTCAAGCTAAATTCAATCACATCTTATTTATACTCACTAATAAATCTAAGAATTTAATCTTTATAATATAAAAGTCACATTTCTTAATATTCACTTAAAGTTCTGCTTTCTTTAAAATCTTTAACATCTTCTTAATATACTATTCATATTCTTTTCGCGTGTTACTAAATATTAGAATGTCGTTTTAATATAATATCACAAATCATTTCAATACATTCAGAAACATATCGTTCATATATCTCTAATTAATTGAGGACGCCGAGCTCAATCCAAAAGATATTACTAAATAACGATAGTTTTTATATATCATGCTGAATATCGTCAAATCATTATCTCTAATTATAATTATTTTAATATAATAAAACGCTTAACGCATATTCATCTTTATCAGAAACTTCGCTTTAATAAGCTGTTTCAATATCTCGTTAATTCTAAGTATTAGATATCCGTTCTTCTTTGTAAGAGCGTTTAAATCTCAATAATTCATATAAAATCGAAGTTCTTTATTCAATTTTCGAATTAATAGAATTAGAAATGTAAATAATATATTACTTAACTTAATAAATCTCTTTCTAAGATTCTTCTCAATATATCTCTTAATTATATTAAGTTTCGCAGAATTTATATATTAATAAGACTGTCTTTTAAGTAGTTCGACATTCTTTTACAGTTCTATTTAATAATTATATTAATTTTAATGCGGAAGAAGAGTATTTAAAGTCTTTTTTGAAAAGATATAAGTATATTCACGAAACTCAGACGGAATTATCTCTCATAAATCCTCCTCAATCTTCTCATTATTCTTTCTCTACTTCTCAATATTCTCGGGGGTGATTATAATAATCTCCGCTTCAGATTTCTTAGTCAGCTCTTTAAAAACTACTAAACTTATTATCTTAATATCCTCCGAATTAGAAGAAATTAAACTTATTAAACTCACACTATCTCTTCGTTTTCGAGATTTTTGAGACTTCATTCTTTTCTTTATAGAAGACTTAGCTGAGAACGAGATTAATCTTAGATTAATCTTCATCTTTTTATACTTTAAAATTTTAGTAAAAGATTATTTTATCTTCTATCTTAATTTATTTAAATCTAAACACATATGCTTAGAGTTGTTCTTATATATCTGATTATAATCAGACATATTCTTTTCTATTCAAGAATAATTAGAGTTGTTCATATTTAACTCATTCTTATTTTTCAATATTTCGCCGTATCGCACGTACAACGAAATAATTGAATTTCTATTATTATACTGATAATATTTCGGCTCGAAATTCACAGTATCGATAATGAGATTGAGTATATAATTATATAATCTTATTCACTTCTTCTCTAAAATAATAGAGTATACTGTCTGAATTACGTAAAAGATTTATGACATCTATTAATATTTTATAATTGTAATAAGTATATAAATTATCTGCGTTATAATAAAATACTTTCTTTCTGTAAAATTCGTTAATGAAATCTTCTTAACTAGATTTATTAATCTAATTTACAGTCTTTCATATAAATTCTCAGTTAATTAATAGTTCATTATCATTATAAGTCGACAGTCAGTATTCATTAATATAAACATGTTTAGAGAACTCGTCTTTTCTTCATTTAATTAAATATTCATTAGAAACGAAGACTTTATTCAGTCTTTAACTATTATAAAGATGACCGCAAATAATATTCTTAATTAACGCTTCTATCTAAGCTTCTTTACAGCTATTTCTGCGTTCGCAGATCTATTTACAATGTCTTTATAATAAACTACTCTTTTTTTAATTTTTTCGAAATATTAAAGTCTTCTTTCTTAACAGCTGTTAAGCTTAAGCAGTTTCTGATTATATATTCTAATTATTAATATTTATAGCATTTAAACTCTTCTCAATTAATTTTCGATGTATAAATAAATGTTATCTTTATAAGCTGAGTTCTATCTTCTAACTTTTCGATCAATCTTCTCTTTTAGAATTCTGAATCTACTTTAATAGATTAGAAATCTTTCGCATATTATTCTATTTTTTGCAAATTTAATTTCAGAAATTATAAATTCTTTATAATCTTCTTAATAGTTATATATCTCTTTAAGATTATAACTAACTTTAAATTATTAAATATCTTTAATCTGATATCTCTAATCTAATTCTTCTTTAAGATATTCGCCTCTATAATATATCGGAAGAATTCTTCAAGAAAACTAAATAAATTATTATTTAACTAACGCAGATAGTAATAACTATCTCGCGCAGTATCTCTTTAAAAAGAATCTTCAAATCAATTTAATAATATCTATAATAGACTCTCAATTATAATTATCTGAAGTATCTTTAAATATAACTCTAATAGATTATTAGTCTCTCTCTTAATTCTCAATCTTATATAGATTATATAATCTATTTTTGTGAGATATTAATCTTTATTTATAAGCAACTTCAGCTTTAATATTAATAATCATATCGCGAACTACTAAGAAGTTCTCATCTTAAAAACATCTAAATCTAATAGCTTCTCGCTCTTATTATATTAATCACTCGCCTATATATTAGAGACTACTTCTAACGTTTCTTAAATACTTTCCGCACTATTCTAATGTAATAGAGAAGCTGCAGATATTACAGATCTCGCTAGTAGATTCTTCATTAATATCTTCTTATCTTTCAACATTTCTATTAAAATCTGATTCTTCTAAATTAACTATTTTCATTTAACTATTTAAATATTTCTTTCTTCTCGTTAATAATTCTGTAACTTATAAATTATTTAATGATTTTCTATTATCTTATCAATCTCTTTATTATAAGTCTTAATCATCTCATTATATAAATCATAAAATTTCTTAAATATACGCAGTATATTGCTTACGTTATTCTGTATTCTCACAACAAACTTTATTACTTCTTAATTCTTAATAAGCTATCTTAAAGTCATCATCTCTTAAATCATTTCTATCTTAATATTCTCTATTTATAAAGAAGATCATCATTAATCTATATTTAAATTATTTTGTGACACAGAATCTTTCTCTAATCTTTCTTAATTAAATTAAGTTATGTCGATATTAATTAGCTTAGAAATCGAATTTATTAATTAGCAGATCTCGGATTTACTAGCTTAATTCTCAGATTATCTTGTTTTTTTAAAGACGTCTCTGATTTCTCTCTCTTTAAAGATAGATAATCAAACTTAATACGTTAAGCTTATTTATAAAATCTGTCTCATTATCGAAGAGTCTGAAGATAATTCAAAGAAGATCTAATAGAGATAAGTCGGTCTACTCGAAATTTAAATTAATTAAAGGGTGACTGTTTTATATTTATCTGAATAGTAAAAAGAGTGAACTTAAGTATATTATAACAGCTTAAGCTAAATATATTTAATAATTTATAAAAACGAATATTTAAGTTGCAGAAACTAATCTAGCTTATAAAGAAGCTGTAGAAATATCAGATACATACTGCGGCCGTTAATTCTAATACAGCTTTTTAGCTCTAAAGTCTAATTAGAAGGCGTAGCTCTAACACATTAAGCCTGCGTGTTAAGTCTTAAACATTTCGCCGTACCGCACGTATAACAAAATAGTTGGATTTTTATAATTAAGTCTACAATTATCTCTCGCGTATAACTATTCTTTATAGCTATAACAACTTATAACACTAATTAAACTGAAAACTAATATTTAATCAAATTTCTAAAGAGTTCTTAAAGCTTAATTAACTATATAGAGCTAATAATTTTAGCTCTGATTCTATAAATAGTATTATTGAATAGCTAACTATTAGAACTATAAAATAGCTTAGTCAGATTTTAATTAGCTGTTTTTTAAAGTAGGTGCACTTTGATTTTTAGTTAGAAATAATAATATTATTTCTTTTTTTTTATAGAAATTTTAATATTATTTCTAACTAAAAATCGAAGTGCACCCCCTTTAAAATAAAGCTAATCAAGATCTGAATAGATTGTTCTACAGCTT
>JAABUK010011886.1_pt1 | contig 11213 bp, 7 predicted proteins | sample 5559141 | NCBI WGS metagenome assembly JAABUK01 (sample SAMN10711869, study PRJNA513367) | rock metagenome | isolation source: Antarctica rocks | place: Antarctica: Victoria Land, Pudding Butte nord | collected 2016-01-03
CGGCCACCTTCCGGCGGGTCTCCAGCCGCCCAGGAGCGATGGGATCCAGACGGATCAGGTGATCCAACGTATTCGCCGCTTCGATCAGCTTGTCATTGGGCAAGACCGCGTTCCCCAGGATCTTCGACTTGGCCTCGAGTATGGAAATATCGTCCGGATAATTGCTCAGATAACGATCCAGGTGCCTCAAGGCCAGGTCGACATCGCCTTTCTCCAGGGCCAGCGACGATTGAGCTATGGCCGAAGCTCGGACGTTGTTGGTGAGAAAGTAGGTCAACGGGAAGTAGGCGATCAGCGCGACGACAAGACCAACGCACAGCCACCGCAACGCTTTCCAATTAAACCGCCGGACCACGTGGGGTGAAGCAGGTTGTTGATTCCGAGAAGGGGAATTTCGCGCCATCGACGACTCCAAAAACGGGGGCTGGTCAGCGAGATCGCGGTGCGGTCGGCAGGCCCAGACTCAATGAGTGTAAACGAGGGATTCTCTTCGATGCAAGCATGCCTGCTATGAGCACCCGGCCCATTGGAGGTCTGGCATCTTTGAAGACCTCGGCAGGCAGGCGGGAGGCCGGTCAAACCTGAGGTGGGATGGTCTCGGCGCAGGGGGATTCGGGAAGTCGACTCCGCCCCAGGATATACGATCGCGACCCCTCGATTGTGCGGGGATCGGGGTCACCATCCCCATTGTACGCCGAATTTCTCGAATGGTGACCTCGCCAACCGCACTCATGGCATTTGGGGATCACCGCGTGTCCACATCGGCCTGCTTGTCATTCCGACGGAGCGGGGCTTAGGCAACCGCCCGTCGCGTGTCATTCTCCTCGCGGGATCGACGACGAGCATCTCGACTCTGGGGCATCGAAAATGCACCGACCTGCTCGAGAATCCGCTCTTCATTCGTCAAACTGGAGTCTGCCGTGGCCGGATCGGCCCTCCCCGACTATGAGCCGTTGCTGGAGAGCTACCATAAGGCTTTCGCGCCCGAACTGGAGGCGATGGTCAACACTTTATCGGTCGCGAAAGGTGACCTCGTCCTGGAGATGGCCTGCGGCGACGGGGCGTACACGCCCTGGCTGCTGGCGAAGGTCGGCGACAAGGGGGGCGTGGTCGGGCTCGACATCTCTCCGGACTATCTGGCTCTGGCGAAGTCGCGTGCGTCCCGCTCGGGTGAAAGGTCCGAGATCCGTTTCGTCGCCGCCTCCATCGGGCACCTTCCCTTCGTCGAGGAGTCATTCGACGCGGTCTGGTGCGCCCAGAGCCTGTTCAGCCTCCCCGAGCCGGTCGAGGCGGTTGCGCGAATGGCCAGGATGGTGAGGCCGGGCGGCCTTGTTGCCGTCCTGGAAGACGACACGCTCCACCAGGTCTTGCTCCCCTGGCCGATCGAGGTCGAGTTGGCGGTCCGACGGGCCGAATGGGAGGCGTTGAGGGATGATTCGGATCACCCTCGCAAGTACTACGTCGGCCGGAGGCTCGTCGGGGTCTTCCGCGAGGCGGGGCTGGTCGACCTCCGGGTCGACGCCTTCGCCAGCACGAGGGTCGCCCCGCTCGACGACGTTGCCCGGATTTTTGCCTCGGAATATCTCCGGAAGCTCCGCGAGCGGGTCTCGCCCAGGCTCGGGCCGGAGGTCAGCGAGGCTTTCGATAAGCTGGCCGATCCCGGCTCGCCGGACTTCCTCCCCGATCAACCCGACTTATGCCTCACGGTGGTCGATCACCTGATCCAGGGCCGGGTTCCCGCGCCGCCTCCTTGATGGGAGGGTCGTCCTCACTGACGCTCGTTGAAGGCCAAATTTCAAATTCTTCGCCCCGGACGCAGATCCCCTTGCCGGTGGTGGTGGCCGTCTTGCCATCCTCCGAGTAAACGGTCCGGGACGTCTCGACGACCTTGCCGGCCCGCTTGTCGACGCGTTCAACGGTCCGGGCGTTGACCCGTTTCAGGGAGACGGTCTCGGCGTTGACCGACCCCTTGATCGGATAATCCTTGCCGTCGAGCTTGGCGACGAAGCGGGCCTCGAGCCGTTGGCCGTCGGCGTTCACCCGGACTCCGGTCATCCTCGTGTGCTCGCCCACGGCCTCGATCGTCGAGACGATGCTCCGTGGGCTCGGCCCCGGACCGAGCTTCGACTTCGCCACGTTCACCCGCCATGTCCCCTGGCCGGGCACATCCGACTGGCCGGAGCAGGCCCGAGCATCACGGTCATGAGGCCGAGCGACAGCACGAACGACGACGCGAGGCGACGTGAACGCATGAAACATCCTTCAAAAATCGGGCGTCGAGGCGAATGGGATGGGAATCGGAGCAACGGCCGGGACGACCGCGGAGTGGAAAGGCGTTTAGCCTATCGGGATGGATCCCTCAGGGTCAAACAGATTCTCCGGGTTTTCGGCAACACGTTTTAAGTTGCCGATCCATCGATTCGGGCTGCTCCTTCCGCGGGACGGGGGCTCGGCAGGCGCTTGCCAAGTCCGGGCAGACTTGATTAGTCTGGGCGTCGGTGTCGGAGACACGTCGGCCCGTCGACCTCGGTCGATGGGCATTCGATGGGAAGGAGACCGTGCCGTGATGGTCGGCGAGACGATCAAGGACGAGGTGGCAGGCGACGACATCCGGGGGTTCCTGACCCGGATCCACTTGGGCGACGAGGACGCCGCCCGGGAACTCCTGACACGATACGAGGCCGAGGTGCGGCTGGTGGTCCGCCGCCAGTTGCCGAGGATGCTCCGGTCGCGGTTCGACTCGGTCGATTTCCTCCAAAGCGTTTGGGGGAGCTTCTTTCACCGGGTCCGCACCGTGCCCACGGAATTCGAAGACGGCCGACACCTTGTCGCCTTCCTGGCCCGCGCCGCGAAGAACAAGGTGATCGATGAGTTCCGCAAGGCCGGCAGCCAGAAGCAGGACATGCGCCGCGAGGAGCCGATCTGGTCGGACGGGGATAAGCCCCGCGACCTGACGGCCGAGATCGAGACCGCCAGCCAGGTGGCCGTGGCTCGCGAGGCGTTCGACCACCTCCGCAACCTCGTCCCCGAGGAGCGGCGGGCGATCCTGGAGCTGAAGGCCGAGGGCCTCTCGAGCAAAGAAATCGGCGACCGGCTGGGCATCAGCGAGCGGACCGTTCAGCGCGTGCTGGAAGAGTTGCGGCGCCGGGTCTTCACCGAGGGCTGACCTAAGATGGGCTCGATCGCCCGATCGGGGACGTGGGACGAGGCGTCGTCCCCGGCCGCGACCCGGCTCGCCCGCCGCTTCGAAGACGCGTGGCGTGACCCCCGGCGCAGACGCAACGACAGGCCCGACCCCGCCGATTTCCTCTCCGAAGGCGACGCCCCGCCCGCCGCGTGGCTCGCCCTGCTCCGCGCCGACCTCAACCTCAGGTGGGACGACGGTGAGACGGTCCGGGTCGAAGCCTACCGCGACCGCTTCCCCGGGCTCGACCCCGAAACCCTGGTGGCGCTGTGCTACGAGGAATTCTGTCGTCGCGAAGAGGACGGCCGGGCCCCCTTCCCCGCCGAGTACGACGAGCGGTTCCCCGACCTCTCGAATCGACTCCGCCGCGTCTTCGACATTCACGAGCTGGTCGGCAACGCGAACTCGACCGACCTGCACGTCCCCGGGCCGGAGCTGGTCCCTTTCCCCGAGGCCAGGCAGACGATCGGCGGGTTCCACCTCGTCGAGGAACTCGGCCGGGGGTCGTTCGCCCGCGTCTTCCTGGCGCAGGAGCGACAGCTCGCCGACCGCCCGGTCGCGCTGAAGGTCGCCCGGACCGGCTCTCGCGAGCCGCAGACGCTGGCCAGGCTCCAGCACACCCACATCGTCCCGGTCCACTCCTACCGGAGCGACCCCGCCACGGGCCTCCACCTGCTCTGCATGCCTTACTTCGGCCGGGTGACGCTGGCCAGGCTCCTGGCCGATCCCGGGGCCAAGGTCGCCCCGACCGGGGCCGAGCTTCTGGAAGCCCTCGACCGGCTCGACCCCTCGGAGTCGCCCGCGAGCCGGGGGACGCCCTCCTCGGCCCGGACGTACCTGGCCAGGCTCCCTTTCGCCAGGGCCGTGGCCTGGTGGGGTTCGCGACTGGCCGATGCCCTGGCCCACGCGCATGATCGTGGGGTCCTGCACCGGGACATCAAGCCGTCGAACGTCCTGGTGACGGGCGACGGCCTGCCGATGCTGCTCGACTTCAACCTGGCGGGCGAGCCCTGGGCCGAGCGAGAATCGTACGAGCCGGACCACCTCGGCGGCACGCTCGCCTACATGGCCCCCGAACACCTCGATGCGGTCGCCCGGGGTCAGGACGAGGGGCTCGACGGCCGGGCCGACGTCTTCTCGCTCGGCGTGCTGTTGTTCGAGGCCCTTGCCGGGTCGAGGCCATTCCCCGCGCCCTCGGGAAGCTCGGTCCCCGAGGCATTGCGGAGGGCGGCCGAGGATCGTCGACGCGAGCCGCCGGGACTTCGTGAGGCCCACCCCGAGATCCCCGCGAGCCTGGAACGGGTGATCCGCCGCTGCCTCCAGTCCGAGCCGGGCCTACGCTACCCCAACGCCAGCGAGCTGGCCGCCGACTTGCAGGCGGTCGCCGACGACGCCCCCTTGAAGTGGACTCGCGAGCCGCTGGCGATCCGGGCGGTCCGCCTCGGCCGACGCTCGTGGAAGCGGGCGGTCCTGGTCGCCGTCCTGGCCGGCTCCGCCGTCGGACTGGCGATGTCGGCGGTCCGCGAGGAGGACGACCGGGCCCGGGTCGCGTCGACCGCCTCGACACTCCTAAAAGAAGGGCAGGATGCGCTCGATCGCGAGGAGTTCGCCACCGCCCTGGCGAAATTCGACGAGGTCTGCCGGCTCTCGACCGGGCGGGATGACCTCCACGCGGTCCACCTCCAGGCCGTCCGCTCGCGAGGTAAGGCTCGCCTGACGGCCGAGATCCGGGGCCAGGCCGACGCCCTGGCCATCGCCTCCTCCGGCCTCCGGTTCCGACTCCTCGACCCGACCGACCGCGACGAAACCGTCGAGGCCGAAGTCACCTCGCTCCTGGCCCCCTTCCGGGTCCTCGCCGACCCGGCCTGGGCGAAGCAGCCCGGCCTGATGATGCTCGACCCTGTGCGAAAGGCCCAGCTCCTCCGCGACGTCGAGGAGATCCTCTACCTGTTCGCCTCAAGCTTCCCGGTCGGCGAAGGGCGAGTCCCGAAGAAGGCCGTGGCCCTCTGCGACCTCGCCCAGGGATTCACCGACGACCCGGCCCCCTGGCGGTCCCTCCGCCGCTGGCTCGACGACTCGCCCGATGCCCAGCCCTCGGGGGAACCCGGCCGCGAACGCTCGGCCCGATCCTGCTTCGAGTGGGGCGTCCTCCTGGAACGCAAGGCAAGACGCAAGGAGGCGCCGGCCGGGCTCGCCGTGCGCTGGCTCGACCGCGCGGCCGACCTCGAACCCCAGAACGCCTGGTACCACTATCACCTGGCGACGACGCTCGCCAGGGCCGGCGAAGCCGTCGCCTCACTGGCCCACTACCAGGCCGCCATCGCCCTCGAACGGGGCAACCGGCGATTCCGCCTCGACCGGGCCGAGGTCTATCGATCGATCGGCGACTGGGATCGGGCCAGGGCGGACGAGGAGGCGGCCGGGATCGGAACGGCAACCTCCCGATCGCCCGCGATGGTCACCGAGCCTCAGGGCTCCCGGTGATCGTCCAGATAATTTTCGACGATCGAGCGGAGCCCGCCGTCGACCTCCAGCCCGAGCCCTCTCCCCTTGGCGGCAGCCTCGGCCGCCCCCCAGCCGTTGGCCCTCGCCTGGTGGATCAGAACGACCGCCGCCGCCCGACCGCCCTTCCGGCAGTGGACCAGCACCTTGCCCTGGGCGTCGATGAAGTCGCAAACCGAGTCGACGCTTGATTTCGCCAGCGGGGAGCCGCCAACACCCATGTGGAGGTAGCCCATCCCCAGGGCCTTGACCTTTTCCCCCTCGGCCGCGACCCCGAGCGGCTGCTCGGGCTCCCCATCATTCCGCAGGTTGACGATCCCCGTGTACCCCTCCGCCTTGAGCCGGGAGAGGTCGGCCTCCGAAGGCTGGTCGCCAATCGTGATTTCCCCGGTGATCGCCCGTTCGAACATCATCGCGTCTTCCCCTCGCCCTGATTCGTCCCGCCGGCAAGAACCATCGAACCCCGAAGCTACCCCAAAGCGAAGCGGCTCGCCAAGGCCCAGAGGCGTTCTTCGCGTCCAAGACTTGACGAGAAGACTGGTCCGAACACAATACCTACCGTTCGGTAAACAGGGAAAAGGAGCGGCGTTGATCGAGACGACCAGAGAACCCGAAGCCCTGGAATCTTCTCGCCCTGCGGGTGACTCGGCCGCGCACATCGCTCGGGTCGCGGCTCGTCTCTTCGCCGAGAGGGGATACGACGCGACCTCGGTCCGCGAGATCGTCGAGGCCGCCGGCGTGACCAAGCCGACTCTCTACTACCATTTCGGCAGCAAGCGGGGGCTGGCCGAGGCCTTGCTGACCCAGCCGATGACCGAGTTCATCGCCTCTCTCCGGACTCTGGCCGGCGAAAGCCTCGCGCCGCTCGAACTGCTCCGCCGGATGTTCGCGGTCTACATCGGGTTCACCGCGGACGAGCCGGATCGAAGTCGGTTCCTTTACGCGATCTGCTTCGGCCCGAAGGATTCGAGCCTCCAGGCCGAGATGCATCGTTTCGGCGAGGCGATCGACGCGGCGACGGCCGATTGCTCGCTCCGCTTGGCCGACTCGGGGGCGATCGACCGTGGTCGGGTCGAGGCCTGCTCGCAGGTCATCCGGGGGCTCATCATGTCGTCCACGCTGGATCACAGCATGCTTGGGAGGCCGATCGAGCCGGGCCTGGCCGACCGGCTGGTCGTCGACCTGATTCGGGGGTTCGGGCGGCCGGGGATCGCGATCGAAGGCGAAGGGGGGGGCCGATCATGAATAGATTTCGGTGGATGGTCGCGGGACTCGGGCTGCTGGGCCTCGTCGGGTGCGGCCCGAAGGCCGAGAAGTCGACCGACGGGGGGTTGGGGGCGAAGCCGGTCCCGGTCACGCTCGCCGAGGTCCAGATTCGGCCGATCGAGCGGAAGCTCGACCCCGTCGGGACGTTGAGGGGGTGGGACGAGGTGACGGTCGGGGCCAAGAAGGTCGGCCGGGTCGCCCGGGTCCTCCACGACATCGGCGACCGGGTCGAGCCGGGGGCCTTGCTCGTCGAGTTCGAAAAGAACGACGCCGAGCTCGCGCTGGAGCAGGCCAAGAGGCAACTCCTCGCCGAGCTGGCCAAGGTCGGCGTCTTCATCACCGAGCTCCCGGAGAAGATCCCCTCCGAGAAGGAAATCGACATCAACAAGCTCCCTTCGGTCGTCCAGGCCCGGGTGGTGGTCGACCGGGCCGAGCAGCACCTCGCCCGCGAGCGGAGCCTGATGAGCAAGGGAGCGGGGATGAAGCAGGACCTCCAAAACACCGAGAACGACCTGCGCAACGCGCAGGCCGCCTTCGACAACACCGTTCTGACCGCCCGATCGATCATCGTCAGTGCCCTGGCCTCCTGGGTCCGGGTCAAGATCATGGCTTCGGCCTTGCAAGACATGGAGATCCGAGCCCCCCGGCCCTCGCAGGTCCCCGACGGGATCAAGTCGAGCCCGACCTACGCCATCTCGAAGAAGTCGGTGTCCGAAGGGCAGATGATTCGCGAAGGGGACCCGGCCTTCGAGATGGTCATCGCCGACCCGCTCCGGCTCTGGCTCAACATCCCGGAGAGGCACGTCGGCGAGGTCAAGCCGGGTCAGGAAGTCCGGGTCTCGGTCGCTTCCTATCCCGGTCGGTCATTCGCCGGGGTGGTGACTCGGATCAACCCGGTGGTCGACTCGACCAACCGGACATTCCAGGTCGAGGCGGCGATCCCCAACGCCGAAGGCCAGCTTCGCCCCGGCGGGTTCGCCAAGGCTGAGGTCATCGTCGAAAAGAATGCCAGGGCGGTCATCGTCCCTCTCGACGCGATCGTCCGAATCGCCGGCGTGACCAAGCTCTTCGTCGTCGAGGGCGACGGCAAGCTCGCCCGCTCGATCAACGTGGAGACCCGCAAGGAAGGGCCCGGCTGGGTCGAGTTGCTTGCCCCCCTCCCCGAGGGTGCCCGGGTCGTCACCACAGGCCAGTCGCAGCTTGCCGACGGCACGCCCGTCACGATCAAAGCCCCCTCGGCCGAGACCCGCAAGGTCGCGCCCTCGGTCGCGGAGTCGCGCGTCAATCCCGCCCCGCTCTGAAGTTTTTTGCCAGCCTCTCCCGGGTTCCCCGCACTCGTCCCCCGAGGCCCGTCGATGACGATTTCCGACGTCTGCATCAAGCGGCCGGTCTTCACCTGGGTCCTCGTGGCCTTGCCCGTGGTCCTCGGCGTCGTCGCCTATGGGAACCTCGGCGTCGACCTCTTCCCCAACGTCGACTTCCCGGTCTGCACCGTGACCACTTCGCTCTCCGGCGCCAGCGTTGAGGAGATGGAGACGACCGTCACCAAGCCGATCGAGGACATCATCAACACCGTCTCGGGGATCGACGAGCTGCGGTCGACCACGCAGGAAGGCGTCTCCGTCGTCACCGTCCAGTTCCTCCTGAACAAGAACGGCGACGTCGGCGCGCAGGAGGTCCGCGACAAGGTTAGCTCGATCCTGGCGACCCTCCCCGAAGGGACCGAGACGCCGATCGTCAACAAGTTCGACACCGCCGGGATGCCGGTGATGACCCTCGCCATCTCCGGCCGTCGCGACCTCCGCGAGGTCACCGAGCTGGCGCGTAAGCGGATCAAGGAGAGGCTGGAGACCGTCGGCGGCGTCGGCGCGATCAACCTCGTCGGCGGCCGGACCCGCTCGATCAACGTCACCGTCGAGGCCGACAAGCTCGCCGCCTACGCCCTCTCGATCGACGACGTCAAGACGGCCTTGGAGCGGCAGAACCTCGAACAACCCGGCGGGCGGATCGACCAAGGGTCGCGTGAGATGGTCCTGCGGACCCTCGGCCGGCTCAACACGGCCGAGCAGTTCAACAACCTGATCGTCACCAACAAGGGCGGCACGCCGATTCGGATCAAGGACGTCGGCAAGGCCCTCGACTCCTTCGAGGAACCCCGGACCAAGGCCCGGCTCGACGGCGAGAACGCCGTCAGCCTCACGATCCAGAAGCAGTCCGGCGTCAACACCGTCAAGGTCGTCGACGACCTGACCGAACGGCTCGAAGAGGTCAAGGCGACCCTGCCGCCGGACCTCAAGATCGTCGTCACCCGCGACACCTCGCGGTTCGTCCGCAAGTCGATCGAGGAGGTCAAGTTTCACCTCCTGCTGGCCGCCGTCCTGGTCTCGGCCACGATCCTCCTGTTCATCCGCGACTGGCGGACCACGGTCATCGCCACCCTGGCCATCCCGACCTCGATCATCCCCACGTTCTTGTTCATGCAGGCGATGGGCTTCACGCTCAACAACATCACGATGCTGGCCCTGATCCTGGCGATCGGGATCGTGATTGACGATGCGGTGGTGGTCCACGAGAACATCTTCCGGCACATGGAAGAAGATGGCATGGACGCGATGGAGGCCGCGCGGGTCGGCACCGGCGAGATCGCCCTGGCGGTCCTGGCGACCAGCCTCTCGCTGGTTGTCATCTTCTTGCCGGTGGCGTTCATGGGCGGCATCGTCGGCCGCTTCTTCTCGAGCTTCGGCTTCGTCGTCGCCTTCTCGGTGATGATGAGCCTCTTCGTCTCTTTCACCCTGACGCCGATGCTCTGCTCGCGGTTTCTCAAGCTCGAACCAGCGGGCAAGGGCCAGGCCGGCTCGAAGGGGGGCCTGATCTGGCGGCTGGTCGACGGCGGCTACGGGCGGGTCCTCCAGTTCTCCCTCCGGTTCAAGTGGCTGGTCGTCCTGCTGACGATCGGGGTCATCCTCAGCACGGTCCCGATCGGCAAGATGCTCCAGATGGGCTTCGTCCCCCGCGACGACCAGAGCGAGTTCGAGGTCGTCGTCACCGCGCCCGAGGGCTACACCTTGGAGCGGACCGACTCGACCCTGAAGGAGCTGGAGACCCGGCTCTGGAAGCTCCGGGGGGCCCGGCACCTCTTCACCAGCACCGGCGAGGTCGCCGGCGGTCGGGCAGTCAAGGGCGAGGGGAACGTCACCCGGGGGACGATCTACATCCGGCTCGAAGACCTGGAAGAGCGGAAGGAAAACTACACCCAGTTCGACGTGCAGAACGACGCCCGGAAGATCCTGGAGGACTATCCCGACCTGCGTTGCAGCGTCAACGACGTCTCGCAGTTCCAGGGCGGCAGCCGGTCGCAGACCTTCCAGGTGAACCTCTCGGGTCCCGACCTGGCGAAGCTCTCCGGCTATGCCGACCGGCTCGTCGCGGGGTTGAAGAAACGGGGAGGGATCGCCGACCTCGACACGACGCTCTCGCTCCGCAAGCCGGAGGTCCAGGTGGCGATCGACCGCGAGAGGGCGAGCGACTTCGGGATCCCCGTCGGCACGATCGCCGACAGCCTGCGGATCCTCGTCGGCGGCCGCGCCGTCTCCCGGTTCAAGGAGGGCGACGAGCAATACGACGTCTGGCTCCGGGCCGTCCCTTCGGACCGCGACTCGGCCCGGAACGTGGCGAACCTCCGCCTCCCCTCGACCCGCGCAGGCCTCGTCGAGCTGGGGAACATGGCCGACCTCTTCGAGTCGCGCGGGCCGACCGAGATCGAGCGCTACGGCCGCCAGCGGATCGTGACCGTCCTGGGGAACCCCGAGTCGATCCAGCTCGGCGACGCCGTGAGCCGGGCCACCGAGATCCTCAAGGAGATGAACCTGCCGCCCGAGTACGGGTTCGTCCTCAGCGGCCAGGCCAAGGCGATGGCCGAGACCGGCAAGTATTTCCTCATCGCCTTCGGCCTCTCGTTCCTCTTCATGTACCTGATCCTCGCGGCCCAGTTCGAGAGCTGGACGCAGCCGGTCGCCATCATGATGGCCCTCCCGGTGACGATTCCCTTCGGCCTGCTCTCGCTGGTCCTCTTCCACTCGCCGATGGACATTTACGCGATGTTCGGCCTGTTCATGCTCGTCGGGATCGTCAAGAAGAACGGGATCTTGCAGGTCGACTCCACCAACCAGCTCCGCGGCCGAGGGCTGCCGCGCGGCGAGGCGATCCTGGAGGCGAATCACACCCGACTCCGGCCAATCCTGATGACGACGGCGATGCTCGT
>JAABUK010011887.1_pt1 | contig 11213 bp, 17 predicted proteins | sample 5559141 | NCBI WGS metagenome assembly JAABUK01 (sample SAMN10711869, study PRJNA513367) | rock metagenome | isolation source: Antarctica rocks | place: Antarctica: Victoria Land, Pudding Butte nord | collected 2016-01-03
AGGATATGGATTTCAGCATTTGCTAGAAAAGGAAAAGGAAAATGGTGAGGTGCATTGGGTTTCACTGTGTGGGGTACCATTTGTGGGAAATTGGCAACAGGGTCAAGCTGGCATGTGCTGAGGCTCAGTATGCATCTGCATGCATTGAAGGTGATGAGCAACGACGGGTCTGGCGAGTTCAGGATGACAACAGAGGTGCAGGAGAAAGTGATGGCGGCCGTGACGTCCTTTGGCAGCAAGAAGGCGCTGCGCTGCCTGGGCCTCGCCTACAAACATCATTCCGGCAACAGCTCCAAGGTGGGCCCCTGTCACCCTTTGTTTGCTCAATTGATTGTCAGAGCAAAAGGAAAGACAGGTTTAAGCTTTTCAGCGATCATAACGGGAGCCTCCTGAGGCAGCAAGCCCAGAGTTTTAGCACCACTTGATCAGCACTTGATACTCTAGCATAGTACTAGAGAGCAGGGTGTCACATCTATGTTACAGCACACCAGTTTCTGTATGGTTAGCTGCACAGCAGCAAATCCTGCAGAGCAGCCCATGCGTTGCTGACATGTACGTCAGCGTTATCATGAGGCAAGCAGCAATCATCAGTCACTGGGAGCAACTTGGTGTGCCATGTTTGCTTACCATGGCTGCATTGCTGCAGATCAGCAAGGAGGATGAGTCAGAGCTGACATGGATAGGGATGGTGGGCATGCATGACCCCCCCAGGAAAGAAGTCAGGGGGGCCATAAACCTGTGCAAGGCTGCTGGCATCCGCCTCATTGTTGTCACCGGAGACAACAAAGCAACAGCAACAGCAATTTGCACTCAAGTGCGCAAGTCACTTCTTCATATGATACCTTGCAGTCTGGGGTGTGGAGCCAGTTGTGACTCATCAGACATCCTGGCCTGAAAGCACAGGTGTATGTGGTGATTGACAAGGACTGATGGAACACTATTGTTATGTTTGTTTGTATACTTTGTGGTGCCATTCATGAGAGCCTGATGCAACACTGGCATCACTCTGTCCAAACGGGTTGGTGGTCCATTTTGCCAAGTGCCTCATTGCAGCTGTAGCAAAAGCATGTTCATGAGCTACAGCTGTATTGGCAATGACTTGCAATTGAATCCTCTTGAAGACGACTGCCATTCACATGTGATGCTCATCACCTGGATGATCCAGCTGCATGATCCACTATGCCATGAGGTACAGCTGTACTGCAGCTGACTAGGTGTTGACCTTGGCATGCTGCTGCTACCTGCCTTTGGTTGTCACACAGTGCAGAGAACACAGCTCACAGAGTAACAACCCCGGGTACAGGTGGTATTTCCCATTCTCGCTCACTCACTCTCCCCCTCGTTACCACCCTCATCCTGCATTGTCTTCTACATTGTCATTGATTCATGCATATATCTCTGTGCACTTGTTGGTGCAGGTGGGTGCTCTGGAAGCGTCTCCTCAAGCAGCTGAGCCAGCAGGTGTTGACAAGGTGCTGACTGGACTGGAGTTTGATGAACTGGCAGCGGTTGAGAAGAGTGAGGCGGTGTCCATCATGTCTGTCTTTGCGCGTGTGGAGCCCAGCCACAAGAGCAGGCTTGTGGAGCTGCTCCAAGCCCAGGTGTGATCTTGTGTTTGACCTCTTGTGCACAGCTCTAAGCAAGCCCAGGTGCAATCTTGTGTTCGACCTCTTGTGCACAGCTCTAAGCAAGCCCAGGTGCAATCTTGTGTTTGACCTCTTGTGCACAACTCTAAGCAAGCCCAGGTGTGATGATCCTGCGCTTCAATCAACTGTGCACAACTCTAAGGAAGCCTTCCTTTCCTCCTCATATCTCATATCACAACCCCTCGAATCAGCAAACTTTTTGTCCATACCGATCCCCATCTCCATCATCATCCCCAGGTTCATTCCCATCCCCATCCCCAGGCCAGTCGTTCCCGTTCCCTAGTGTGCTGTCAAAGTGTGCAGGTCACGGCAATGGCAGCTGTGAAGGCCTCCTGCTTTGTATCCCATGATAGTATTGCCTTTCCTGTGGCATCAAACACACCGTCACCATGGCCATGTGGTGTGTTTGCAGAGACATGTGATCTAAATGCAGACCCTGATAGTGTTTGTGTACAGGGGCATGTGGTTGCCATGACAGGCGATGGAGTGAACGATGCTCCTGCTATGAAGAAAGCTGACATCGGCATTGCCATGGGCTCCGGCACAGCTGTGGCCAAGCATGCAGCAGACATGGTGCTGGCAGACGACAACTTTGCCAGCATTGTTGCTGCTGTTGCGGAGGGCCGAGCTATCTTCAACAACACCAAGCAGGTGAACTTTACACTTTGTGTGTATACATAGCTCTCAGCTGCTTGCTACAATCAATAGCTTGGAGTGGGTCGTACTTCCGGCTGAATCTGCATGCCCAGCTTTGTTGTGTTGTTGCCTGCTTTGATGTGGTGAGCTACGCAGAAAATGTGTATATCCCAAAAGCAATCTCATACTTTAGACCCTAACCATAACCTGTTGTTATTGCCTGCTTCGGCTGTTGTGCTGTGTCCTGCACTGAGCTACAAGCAATGGGGCTGACAAAAAGCAGTTCAGTGCCTCATTTGTATTGCAGTTGGTTGCACTGGCCTGGTGCTAGTTCCTCCCTTTGCAAATCTTCTCAAAGCAGAGCAAGTGTTGCTAATTGCTGCCAGGTTGCGCTGCAAAGGTGGCAGAGGCTGTTTTGCAGCTCAGCTGGTGCTATTTTTGACTCTGGCCAGATCGTGGCAAGGTGCAACAGCTCCAACTGGCTTCAAAATGCCAATCAGCTGTTTCACTTCATCAACTATAACTTTTGACGAATTGTTGTTTTTGTGACTGCAGTTCATTCGCTACATGGTCTCCTCCAATATCGGGGAGGTGGTTGCTATCTTCTTTGCAGCCTTGCTTGGCATGCCAGAGACCCTGAACCCTGTGCAACTGCTGTGGGTCAACTTAGTCACAGATGGGCTGCCTGCAACTGCCCTGGGCTTCAATGCCCCAGATGCAGACATCATGAGGCAAAAGCCCCGCAGGTGCAATGTTTATTGTTATGTCTCTACACACCTCAAATTGACTGCTTGCAAATTGTTCTAGGCAGGGTATCTTGTGCATCATACTACCCAGGTGTGTGATGTATGAACCTGCATTGATGTCAAAGCCTGCAAGCACGACTGCCAGAATTACTGACATGTTTGACTCTATTGCCGAGTGCCTTGCAGTAACAGGTGTTAGCGTACAAAACTGTAGTTTTCCACACCTAGTAGGTATCCAGCAGAAACAAGCAGCACGCTGATTGTCATGACCATGTACTATGCATTGCAGCCATGCTGCTGAGCAACGCAGCCTGGTAAACATATGGCCAGCATGCTGCCATTGTGCCAAATTCTGTCAGTGTCTTGTCCCTCTTGTTGCTGCACATGCTGACATTGTGTATTCCTTGGTTGCAGGATGTCTGACTCCATCGTTAACAAGTGGCTGTTTGTGCGCTACATGGTCATTGGTGTGTATGTGGGCTGTGTCACAGTTGCCGGATTTGCGTGGTGGTACATGTTTTATGCGGTGAGAACATCTACATGTTGCACAAACCTTCATGCATGCAGAAAGAGAGATGGGCTGGCCCAATTGCTGTTTTTGGTGCCTGACTTAGGGTGTTCAATTTGTGGTTTGTCAAGCATGCTTGGGTTTGCTGACAGCTGCGGCAGCATATACAGAAAGATGTTGTGCAAGGCATGATCCAGAGCATTGTCTGTACATGATGCTCACAATAGTGCATCAGCTGCATGCCACTAGCATCCCTTATGTACAGCCGGCTGCCAGGGTGCATCATGTTGATGACGTGTGGCGTCACCATGAAACAATGGCGACATGCTTTCTAGGCAACTGAATTGTCACATGTTCAGCTCCTGGCTCCAAATCCACAGTCGCTCAACGGGGAAAAGAAACCAGAAAAGAATCTCCTGTTCAAGCATTAGGCATCAGTGTTACAAGACAATGAAGCAGGTGTGTGTGAGTGCAGGATGGGCCACGCCTGACCTGGAAACAATTGACAGACTTCCAGAACTGCCAAGAGGGCTCACAGACCTTCAGCTGCGACCTCTTCAAGAACAGGCATCCCTCAACCATCAGTATGACCGTGCTGGTGGTTGTGGAGATGTTCAACGCCCTGAATGCTCTCAGCGAGAACAACAGCTTACTGCAGCTTCCACCCTGGAGCAATCTGTGGTTACTGGCTGCCATTGCAGTGTCAATGCTGCTGCATGTGTTCATCATGTACACACCACCAGTGGCCAAGATCTTCACTGTCACAGCTCTGTCAGGCAGGGAGTGGGCTGCGGTAGTGTGGCTGTCTTTCCCTGTCATCATTGTAGATGAGATTCTGAAGTTCATGTCTAGAACTTACACAGCTGGTCATGTGCCTTTGCCTAAGCTTGTCAGGAGGTTATCGCACTCCCGAGACTTGTTGCTGCCCACTCACACTCTTCAAAGACAAGGTAGCCATGAAAAATGAAACAGCGGTTTTTAGTAAGGCCTCTCTGCAGCCTTGGCACAGCAAGGCTTCTGTCTCTCAAGTGAGACCACATCCCTGTACACAATTCTGGGCAGCGCACCTTTGCATCAGTGCGAGTAGTATCGATACTGGTCACAAGTCTTGACCGGAATACAGTACAAATTTGCGCGGTTTTACCACGGACATATACGCAACATCTGCAAGAAGTTTTGCAAATTGTCGCCGAAGAGTTGTGCACAAAGCCATGACACGACTGTTGTGTGTTACACAGTCAAGATTAGGTAGCACTTGGAGTCATCTGTTACAAACAGTAATTCAAACATATACATGATGTAGCACTCTGCAGGCGCAGACACAACATATTCTCATACAGGATTGTGTATCATGACCAAAAATTGATGAATGTAGTTTGCCCATAACGTTGCATCAAAAGCGTAGCAGTATAAAAGCACATGATTGCTGAATGAAATTAAGAGCAGCCAGCCCCAAAAAAGCAATGAAGGCCAGCACTTGGCCTACACCCAACTGATGTCTTGATTCAAGATCTTCAGAAGCTTGACACCAGCCAATCAGAATGCTCAACAGTCTGTCTCTGCATGCTGCCTCATGCCCAGAAGCTGCTCCAGCTATCTACTGAGGGTCAGAGCATGCCCATGGCATTCATGGGCAGAATGTACTAGCAGTACTGATCTAGAAAGCTGACATGGCCAGGATGCCAATTGCATGCACCAGCCACAGGATCACACCAATGGGGTTGATGGTGTTGCCGCCAAATGTTGGCTCTGCAGAAGCAAAGGAAACCAGCTCAGGCAAGTCAGCAATGAGCATCTGCACGAGTCTTGGATCCTCAACATGCTGATTTGGTATACCATGGGTATGGCCAAGTATCTTAGCAAGCAGAATGGCTGCAGGAATGACAGCGAGGCCAATCAACAATACACTGTAACAATTGTGACACTTGTGTCAAGCGGCTGTACCTATGTATGAGCCGTCAAGCCAGTTGATGAAGTCCTGCTGGGTGTACAGATCAGGAAAACATCCAGCGGCCTCGCCAGATCCTCCACCCTCTGACTCACCACTCTGGAGAAGTTCTCTGCGTCGCTGGGCATAGCCCCTCTGGTACGGGTACGTCAACAGTCTTCTAGACTGCAGACATCAGAACGCGACTCAGACGCCAGACAGATGTTGACATGTGTAGCAACACTGACAGCCTGAACATGCAACATGCTGCACTGAGTGTGTTCATGTAAGCTGACACAGTATGCATCAGCTGAGTGATATTGCCAAGATGCTGCATGTCATGTCGAGATTGTTTCAGAAGAAGGTGGCAGCTCACCCCTTCGCCTTGCACTGTTTGCCAGTCTGACCCAGCGTTAGGCACAATCCCAGTGCCATAGTCATACTGCTCAATGGCAAACTTCCCCTGAGTGGCAGAAAAGAGCCACCAACCGTTGGACTGCCGTGGTCTTTGACAGGCTGAGCCAGTGATAGCGTCTGCTACACCTCCATTCAAGCAGTTGGGAGCTGAGGTGAACAGATCACAGTTGCCAACCAGGGTGGTCCAGGCTGTCTGGTTCAGCTGCAGGTTGAACGAGTTGCTTAGTACTATTAATGCAGATGTGGGCCTCATGGTGATCCTACGGTCCCTGAGAACGTGATTAAAGCTACTGAAGTAAAGCAAGTGGAGCTACTGATCACCTGGAAGCACGCTACCAGAACAGCCTGCGACGGGCAATATACTCCGTCTGTGTTGGCTGTGGCATTTGATATCTGGTCTGTGCAGTTGAGCTCCCCAGCATCCAGCAGAGGCTCCGGAGGGACAGGAATGCTGGCTAACAAGTCGTTATATTGCGACTGACAGTCGTCACTCAGCGTTGTCTCTGCTGACGAACCGATGTTGGTGTGCACATACCCGTGAACGAGCTGCAAGCTAATCACAGCAGCAACGACAGCCACGAGCGCTGCCGTCCGACGACTCATTGCGCAACTAAAGCCGTCGAGTTTGACTATATAAGGAGGACGACGGCTTGGAGACTTAGGTCGGCGGGTAGCTCTTGGGCGCTTATACCGGGCCGGTGCTTTACAAAGATCAATCAAGACGTACTGGCTGCTTTGTGGTGCTGCGGCTAGAAGTGACCTCGCGATAGCAAAACCAAGCTGCAAGGCGCCTGCTCAGCACACGCTCGGTCCAATGTGAACAATTGTCTTGTCCCACATGGGCTCACATGAGTACCATGTGCGGGTAAAGCTAAATTTGTCTTGTGCTTTGCGCGTGCCTTCTGTTCAAGTTTGGGCCACCGCGACTTCGCATACGGCATGCACTGCGTGCCGGGAACAATTTTGTACTGGAAGGAAAGCTAGCGTAGTGTTGTTGCGACGTAAACTGTGAGTCTAACTGCCCGCTGAGTCGATCTGATACACAGCCGGCACTATGGCGAACATATTCAGCGTCGTCGCGCTGCTGATCATGTTTAGAGAAGCACTAGAAGCTTCGATTATTATTTCTGTCATGCTGCAATTGTGTGACCGCCTGAAACTGCAGCCTATGAAGAAAGTTGGTACGCTTCAGCTCACCGATGCGTATGTCGGGTTGACTGTGAGGCCGGACCCTTTGACGTGTGCCGTGTGCGGGTTGCAGTTTGGATAGGAGCACTGATGGGATGCGGCCTCGCCTTAATAATAGGAATAGTATTCATCATTGTGTTTTACGTCGCACAAAATTCGGTTTTCAGTGGCAACGGCGAAACCATTTTTGAAAGCGTGCTGACTCTGTTGGCTTCTTACCTGATCACTTTGCTTGGCTTTGCCATGCTGAAAATCAGAGGGTACGAAGCCAAGTGGGAGAGCAAGCTTCAGCGGCAGGCAGCAGCACAAGCAGCAGCTCAAACAGACCCCACAGTAAGTGTTTGCAGGAGTGTCCATGTGCAGCGTAGCATGCACTTTGTATCTGTACAGCATTGTGACATGGTTTTGCACACGTTGCAATACATACATACATTGCATTACAGCTAGTGCACTGGTCAGCAGCTGCATTCTGCATACGCTGTGCATAGCGGTATCGGGTAGCAGCAGCATTCATTTTTGATGTGCAACGCCCTGCTGATCTGCTGTTTGCAAAGCGCCGGCCTTGTGCCTGCAGTCATACTTTGCACATGCACAAACAAAGTAGGCGGACTGATTGACAACAATGTCAAGTCAACTTATGATGAGCAGTCACAGCAAAGCAGCATTGAGTGACTAATGACCCTAATTGGCTTTCAGCACATACACCCCTCAACAACATTCTGCTGCTTAGTCTTTGCCCATGATCATGCAGTTGAATGCCAAATCAGGCAAGTGGGGAATCTGGGTTCTGGCCTTTACCACAACGCTAAGAGAGGGTTTGGAGGCAGTTGTCTTCATTGCCGGAGTCAGTGCTGGTTTGCCAGTCAGCTCCATTCCCATTCCTGCTGTCATTGGCATCATTATGGGGCTATCAGTCGGCTTCATTCTGTACTGGACGTGAGCTCCTTTTGTTAACTCAGCTGTATTGCTGCACCCATGCTCAGCTTGCTCCTGAACTGAATCCTAGAGCTACGCACAGATACAGACCCTTGCTCATCACATCTGGCAGCTGTGCAGTTCCATCTATACTCTGGTCCAATGTCCTGCTTGAATGCTGTTGATTCCTTTATGGCAGTGTTGAGCAAAGGGCATGCTGTGCAGGGGCAAGAAGGTCAGTGACATTGCCTGGTTCATGTACGGCATGACCGGATTCCTTTTCCTCATTGCTGCTGGTCAGTCCCTGTTGCAGGACAACTGCTGACATTGACATCCTCAAGTGCAAGTTTGCTGGGTTGCCTTGCATGCATGACTCATGCATCTTTGTGATTCAGCATATATGCAAGCGCTTTGACTGGTTGTTTGAGGGTCACTGCATCTGCAGGCTTGTTTTTGTGACCTGCAGATTGCATTTCTGCAACCTGTCATCTGCTTCACTGCCAATTGCTGACTTGTGTGCCAAGCCTGCCATGCCTAATGCATCACATCCTCACATGTTGGCCAGCTGTCAATTTCTGTATTGTATTACGCAGTATGTAAGCCATGCAAATTCCCACACTTGCATGCCTGAGATATTGTCAACTATCTCCTATCTCTGAAATATGACAGCATTGCACAGCCAGGTGTTGTGTGCTTATGTGCATGACCTCTGAGGCTTGACCTGACCTGCTATGTACGACTACATGACAACGCAACTGCGCAAGCTGGTTGCAGCATGTCTGCAGCAAAAACTTTTCAACACGGCTGTGCGAGCTGTTTACGGCATGTCTGCAACAACCATATTTAGGGTACCAAGCATGCTTTGGGTTCAGGCTTGGTGGGCAGGTCCTTTGTAGGGTTTGAGAGCGTGGGCTGGTTTGGCTACTATGGCTTCCCTACATCTGCCAGGCCCTGGCAGAACCAGACCCTGTGGAACTGGAGTGCGAAGTGTAACAGCAACATCCAGACCAACTGGTATTGTGGTATCTTGTATGCCATTTTTGGCTACCAGGTATGCAATCGTTTTCACTTCCTCATGTGCATGTATTCACAGCATCTGTTATGGCATGCAGCTGTCAAATCAGCTTAGATGATTTTTGTACACTGCACATGCATGCAGGATTCAAAGCGCTCAGACTCGTACACTGGTGCTTTGTCCCTGTTGCTTCATCCTTTTCCCAACCTGCAGTAGCCATCAGCATGCATGCTACCATTTGTACGCAGACCGTAGTGCAAGTCGTCGTGTCCATGTTACTGTTGTGACAAGCTGTGCAACTTGTTGACTCAAAGCTCAGTGAGCTCTTCTTCTGTGTCGCCAGCATGATTGAGTATGCTGATGGAGGTATGGGTCTTGCAGGACCAAGGCACTGCCATCTGGCTGTTTGCTTACTTTGGCTACTGGATCGAAATCTTCATTGTCATCTCCTTCAAGATCCTGTCGGGCTCGTTGCTTGTTGCTGGTGTCAAGAAGAAGCAGCTGAGGAAGCCTGTCTTGCCCAAGACTGCTGACCAGGTGTCTGCCTCACCAGAAGACTCCAGCAAGGTAGTCAGCATTCCTAAGGGCAAGGAAGTCCAGCCATCTGACTTCATTGTGGGACACGACACAGTACAGCACCAGGGTAAGGGTAAAGACATGTTTGAGGAGCAAGCTGAGGGCTCTGGCTCATCCGGCTCATCTGGATCATCCAGCAATCCCCAGCAGCAGCATGTGGAGATGGCAGCGATGCAAGTCAGGCAGTAAGGTGTCAGTTCTGGCCTTCAACGACCCTTGTACATGCAATCATTTGCAGCTGAACTAGGGTGTATGATGCTGGCACTTCGGCATGCTGGCTGATTGTGAGTACAGGCACACCACATTTCATTTTTTGAGGAATTCTGGATAGCACCATGAGTAATGCCCTCAGTGCTGATGCTGCATGCTGCCAGATGTACTCTGATCAAAGAGTGCATGTGCGACAGAGTGCAGGCCTGCATACCTTGCGCATGCGCCATTTGCACGCACCCAGCATGTCATGCCTGCTTTGTGCAAGCCTCATACTCTTCAGCACTCTTTTTTAGATAGCCTATACCTTTATCTAGATGTCTTTGGACCGATAGCAGCTTACTCATGGCAGCTTTGCCTACAGCCTGCTTGCATGCTTATAAAGGTTGAATGTCTGACATCACATCAGCCTTTTGTCAAACATCTTATTTCTGTGGATTTAATTTGCAGCCTTGTTGTCTCAGAACCAAGCCTCGCCACTGCCCGTGTTTTTTAAATGTCAATTTGGGCTGACAACTCTCAGCACCTCCAGATCCATTTGCAGCTTGTGCCCTGTCACAATTTGCGTATCAGGTTGCCATGCAAGATACACAGCTTTATGGGACTTGATAGATACCAAGGGACAAAGACATATAGATTGCTGTACTGAGCTGGCATCAAGATCATGCATTTTTTGTTATAGTATCAAGCATGTACTGCAAGGCAGCAGCCTGCGTATAGTGAGTCACATGACTATGTCAGAAGACTATGTAAGAGACGCGACTGCATGTAGCTCTGTATACTCCTTCTATCGTTATACCCAACAAGCATTTCATAACAAGCACCATGTCATTAGCATTTACCAAGCACAGCATTATAGCTTCTCTGCCTCAACGCATCAACATACTAGCTAGGCGGGTACTGCGCTGCAACACGCTGCAGTGCTGGATTCTCACAGTCCGCCCTGGAACACTCTATCTCATTGCCTCATAACGATTCGAATGCGAGAAAGCCATGTTTGACACACCTGACCATGTCATGTCAACACACGATGTATTGTAGCTTATTGACAACCTGCATGACCGTGGGTGGTGATTGCTGATAAGCTGACATGTCCACCCGAAACAAATTCGCAGTTGTGCTGCCACGTCACGTCGTGAGCAAATCAACGAGCGCGAATTCTGTAGCACAAAATCTACTCGCCCACATTTTTGGCAGAATTATTTCTGCGAAGCGGCTAAGCGAAGGCGCATCATGTCATGTGGGTTTGCAATAATGGGTCAGCGGAGTATGATCATCAGTCCAAGCCAATCTACGTGAAATTACTAGCAAGGGCTCCGGAACCAGCCTGCTCAAAACGATGTCCTTTGAGGAGGGGTGGAGGTGTAGACGATTCGTCTGACCTGCGGACGGCATGGCGCACCACGCATGCCATGCCATAGCGTAGAAA
>JAABUK010011888.1_pt1 | contig 11211 bp, 14 predicted proteins | sample 5559141 | NCBI WGS metagenome assembly JAABUK01 (sample SAMN10711869, study PRJNA513367) | rock metagenome | isolation source: Antarctica rocks | place: Antarctica: Victoria Land, Pudding Butte nord | collected 2016-01-03
CCTGCGAGATGCCCTTTCGTGCCGGAGATCTGGAACCTTCGCAAGTCCCATTCTCCCCGCACGGCAGGGCATCTCGCCCTTACGACCCGCCACTCACGCGAAGCTCGCCGGTGGATCCAGGTTCAGCGGGGGCCGTTGGGGTGGCTATTGCAGACCGGTGGGGGTGACGCCGGCCGAAACAGCCAGAGCGGCTGGGCTGGTGTATCCCCTGCGTAGACGTGGCCCTTACGGATGCAGTAGCCGTGCCGCTCGACGAGGCCGCAGGTTTGCTGCAGCAGGACGGCGGCGTGCCGTCCGGGGTTCATGGACCGACGACGCGGGGGTCCCAGCTGTAGTTGCGGTCAAGTCATGGCGGCATCCAGCGTCGTACCTTTGACAGGTCTGGCCCACCGCTGGCCGCATCTCGTGCTGGAGCTAAGGCAGGCCGAGCACGCGTAGCTCGATGCTTTGGTGCCGTCGTCGACTGCTATCCGCTCCATCGCCCCCCAACCCCCGTGCAGAACATCGTCGCCGAGGGATTGGGCCACCGCAGCGGGCCGCATCCCAGTGCCTCAGGTGCGGTGGCAAGCTCCAAGATCACACTTCAGAAGCCAACGCGTCGGACAGACCGGTCGCTCCTCACGGTCACCCAGACCGCACCGCCAGGACGGACCGCGAGATCCCCGGACGTTTGTTAACGCACTACCTCTCTTCCCCCCGATCGCCTGCTGGTGGGCGAGGTGCGCCAGGAGGAGTGCCTGGATCTGCTGATCGCCCTCAACAGCGGGCTCCCGGGCATCGTGTGCACATACTGGTGGTATGACCCGTCGAGCAGCCGTGTACGTCCGCATCAGCGAGGATCGCAACGGCGTAGGGCTCGGGGTGGAAAGACAACGCGAGGACTGCCACGCCCTCGCCGAACGCCTCGGCTGGACGATCACCGGGGACTACGTCGACAACGACGTCAGCGCGTTCTCCGGCAAGCCGCGGCCTGAGTACCGCCGGCTGCTGGCCGACCTCGGCGAGGGACGTGCCGATGCCGTGCTCGTCTGGCACACCGACAGGCTGCACCGCTCGCTCCTGGAGTTGGAGGAGTACGTGTCGCTTGCCGAACGCCGCAAGATCATGACGCAGACCGTGACAGCGGGGGAGTTGGACCTGAGCACCCCCTCCGGCCGGATGCTCGCCCGCATTCTCGGTTCCGTGGCAAGGCAGGAGGTCGAGCACAAGGCCGAGCGGACCCGCCGCGCCCATCTGCAGGCCGCGCAACAGGGCCGGTGGCGCGGGGGAGCCCGGCCGTTCGGTTTCGAGTCGGACGGGATGACGGTCCGTCAGGACGAGGCCGCCGAACTGCTCCGTATGTCGGAGGCGGTCCTAGCCGGTGCGAGCCTCGGTGCGCTGTCCCGGGACCTCAACTCACGCGCCGTCACGTCCACCACAGGTCGGCCATGGGAGTTCACCACCATGCGGCAGTTGCTGATCCGTCCCCGCAACGCCGGACTGAGCATCTATCACGGTGAGGTCCTCGGGTTGGGCCGCTGGCCGGCGCTGGTGCCCGAAGCGACCTGGCGGGCCGTCGTGGACCTGCTGAGCGACCCCAGCCGGCGGCTGAGCGACAGCAACGTCCCGCGGTGGCTGCTCGCCGGGATCGCGACCTGCGGTGCCTGCGGCGGCGTCGTCCGGTCCGGCAGCGTCGCCTCCAACCGCGCCGCGGGGACCAGACGCACCGTGTACCGCTGCAAGGCCGGTGGACAAGGGCACGCCGCCCGGGCCGCTGAGCCCGTCGACGCACTCGTCGCCGCCGTGATTGTGGAACGGCTGTCCCGCCCGGACGCGGTCGACCTGCTCGTCGGTGGCGCCCCTGACCTCGCCGGACTGCAGGAGCAGGCCAACGGGATCCGGGCACGGCTTGAGGGACTGGCCGAGCTGTACGCGGACGGCGCGCTCACCGACGAGCAGCTCACGACGGCCAGCCAACGGCTTAGGAGGCGGTTGGACGACGTCGAGGCGACCATGGCTACCCAACGGCGGCACCCGGTGGCTGAGCGCCTTGCCGGGGCCGCCGACGTCCGCAAAGCGTGGGAGGCCATGACAATCGTTCAGCGCCGCGAGGTCGTGCCGCTGCTGGTGAGCGTTCGACTGTTGCCCACCGGCCGGCGCGGCAACGTGTTTGACCCCGCCTCCGTCCAGATCACCTGGAAGGCCAAGGGATGAACGACGATCTAGCAACCCTGCTCCGGGAGCACCGACTACGTATGGAACTGCTCGTGACGGCATACGGCGCGTCCCCTCGCAAGGATCGCAAGGCCTCTCTGCTGGCCGAATACCGCTGCCGGCAACGATGCGCACTCCTGGTTGTCTGGCAGGCACCTGGACCTATGCGGCTAGCCCTCATGCCCAGCTACAAGCTGTCGGCCGAACGGAATGAAGCTGAGTCGGTACCGAGCGCCAGGGCGCGACGGACCAGCGACGGGGACCGGCGTTGGAACGGGCGGGTCCTGATTCTGGATGAACTCGACGGCTGGGAGGGCGTCGCCCTCGATCTCAACTGCGACCACCATCGCACGCACATTGCCGTGGAGGCGCTACTGCAGGACCTGCAGGGTGTTCGGCCTGGGAAACCACTTCAGCGAGTCCTGCCCCGCTGACCGCTATAGCGCGCTATCCTTGTCAGCACTAAGCCCCCCATGGATATGGGACACGCCGGCATATAGAAGTAGGCAGCCGGGGACCGATTGGTTCCCCATGCCCGCCAAGAGCAAGCAGCTTCGTGTCGCGGTGGCCCGGTCAGGGCATGCCGCCCGTGGCGGCGACCCCGGCAAGATCGAAACGACCCGCCGCGATCTCGCGGCGGAGCGCATCGCCAGCTACGTCGAGGCCGTCGTCGCCGAGGCGCCCCCGTTCACCGCCGAGCAGAGGGCACGCCTCGCGCTGCTGCTCCTAACGGCTGGCCCGGGCGCCGCCGCATGAGCGCGCACGCCGAGGGCGGCCCGCAGGACACGGGCCGCCCCGACAACGTCGCTGTCACCGCCAAGCGTCAGCAGGATCTAGCGTACGACGCCACTGCGACAGCCGCTGCCCGTCGTCGTGGCGACGTGACCGGCGAGCCTGCCTGCCTGGCCGCCGCTATCGAGTACGCCGAGCACGGCTGGCGGGTGCTGCCGGTCCGGGGCAAGACGCCGTTGCTGCCCGCTTGGAGCCGGCCCGACGGCTCCGGGGCGGCGTCCACCGCTCCCGACACGATCTGCGCCTGGTGGACCCGCTGGCCGCATGCGTCCGTCGGCGTTGCGACCGGACCGGCGTCCGGCCTGGCCGTCCTCGACATCGACCCGCGGAGCGGCGGGATCGAGGCCCTCGCCGCCCTCGAGGAGCGGGTCGGCCCGCTGCCCGGCACCGTCGTCAACTTGACCGGCGGGGGAGGCATCCACCTGCTGTACGCCCATCCCGGCCGGCGGGTGACCAGCAGGGCGCGCGCCCTCGGCCCCGGGCTGGACGTGAAGGCGGACGGCGGCATGATCGTCGCCCCGCCGTCGGTTCACCCCCACACCGGGCGCAGATACGCCTGGTTGGGGGGCGCCTGGCGGGACCCGCTACCGACCTGGCCGGCGGTACTGCTGCCACGGGTGGAGCGGGTCCGTCCTGCTGTCAGGCGACCCGCCGGGGGGGACGGCCACGGTGACCGGCGACTCGCCGGCGTCGTGCAGATCGTGATGGACGCGTGCGAAGGCGAACGCAACAGCAGGCTGCACTGGGCCGGCTGCCGGGCCGCGGAGATGATCGCCGCAGGTATCGACGGGAACCTGGTCGTAGACGCCCTGCAGCTCGCTGGCGAAGCCGTAGGGCTGCCACCCACCGAGGTCGCGGCCACCATCCGGTCCGGCATGCGCACGACGGCGGTCGCGGCGTGACGCCCGCCGAGAGGATCGTGCGGGTGGCCGCAGAGCGCAACGGCATCGACCTGGACGACGGGCTGCAGCAAGGGCACCGGGGGCCGGGCCTGGACCGGGTACAGCTCAGCGACGCCCACCTCGCTGACCGGGTGGGGAGGGACGTCCTCGCCGGCCGGTACTGCTGGACCGGCGCACTCGGGTGGCTCGGATGGGACGGCCGCAGATGGGCCGCAGTGCCGGAGGCCGCTGTCGTCGAAGCCGTCCGGCGCTACTTCATCCTGCTGCACGCCACCGACGCTCAGAACGGCGCAGGCGCAGATGTTCTGCACACCTTGACGGGGCTGCTGAGCCGGCATCGGATCGCCGCCGTCGTCAGCCTCACGCACGGCGTCGCACTCGCCGACGCGCTCGACTTCGACACGCACCCCGACCTGCTCAACGCCGGCAACGGCGTGGTGGACCTACGGACCGGCCAGCTCGGGCCGCACGACCCCGATCTACGACTGACCAAGATCACCCCCGTCGACTACGACCCGGCCGCCAGCAGCACCGACTGGGACGCCGCGCTCGGGGCACTCCCGGCCGACGTACTGCCCTGGTGGCAGGTACGGCTCGGCCAGGCCGCCACCGGCTACCCGCCACCGGACGACGTGCTGCCGGTCTGCCAAGGCGGTGGCGAGAACGCCAAGACGACGCAGCTCGGCGCCGTACAGCGAGCCCTCGGGGAGCACGCCGTCCTCGTCTCCGACCGGGTGCTCCTAGCCGACCCGGGCGCCCACCCCACCGAGATGATGAGCCTGCGCGGAGCCAGGTTCGCGTTGATCGAGGAGACGCCGGAGGCCCGCCGACTGTCGGTCGCCAGGTTGAAAAAGACAGTCGGGACACCGATGATCACCGCCCGGTTGATGCGGCAGAACGACGTCACGTTCCCGGCCACACACAGCTTGTTCCTGACGTCGAACTACCGGCCGCAGATCGAGGAGACAGATCACGGGACATGGCGCCGGCTGGCGCTGGTCCGGTTCCCATTCACCTACCGACCGCCAGGTCAGCCGTTGCGCTCCGACGCCGACCGGCGCGGCGACCCCGGTCTGCGTGAGCGCCTCACCACGTCCCCCGCCGCCCAGCGCGCCGTGCTGCGGTGGATCGTCGACGGCGCGCGTCATTGGTACGACGCCGGCAAGGTCCTGCCCGCGCGACCGGCCCGGGTGGAAGCCGACACCCTCGCGTGGCGCACCGAGGCCGACCACGTCCTCGGCTACCTCGTCGAACGATTGGTGTTCGACCCGGACAGCCACATCATGGGCACCGAGCTGCTCGCGGACTTCAACACCTGGGCCGAGTCGCGCGGGCTCCGGGCATGGGGAGACCAGACCTTGTCCGAACGGTTCGGCGGCCACGGCACCGTCACGTCCGCAGAAGTCCAACGGACCCGCCTAAGCAACGGCCCGGGCCTGTCCCGACCGACGCGGACCTACCTCTCCACGCCGGTGCCGACCCGGTTCCGCGGATGGGTCGGAGTCCGGTTCCGTACCGACGCCGACGACGCGAGAGACGACCTAAAGGCTCCCCTGGACGGGGTGGACGGGGTCCTCCGATCCCCCCCAATAACACACTTCACGAGAGTGGAACAGACCACCCCGTCCACCCCGTCCAGGGCAGCAAAAACGCAGGTCAGACGGGTGCAGCCCGATGCTGCCGCCCGCGACCTCACCGACGAGCAGTGGGCCGACGAGTGGGCCGCCTCGTGCCCCGCACCCTGCTCCTGCTCGCCCCTCGCCTACTCATCCGCCAGCACCAGCAGCGAAGGAACACAGCCTCCATGACCGACCCGCACCCCCACCCGAGCTGGACCGCACCCGACACGATGCCCAGCCGCGACCACCTGCAGCCCCGGCTACCCGCCGACCTCGGCGCCCTCGTCCGATGCGGCCACCTGGTCGCCATCGCCCCGAACCTGTACCGCCGGGCACCCCGCACCCGCACCCCGGCACCCATCACGCTGACCGTGCGCGAGCAGCTCGACCACCACATCGACCGCATCGTCCGCGCCCTACACGCCGGGGACGCACCCGCCGCCCGCCGCCACCACGCCGCCGCCCGCGCCCTGCTCACCCGGACACCAGCAGCGACCACGACGACGGACTCGACCTCGGCCTCGACCCCAACGACCGGGACGACAGACACGAGCACCGCGCCCACGATGACCACGAGCACGACCAGCGCGAGCGGGCAACAGCCACTCACCGGCACATTCAACCGCCAGGACGTGCAGCCCACGCACCAGTCTCAGAGCCGCTACGGCACAGCCCGTCCCGGCACACCCGCGCCCGCCCCGAGGCCGTCAGCAGGACGCACAGACCCCGCCGTGACCGACCAGGAAACGACCCCCGCCCGGGAGCCCCAAGAGGCCGTACCCCACCGAGACCGCCGGTGTGCAAAACATCCGTCCCCGACACCCCCCCTACCCCTAGCGGAGGCTAGCCCTCCCCGTGATCTTGCTCTCGTTGGGGTGAGAACTACTGCCGCACAGACGATCTCGGCTCTGCCAACAGACTGCCGCGAGTCTGCCCCGGCTGTCAACGGGTCCCGCTGATGGCCCGGCTGCGGGCGGTGAAGCCGCCCGAGACGCTGCACGCGGCGGTGACGGCTGCGCTGGCCGCGATGCCGTGGTTGACAGCGGCGGATGGGGCGATGGTGGCGCTGGCGCTGTCCTACGCTGGCCAGATCGACGCTGCGGGCGACGCGAAGACGGTCGCGTGGATTGGCCCGCACTTGGGCAACGTCTTGCGCTCACTGGGGGGCGCGCCGGGGGACCGGAAGGCGCTTGGCCTCACCGAGGCCGTGCGTGGGAAGTTGGCCGAGATCCGTGACAATCGGAAGTGAGGTCCCGCGGCTGCACACGCCGCCGGCCCGAGCCCTGACACCGTCGACGACCCGCGGATATGAGGCAATTGAGCTTGCCCAGGAAATCCTGGGCTTGGCGTTGATGCCGTGGCAGAAATGGGCACTGCTGCACGCCCTCGAGCTGGCCCCGGACGGGTCGTTCCGGTTTCGCAGCCTGGTCATCCTGTGTGCGCGGCAGCAGGGCAAGACGACGTTGATGCAGATCCTGGCGCTGTGGCGGTTGTACGTCGACAGGGCACCGCTTGTCGTCGGCACCGCACAGGTCCTGTCGATGGCAGAGGAGGCGTGGTCCGGCGCCGTCAGCATGGCCGAAGGCGCCCCCGACCTTGCCCGCGAGCTGGACCACATCTCCCGGGTCAACGGCGACAAGTTCATGCGGCTGTCGACGGGTGAGAGGTACAAGGCCGCGACCTCGTCTCGACGTGGTGGCCGTGGCCTGTCCAGCGACCTGGTCCTGCTCGACGAACTGCGCGAACACCACGACTGGGACGGCTGGGCCGCGATTACGAAGACGACCATGGCCCGCCCGACCCCGCAGATTATCGGCTTCTCCAACGCCGGGGACGGCCGTAGCGTCGTGCTCGCTTCGTTGCGCGACAAGGCCCTCACCGCCGCCGCGGACAGGTCGACCTCGCTAGGGATCTTCGAGTGGAGCGCACCGGACGACTGCGACCCGGATGACCCGTCCGGCTGGCAGGCCGCGAACCCCGCCCTGGGGCACCGCGTGTCGGTCGAGGCGATCCGCGCCGCCCGGCTGACAGATCCGCTGGACGTATTCAGAACAGAAGTCCTGTGCCAATGGGTCACCGCTCTCGACACGGCCCTGCACCCCGGCCTGTGGGCGTCGCTGGCCGACCGGGACGCCCCCCGCGGTAAGGACATTGTCTTCAGCTTGGACGTCGCGCCGGACCATTCCACCGCGACCATCGCGGCCGCCTGGCGCCGACCAGACGCGCACGTACAGGTAGTCGTCCTCGACCACCGGGACGGCGTCGAATGGGTCACCCGGCGAGCCCGGGAGCTGCTCGCCGCCCACGGCGGCCGGCTGATCGTTGAGCAGTCCGGGACAGGCGCGTTCCTGCTCCCCGAGCTGCGCAGCCTGACGGTCGACCCGGTGCCCCGCCGGTACTTTGCCGATGCGTCCGGGGCGCTCGACGCCGCGGTCACTGCCCGCACGCTGCGGCACGGTGACGACCCGCCCGTCACCGCTGCTATCGACGTGGCCCGGTGGAGCGCGCAGGCCGAAACGGGTCAGCGGGTGCTGTCCCGCCGGGACCCCCGGGTCAGCCCGCTGGTCGCGGTTGCCCTGGCGTTGCACGGCGTGGCGAGCACCGTCCCGAAACGCCGCCCCGGCCGGTTTGTGAGTTTCTAAATGCCATTCACAAAAGCTTTCCTGCGGACGTCAACGTCATCTTGGCCCGCGCTTCATGGGACCAGGGCCAGGAATCGATGGTGGCCGAGCGCGGCGCTACTACTTCCCGTCGTGCAGAGACGCCACCAGCGTCCGCAGGAAACCCCTTTCCGCACGACCTATCCATCCAACCCGAAAGGATCACGTAATGGCCGAGAATCAGTCTGCGCCAGATATTCTCACTGAAAGCGAGGTTGCGGCCGATGAGGCTGCGCGCCTCGCCGACCCATTCCGGCACGCCCTTGACCGCCGTGATCGCGGCGCCGCTGCCCGCAGGCTCGCCGAGGGCCTGGCCCTGCGCCCCAGCACGTCGACCCCGACCGGTGCCGATGACGGGGGTGACGCATGAGTGACCGTCGGACCGCAACAATCCTCGGCCGCCTGTACTCCACGGCCGACGCCGGCCACCACGGCTTGCCGGCGCAGATGTTGGAGGCCCGGTCGCGGCTGCAGGCCCTGGACGCCGCCGTCGCCGAGCTGCAACCGCCGTTGGGGGAGCGGACTGCCCTGGACGCCGCGATCGCATCCGCCGTCCTGGACCCGACCGTCGACGTGGCCGGCCCGGTCCTGGACGCCCGGCGCGCCGACGAGACGTTGCACCTGCGGGCAGCGGTGCTGCGCGGAGCCCGCGACGTCGCCGCGGACGGCCTGGAACACACCGGGCTCGATCTGGCCGAGCTGGTGGTCACCGACCACCTGCGCCCGGCCCTCGCCGAGGTCGTCTCCCAGGTCGGCGGTCAGGTCCGTGTGTTCTCGCCGTTCGGGATCGACGCCGATGCGCTGTTGACCGCCCCGGCGAAGGCCCGCACCGCCTGGCAGCAATTCTGCGCCGCTGCCGACCGCTATGACGCGCTCCGGCTGGCGCACGGCGCGGTGCTGGACCTCACCGGCCGCTCCGAGCACGACGACCACGCCGTCTTCGGGTCGATCCGCAACGCGGCCGACGTGTGGCCGGAGCTGCGGACCAGTCGGCAGCCGGTCGCGCACCTCGTTCGGCCCTGGCCGCAGCAGACCCGCCCGTTCCTGCTCTGGTGCGTGGAGAACCACGCCGAGCTGTGGCTGCCCCTCGCGGACGAGCAGGAACGGGCGTGGCTGGGGTGCTTCGGCGAGCGGGTCCGTGAGCGCCAGCAGAACGCCAGGGTCCTGACCCAGTATCGGCAACTCGCCGACGACATTGTGAGCGCCTGAGCCCCGGTGGGCGCCGGTGACCCCCCGACCCGGTGCCCACCGGAGTACGACCGGCACAACCCCGTCAGACCTGCCCATCGAGAAGGACCCCGGTCGTGACCGACCTCAACGCGCACTGGACGGCCGCAGCAGCCTGCGCGGGGTAATGACAGGTTCACCGCCGACAACCCGACGCCGGGCCTCCTCGAGGAGCTGCACGGGCTGTTTGCTGGTCCTGCCCGGTCACCCGGAGCGCGTGGCCAACGCCGTCGAGGTCCAAGCCGTACACGGGCTTTGGGCCCGTTCAGTGGCGCACCTGGCAGAGCTCAGCGCCGGACCGGCTCGCCGCCGCCTGGACGGAACGCGCCCGGAATCGACTAAGCCCGCGTAACGTCGCGAAGATGTGGGTTGTCCTCAGGTGGTGCCGTCGTCACAAGATCCTGACTGGTCTAGCGGTCCTCTTCCTGATCGGGACGATCGGCAACGCGACGAGCGGCTCCAAGAGCACGACGTCTGGCACCACGGACGCAGCGACTACGGCGCCGAGCCCGGCCTCGATCGCACCGCCGCCCCCGCCGTCTCCCACCGGCGACTCGGTTGCAGCGGCTGCCAAGGCACGTGCCGACCAGGCTGCCGCTGCCAAGGTACGTGCCGACCAGGCTGCCGCTGCAAAGGCCGCAGCCGACCAGGCTGCCGCTGCAAAGGCCGCAGCCGACCCTGCCAGTGCGTGCTTGATGCGGCCCGCACAGTACGGCGACCTCATCCTCCGTTTTAGTGATCCGGGCGTCCCACCAACCGCGCAGGTACTGGGGGGTGGTTGGGCCTTCAACCACGCCACCAACACGTGCCAGAACGGTCCTGACTTCCTGCTAGCTGGCGTTGCGACTGGCGACGGACACTGCGGCCAGGTCGCTACGGCGGCCAGCAACCCCGGCTACAACGCCGACGCTTCGCCTGCGCCACCTCTGATGGCCGTGCTGGTGTCCAAGGGCAACTGTGGTGCCCCTGCCGCCGCTGCGCCTACGTCCTGCACTGTAACGGGCTCCGGTACGTGTATCCGCGGTGGCGAGTTCTGTCCCTCAGCGGACGAGGGTCAGTCTGGGACCGACACTGAGGGGCGTACCTACATCTGCGAGGACAAGACCCACACTGGACGCGACCACTGGGAGTCGCCGTAGCTTGCACCGCACTCCACCTGAACCCCGGTACGGTGTGCTCCTAGCCTCGAGGAGACCGTCGTGCCGTTCGGCTTCCGCAAGTCCGTCCGGCTCGGCCCGCTGCGCCTCACCGCGTCCAAACGGGGCGTGACCGCCTCAACAGGCTTCGGACCGCTCCGGGTGAGCAGGAGCAGCCGGGGGCGCCGCACGACGACCGTGCGGGTGCCGGGCACCGGTCTGTTCTGGCGTTCGACGCGCAAGCAGTAGCGCGGTCTGACCCACGTCCGGGCCGAGTCACGTCCGACTGACCTGCGTCGCCGGCAACCAGCCGAGGTGCAGCTCACCGACGCCGGTTGACCACTGCAGGTAGACCCGTGAGCCGCGCCAGCCGAGCGCGCAGCCCGGCCAGCTACCGCCGTCGACCGTGACCTCGACGGCAATGGGCGCGGCTGCCATGACGAGGGGGGTGTCGAGGTCGGCGAGCACGACGGGAGTGTCCCGCGAGCCCCGGACACCTACCAGCAGCGCCCTGCATGGTGCGCGCAATGTTTGGACTGCCGGGCATGTGCTCGATCCACGCGAACTCCGCCCGCGAGGCGATCGTCAAGCTCTGCACCCTGCCGCTGCTGGCCGGGGAGAACGTCGGGCACGGCTTCGTCGTCCCGACGGTGGCCAGCTGTGTCGACCTGGTCGTGCACAC
>JAABUK010011889.1_pt1 | contig 11210 bp, 14 predicted proteins | sample 5559141 | NCBI WGS metagenome assembly JAABUK01 (sample SAMN10711869, study PRJNA513367) | rock metagenome | isolation source: Antarctica rocks | place: Antarctica: Victoria Land, Pudding Butte nord | collected 2016-01-03
TCGTGTCGGCGTCAGCTGCGGCGTTCAGCTGCGAATGATTGTTGGGCGTAACCACGATGCTGTTCTCCTGCGCCCAAGTCTAAACTCGCATGGGGCCAGTGTCTCATCGTCATTGGCACAGAGGGCTGATCTTGGCATTTGCTATCCTGAGCGCCGCTCCGGCACTCGCGCAAAACCCTCTGACCACCACTCAAAGCCCTCCCGCAGGAAGTTCAAGCGAGTCGACGCCGAATACATCAAACAGCCTGCCGCAGTCGGCAGGCTCGGAAAAGCCGACGCAGCAGCCAGGATCAACCGTCGGCAGCACAGCACCGACACAACCGCAGGCAACTGCTCCATCAAACAGCGCCGGCACGACCACGTCCTCACCACCACCAGCGTCACGATAGATTGGTGTTTGGCTGGCCCATAAACGATACATATCGCCGCGGGCCAGCCAGCAAACGTTTAGGTATGTACGATTTGCCAAGATTGACCCCGCGCCTGGCGAGGGCGCGGGGTCAACGTGAGGTTAGTTCAATCGCTAGATGCCACCGGCAGCAGGCACCTCTGCCAGCACCATGGCGCGAAATGCTGAGCGACGTGGTCCGCACTGCACTGTTCTGCGTCTGCTGCCCAAACGGTTTCAGCCCAACATGCCGCTGAACCAAACATCAAGAACCTCGCACCCTGATGCTGGCACCCAGGTGGGTCCAGGAGTGGGCCAGGGCCAATGTACTCCCGCGCATATTCCTAGGTTCGGCTGGGGCCAAGTGCTGCGGCGTTGTTGCTGCCGGGTGATCGAGCAGCGCTTGCTGGGCGAAGCGGCCGCGGTGGCGTTCTACGCCATCCTCGCCGTTTTTCCAGCGCTCGCCGCCCTGGTCTCCCTGTGCGGCGTCGTCATCGACCCGGCTGAGGCAGCAGAGCGCTTCCAGGGTTTGGCGGGCATGCTGCCGGCTGGGTCAGCCGACATGGTCGGCCAGGTATTGGGGCGTACCGCGGCCCACGGCGGTGGCCGACTTGGACTTGGCGTCGGTCTTGCCGCAGCCGCCTTGTGGAGCGCGACCGCAGCGGCAATGCAGCTGTTCGGCGCACTGAACCTGGCCTATGGCGAAGCAGAAAGCCGGCGCTTGCTGCGCCTGACCTGCACGGCTCTGCTGTTCGCGGTCGGGGCCATGGCGTTTGTCGCTCTGGCGTTGGGAGGTGTCCTGGCAGTGCCGGCAGCGCTTGGTGCCCAAGCCGGCAAAGACGGCAGCATAGACCAGCTCCTGCGCCTCCTGCGCTGGCCGGTCCTGCTCGCCGCGGTATTCATCGCGCTCGCGTTTACCTATCGCCATGGTCCGAGCCGGGTCTGCCCACACTGGCGCTGGGTGACTTGGGGCGGCGTTGTTGCGGCGTTTACCTGGCTGCTCGGCTCGGCGGCGGTTTCTTGGTATATCGAGCATGTGAGCAGCTTTGATTGGCTTTACGGCTCTGCCGGTGCCGTGCTCGGGTTTATGATCTGGGCGTGGGCGTCCTGCTTCGCGGTTTTGATTGGCGCTGTGGAGCCTGTTGCTAAATGCTTTTCCGGTCGGGCACCACACAGTATATAGTATCGTGCTAGCAGAAAATGGCCTATATCTTGAGAAGATTTGTTCCGGTCTTTGATTGTGCAACAGGCTCTGTGCTCAATGCTGAAATCGAGCGTCAAACCACGCTTAGCGCGCCGTTCGTGCCGTCTTGCTGAACGCTCACTGCCTTGACCGACAAGTAACGCGATTTTGCGAGTTCGGTGACAGGAACCATGCGTTTTCCTGAGATCGGGCCTAAGCGCGATGCCGTTAGTGGCCGAGTTGGTGCAAATGGCTTCCACCGTTTCGACATGCCGGCATCACATTGGATGCCGATCACCGATTGGCCTTTCATTGCTGAGCGACGAGCTTGTTCCGAAGTCTGCAGCAACGACTACGGAAGCGACTGCTGACATGCGACGGTGTGTCGTACTGTCTGGATCTCAACGGAGAACATCATGAACGAAACCCGGCCTATTGATCCGTTCCAACATGGCGAGCCTGGATCGGCTGGAGCGACGTCGAGCAACCTTGTTCTCGCCTGCTCCGCCGAGGCAATCGGCACGTTTCTCCTCGTGCTTGTTGGCACGGCCGTTGCAACCGCGGCCGTGCTCGGCAAGGGCACGGCGGGACCAGCTTACAACTCCCTCGCGGTCGCACTTGCCTTTGGACTCATCCTTATTCCAATCGTCGGTTCGCTGGGACAGGTCAGCGGTGCACACGTGAACCCTGCCGTCACGTTTGGCCTGGCACTCTCCGGCAAGTTTCCTTGGACTTACGTCGTGCCGTATTGGGCCGCGCAACTCGCGGGCGGGATTGTCGCTGCCGTCGTAGTATGGGCAGCATATGGCACCGGTGCTTACGCCGATGCGCATCTGGGCGCGCCGTCGCCGGTCAATGGGGCGAGCGCACTACAGGTGCTGCTCGTTGAGGCATTGATCGCTTTCATCTTGGTTTTTACCGTGATCTCGACGACCACTGATAAACGTGTGCCGGCGGGGACCGCGGCGGTCGCGATCGGGTTTGCACTCTCTGTCGGCGTGCTCCTCGGCGGTCCGGTGAGTGGAGGCGCTGGCAATCCAGCACGCGCGCTCGGCCCAATGATCGTCGCGGGAACATTCCCAGTCTGGTTTTTCTATTGCGCGGGTCCTCTGCTTGGCGGGGCAGTTGCCGCACTCGCCTTCCGCATCGTTGGAATGGCGAACACGCCGAAGGTGGAAGCGGCCAACACGTCATTCAGCAGGCCGCCCATGTAGCTAGCTGCGGTGTTCCTTGTCTTCGGCTCCAATCCACTGAGCGACGGGGCGGTTGACGGGGCGCCGTCGCCGGTGGAGGTAGCGGCTTGCTCCGCCAATGTGCCGAGCTCGACCGCTTTGACCTGCACGCTTCGGTCAGGGGTATCCATCTGCGTAGCCCGACGGCAGCCAGCACGTTTTCCCGGCTCCATCGGATAAACTGCAAGCGGGCGTGCTGCCGCCCAACACCGATACAATACGACGAAGAGGCTGCTAGCCAAGCTTCGCAGGTTCCGCCAGCAGCACCTCGTCATGACTGTCCTTGATTGCATCGAGGACAGCTTGAGGGTCTGCGGGCAATGACATGGCCGCTGCCTCATGGTCGACGCGGTTGCGCAAGCTCGGATCATCGCGCCGCATTTCTTCGAGCAGCTCAATGATCTTCGCGGATTTCTGTTCGCCGAGGATGGCCAGTTCCAGCGTGAGCTGCTCGCGGTGCCCCGCAAGCTGGTCCTCGCGACGCTGCGTGGTCAGGATCAGTGCTGTCATATAGAGGGCCATCAGCCCGACCACTCCTTGCAACCAGACAAACGGGGGTGGGTCCACCGGCTCTCGTCCGATCCAGGTCGCCCCCAGATTCGCAAGTATCCAAATGAACACAGCCACTGTAAGTAAGCCCACGAAGCCCGGGCGGCCCACCAGGGCCGTCATGCGGTCGACGATCCGTTGCAGGGAAGTGGATTGCTGGTAGTGCTCGGCGTGCAGCCTTGCAATCGCCTGCACGGTCTCGTCGATATGCGCAGGCAGGATCGGGGTATCAGCATCCATACAGGCGTCTCCGTCGTGAAAAATGCGGCAGACGAAGCCGGACCGGCGGCGTTTGCGGTCCAACCCTCACCGGCACTGGCGCCCTTGTTCCAGCTGCGATGGTGGCGGCCGTATCAGAGATGCCGCCACAATCTGGAGACGCCGGTGCTAGATGCTGCGGCCAGTGCGCACCACAGTTGTTTCAAGACGTGGCGCACCGACGCCGCCGCCGAACCAAGATGCCACGGCACCGAGGGCCAACGCTATGAAGCCGAAGATGCCAGCGCTGGCGAATCCCTTACGGGTTGCCTCAGCGGCTTGCTGGGCCTTCTGCTTCACTTGGTCTGCCGCCTGACGCGCCTGCTGCTCGGCCTGTTGCAGCCGAGTGCGGGCCTCGTCGGGGCTGATGTTCGCGGTCTTGGCCAGGCTGTCGACCGCGCGGTCACGCGCCGCATCTGCACCAGCCTGGTCGCCGCTCACACTGGCCCGGACATAGGCCATGATGTTGTCCTGCGCACTCTGAGCACCATTCGCGTTCACCAGGCGCTGGATCTGTCCCTGCAGGGCGTCGCCGTTCGTGTTCTGTGCGATGCCTGTAACGGCCGACGCCGCACCCTTTCCGGCTGCCCCGACTGTGCTCCCCAGGGCGTTGAAAGTGCCACCGATGATCCCGCCGACAGCCGAGGTCAGCAGGTAGAAGATGACCAGCGTGGCCGCGCACCACGACACGAAGCCGTGCCAATGAGCGGTATTGTTGTCCGAGGTGCCGCACAAGCGGCCGGCGACGATGCCGCCGACGAAGGACGCGACGATGCCGGACAGCGTCCACCAGATGCCTGCCGTGAGCGAGAAGCCGGAAGCGGACGGGTTGTCGCCGGTGTTAGCGGCATCGAGCGAGGACGCGCCGATACCGACGCCCAGGATGTTGAGCAGCAACTGCACGACGAGGGCGGCCGCAACGCCGGCAAGGATCGCGCCCCAGGAGACCCGGTTTCGCAGGTGGGTCAGGTGGTCATCCGGCACGACGGCCTCGACGGTCGACGCGCCTGCATTGGGATAGGTGGGAGTAAGGGCCATGGTCCGCCTCCTCTCAGCGATGCATGAGGCGGGCGAGGACGTAGCCGACGCCGACCGCTCCGAGCAGGGCCGCCATGGGCCGCTCCTTTGCGAATGAGGCGACCTGCGTGCCGAGCGTGTCGGCGCTCTCACGCACCGCGTCCTTGGCCGAGCCGTAAGCGTTCTGCACCTGGCCGCTGGCCTGGTCCGCCTTGCCCTCGGCCTGAGTCTTGCTGTCGCCCAGCAGTCCGCCCGCAGCGTCCTTGACCTTGCCGCCGATGTTGGTGGCAGCGCCCTTGATCTGGTCTTCGTCCATTCCTGGTCTCCTCTATGTGCATGCCGGATCGAGGGACCCAGCCCAATGTTAAAGCATCTAACGGCATAATTCCGGGTCGGTTCCATGAACAGGACGCCAGACTTTCCAGCAAAGCGAAACACAATGCAGGCAGATGCGGGAACTGGCACGACCCAAGTGGCTGGAAGGCATGGGTCCGCGAGGTGACTACTTTGAAACATGCGTGCAGACGCGTTCGGATCGGTGCCGCCCTCGTAAACGTCGATGCCGTTCGCGGTGACGATGAGCCTCGGTTGCCTGCGGCTATGACGGCTCGGCTTCGTGCTTGCTTGAAGCCCGGACCACCAGAGGCACGGGACCATGCAGCCTGCTCGCCCTCTCGCCCCTTTCAACCAGGGCGGACTTTCACACGTGGTCTTCGGAAAAACATCGCTTGCTGACCGATGCTGCCACCTCAGCAGGCGACAGGCGCGGCATCATCTCCAATGCTGCCTCCCAGCAAATATAACAGCGGGGTGAGCGGCTAGGACAACATGGCGCCGGACGGACAGCAGGGTACACGCGGGGAATATCATCATGGAGACCTGCGGGAAACCCTGATCCAGACCGCGATATCCATGATCACCGAACGCGGCCTGGCCGGCTTCGCCCTGTCCGAACTGGCGCGTGCCGTCGGGGTCAGCGGGGCCGCGCCTTACCGCCATTTCCGGGACCGCACGGCCGTGATTGCAGAGGTGGCACGACGCGGCTTCGAACGACTTGCGGCCGACCTGGAGGCCGCACGCCAGGCAGGCGGCACCAACCCGATCGACGCCCTGGAGCGTTGCGCCCAGGCGCATCTTGCCTTTGCAGGCCGGGACCCGCCGGTTTATACCGCCATGTTCGAGGCAAGCTTTCCAGTTGGGGAGCACCCAGATCTGTTGCAGGCGCGGGAAGCGGCCTTCGCTGTTGTCCGGAAGGCTGCCTATGGCGCCTCGAACCGCGCTGTGACACCGAATCGGCCGCCGGCTCAGATGGTGGCGCTGCATGTCTGGTCGTTGACCCACGGCATCGCAACCCTGTTCATCAGCCACGGGGATGACGGCCATCGTCTGCTGCCGATGTCGCCAGAGGACCTGCTGGAAGCCGGGCTGATGATCTACCTGCAGTCGCTCGGCCTACGATACGCCGCCTAATACACGTGAACGTGTCTAACATTGGACGCCACTAAAACGCGCCAATTGAGTAAAACCCTCTCACATACCCTCGGAGGGGAGAGGCAATGTTGCTTGCTCGAATAGACGAATATGGCAAAGCCGCTTGGCTTGGCTTGGTCGTACTAGCGTTTTGGGCGGCCTGGCCGCTCGGCTTGGCCGTGTTCGCGTTCCTGATGTTGAGCGGGCGCGCGCGAGCCTGGCGGGACGAATTGCGGCATACGCCGGGTCGCTGGTTCAACCTGCGCAGCGGAGCAGGCGTATCGGCTAGCCGGTCGAGCGGTGCCGCCTCGCGTTCCAGCGGCAATGACGCCTTCGACGCCTACCGGGTGGCCGAGCTGAGCCAGCTCGAGGAGCAGGAGAAGGAGTTCAAGGCGTTCTTGGACCGGTTGCGCCTGGCCCGCGACAAGGAGGAGTTCGACAAGTTCATGGCCGAGCAGCGGCGAGCCATAGCCGAGCAGCCTCTGGCCGAGCAGCATGGTTCATGAGCGGCCCGATCCCGCCAAAGGACGACCACCCCCTGCCGGCAGTCGGGAGCCGCCTCGATCCGACCCCCGGCTCGACGGGCGTCGGGCAGCCGACGCAGGAGGCTCGGAGCGACGTCATTAGCGTCATCTCCGAGCACCTGAGGATCGAGAAAAGGCTCGTGCAAGGCGAGGGCGTGCGTGTCCGCGTCGTGACGGACGAGGAAGAAATCCCAGCCAACGTGACCCTCCGCACCGAGCGAATCGAGGTGGAACACGTCCCGATCGGCCGTATGGTCGAAACTGCGCCGCCCGTGCGCGAAGAGGACGGCGTGACCGTCATCCCGGTTATAGAAGAGGTCGTCGTCACCGAGACCCGGCTGGTGCTCAGGGAGGAGCTGCACGTTCGACGTATTCCGGGCACCCGCGAGCACCAGCAAACGGTCCTGCTCCGGCGCCAACGCGCCGAGGTGGAGCGGCTGCCCGCGACGGGCATGCCGATAACCGATGCCACGACTGCAACCAGCATCAAGGAAGAACAGCGATGACGACCCGTACGTTGACTGCCATGTTCCCAACGAAGTCCGAGGCCGAGCGAGCCGGCCAGATGCTCGTGAGTGAGCTGAAGCTCGATCGTGCCACTATTCAGACCAGCCCCGGCGCGGGATTGAAGGACACGGGCTACGACAAGACCAAACCCTATGAGGAGAAGGGTTTCTTCGGCTCGCTGAAGAGCGCCTCGGTGCCCGACGAGGACCGCTACGCCTATGCCGAAGGCATGCGTCGCGGCCACGTGCTACTGACTGCACAGGTGGACGAGGCGTATATAAACCGCGCTGCCGACATCATGGAGCAGTCCGGGGCGGTCAACCTCGACGAGCAGGAGACCATGTGGCGCAGGTCCGGCTGGACCGGCTACGACGCGACGGCGCACGGCACGATGCGTTCTGCCATGCCGGCCGCCGCAGTCCAGGGTGGCCAGGACGAGACGCTCAAGGTCGTCCAAGAGCGCCTGGTCGTCGGCAAGCGAGCCGTCGAGGGCGGCCGGGTGCGGGTGCGGTCCTATGTCGTCGAGCGGCCGGTCGAGGCGGAGGTGACCCTGCATCAGGAGCAGGTCAGCATCGAGCGCCATCCGGTGGACCGCGCCGCCACGGCCGCGGACCTCGCAGCGTTCCAGGAGCACACCATCGAGGCGAGCGCCACCAGCGAGGAGGCCGTCGTCGCCAAGGAGGCCCGCGTCGTCGAGGAGATCGGCATCACCAAGCAGGGCGCCGATTGGGTCGAGACGGTCCGCGACACCGTCCGCGAGACCAAGGTCGAGGTCGAGGACGGCACGCTGGGCACGACCCATGCCGATGGAGCTAGCGTCGCCGGCGGCGCGGGCACGACCGGCAGCAACCCTCCGGGCACGATGGCGAGCCGCGCTGTGGACAAGACGCTCGGCACCAACATTAGCGACGCCAACCCGACGCGGAAGTAGGCCGGAGCGGTCTGCCTCGAAGGCAAGAGGGGAGGGTCAGCCGGCCCTCCCACCCATCGTCCACGTTCCGGCGTGGTTCAAAGCTAGGTCACACGGCGAAGCTGGGTTGGCGCTGCCAGGGGCGGATGATGGCACCCTCATGTTTTCAGGTGAGGTGCGAGTATGGATCGAGGTGTTGGCGCCGCAGCGAGGCTGCCCCGGAGTGACCGTAAGGGCCTGGCCATTCAGGCCTTGGCCGGTTCGGGGACGGTCAGCGATCTGGCGGTCCGGCAAGGGGTGAGCCGTAAGTTCATCTACCAGTAGACGGGGTTCCGGTAGCAACCGAACCAAAAGTTCGTTTCAGCGAGACGCTCCGGCACAGACCGCTGATATCTTTAAATTATTGCAGAAAACCTAGGTTTTCTGCACTGTCCAATGATCTCAACCGCTTGTTGCCATCCATCTCGCTGAAACGAACTTTCGGTTCCACTGCTACCGGACCCCCCTACCGTGGGGGCGTGGAGGCGCAGCGTGCGGCGGATGCGACCGGCATCCCGCGCCTGTCCGCCGCGGCTGAGGCAGCGATCGGCGCCTTGGCTGCGGCTAAAGACGAGAAAGCGCGTGGTGAGTCATGGACTGCCATTCAGGCGGACAAGCGCATCGCGGGTGAGCTGCGAGTCTTCGGTGCCGCCGTCGAGCGGCGGTTTGGGAAGGAGGGCGTGCGGGCCATGCTGCGGGCCGGGGGACGGCCGGGCGCCGTCACGGCAGCGTCCGTCGCCCCCGAGCAGCGACCGGAACTGAACCGGGTGGTCGGGCTGACCGCGGCCTTGAGGGCAGGGGAGCGGGCCGGTGCGGTGGCGACACAGCGAGAGGCGGAGAACGAGCGCCAAGGACAGCGTCGAGGGCTGCGGATGTAGTGCAGTGCCGATAGCGTCCTGCGCACCTACGGCGAAGTTGTCGAGTTACGATCCCGCATCTCGGCCGGAAACATCAGATGGCCGAGGCCACATACACTGAGCGGCGCTTGTCCGTTTCCGTCCCGGCAATCGACGTGTCCGCCTGCTGTGGAAGGCCCGGAGTTTACGGACAGAGCGGGCGCGGCCGGTCACGGGTCGTTCGTTTGGCGGACACCTCCGGCCCTGGCAGCCGAGCAACGTGCTACGGCGTCAGACGACCAATCTGCACCGCTTCGTGGTCATAGAGCTGTTTAAGCGAGCATCCCGCCATCCACCAGGATGTGAGCGCCGGTGATATAGGCCGCCGCAGGCGAGGCGAGAAAGGCGACGAGTTCGGCGACTTCTTCTGGCTGGCCGTAGCGGCCGAGCGGGATCGCGGCCTTGATCCTCTCCGATCGCTCGCCCGCGTCAGGGTTCGCCTCCGTTTCAGTGGCCCCTGGCTCGACGGTGTTGACGGTGATCCGCCGGCTGCCCAGATCGCGGGCCCAGCCCTTGGTCATGCCCGCAACGGCGTGCTTGGTCATGGCGTAGGCGCTGGCGCCGGGAAAGGGCACGCGCTCGCTGAAGAAGCTTCCGATATTGATGATCCGGCCATCGTCGCCCAGGTGCGCCAAGGCGGCGGACGTCGTGTGCCACACACCGCGGATGTTCACGTCCACCATGCTGTCGAATGCGGCGTCGGACAAAGTACCGATCGGGCCGTGTTCGGCTATGCCGGCGTTGTTGACCAAGATGTCCAGCCGGCCGCCGAGCGCGTCGACGGCCTGAGCGACGCCGGTCTTGAGGGCGTTGCCGTCGGCCGCGTCAGCCATCACGGCGAACGCTACGCCGCCGGCCGTGCCGATCTCGGCGACGATCTTCTCGGCCTGCTCGGCGCTTTTCGAGTAGGTCAGGGCGACGGTCGCGCCGCGCCCCGCAAGGAGCTTGGCGCAGGCGGCGCCGATGCCGCGGCTTCCGCCCGTGACGAGGGCTGTTTTGCCTGTGAGGTTCAAGTTTGAGGTGGTCATGGCGTTCTCCGGTTGCGGGCGGCGGCTTGTAGTCAGACGGGTTCCGTTGGCGTATGCAGGACCGAAGCGGAACCGCGTTCAGGTTCAGATACGGAACACGGTTCCGATTGTAAAGGGGGTCGGGTGAACGGCAGAGCGAATTACCTGGCGGGTGACGCTCACGCGGGGGCCGCCGAAGGGCGTCTCTTGCGGGCGGATGCGCGGCGCAACCTTGATGCGCTGCTTCAGGCTGCAAAGGAGGTCTTCGCGGCATCCGGCGTCGATGCCCCAATCCGTGACATTGCCGCCAAGGCGAGCCTTGGCGTCGGCACCGTGTATCGGCACTTCCCCCAGCGATCCGACCTGATAGCAGCCGTGTTCCGCCGCGAGATCGACGCCTGCGCCGACGCCGCCACTACGTTGGCGGAGCAGAGCAGTCCCTTCGACGCCCTGGCGCAGTGGATGCAGCGCTTCGCAGCGTTCTTTGTGGCAAAGCGCGGGCTCGCGGGTGCTCTCCACTCAGGCGACGCGGCGTTCGAAGCTTTGCCGGCGCATTTTGATCGCCGACTGCGCCCCGCTCTCCAATCCCTTCTTTCGGCGGCGGCGGCCGCCGGCCAAATTCGGGCCGATATCGCGGCGGACGAGCTGCTGGGCGCCGTTGCCCGCCTGTGCTCATCGTCCAGAGACGAAGATCCCGGACTGGCGGAACGCATGGTCGCCTTGCTGACTGATGGCCTGCGCTACGGCGCTGATCGGCGGTGATCGCGGGAGGCTGATGACGATCAAACCTTGGGCGAAGAACGCGAAATCGTTGCCTAAATAGGCAAGTGGCCGGGCCAAGACATCTGAACGCCGACGTCCAATGAGGGGCGGAAGGCCCAACGGCGCGGAAACGCACGGTAAGAAACGAGAACACGGACAAAATTCCGGCGATTCCGGGTGAAAAGGGCCAAACCCATTCGGTATCCGGTATGAAATGGCTGTTTGGTGCGTGCAATCATGGAATGCAAATGAGGAGCGTTTTTTGCTTGGCGGCGCGGCGCACAGACGTTGCGGTGAGCGCACCGTACCTGGGCCGCGCCGGTAAGCAAAAAACGGATTGGACGTAACAGCCTAGGTCCCGCCTTGATGGGGGCCATTGACAGGTCACGGGCGAGTACGAGTCAACGTGTCGATGGCACTGCCCGACGACACACTCTTCCGAGATGACGCCGCGACCGCCGCCGATGC
>JAABUK010011890.1_pt1 | contig 11208 bp, 10 predicted proteins | sample 5559141 | NCBI WGS metagenome assembly JAABUK01 (sample SAMN10711869, study PRJNA513367) | rock metagenome | isolation source: Antarctica rocks | place: Antarctica: Victoria Land, Pudding Butte nord | collected 2016-01-03
CGAAACGTGTTGAATTTGCTGAGTACACAATGCACAATGTAATGTAGTTTGTGCCTCTTGATTACAGGCTCAGTCCTAGCAGTCACATTGTCCCTGCACAAGCCTGCAAGTCTGCACGTATCATCCAGGGCTTCCTGCAGCAGCCCTCACTGGGTGCCCTTAGTCCTTGAGGGCAGTTGGCCATGTGACAAAGCAGTTGAGGAGGCTCCGCCAAACATCATACGCCAAGTGCTTCAGGTGTCAAAATATGTACATGCACAGAGATCAAAGCTCGATTGCAAAGGCATATCATCATTTTTAGTGACACAGCATGATGCTAGGCTTTGTGTGCAGTGCACTTGTACATGCTGGTCTACTGTGCTGCTTGCATCTTGGCAAGTCTCTGTCCAGGTGCATAGCATTGTCTTGGACTGTCTGTAGTCATGCAAGCTCTACAAATTACCAGCATTAGTGAGCATGCAGTGCATGGCATTTGTGCTTGCTGATATCATGAACTTTGCGTGTTGGTGTTTGTATTGAGATTGTGCTTCTTTCTTCAGGTGGCTTCCAGCGATGAGCCAACGCAGCCTGTAGAAGCAGAGCTCATCAGCCCAAAAGGTGCAACAGAACCTCATGCCACTATCTTGATACCTAACCGCAGGCCCCGCTCCTGCTACCCAACTTCCTTCTTCACTGGCTACGCCTTCCTTGTCACTCTTGGCTGCAACATTGTGTTGGTCAACTTCAGAGGCTCTACAGGGTTTGGGCAGGACTTCATCCAGTCGCTTCCCGGCTTGTGAATGCAATTGCGCCCTATTGGGTGTGGCCCATATAGGGTGAGGTGATGTGGTGTGCAGGAGGGCCTGAAGAGGACTAGGTCAAGCCAACAGTAGCGCTGGAGAGAACTTTTGCCCATAGGCCATGCAGACAAAATCAAGGCACCTCTCTTCTTGGTGGGTGCTAAAGACATGAGGGTACCAATGCAAGAATCCAAGCAGTATCTGGCAGCATTTAAAGCCAGACAAGCTCCTGCAATTGTAGTTCCAGAAGACACTCATGCGCTGGATAAGCCACAAACCAAGTTTGAGCAGTTCCTCAATGCTGCTTGGTGGATCAAAAGCCACGTAGTCCATTTGTAAGCCAGCAATCAGCAGTCCATTGTAGGGTCTCTTCTTGTCTGACAATGTTCATGCTATGGTTTGCTGCATGCAGGACCTGTTGCAGTGCATAGACAACAGCGTTATAATATTCAATGTTATCTATGGACCTACCATCCAACTATTGATAGGCAAGATCCATGCACTGCAGCCTTAGTCCAGTGCGATCATATAAAGAAGTGCAGCTGCGTATGGATTGCATATGGAAGTAGTGATGCGACTCATTGGCATCATTGCAAATCGATCATCCATGTTTACATTTGTATCAAAGAGTAGTACTTGTATCATTGCAGAATAGAAGTTGCAAAAATACATCATACTATTTACAATGTCGTGCGCATACGTGAAGTTGTCAGCGCACTGAGTTCTCAAGGTGATTATTGCAAATCAGATCGTGTGAGTCGTCATATGGTATTGTAGGTGCTGAGATCGATAACTTCATTTCACATTCTTCACCACATTGCATAGCCATGCATGCCTACTAATAGCAGTGTCAAAAGTACTGCCCACCATAGTCGTAGTCATCACTGCTGCTGCCTTCTTCGGAATCAGAGCTGTCGGATCCAGAGCTGTCCTCTCCTTGTGTCAAGCCCAGCCTGCCAAGTCCTTGTACCAGTGAATGAAAGACTGGATCCATCTGGCTTGCAAGCTCCCTGGGGCAGCTAGCCTCTGCACTGTAGCTGAGACGTTTACTCAAGCCTGTGCGCCTGTCCACAATAATTGCCTGTAGCTCGCCCTTGATGTACTGACCACCACGCTCAAATTGTTCATAGATCCCTGCAGCAGAGTTCACACATGATGTGGGTGCATATGGCACCTTGTTGGGTTCGACACTAATGAGTTTACAGCAAGCTCAAGTATGAAAGTATGCTTGCCAGCAAGTGCAGTTTGTGAGCATAAGAGATTGCGGCTAAGCCTCTGGCATAAGGCAACGGAAGAAGATTACTTTACCGAAATAGGAAGTGTACCAAACTGTCCAGAAATCAGGCGAATTGAGTGAAGTGCAGTGCCAATACTGTTTACTGAATCATTGTGCTGTCACCAAACAAGGTGCAGCACTATGCAAGTCAACCAAATGCATAAGCATACAGTGTGGATAAACACATAGCATCGTATCAGTTGCATAGAACATCAGCCAAGCTTGCATCAAACAAATGGGTTACTAATACCATGAACCTCATGTACACTTGGCTGTAACTAGGCAAGTGATACATGCAAACACACAAATACGTATATGGCAGCATGACTGCCAGACTGGACTGCAGTGCTGCAAGTTTGCTGAAAGCTTGGAACAGACCTTGATCAGTCTCGGCTCTGAAGATCTTGCCACCAGCAGGAACAGCTTTGAAGACATCGGAGGAGGTGCGCAGCCCAGCAGTGATGAAGATGGTGCGCAGGAAGGGCACTGGGCTGTTCTCCAGAGCTGTACACACTTGGCTTGCTGTCTTGCTTGACCTGTTGTCCTCACCATCAGTGAAGACGACAAGGAAACGAGCGTGAGGCCTAGGCTTGAAGCTGCCCTCAACATGCTGGCACAACTCTGTGTGCGCTTCTGAGATGCAGTCATACAGACGAGTGAGCTGACCACAGTGCTTCTCGAGATCCCTGGAGAGTCTGTCCAGCCTGACATTCTTTGCCTGCCTGAAAGCAATGAGTTTGTAGATGTCGCTGTTGAAAGTCCAGATAGTCACATAGTCAGTCTTCTTGAAGGACAAAATGAGGTCGTTGATGGACTCGGCAAGGAGCTGCAGAGGCCGTCCACGCATACTGTCAGAGATGTCGATGACCAAAGTGGTATGCTGTGTCACTTCACTGGAAACATGGACAGTGCGGGTGTTATATGACACTCTGGCCGCATGGTGCTCCCCTACTGTGCCCCTCAGGTCGAAATTCTGTACCCAAGACGTGCCGGTGCATCTCTGCAACATACAAAGCAAACGTGAGCGCGTTTGAACGGAAAGCCATGAGCCTTTAGCAAGGCCCTAATGTGCATTCACAGCTCCTGGCCAGCTGCAATGCTTATAAGGTAATCAAGCTCCGGCAATACGGGCAAAGCATGAACTTTCACACATCTTGGCGTGTCAGCGGCGACTCATTTCCGGACATGCCCAAAGGAGGGTCTGTTTTTTGGCATTCTAAAGGGTTTGCGCAACAAGGAACAGCTGGTACCCGTGCAACAGGCACGGCACGCGCATGCAGTCAAGTTTCTACCGGCTCTGCCATGCCGCTCAAGACGTGTATATCATTATAAACAAGCGACTGCTTGAATTACCTGGTTGGAGCGTCCCAGCTGCAAGCCAGGGGGGTCTGCACGGCGACGACCAGAAAACGCCATGCTAAAAGCGACACGCACAGAGAGACCGGTATAGCTTTGCTGCAGGAAACGCCAGGCCTGCAGGCGGGAAGCCGCAATCAAAACGTACGCTTATGCCGAACAAGCAATCAACTGCACTTCTCATAGGTTTGTGTTTCGTGGCATGCGCACAGGTACGAGTCGTGATCATACGTGAGGAAACAAGCTTGAGTGGATGCAAGCTTGTCGCAGGCACCACGTGTACGAGAACTTTCTTACCTTGACGAAGCACGCAGCAGCTTGATGCCTGATGCACGGTAGACTCCGATAGTCAGTACACATAGAGCGGCACCGTCTGTGGTGATCATCCCCAGGCCCTTCGTCCATTTGTCATTTATTTCGTCCGTTTGTCAATGACAGATGAGTCATCTGAGATGATACAAACGCAATCCGAAGACAGACGGACTGCGAAGTGCTGCTACGCAGAAGGCAAATGTGGAATGCAGAAAACGCAAGTACCTATTTTGCTTTTGTTACAGACCTATTGCTGGGATTCTCAATCTTGCGTTCGCAGGGCATGTGACCGTGTGATCTGTGAACTTGTACAGTTCCGCGCTCGATCTGTCGATGCATGCCATCGTGCCACAAGCAGTGGAAGAGGGACGCAGGAACGTTTCGCCATGGATCTGGGACGATTCTAGCAAAAATGGGCTGGCTTCGTGGCTACCCTGGTATCTGGGTCCAGACAAACATCAGCAAGCTTGTCAGCTTTCTTTACCCATCACTATGACACAAGGTGGACGTAGCTTCTGCCTGATCACAATGCTGCCTGATTGCAAATTGACGTTGAGGCCGGACTTGGCTTGTCTGGCAAAAAGTTGTATTTGCAAAATCTGCCCACGTCTCCAACTTGGCAATAGCCTGTAACACACCAAAACACACATCGACACACACCTTGATGTTCACGCTGTGCCATCATGTATTTAAATCACACGTAACGGACAACAGTCCAGCATTCACAGTGTCTTGATGTTGCAGCATGTATCAACACAGCCATTTAGGTACATTCACATGCGCAGTGTCCCGGGTGTCTTCACCTTCTGAACGTTGACACTCCTGTTTATTGCTCAATACACTCAGTGTTAATGCATTGTATAGCAAAGAACACAGAGTGTGTGCAGGGACGACACTTTGCTCTTGGCGCAACAAACATTGGAATAATGATGAATAAGGTCCTTGCCCACCCATGAAAGCAATCTGCAGACTGTGCATCTACCACTGCCTGATGTCAATACTTAACTGGCTTGCTAGCGACCCTCTGGACGACCACAACAGTGAATACATGGCAAGACAATCAACATACTCAGACAAGGCATACGCGTCCCAGGATTATTATTCTGCTATCATGTCTGCTGCTTTTGCAGTTCCCACAAGCCCCTCTAGCATTTTCAGGGCTTTCATTTTCAAGCAATAGCACAGCAAAGCTTGTAAGTACCCCCTGTGTGTCTGCAATATTGGTCAAATTGTTGACCTGACCACATGAGTCTGAGCTTTATTGCGTCCTTCTTTTAAAAGAAGGAAATTTGCTTAGCATTGTGCAGGTCATGCTTGATGCCATCCTCCCCAATCAGCTCCTTGCAAATCTGTGCATCCAATTTGTGCCTCAAACACCATGCACACATTGGATAGCCCCAATGCTGAGCTGACATGTCAGTCAACTTACTAGCAAGTGGCACAACTCGCCACGCTGCTCAATAAATTGTTCAACATTCATTAAATGTATACATGAAGGGCTCAGCTCATGACTGCATGTAATGGTGTCAATCAGGATAAACTGACATGGCAAATCAAGCTGGATTGCAGTCTGGCTTAGTAGCAAGCGGTATTATGGTGTGACTTTGAGGCAGCCTCAGGGCCCTCAAATAGTCTCCTTTCTGCTTTGCAAGGCTGTGCTAGCACAGTGTGACCCTGATCAGGTGCTGCTAGGGTGCTGACAGGGATTCAATGCTTGCTTTCAGGCTACAACAGCCTGCTGTTCAGGCAACAATCGTCATTTGAGGTGCTGAGAGGCTGTGCCAGGTTGGGTGCTGCAGTGACCTCAATGCTTGCCCTGTGAAGCTATGACATGGCCCCATGTTGCAGCACATGCCATGTGATGCCTGATGAGACCAGGAAAGCCACAATCATGCTAAAGCTATTTATATTCTGCTGCTCACTTGCTGACACAGACCTGACTGCAGCCAAGTTGAATACTCTCCAATAGCGATTTGCAGTTTCAACAATGCTTCTGGGCCCTCTTAGCTTCAGATTGAAGATTCTGACAAGATGTGATGCTCCATGACACCAGAAAGTTGATATGCATCACTCAAGGTCAATTGCACTTGTGGCCTGTGGAGCCACTGATCACACACAGGTGCTGCAGATCTTGCTGCTGCCTGAATAAGCAGGATACAACTGTGCAAGCGCTGCAATCCAAGCCATGTATGCACTCTGCATCTTAGCAAGTACTGATGCTGACAGCAGCGCGAAAGCTTGCGTATTCACGGTGCAGCACACCAACGTTACAGTAGGGCCGGTAACGGTCGGACCAGCAACACGTACAAGCTTCGACGCTAATGCGAAGCGCATGTCTAAGTTTAAGCGGCGGTTCCGTACACAGCAAGTCAATTAGCACACCTTTCTGTGTACGGCTTCAATGGCGCAGAAAGCGCTTGTGGCGCAGAAAGCGCTTGTAGCGCATGAGTGGCGTCGGTAAAAGCAACAGGTCTGTGACAGTGAAACAAGGCTGATAGCAAGGCCCCAACTTGGCAGCTGTGCGGCACGCGTAAGACATACACAACGATAGCCCGTGATACCCTGGGTCTTCGGTAAAACTAGCCAGCTTTGACTTGTAGGTATCCAGTTTTGTCAGTGAAGCAGCAGGCATAGAACAAGAGCGTTTGCACAAGAAGGTCCAAAAGCTTGCTGCCTGAACAAGCTTTCGTTTGACACAAGGAGAGCCTGCTCAGTCAGCAAGCCTTTGTCTTCAGTGCTGTAAGTTGCATAGGCACAACACAGCAGTCTACTTACCAGCCCAAAAAAACATGCCAGAGTTCGGCCCTCCCCTTGCCCCTTGACTTTGACGCTGACTGTGCCAGCAGCTTTCTCGCTGAGCAAACCAAATTTTGAAGTCTAAAGCTTTGGCTTTTAAGGTTGGTCAAGAGGCAATACCATGCTGACTCAATGGGTGGTGATGGTCTTGAATTGCAATGTACCATGCCATCTCCTGATCAGGACTTATGGGCCCCACTGTACATGAATGTCACATTCAGAATGTGATAATAGCCTCCGAGATGCTTTCAATGCATCGTGCAGCTTGACACAAACTTGCTTGACTGCATACTGTAACTCAGGCTGACAGAACATCTCTATGATCCAGGCATTTTACCAAGCTTTGCAAATCAGTGTATCCTTGCGAACGTGTATCTGAAATCCAATCTACCAAGGATACTAGTACTACACACTAGGACACAAACTTTTATCAATACACAAAGTTTGACTTTCGAAGTCATGTGTCATGCCACACCCCTGCACCTTGCTTTTTTTTACAAACAGGTGTGTAGCAACACTCTTCACACTGTGCAAACACATATTATGCTTTGTTCATCAAAACGAGTAAGAGTTCGTCATGACTTTGATCAGATATTCTCAAACATTCAGAGCATTTCATCATACACGTGTGTCTCAGACGCAGTGTGCAAACAAGCTCAAGGTTTGACACTCAGCACAGATTTGCAGTGTTTCACGGTGTTCACACGCATTTGTCTTTAAAGACATGTTCAGACATGCTCAAATTTGAGCGTTTCTGAACACCGTTGCAAAAAATTGAAGCGCACTCTGGCTAGATGGAGCCAGTATTTGCGATGCTGCTCATCCATTGCAAATTCAGGGTCTTGTGCGTTAGCAATGTCATAACCTGGAGTTGCGAGTGCTTCCACGAGGTTGCTATATTCTCTGTCAGCACTTGCCATGTGCAAATCAAAAAAGTCTACTCCAGTGTAATCGAATTGGAGACTGCCTACCTGTGGTAGGTCCAATAAACACGGCTTCTGCAATGTATTGGACAGGATGTCGAAAGTTTGGGCCAATCTTGACCTGCTTCCATCTACAAATCAGATCCAAAATGTTTGTGATGCAGTCACACAAGATTGTATGGCAAAGGCTTGCAGAAAATTCCTGACAGAAGGACTTCAACCTACTGGCGTCTCTTATTATTATGATTGTCTGAACAAATGCTGGCACAACACATTCTGGCAAACCGGCGATGCTCAAGGACGCTTGTGACATAGCACCATCAAAGTGGATGCAGCTGTAGCTTGCAGCATTGTATGACATTCCACAGAATGCTAATGTGCATGTCCATATGCGATTGCAATACCTTCACGCACCATAGGCTGTGATGGCTGCTCACAGGTGAGCAGTGATTTCAGAGAATTGCATTGTTCTTGCCTCCTGCTGCTACAGTCTTGCAGCTGGAACAAGGACAATTGCTGTCCAAACAGCTATGTCAAATGCTTTTGAAATGTCTGAGGTCTTGTACACAGTCTGTCAAGGACAAGAGCTTCACCACAGCATACCTGGAGTTTCAGTGGTGCACACTGTGTCTCGACACGTGGCAGTCTGAACAGCATCACAAGCTTGTTCTAGCCCTCTATGCCTCTTCCTTTGGGCGCTCCGCTGATGATCACTGTCCAGATGCTGAAATACAATACACGGTTACACACAGTTAGCAACAGACCACAGTCATGGAGTCCAAAAAGTTTTGTAATTCAAAATTTGATAGCTTCAGTCAAGGACATAAATGCAATGAACATGATGTTGGACAAAGCGATATAGTTTAAGTTGGCACAAGCAGCTTGAATGCACAAGGAGTCATACCGCAAGCTTCTTGTTGACAGTGCTGACAAGCTGTGGAGTCACTGCACAGGGCTATGCAAAGGCACTTCAAATGCATATTGCTTTGAAAAATGAGCTTATGCTTATATGTCAAGCCATTGCAAATGCTGCAAGGTTTTTCAGCTGTAAATTAGCCACATGGGCATGTACTTCCTGGCATACATCCCACCTGTGGCAATTGTTCCTTGACCGTAGCTATGGTGTCAGGGTCACCTCTGCAAAACTGCTGCCACGACATGTTGGCCATGCTTGCACAGAGCTGTACCATCCCGTCAGAAACCAACTGCCAAGCCATGCCCATTGCAATTGCAAAGCATTGCTCTGTGGCAGAATTATTGCCTGGGATTTGATGGTCTGCCATGAGCTTCTCCTGGATCCACTCAGCTGGGAGCATGCTGACTTCATGGTGTTCCTCGTCTGCTGTCATGTCTACATCAGCAGGAGGCTGCATGCTGGCTATCTCTGATGGGCTACCATTGTCCGAGTCAACATCTGTGACAAGCAGCTGTGCCGGTGACAACGCTACACCACTTGTGTCAACACCTGAATTGCTGCCCTGTACATCACAACATGAGTTTTGAACACCATCTTCTACAAAGCAGAGTCAGCAGGAATCTCTTGTCAGCTTGAGTGCTGGCATTTTACACGACCAAGCTAGACAGCGCATTCATCAACGCATGTTGATTGGAGCTGTTGAGCCAAAAAGAATACCAGGTACTTGACCAGCTGCACTTCAATGTAAACCCAAACTATGAGCACCAAATGCTTATGTGGGTTATCAGCTAACACGGCAGTGTGCTTGATGAAAAATTGCTCAATGATCAGAAATGATTGACTTTATTTCACCAAATGTCACTTTGTAGTAGGCGGAAAGCACTGGCACCCACATGCAGAGTCTAAGCACTGGGGGACTTGACGAATACTTTGCAAGCATCCAAAAAAACCAGAACAAACTCAAACGCAGGCCTGACTGGTGGCATATGTGGCTGTGCCTACTGCTTGACATCTGTGCAACAGAGATTGCTGTCTCATAATAGCATAGCATAGCATAGCTGACTGTCAAAGGCTGAAAGTGCCACGCCAAGAAACAACAAGTCAAATGAGTAGAATGTGATGCAGCTGCTTGCAATGCCATGGCAAGGCGAAAGAATGCACACCCACCTCTGCAAACAGGTCAAGATCGTAAACATTCAATATTCCCGCATCATCTCCAAAAGCAAAGCTTGCACCTTCCATGTTCTCAAGTGCAGCTGCACAGCCGTTTTGGCGTGAAGTTTGGCCGCCTGACAAGGCCTGCGTCTCACCAGCAGACTCCTGAAGGGCGGCCCCTGGCAGCCCAGGTAACCCTCCTGATATTTGCATGACCTCATTATCCTGCCACACCACCGCGGTTTGTTTTATTGAGGATGTTGCTGAGCATATTGGCAATGAGGCAACATATCATGGCAGCGAGTACTGTCAGTCGTATACTCAATTAGCAATGCTGCAACCATGACCTGGTCAAACTTGAGCCACTGCCACTGTCACACTGTAAATCTTGAAGTGTACATCCAGGCACAACTTGCTTACTTTCAGGCTGTGAGCTAGCTTGTATTCTGCGCCTATTGCAAGAAGCCAAATCTGGCATAAGGAGCGCACAGTGGCGCCCACAACAACAAGAACACTGCACTGGCCAGGAAAGCTGTGCCAGTAGCGGTCAAGAGGACACTGGCTAGAACAAAAAATCGTGCCTGCGGTGAAAATGGCATTGCCAAGGGGACTGAGAGGTTCGGCAAGGGTGAGGGGCTTTTGGTCACAGCTAGCATGCCTGCAGGCTGGTCGCCTGCATGTGGCTCCTGGTAAGTAGCAGCTCTTGATAGTCTGCCTCCTGCAAAATGATAATGACAATGGGAGACACCACTGAAGCAAGCACACAGCAGTTGTCACATAGATAAAATCAACAGTATTTTGAGCATTGCTCTGCACGACCGGGTCTGCTGAGACATCTGCCATTCGCTCACAGCCCAGCATCTTGAGTGCTTTATTACTTGCAGAATTTCACACGCTGCAGAAGTAAGTCTTGCGCATGAGCAATGTCAGGCGCTGAACAACTCTTTAGGTGCCTGCATCTGCTCATCGAGCGTCAAGAGTATGTTCAGCACGCGATGTACCTGGTGGTTGCTGGAGTTGATCCTGATAGTATGACTGGAGTTGATCCTGATAGTACGACTGGATGCAGCTGGCTGCCGGCGCAGGCAACATGTCAACATCAGCCTGAACACACCAAACAACTGCAATGAGTACAACATACTTACAAATTGAACGTAGGCACACTGTGCAAAATGTATGTGAGTTGCAGGCGACTTGCAGTCTGAGGTAAAGTACGCAGCGTTTCTTGATTCTGCTCATCATGCTTGCCTTGCCAGACATACATCAGATGCAAATTGTTGCCTCACCTCAGACTGACCTACTCTGCCACCTAGCTGACTATGCGGCTGCCTGCGGCCTACACATGCAGAGCTATGTTGAACTGTACAAGTTATGTACCCATCCTCAAAGTTGTTTGTCCCTGCTTTGGGTAGACCTGACAGAGCATCAGTCTGTGCAAAACCTTTGGCCACAAAAACCTTGGTTTTGCTGCCAGGAGGCAGTTTGCCAGAGTCTGTGACGCGTGTTGCAACGTCAGACAGACCAAATCCAACCTTGCAGATGTTTGAGCAGCCAGGATTGGAACAGTAAAGCAATACCCAATGGCTCAAGCAACCTTTTCCTGCCAGACGCTGCTTGCTCGACATCTCTGCAGTGCACACACAGACTCTACATGGAAGCCAAGTGTCGGCAACCAGTCTTGCAGAGACAAGCTAC
>JAABUK010011891.1_pt1 | contig 11208 bp, 11 predicted proteins | sample 5559141 | NCBI WGS metagenome assembly JAABUK01 (sample SAMN10711869, study PRJNA513367) | rock metagenome | isolation source: Antarctica rocks | place: Antarctica: Victoria Land, Pudding Butte nord | collected 2016-01-03
CCAGAGTACGTCGCGCCAAACGACGACGATTCTGATGATGACGATTCCATGAGCGAGAACGATTAGCTCTCGGTGCGCATGTTCATGCAATGGATGACATACTGCCAGTCGGTGTGGCCGGCCCTTCTCGCTTGCTTATCTACCTGCTTTCCATTACGCTCCGAGCGTGGAGGTGAAGACTATGTTCCAAAACGATAATTTCGACGACCCAGATTTCTATTGCGCATGGGACAGAGAGCACGGTCGAGTTTCTCTCCAGGGCTGCATATTATCCATTTTTGCCATTTTTACAAATCCCCTCTCTCGATCTGCACCACACGCAATCCCCGAAATTTTCGACCTGCAACTCTCTGCGCTAGCGCTAGCATTGCCTTCCTTCTGCAACCCCCCCGGGAAGAAAAAAACATTGGAGCCTAACAGCGCGGGTCCGACTCCCTTTCAAAATATATTTTTAGCTTTCTCCCATCTTTTTCGCAAGTTGGGCATACTCTCTCGGTTGGTTTGAGCAGCTTTCGGCATCTTCCTTGACATGGCCCATACTTTGCTATATGGTTAGCTTTGTACAATCAATTCCGGTATTGACATCTTCTTGAACCTTGAAGTTTGTCTGTACTTCAGAGGGATCCTTCAGCAGCGCAAAACCATTTCCATAGAATAGATTTATTCAGTTCGTTAAGATACATATTGCGACGTTGTGAACGTCTCACAAAACGTGTTTTTGGGTATCTCCCAATGCATGCCACGATCCCCTTTCCGGCGCCAAAAATGCATTACCTTCATTGCGTTTCCTGAATCTACTCCTCGTCACTCATAACCATCCCGCTATCCTCCCCCACCCCCCTTCCCTCGCCCATTCCACCCAACCCCTCAACCCCATTTTCACCCCTCCCCCTCCTCCTCCTACCCCTCTTCCCCCACCCATCCTCCATCCTCCTCCTAACCAACGCATCCGCCTCCTCCTCCACATCCTCCGCAAAACTATTCCCCACCCCCACCCCCGCTCCGCCCGCCTGGCCCCCCCACCCCTGCTCACTCGCGTTCTCTTCCAGCGCTCGCGACAGCAGATCCGTAGCGACCGGGTCCTGCGGCCCTACAGCCAGCGCTTCGTGCAGCGCGCAGACGGCTTCCAAGCATCGGCCCATTTCCAGCAACACGAGGCCCTTTGCAGTGAAGATGCCGACGTCGCGACCGCCTTGGCGTAGCACCTCTTCGAATTCAGTGAGGGCGAGGGCCCAGTCGCGTTGGCGACGATATGCATGGCCGAGGTTTGCGCGGGTCGAGACCCAGGCGCGCGGGTCGGAGTCGATTTCTTCTGCGATGGCGAGCGCGCGGTGGAAGAGGTGGATGGCTTGGGGGAGGTGGTCGAGGTGGTAGAAAACGACGGCGAGCTCGTTGAGGAGGAGGGGGTCGGTTTGGCAGAGCTGGAGCGCGGCGTTGAGGTATTCTTGCGCTAGGGTCATGTTGTTAAGCTGCAGGTTCTGCATTCCTAGGAAGAGTTGCGGAAGGTGTGTTCCCTGAAAGAGGCGAGCAGCGGTGCTGTAAGCCGAGATGGCCTGGTCGTGCTCGCCTTCTGCCGCGAATGTGTGCGCAAAGCCGATCCAGGCGGGGCCGAAATGCGAGTCCATCATCGAGGCTTTGGAGAAGAAGCGCCGGGCTTCGGCGATTTGGTGGATACTGAGGTAGTAAATGCCTACTGCGAGCCAAGTGGCAGGTTCATCAGGGTGAAGGTCGGCAAGACGGTGAGAAAGGAGGAAAAGGGTATTTGTCTGGTTAAGCTCATGCAGGCAAGCGAGGTGAAGGGGATAGATTGCGAAATTATACTCGTCTGTATCGAGGATGGAGGTTGTAATGGCAAGGGTTTGTTTGAAGCGGCACTGTGTGAACAGAAGTTCCGCTTTCGAGAGTAGGAGGTCTGGATTGGAGGCGAGATTGTAGTGAGTGGAGAGGGTTTCGGTAGCGTGATTGAACTCGGTGGGGTTTTTGTACTTAGAGAGGCGGGTGGTGTAGAGCATCTTTGCAAATTGGGCGGCTTCCTGGGATGTGTTTGGGCCGGACGATGGGGACATGGAGTCGAAATCGAGAGATTCGAGGAAGGTCCATTCTTCATCAGGAGACATGAGGGAGTTCTTCATCAGTTGATCGAAAGCTTCGAAGCATTGAACATCAATCCGGACGGCGTCTTTGTAGCATTCTTTTGCTCGGTCGAAGGCATTTTGCTTAGCGTAGCATATCCCCCGAAGGTAGCACATGGCAGCTTCATGTTTTATATCCGAAAGGCTCTCTCTCTCCCTCTCTTCGCTCACATCTATCCGGTCGGGTCTGTCATTGGCCTTGCCATGCTTCTGTGCACCGTTTCGTAGATTTCCACTAGTATGCTGTAGCTTCCGCCTTGCTTTACTTGTTGTGGCAAGAAGATGTGTCGGGTTCTTGTCCCCTAAAATATTGAGGGCCTCATCGAACTTGGACTGTTTGATCTGACAGTGGGCGGCTAAGTATTTGCATGCTGGGCTGTGATCGATGAGGTTATGCTTCACGAGGAAGCTTTGAGCTCTTGTGTAATTGCCCGTGGAAAAATGAACCTGGGCAAGCCAAAAAGCGTCATTGGCATCGCCTAGTAAGCATCAGCATGTTGTTTGGGAGTTGTCTTAATAGGCTTATTAGAAGTATACCCGTAAGAGCAAGTAGCTTGTCTCCGATGTATATAGCCGATTCATATTGATGCTTGTGCATGGCATCCTGCCTCCAGTCCTTCAATAATTTTTCCATAGTCATCTTGGGGATTCAGCATTCTTCCTCGGACAGTGATAGCAGTAAGGTAGAGTCGGCTTTTTGTTTGACGGCTATCAATCGGCAGTCGCGTACCTCGCGTAGGTACCTGACCAGTGACCACACTTCCTTACTCGGTTACGCAATCATGTGACTTTGTAAACTGCCCAAGCGCTGAACACGGGACACTACAAGAATCAAGATTGAATTTCGACGTAGGCTTTTCATAGGCGCAGCTGATATGATATGCACGCCGTTCATATCGACGGGGTCGTTACAGAAGCTACGGAGGAGTACTTGTCCATTTTCTAGGCATTGATCTATGGTGGTAGAATCTATAGGCTCGATGCTTGTTTGTTGGATCGTGAAAACTTGCCACAAATTCATTGATTGACCCACCACCTGCTTCATCATTAAGATCATCAACCCATGTGCTGGAAGGGCCCGCCGATAACCCCGCTCGTTATCTGCTGTCCGGACTGGATTTCTTGAGCCTGAGACTTCAGCTCATCGACGTCCCAATTCGCCCAGACCATGAACTGTGCGGGAAGCTGGACTATTGAACGGTAATATAAGCATCTCGTTGCTGGAGACGCTTGAGATGAAAGAGAAGATTGGCTAGTAAACATCAGAACAACCTTCATCTATTGGCAAGGCCTCATCCTTCGCCCCACTCTTGCGAAATAGAGACGTCTCAACCATACCCGGGTGCACACTCGCAACGAACACATTCGGGTTCTCCGCCGCCAGGATCTCCAGGAACTGTACCTGCGCTAGCTTCGAGCCGATGTACGCCGAGAGTCCGGGCAACATTGCTGGCGGGAGACCGCTAGTGCAGTGGTCGTTCCGAGGATCGCGGCGTGCGATGGATTTCCGGTCGGGAGTAAAACCTTTGTTGCAGCCATTGTGCCCTTTATATTGGTCTGATGGGGTGATAGAGCTTAGTGAAGTCGTTGCGGCGTGGGTCTGGATAGAACCTACTTCAAAGCTTTGCCACCAATCCTCCACAGGCGATTCGGCGACCGAGGCGGGGCTCGACACGAACGCAGCACTGAGAATCAGGATATCCCAGGCCCCCGCCTGAGCAGCAACGTCCATGAGCGCCTTCTTGTCGGTGACGCTAACGGCATGGATGGAGCAGCTCGTGGAGTTTGGCACTAGGGCGCTTTTTGTTTTTAAGAGATTGGCTTCGTTGCGGCCGAGGAGGACGATCTTGCTTGCGCCCGCGTCTGAGAAGGCGGATGCGGTTTCGCGGCCGATGCCACTGCCTTTTCGGCTGTGTTAGTGGGCGTGTTCTTGTCATGTTGGCTGACCTTGCAGCGAAGAAGAGCCCTACCGCGCCCGCTATCACCACAGCCTTGCCAGCAACGCTCAGCTCGGGGCGAGAGGGCGAGAATGACGGATACGTGTCGTTGTGCCAGGTTGGTGTTGCGGATGGGAAAGGTGGCTTCATGTCGAGCTGTTGCTTTACTTCTTGGATTCTGACAAACTGACGAATGGGGCACAGACCGCTCTTGGATCGGTAAGGCACCGTCCTGAAATGCATCTCACTGCGGGCTAATTTGCATTTGGTTACTTGGTTTAAAAAAAGTTCCAAGGTTGCTTCCAATCAACTTGCATAGAATTGATCCTGCATCTTTTGAGCCCATACGAGTAGAGAGTATACCGTAGCCAATAGAGTGCTATCAACCAAGCGGCCTTTGGCGGGCTATTGCATGCGGTGAGTGATGCAAGCCATGTTTGATGCTCAATCAATCCTGCCTTACTATACGTAGGTAGCGAAGCTCGTTTGTAGTGAAGGATTCAAGGTTGCAACCGTGCCGTCCCATGGCCATTGTGGATGGCGGGCATTGTGCAGCCTCGTCTTTGTTCTGCTTTGGACAAGGCTTCCATGACAAAGCAGAAACCAAGCTGCTGTATCTCATGCAGATTATTCAGGCTAAGGTTGCAGCTTTGAAGAAAACGAAAGGTGGCTCGTCGATTTCACCAAGTCTGTCGAGTCCTTCTACTTTATGCGACGTTGGCTTTCGCCGCACTGAAAGATCCTGACACACTGTCTCCTCGCCAGCGACTATTACAGAGGTTGGAGAACAAATCGTAATGCCGCTGTTTTCCTGGGGATGACTGTTGGCCAACCGAACACGAATGGAACATATTCAATCAAACTTTGGGGGGAAAGCTCATCGCGACGAAGCCGATTGCTAGTGTTTGCCATCTGGATCCATTCGCAGCCTATGCCGCTTAGAAGTGCACAGATTTACAATCTATGTGGGATTTCCCACAGACGCATTTCCGAACCTCTTCTTCGATCATGGCCCCATTCTTCGCAAACGAAAGCTGTGACCCGTTTCTTCCGAAAAGCGCGGAATGTGTCATTGGTTCTTATATTCAATGCGCCGTGAACGCTGGCAGGGCCTCTGATTATCAAAATGTTTTCCAATTGTTAGCTTTCAAGCGGGAAAAGCTAGTTGACATGTCTAAGTTTGACTTTTACAGATGCAGGTTTCTGAGTTGGATGGTTCGGTTGGTTAGTGTAACAGTCCACTTTCTCTAGATGCTGACTTCTTGGCTGGAAGATGGCATCCCAGGGAGAGAAAATTTTCGGTAAAATATCTTGTGAAAGATTGGAGAAGGATTTAGCAATCTAGGTGGGCATAGACAATGCAATACCAGCATGGTTTCTCGGCACTATATTGCGTCTTAGCTAATCGTCAACACTGTGGACAGACCCCTTTGCTCTTATTGCTGCGTTGGAAATCATATGGCAAAGGAATGGACCGGACAGCTAGGCTGTTATGTTAGGCTTGCTGTAGAGTTTTGTGGAGCAAGGAAAAGTAGACGTCCTCTCCGGTTAAACGAAAGAGAGACAATCCTCAGAACTGAAACGTCTAATAATGAGATGGTCCGCTGCACAGTCAAATCTTCACAGGAAGATAAGGAGACTTGTTTTGGTTGAGACGGATTCAGGTGATTTAACTTGATGAACGCGGTAGAAGTATAAGTACAGGGTGAGCCTTGCTCTGGTTGGGGGACACCGGAGAGAGGAAGCAGGGCTTGAAGGTACTTGACGGTTGGGAAGACGCGTTGAGGTGAACATCCGCCTGACGCGTTGGATGCTGGGCATAGCCACCAATCTAGACAATCCATTGCCTATAATTCCTCAAACCTAAGGCAGAACAACGAGCATGAGGAAGCACAGCATTTGCATAAATGTAGAATCTCAGCCATAGAGAGCAGCATAGTGATGCATGGAGATCGTGCTCAAACATCCTGCACCCCAGATCCATATTCCCTCACCTGAAGGTCATCGAAGCTGCAAGAATGACAGGGAAGTGTAGGACGCAATGGCTAAAGGAAACTGTAGCTGTGTAGATCTGTGAATAGATGCCTGAGGCAGACAAGCGAGAGGCTCGGACATGGTGAAATATGCTCTCGACTCGAACTGGATTGAAACATACACGAGGACTGCAGGACCGTAGATTGGAACATCTAAAGCTTCAAACCGTGTTTCTATATCTTCACATTGAATGTTGAGCGAAGGCGATGTGTGGTCTCAAAGCAATTGTAGAGCGGCTCAAGCCGGGAAGGCAAAACGCGAACTCGGCGCGTAGGCTAGTGGTGTTGCCCTTGGATCCCCACCAGAGTAAAATGTTAAAGTTCTATCCAATCATCCACTCCCTTTAATACTTGCCTAGATTGCAACCAAGACTCCAAACTTGTCCTCAACCATTGGCACAGCAATTATCATCGTCATCCAGCATAAATCAAACCCCAGAGCTAAGGCAACATAGCCAATCCTCCCAAGGACGCCTGCACCAGACTGGAAAACAACTCACGCTTCAACGCGCTCTGCCAAGTACGGCTACGCACTTGCAGTAGTGCTAAATCACGCTCAGGTACTTCCGGTATACGTGTAGCGTGTCCCCCTCACCCACGCTCTACGTGCTGCCTTGCTGCGCCTGTGAAACTGGGCAAGGGGTCGTCGGAGCAATAACATACAACTGTCTCCTCCTTTTCTTCCTCGCTCCTCAGGCATTGCTTCCATCTATCGTTCGCCTTTGTTGTTGTTGTGATTGACTGTCACTGCTATCTTCAATTCGACAAAGGCTTGTGCACTTATTCCCTCCTGGTTTGTTGTTCAGAATATCAACATTCTACGAGTATCATCGAGGACCGAAATACCCTCCACGCTTCGAACAACAACATACGCTACTCCTTAATTAACCCCAATCATTCGAAATGGCAACGACCCAAATGTCTCCAGCAAGACAGCCTTTCGCATCTTTGAATGGTGCGAGGCTCCGTAATTTGGGAAACGTTAAGAACAAACAGAATGGTATGATAGCTTGTCCACCCAACAATCTGACCCTTGCCTAGAATCCAATTCAACTCATTAGATGTGGATAACGTACAATGATCTGATTTATGCTTACATTACAATTAGCTGTTTCCGCTACACCATCCTCTCTCAAGCGAAATGCTCCACAAGAATTCGATGATCACGATTCTGAGAACATCGACCCTTCCATCTTCCTGTCGTCTAACAAGAAGTCCAAGAATAGCGACATCGACCTCGTAAAGCCGAACAAGGCATCGCACTTTGTTCTTACAAACACTCTCTCTACCCCGAGCGCGATCAATCGGCCCATAATCACCCCAGCTAAGCTCCTGAAGCGTAAGGCAGAGGTTCCATCAACACCAGTTGTTCCAGATAGAGCAGCAAAGAGCCGACGCGTCGGACCCTCCTCGGCACCGACCGTTACGGGTAGATCACCCAAGAGCAAACGCATCGGCATCTTGTCACGTCGTCGTGTGTCTTCGAGCCCTTTTACCCGCGTTGATCCTCCGGCCTTTTCGAAAGGCGGTTCTCATGGTGGTGTGCCGTTCTCACTCGATGCTGCTTTGTCCGGCACTGTTTCGTCTTACAAGCCGGTTCAGCCTGTGGACGTACCCACCTTGGAGGAGTCAATCCCTAAAACATGGATATTCGACATTCATGAAGACACAGCAGGAGAGGAGGCATCAAACCTGATGAACCATTACACTCTCACTCTTGACATCTCTTCGGATGACGAGAGCCGCGCTGCCGCCAAAGACGATAGAGGCAAAGAGAACATTCCTCCCGTTGACGGCCTTGTATACTCTTCTGCCGCTGTTACTACATTGCGGGCCGATATGATGACCGATGAGCCTCGTTCTCCTCTCGGCACCCTCGACGCCAAGGACTTTTATGCTGAAGGCTGCGATGCATCCTCTTACATTATCGTCCCTGCCGAGAAAGACGTTAACCAGGTCAAGGAGAAAGTCATTACTGCCACGGAACCCAACGAGGTCTCCTCCATGATTGAACCCACTATCAATACTGGGGTTGAGCACGCGGATGGCTGGAGAGAGTTCTTGGCTCAAGTTGAACAGTCCAAGTGTGACTCCAAGAGTGCTTCCAACACGTCAATTGATATTCAGAGCCCATCGGCCTTTCAGCCGGAGATCGAGATCTGGGAAAGCGAAAGCGCAAAGGGTGACAATGACATCACTGCTCAAGAACTTTCTCGAACAAACTCACCACTTGATGCTCTGCAGCCTGTAACGGACCTTCTCGAGATCGTGGATGACGCCTGCCTTGCCAAGTTGGCTTGAACTTGATTATATCAGAATTACATGTCATACCTTCGACTCGGGGCGCTGGACGTTACCACAAATCATTCATTACTTTCTCGAGTGACCTTACATCATGGTCTTCGTTCCAATTTATATTCCCACTTCCATAATAAGGATCACTTCTACGCTATCGTCAATTTCTTGACCCTTGCTTGGCCAAAGACTCCGCTCATCAACTCCCAATATACCGTTAGACGCTAATCGCACCCTGGACAAATATCGATTAGCCGCCGTCATCTCCGTGTATAAACTTCTCTCGCTACCTGCTCTGCCTCAATCGTTTCTTGATGCTCCTTGTGTTGACTGACTACGGTGTATGTCCACAAGTTGAGTTCGAAATGTGTTGAGTGCGGCGTATTCAACGTGAGACTAACTCGTTCTACGGGTGGAGCTCCTTCTGCTTTAAGGCCATGCGTATGCTTGCGACTCGAGTTGTTTCGGCGGCATAAAAGCAAGCAATGAGAAGAGCAACTTTTTGGGGACTGCTGATCGAAGGGTTATTAGGACATTCCTTTGAATTTGATGATGGACTGGAATCCTAGGGGTGGGGGCTGTAGGAATCTTGTTAGGAGGAGACAGCTTGTCGAGAGGATTTGCTGTGGGGCTGTCAAAGCGGCAATACATTAGGTGCAATGGCGCATCCCTGTAATGGTGGCGTTGGACTCTTTTCTGAGGGCTCTGCGCTGGGGATTTTCGACCTGTTTGTTATCGGTAATAGTGAGGATGTTTGGCGGCTCTGGCGCCCGGATGAGTGCATTGGGAGTCTTAGTGCTTGCGGATTCCAATCAAATTTGACTGTTTGAACCAATTTGTCTGCAAATATAACCCAGTCAATGACTGCCTGACTGCTTGCTTTGTCTAATTCAGCCAAACACCTGAGAGACATGTGGTACATACAATTGCTTGCTGTTTGCTTGTATAAGTCGTACGCAGGTGATTTACGCTAGCCGGAAGCATGTGATCACGCGCATTACGCTACGGAGAACCACAAACAAAGACTGGGATCGCGTGAAGTACTTCATCCCTTCACCTTCACCATTTCTTCATAAAGACAACAGTGTTACTCGCCTCTTATGTAGGTGTCGCTCAGGAGTGACGTACTTTAGTATGGCTTATATGTATATATACCGTGTGCTTTGGAATTTCTTGCATTTCCTGTTCAGCTCGATAGACTCTCTGAACGCTTTTGAAGTACCGCACGTCTTTGCGCTTTCGTAATGCCTCTCAAGTTTTATGACTTATGCACGTTGTTATCGGACATAGAATCATACTGTGCGCATGTTCCACCCTTGTTTCCCGTTGCTCTTCAGCAGAAGATTCGGGACAGGACATGGCAATGGTTCCGAGGCCATAAGGTCACCATTGATTCACCTGGGGTTGATCCGGTAGCACTTCTTTCTGCTTTGTTCCCAGAGAAAAGGACCGACCGTGTTTATAGCCTCAAGGCGCAATCGCTATCCAGGAGATTGAGAGGCTGCCTGTGTCTTGGCAATGGCAGATGGCAGCTTTTAGACCAATGGAAGACGCCGGGCCACGGGGACCTTGGAGATTGTGTAGAACGGGCGCTCAAGCAGTCCGAGTTCCCTAAGCAAATACCTGAGAATGAGGTCACTCTAGACCAGGTAGATGCCGCATTGGCCAAACTAGCCGCAAGGAACCGCTTCTCTGGGCCTGATGTCCGGGAAAGTAAAGAAAACGACGAACCAAAAGATGTCGACAGGATCTTGGAGCGAATCTACAGAAGACTACAATCCAGAGAAGCCAAATGGTTTACAAGGATATTAGTCAAGGACCTTGGATCCCTGGAATTACCTCTGCCAATGGTTCTGGCATGCCTTCATCCCGATCTTCCGCAGTACATCAAGGTTTACGATAGCTTTGAGGGGGCGATTAGTATGCTACGGGGTCGTGGTGTACCCAGCCTTCTTCGAGAAGGTCATAATGACAGGATCCCTCAGCACACAAATACAACTGGCATTCTTACTCCGAAGGTCGGGGTTAAACTAGGCAGAATAAAGTATATTGTGGGACGCAGTGTCAAGCATGCGGTAAAAATGATAGGGCGCCAGAAGATGAGCGTCGAGAGGAAGTACGATGGCGAGTATTGCCAAGTACACATTGATCTCTCAGCTGGAGAAAACTGGATCAAAATTTTCTCTAAAAGCGGTAAAGATTCCACCGTTGATCGTGCTGGGTTACATCATTCAATTAGGGATTCTCTTCGCATTGGCCGTCAGGATTGCGGCTTTTCTGGAAAGTGCATTTTGGAAGGAGAGTTGGTCGTTTGGAGCGACCGCGAGAGGGATATACTGGACTTTTGTAAGATACGAAAGCACGTCTCTCGGTCAGGAACTTTTTTGGGTACTACTTTTGATTCACAGTAAGTCTTACCCACTCTTTGCTGGGTCCGAACGTATAATTGACTCGTCTTAGGCCTCATGATTTCGAGCATTTGATGATCATGTTTTATGATGTTATGCTTGTTGACAACGACCCTATCATTAACCAATCACATACACGCAGAAGGCGTCTCCTAAAGAAATTAATAACTCCTATACCAGGGCGTGCAGGGTTGGCTGTACGAGATATAATAGACTTTTCTTCTTCAAACGGTCCAAGCCAGCTGCAACAAGCACTTGCTCGCACCTTTGCAATGCGCTGGGAAGGGCTTGTCTTAAAGCCCTGTGACGAACCTTATTTCAGCGCCAGAAAGCCGTCACCTGGGCAATATCCAAGTTGTTGGATCAAAATGAAAAAGGATTATATCAAGGGTCTGGGAGATAC
>JAABUK010011892.1_pt1 | contig 11206 bp, 17 predicted proteins | sample 5559141 | NCBI WGS metagenome assembly JAABUK01 (sample SAMN10711869, study PRJNA513367) | rock metagenome | isolation source: Antarctica rocks | place: Antarctica: Victoria Land, Pudding Butte nord | collected 2016-01-03
AGTCCAGGAGGAGACCACATAGACAGCAGCCAAACCAATGAATTGCAAGACTGTGAAGAAGGCAATAGCTTTGAAGGGCACCGTCTCCAGGAAAGCCACATGACCCTCACTCAGCAACCTACAGCGCACAGCAGACCACAGTGATACCATGCTACAATCCTACAGACAAACCATGTACATGCTCTATGACTGTGACCAGGACACATAACAAGGTCCCCTTGTGCTATGTCACAATCCACTCACAAGACAGAACATGTCTGGATTCCCACTGTGGGGACATGACACCACATGCACAGCAACTTTGCATGCAGTTGCAAGACCTGTAGAGACAACAGACACCAATATGCAGATGGCCATTTGACATACGTTGGGGAAGGCTGGCATGCCAGGTGAACAAAGATGAAGACCACAGAGGGTATCGGCAGATTAGGCGCAGCAACTGCTCAGTCAGACTGCAGCTTTGTAGGTGCCTATGCTGCAGTTGCTGAAGGGAGTGTGACCAAAGGGCTCACTTGTAGTACAGGCTCTTGTCAGTGGCAAGAAGAAGAGTCCGCTGCCAGAATTGGTTGCCAGGCAGGGAATCTAAAGCCATGTAGGCAAAGTAGCCCCAGAGGACCGCCACGGGACAGAACTTGATCAACGGTGTCAGGGCTGCACATATTTGGATGTCTTACTCGAGAGAAAAAGTCCAGTTTGGAGCATTTTAGCAGCACAACAGCAGCTCAGCTTAAAGAATCTCAGCATCAGGCAGCTTGTCATGCAGGTGCTGCTGAGGTTCGCATGAAGCACTTCAGTCCCAACACTCACAGAGGATGGCATAACTCTGACAAGGAAACTTCAGGTGCAGATGCACGTGCAAAGCAATGGCAATATGAGCAGACAACTTCTGGGAAAGCATGGTCACAAGGGTCAGCTGTCATTGAGAGTGTGGGCATTGAGCCATTCATGAGGGGTGAGGGGAGGGCGACTGGGGGAAGAGGGCTGATGCAAGGCCAAGCCCAACTTACGCAAGCAAACTGCCACCAGCAGAGATTGAAGCAGTCCAGAAACACGCTGTTCCTGCACCTCCATAGGCAGCACAGCATCAATGTCCCTCACCAAATCAAACTTGTCAGCTGGTTTGGTGAGGCCATGTGGGAATTCTGCACAACAGATCTGAAGGTGAGATTAGCTGCACCTGCTTCTGTGGACCTCGAGCAGTCAGACAAAAGCTTTTTTTACACTATGAATAGCAATATATCACAATGATAATGCACACCCAGGTGAGTATCTAATGAGCTGGTACAAGAGGCATTGGCACTCACAATATAACTAGTCAATACGCACCAACCTCCTGATTGCAACACCAATCAGGCTGTATCGTGGCTGAAAGGCTAAGGGGATTCAGCACTCACTGTGATTGTGGTCCGGTACCACTCTTGCTGAATTGCATGTGAACGCTACTTTTGCTTACCATTGGTGGACTGCCCGAGTTCATGGCTCAGAGCAGCTTGGATGGTGTCAGCTGCTCTGGAATCCATCTTCTTGGCCTGCTCGACCATCAGGAGCATCACATCAGCGCGAGGCTGATCTTGATGTTGTATAGCAGCTGCATGCAATGCCATGGCTGAGCATGTAGTTATTTAAACTAGCATGCATGCTAGCTCAACAGCATCCTCAATGCCATGGAGCAGTACAACGCAGCATGTGAAAGCAAGCATGCAAAAATGAGTTCATGGCGTTGTTTTTGAACCAGTGTCTGAACATGACAAATGCCAGTGAAATTGTGAAGTTGTGTGCTTACTCTTCTGAAGGCGTGTCTTGACCATTTGCATTTTGAGTGTGGCTAAGGCTCGGGTGTGCATGGGTGCCTGCAACAGCCAATGCACCAGCTGAGCTTTCATTAGTGTAACACGTGCATTTGGGCTATGCACTGTTACACAGCCTGCACAGTCTTCGTACAAGTTAGAAGGTGTTGCAAAGCTTACAGGGAAGCCAAGGGCAAACACAGTGTGAATGTCTTTGGGGCTGCTTATGAAACATTGTGACAATGCTTGCTGCATTCAGGAGTCTATTCATCAGCAGCAGCCTGATCAGCAGTGTTCATACAGACATGAGCAGACTGCATAGTTGTCGGTGCAGTATCTAACATACAAGGCTCCTTTCGTAAAAAGAGTCATTCATGACTGTGTATGGAAAAGAAAAGACTACGCCTTTCGGCATCAATTTGATGAGAAGCCAAGTATCGTATCGGGCTGCCCAGAATCACTGTGTATGCAGACATGACAGCATTCACGGATGGTGTGTGCACATAGAGATGCACTCAAGCCACAGGCCTCATCAGGGCAATGCATGGGACTCAGCCAGGCATTTTGCACTGAACAGGTTTGTTCAGTGTTACCCAGGCTAAGTGAAACTGCTCAAAAATCCTCATGTACCTGAGGAAGAACACCATTGACAGGAGGTATGCCAATGATTCCACATGCAAAGGTCATGAAGCCCACAAGCAGCAGATCCCAGTTGTAGGCTGATGGCTTGCGCAGGTTGAAGTCTGCAGTCTGTGCCAACTGCGAGGAGACGCTGTGGTCAAAGTAAAATAGGATGGTGATGACCAGGGCTGGCACAAGAGCCCCAGCAATGTACACACCTGGCACTTGCCCCATGTCCTGTTTGAGCAGACAGCAAAATATGACTTTAGCGAGCAATGACAGCATGTCAAGGATTGCTGTGGGGTCTTCATGCTGCTGTGGCTAGCTGCACAAAGCCCACATGGTTGAAGACTCACGAGCTGCTAGCTAGCGAGGGGCCATTTGCATAATGAAAATGATGTGTCATAGAAGTTACGACCTGAGTGGGATATCCAGTTGTCAAGGAGAGCTGAGCCCGTGTGCTGTGACAGTTGTGTTCTTCAGGCATGCCGCAGAAGTGACATGGACAGACAGCAGCTGCAGTATCCCGTGTTGGTGGCCCCATGTGCACATGTGGGATGCTGAATCAGGCCATGATCTGCATGCATACCCTAGCAACTGTCCAGTTGGTCTTCTCATCCCAAGTGTTTGGGATCCTGGTGCGGCGAGGTATTCCACTGGGTGTGCCACTGTTGACGCAGTAACCCACAGCGCTCCAGATGACAACAAGCAGAGGGACACCGTAGTCAGCCAGGAAGCTTCTGGCCCAGCCTTTGAAGTAGAGCCAAGACCTGGCCTGTCTGACCGTGAGACTGGTCCACAAGAGACCCACAGCCAGGATGAAGCCCCACAGACCATTGACGAGGCGCCAGTTGAAGTCATTTGCTGCACCACTGCAACCCACCAGGCACTCATGAGGCACATTGGGCCCAACAAGAGTTGGCTTGTGAGATTCAAGGGGTGTTGGATTTCAGGTTCTAGCAATAGCCATCCTTTGATGTGCAGTTGAGTGGGTCTGCATAGCATTGCCAGCAGAGATGAGAAAAGGACCAAGATGAGCAAGCATGTTTGTCTAAGGCAAAGACAAAGGCTTGTATCAAGCTGTGAAGCTCCAAACTCATCCAGTGTCCTGCTTTCTGGACTTGACTACGACAGGATTTAACCAGTCAGCAGGTAACATATGTGACAGGTGCCTACTGCAAGATGAGAGCTCACGTGACAGCATCTGTTCCTGAGTCAACTTGAAACCCCTCCTTCACCCCTTGCACAGCTTGTTGCAGAAACAGTGTCGCAATCAGCATTCCAAACAGCTCCCCACTGAACCTGGTGAACTTGTAGATGTAGCGGCAGGCCCCAGAGGCAGCAGTCAGCCACAGCATGCAGGCTGTCCACACACATGTCCAAGCACACCATGGCAGAAACAGGTTTTGGCCCAGCGCCGGCCTAGCTGAGGCAAAAGAATACATGAACTTGTATAACAGAACAATGGGCTCTGCTACTCCTACAATCAGCAGGGGCTGACCTCCGACAATGGCCTGCATAGTAAGAATGAAGGATGCATAGTTAGAATAAAGGAACTTAGCAATTTCATGCCTGCTGAGTATCTAGCGCTTGAGGGTCTAGTGATTATAATTGAGCAGGAATGCAGGAAGCATGATGAGTGTTGCCAGACAGGAGGTGAGCAGTTTGTGTTATCTTGCCTGAATAATGCCACACATCGCTGTTGCAGTCAACACCTGTACAGCTGATATTGACCCATCTGCATGCCACAAACAGTGTTGATTCAAGCATGACCAGCCATGGTACATGGGTCATATCAGCAGCTACATTAACTTACCTGTATATCGTACAAACTGCTCGCCAAAGGCAATGGCTGGTATGGCTGAAGTGAACAAGATATATGTAGAGGGCGCAAGAATCCTGCAGAATTAAGTGTTACCTTCAAGGTCCAATGACGATACGCTGACTGGTAGGAACATGCTAAATATGCACACAGCAGAATCGTATGCAGCCAGAATGCATCGAGAAGAACAGCTTGCTGTCGGCCGTGTTGTGGTGCAGTGCCGAGGCAGATGACCTAGGTGCAGCTTGCACGACGCATAGCTACCGCAAGCTTGTCTGCCGTTCACCTGTAACTACAATTCAGTCCTTGTTGCCAATCATCCTTGTACCAGACGGCTCTGCCTCTCAAATCGTCTAGTATTCCGGAGTTGACGGAAAGTTTCGGCAAGCGCATACGTCTGACACTCCCCTGCTCTAAAGGCCGCGAAGCTAGCGCTGTGTCGGCTCTTATGAATCCAACCGACTGTTGGCAGCAATGAGGGCGCAAAGACGGTATATCGGCGTCAACGAGTCCGGTCGAGACGAAGAGGGATCGAACGTAGAGTCAGTCACGATATGCCAGGTGTTTGAGCGAAATGTGGTTCCGGATGTCAGGATCGTGGTGCCTGCTGGTCATTCAATACCACAGCATGAGCTCGTTCCCGTCGGCGGGCTCAGTCGCGAGCCTGGTGATCACAGCATGTCGTTAAGCAGACAAAGCGAGCGTTTCGCGCGGGCGCCGTGTACACATGTGTATGCCATGTGTTCGCTCAGGCCGTGCATGGTCAACGTTGTGATCTGTGAGGCTGTACGCATGATTCCCGGCCCATTGCTGTCGCCGGTGGCATCACCGATTTTGCGTTGGAAAGCGCAGTCAAATCGTCCCTTGGAGCTTGTTTGCTTTTCGTTACCTTTGCTGTGAATGCCACAATGCATGCGTCTCGCTTTCCTGGCAATCTTGTGACGCATGCGCAGCCCGCTCCTGTGCATGACATGTCTGCTGTTTGGAACTTGGCAGCTCGGTTGAGACTTTGTCATGTTCCTGTGCGCTTGACGCAAGCGCTTGCACCTTTCGACTGTGCAAGCACCACAGGTAAGGAACCTTCGTACCTCTTCATGGTCGGCAGGATGCAAGAGTCATATGCACATTCAAGTTCATCTTGCATTGCAGGTGGAGCACGATTCTATGCCCGGTCAGCACCATACAGGAGGGAGATTTATTGCACAGCTATAGCTACAGGTCAGGCCCTTAAGCCCCTCCAGCTTTGCTTCTGATCAGGGGACGCTTCTGAGTACTCAAATCAATAGCTCCGAAAATTGCAGATGCTCAGCCAAAGGAACGTGCTCTTCATCAAGCACCTGTTCCCCCAATGTTAGGCGGGGCAGAGATCAGAGAGCGTTTTCTCAAATTCTATGAACAGCACCAGCATGTCAGGCTGCCCAGCAGCTCCTTGATACCTGATGACCCGACAGTCTTGCTCACCATTGCTGGCATGCTGCAGTTCAAAGCCATTTTCATGGGACAGGTGGGCTTATTACTAAACATGCAGTCCTTACAAAGCCGCATGCTGTCATGATGATGCAAATTAAGCAAACTTTTGTCAATGACTCACATCCAGCATCACTCGACACAGGCTGCATACTGCAAGATGTTGCATGCACAACAGGCTGTATTTGAGTGCTGCTGCGCGAGACGCTCAGCAACACATTGGGTGCTTGCACATAACAGGCTCAGAGAAAGCACAGCAGGGCGACAACCACGCAGAAGTGCATACGTACCAATGACCTGGAGAATGTGGGCGTAACCGCTCGACACCACAGCTTCTTTGAGATGCTTGGTAACTTCAGCTTTGGAGACTACTTCAAGCCAGATGCAATCAGCATGGCATGGGAGTTGTCTACCAAGGTGCATAATGCCTGCCGTTCCACGCACAGCCACAGCGCATTGTTTAATCTCACACAAGCATGCCATGACGTGCTCGTTTGATTGGTGTGTTGATAACCCCCTTCTGCTGTGTTTTGTTCAATGGATGTCATTCTAAATGCAAGGTGTGTCCAGACACTTCCAGCGGAAAGCAAGCGGCCTCTGGCAGTCCTTTGTGTGTGAATGCAAACATTCAGGCTTGTTTGTGTGGCCTCAGACCCCACAGGCTGACATGTAGGTCCTGATCTGCAGGTCTTTCAGTTGCCGCCTGAGCGCATCTGGGTAAGTGTGTATGAGCAAGATGACGAGGCCTATGCTTTGTGGAGAGACCAGGTCAAAGTGCCAGACTCCAGAATCATACGCATGGGTGCTGCAGACAACTTCTGGGCAGCTGGCGCAACAGGTCACAATCCTCCACCCATTTGTCTACTTTTATCATGCAGTCAAAAGTCATTAATGGGCTGTTGTAGTCAAACAAATGCTGTATCTGCAGGCTTTGTTTGTGCAGGCTCTCATTTTGCCTGAGTTGACATGCTGTAGTACTCAGTTGCAGAGTCTGCAGTATGCTGCCGGTTTACAACAGGTGGATCTTTGCTATACGAGACATCACAGGGTCCTTTGTCATCATTGGGCATGTGTGCAGGGCCATGTGGAGGTTGCTCAGAGCTGTACTATGATTTCTTCCCGGAGAGAGGAACAGCTGGTGCAGACCTTGAAGATGACTCTAGGCAAGCGCTTTGCTTGCCTTTCTGTGTCATAGGATGCTGTGCTGATGTGACATCATGCCCTGTCACGACTGCACACGACAGAGTCATGATGTGTCGGCATGTTTGCCCACTCATTCCTTGTGGTGTGAGCTCAGCACAAGATCATTATGCCAAACATACCTCCTTTACATCATCACTGTTCAGCATCACATTCAAGCAGGCTGTTAGCATCATCACCTTGCAAGATCAGTTGCATGCTGCTGATGCAACAACGCAAAGATACTATCACTGCATCTTCCAGACAGCATTTTGTAGACATCTTGCTGTTGCGGAAGATATTGCTCACAAAGCTGATTTGCTGGCCAAGCTGCCTGATGGGTGTCCTGCAGGTTCATTGAGTACTACAACCTAGTGTTCATGGAAAACAACAGGGACACAGATGGCAAGCTGACTCCTCTTGCCCGCAAGAACATAGACACAGGGTTAGGCTTGGAACGCATGGCCCAGATCCTGCAGCAGGTCCCCAACAACTATGAGACAGACCTCATCCTGCCCATTGTCACACGGGCTGCTCAGCTGGCAGACTTGCACTATGAATCAGCCAGTGCTGCAGGCAAGACTGACCTTAAGGTACGCTTACACCCTCGTTGAACCAGTACATTGCGCCTGGATTTTGGGCAGTAGCCATCTTTCCTGCACTGTGGCGTTTGCTGTGCAACAACCGGCTTTCTGTCTTGAGTATCTTGCTGGTGTTGCAGGTCATAACAAACCATGCAACTGTAGACTTGTCAATGATCATTTGTCTTGCCACACGGGATGCAATCATCAGGCAGAGACCAGCTTTCTGTCTTGAGTGTCTTGCTGCTGTTGCAGGTCACAAAAAACCATTGTGGGCATGTGCATATCTGCTTGCAGACTTGTCTGTTGTTGTCTGTCTTGCGCCATGTGCTGCAGTCAATAGGCAAACAGACCAGCTTTGTGTTGTTTGAGTGCCTTGCTGGGTTTGCAGGTCATTGGAGACCATGTGCGGGCTTGTGTGTATCTGATTTCAGATGGTGTGTTCCCATCCAATGTGGGAAGGGGCTACATTCTGCGCAGGCTCATCAGACGGAGTCTGCTCAAGGCAAGGACGACAATGCATTCTCTTGTCAATGTGATGTAGCTTGGTACAAATCATCCTTGTTGCTTCCTACCTTTTGCTGCTGAAATGGCTGACGTTTGACTATGCGCCTCTCCTGGTGAGTGTCCTATGCACCGGGTGCGCAAGTTCTACATGTGTTGATGCCCTGTTTGAAGAACAAATGTCCTGTATAGGTTGAACAAAATCTGCTCTGGGCTGGCATGCACTGCGCCTGGGTCACAAACAATGCCATCACTGCTTTCAGGGTCACCTTTTGGGCATCCAGGGCACGTTTCTGAGCGCTGTGGCTCAAGTAGCCATAGATCTGTCTGAAGGCTGTGACCCAGCTGTCAAGAAGAATGCCCCTAGGATTCTGAAGGAGCTGCAGCTGGAAGAAGAACGGTTCAGCTCCACACTGGGTACTGGGCAGAAGCTGCTTAATGATATCCTTCAGCAGGTGTGCCCACCTGCAGCCACAGTCCTCTGTTACATGCTCCCTGACGCGTCAAACCCTCTGGCAAAGAGCACACATCAGATCTTGCCATTGTCAGTAATGCACATCCAGCTATCTTGTTCTGCACACGTCTCATCATTGTCTTTGTGGCCTCCACACCCAGCATGTAACAAGCTACAGCATTGTTGATGTTCCTCTGTCTCCGCTGCGTGTGGAAGTTGCAGTGCCAGTGAACCATGGGCTTGTTGAGTTGTGATTTGAGCAGTCGGGGCTCGTTTGTGGAATACTTCCTCGGTCCTACCTTGGCTTTATCGTTTTGGACATAATGCCCAAGAAAAGGTGTTTTTCCCTTTACATATCTGTCATGCTGTATGTCAACAGGATTCTGTACTGCGCACAGGCAGCAGCCAAGCAATCAAATGGAACAAATGGTGGCAAGCCTAGTGTGAGTGGGCGCGATGCATTCGTGCTCTATGACACATATGGCTTTCCATTGGAGATCACACAGGAGCTGGCGAGTGCACAGGGCGTCACTGTAGATTTAGAAGGCTTCACACAAGAAATGCAGGTACCCCCTTGCGTCTGCAAGGCTGCCGTGTCTGCTTGATTACGTCTGTCTGCACGTCTGCTGGTGTACCCTTTTCATGTGCCTGTGTAGTGACTTTCTAGCGTGCTGAGCTCTTGCCTGCCAAGATGCCACACTGTCTGCTGAGGCGCAACATGATGTGTTTGTCTAAAACAGCGTTTACTACTGGGGGTACACCGTTATCAGTGTACAGTCTTGGTGTCGCAGGTCTGCACATATGCTGCAGCTGTGATGGTCTAATGCAGCTCCTCTATGGCATGATTACTCAGCATGATCCGTATGACATGATGGGTCCAATGCATCCTGTTGTGTCGATGAGTTTAGGGATCAACCTCAGAAGTATAGTACTGGCTGCACAAGCGCTGTCGTTGGAGTGTGCAGATTCAGAAACAGCGCAGTAAGGATGCCAGCAAGCAGGTGGACATGACTGCAAGCGATTCGCTGAGGGAGCAGCTGCGCCAGATCAGGGCTACTCAGTTTCAGGGGTATGAGGATGTGCAGGGGGCAGGGGCTGTTGTGGCTGTCCTGCACAATGGACAGATGGTGTCAAGTGCTCAAGAAGGTGTTGCATCTTGACTCCCTGCAGTAGTGTGCCCTCAGCAAGTCTGTCTGATGCAAGCTGCAGCTGCCCTGCACCAGTGACCAGCACTATTGATGCAAGCAGGTTTGAGGCACAGTTTTTGATGCCAACACTGTGAGCAAAATCGTTGCATTGCTGGTGCGAAAGACACAACTGTTGGAACTGTCTATGCAGTCAGTCAACACCCAAGTCCAAGCTGGAGGTTTTCCAGCTCAAGCAACCTTGGAAACATGTGCCGCTGGTCATCCACTCATCATCAGATTGTCTCAGCATCTGCCCCTGCCTATGGAGTCCAAGGACTATAATGTTGCCTGTGGTCATGATCGTTGTTGTGTTCATGACCATCATTGTTCCTTCTTAATGGCTATGCAGACAACACAGATGATTTTGGTGCAGGTGATGAGGTAGACATCATCCTAGATCAGACCCCCTTCTATGCAGAAAGCGGGGGTCAGGTTGGGGACCAGGGATTTTTGAGAGCGGTGGCCACCGCTGAGAGCAGCTCAGCCGCCAGTACGAGCAGCTCAGCTTGTGAGGCGCTTGTGAGCGATGTGCAAAAGATGGCTGGTGACTTCTTTGCTCACAGAGCGCGCGTTACTGCTGGTGAAGTGACTGTGGGTCAACAGGTATGTTTCATCCATGTCATGTTGGTTACGATTTGATCAACTTTTAGTACCTTACAGCTTGAAGCCAGGTGCGACTCATCAGACACACAGGACTGCATGCTATACATGCTTATTTGGCGTACTGTTGAGCATTGACTGAGCACATGTTGAGAGTTTCGGCTTTGGTACTCTTCTTGTCTGCTGGTGCAGTATTTGCATTTATACTGACAGGCGCATCTGCAAGTACCATTGTAGCAACACCTAGCTGTTCAGGCATGCGTGTTTCACTACGCCGTCGCATGTTCACCATAGGCGAGGGCTACATCAACCTGGCAGGTATTTTGAAACCTTCTCACCAGCACGTAAGCTGTTCACAGAAGCATGTGTGAGCACAACTTCATGTACGGTCAAGCGTTGCACCGCAAAACAAGAACGAAAGGGTTGGTGGTGCAGATGAGTGCCAGCGTGGATGAGGGGCTGAGACGGCGGGCCCGGTGCAATCACACCGCCACCCACCTGCTGCAGGCGGCGCTCAAGACTGTACTTGGGGATCACATCACTCAGCAAGGCTCCCTTGTCACGGTGACTAACCCAGCCATACCTGTTTGTCCCTGGCACCTATCTCTCATAAACTGATCAGTCTGACTGTGCCTGATATGGTTAAGATGGCAGCTCACTCCCATGACCTCGCCACTGAGATACGGCTCTGCAGGCAGGCTGTATGTCGAATTCCTGTCATCAAGGAAGCCATTTGTGTGTCCTGCCTGCTGTGCAGAGGAGTTGTAGATTGCCATGTTGGCAGCATCTGTTCAATGCAAGAGGGCAACGCTGGAATTTCAAAGTTACGTGGAATAACTTGTTGTGCAGCGTGCCTCTACTCACGGCATGCTTCTCCTGACAATGCACACTCTTATGACAGACGACTGACCTCATCATGGGCTGTGCAATGGTGTTGTTCTGCATAGGATCCTCCCTTTCTGTCATTGGAACAACCAGCTTTGGCACAATGAATGCCACATCGC
>JAABUK010011894.1_pt1 | contig 11205 bp, 9 predicted proteins | sample 5559141 | NCBI WGS metagenome assembly JAABUK01 (sample SAMN10711869, study PRJNA513367) | rock metagenome | isolation source: Antarctica rocks | place: Antarctica: Victoria Land, Pudding Butte nord | collected 2016-01-03
AAAGTCTCTAGAAATAGCATCAATGAACTTCATCATTCTCTCTCGATTTCACAGAAACGCTGAAAAGATATAGCTATGAACTTCATCACTGAACTATCTCTGTCAGAAGACTATAACGTCATTTGCATAATCATATGTTGTTTCATCAAAGAACGTCACTATGTTTTCTGTCATTGAAGAGACAATGACATCTCAGTCGAAGAAACGGTTTGAATCATGCTATGAAACGTCTATTGACTGCATGATCTACTCAGTTCTATTGTTTCAAACAGAGACTCTCAATTCATATCAACTATGTGAAAGAGTCTTTGCAGATGATTAAGAATCACAGCTAGTTTATTTACAGTCTATCATTTGAAGATCAATGATCAGACGAAATGAGTCAATCAAGACGTTGAACGCAAACTTAGAATCTACTACAATTACATGCAGAACGACTGAGTCAAATGAATATCTATGATGAAATTCAGCAACAATTTCAATATCTTCTTGATCATCTCAATGATTTCTTTCTACTTCAATAAAGATTTTCACTCTCGAATGAGTTTCGATTCAAATATGATTGACTACAAAATCATTCATGAACGACTGAAAGCTAGAAAAGCAGATGATATTGTCATTTGAATGAAAGAGTTACTGAGCTTCGATCATCAACAATTGAAAAAGATGAAGCTGATCATTGAAGCACAGATCAATAAACATAGACGAGACGTCATTTATGAGGTAGATGACTGAGTTTGACTATTCTTCAGAAACGTCAAAATCATGAGATTATGCAAAGATTTGAAAGACAAACAACTAGAATTGTATCAGATCACTGTTAAAGCGAAGATTTTCTATCATCTTCATCTATCAATCAGCATGAAGCATCTGCATTTGATGTTCAGCTCGAAGCTACTGCAATCATATTCAGAAGACTTTCTATCAAAACAGCATGCAGAATCTCTCAGACTCATCATTATTGATGATGATGATGATGAACATTGAGAGATAGATGACATTCTGAACTTCAGATGCTATCGAGGTCGAATACAATACAAGATCAAATGAAAAGATCTAAATAAAGACAATGAATGATACTTTGTTGATAAAGATGAATTCAATTACTTCAAGAAAGTTTTGAATGAATTTCATACGTTATATTCAAGAAAGTCACGCTAGTGCTGAAATAACTCAATAAGAAAGCAAGCAAATGAGTGACATTCATGCAAACATGAATTTTCAAAGAGAAAGATAATGTTACAAGCGTATCAAGATTGAATAAAGCTAGTCAGTGTCTTTAACTCAGATTTAACTCAGATCTGACTCAGTCTTTATTTTCTTTTCTCAACATCTCTTTGTTCAACATCATCTTTCTTTCTACATCACATTCTACTCATGTCATAAACACATCTTCTTCAAGCTTAGCACAGTCTTTGAATATTACTTAAATAGAAGCTTTTGTACTCATCTTCTTCTGTATTCTTAATATTCAGTTATAACTATTTCTAAAGATCAAGCACTATTCAATTCTGACTTTCACTGATTGACTCATTTAAACACGATTCTGACATTTAGCAATTTTAATGATGATGATTTCAAGAATGATGATTTCAAGAATGATGATTTCAAGTTTAATGACATCAAAAATGATGATTTCAAGAATGATGATTTCAAGAAGAATAATTTTAAGTTTAATGATGTTAAAAATAATGATCTCAAGAATAATGATTTCAAGAAGAATAATTTCAAGATTAACAATGTCAAGAATGATGATATCAAGAATGATGATATCAAGAATGATGATATCAAGAATGATGATGCTAAAAATGATGATTTCAAAATTAATGAACTCAATACTATTAAATTCAAGAATGATGATTTGAAAAGTAATAAATTTAATAGCAGCAATAAAATTGACTTGAAGAATGATTTTGAAGAGATTGAAGACAATCATGATATGACTACTTTTCATTCAATACAAGTGAAAAACAAGACAAAGAATAAGATGAAACAGAAATTTCTAAGTTATTGCACTCAGCTTAAACTCAACAAGCAATTGAACAAGATTGATTGTCAAGCATACATTTAAAACTTTACACAGTTTTGAATCAAAGTAAATATGAAAGAATAATTGAATTCATGAAACAAAGCATGAATGAGTCTTCATAAGTAAAAGCTTTGCAAGAATATTCTTAAAACAGACGTTTATGTTATGATTTATATGATAACTATCAGTGATGATTTACTTATACAAAAGTTTAAAGTCAATCATGTCATCTTGTAAAAAATCATCAAACTTCAAAATGTCAAAATCTTTGTTGATATGACATGAGCTGAAAATGCTATTACTATTCACATGTCTGAAGATGATGAGCAACTGTCATCATCTCAGAAAAATGTTCAAGAAAATTGTTTTGCATTTTATTTTAATCACTTTTTGTTTGATAAATTCATGATAAACAACTATTTTCATCAAATGTTTAAAAAACAATATCATATCATCTCAATTTTAAACAACATCATATCAAAAATCTGATATAAAGATGAAGTGTTATTCAAGATTGATATGACTTTTTGTTCAAATATCACTTTTGCAACTGCTGTGTTGAATATTTTTTGTAACATCGCTGCATTTATTGTGTTCATTAATGTCAACAGCAAAATCAACGTGATTGACATCATCAAATTCAAACAGAATGATATCAAAGTTAAGATAAAATTCAGTTTCATTGTAAACTACATCAAGACAGAAATTTTCTTAATCAACATTCTTCTTCTCATCTTGTATTCAATATAAATAGCTTTACTAAAAAAGAAATTAATGTCAGATTCGCAGATAAAGAATGTAAAAACATGCATGATAAACATTTATTAAAAGAAAGAAAAATCAATGATTATTTTCATGATGATTGAAAATATAAAAATTGAGTTTCAATTTCTTTCTGATCATCTTCTAGTCAAATGCAGTCACTCAAGAAATTCATTTATTATTATTGTCAATTGATTGAGTTTATAAGTCAACTATTCTAAGAAACTTCATTTGCTGAACAAGTGTCAAAGACTAAACTGAACTAAAGATTCTATTAATATAAAGAATTGATTATTATATTACTTGAACTAAATACAGAACAATACATCAAATAATGTACAAGATGAAAGACAAGAAATGAAAGAAAAGAATGAAAATTCAACTTTTATATACATGAATTAAGTAATATCAGAACTGAACAGCAGTTTTATGACTTAAGATTGCAAAGACATGAAACAGGTTTTGATGTAACTAAATTAAGATGATGATGATTAAATTAATGATTTAGTTTAATGAATTAAGACTTTCTAAGATATCAATGATATTAAATCAAGTTAACAATATATTTTATGCTTTGAACTGAAATGATGATCTGACATTATGACAGTAACTTTTTTTTCAAAGATTGAGCTTCTGCAAAATGATGAAAAGAACAAGATAAAATGAGAATTGAAACTAAATGAGACAAGACGTAAATGAAATAAGATGAGAATGAGACAAGACGAGAAAGAATTGAAGATGATAACAAGAACTGAAACTAGATGAAACAAGATGAGATGAAATACAGCAAGATACATTTTATAGTGATGAAGCATTGACAAGACAAGAATACATCTGAGTCACATCTGAATCAGATTTGAGCGAGACAAAGCAAGATGAAGATGAGACATAATAAAATGAGACACATTTTATAGTAATGAAGCACTGATGAGATGAAAATACATCTGAGCAAGATGTCTGAGCTGAATCAATGATGAATATTGAACTTAAAGTTCTTGACATTAACATTGAGACATCATACATAATATTATATGTGATTCTTCAGTGACAGAGTTGACGAGATGAAATTCATCAAGCGCTTGCTCACAATTATCTAAAAGATTGAAAGATTTTCAAGTAAAGAAGTGATCTTTTCAATTGATGTAATACTTGAGCAAAAATGAATTATAATGTCTATCATGCTTGAAGTTTAGTATGCTGTTTACATATCAGAATCTTTCATTGTTTTTAATAATGATGAGTTTTTGAAATTTCTGACGTTGATTTAAAAGAGAATCATTTGCAATGTGATTCAAAAGAATAGCATGAAAGACTGAGTGAACTTTCATAAATGCTGAAAGATTTAACTTAATGATCAGAGAATTTTGCTTAAAAACATGCTTGATCTTGAAAAATTCAACATTATGATCATTTAACTTGATAACAAGATGAACAATGCTGAGATTGTAAGCATTCAGTCAAACTTCATCTTCAACGAAGTATCTAAAACAAGAATGACGAGAGAGATTGACATTGAACTCATAAATGACTTAAGTTATGAACATTTCATCATGTAAATGATCAGTCAGTTCTTTCATCTTCTTGATGAATTCTTCAACATTAATTAACTTGTCTTGAACTTAAAATGTAAAATTCTCTGACAGAGATTCAAGAAGCTTGAAGTTTAGACGTGAATTCTGACTCATATTGATTAAGAAGAAGAATGTTAAAGTGATTAATGAAGATGCATTATTGATTGCAAATTCAACTTCAGAAAGTCATTTAACTCAGTCATTTTACATGTAGTTGACATAGACTCAAAGATAATGCTTCATGATAACATTGAATCTTTTGATTTGATCATTGATTTCAAAGTGATATGTTGTAAATAACTTGATGTTTATCTTCAGCATCTTACATATGTGCTTTCAGACATTGAAGATGAATTGTGTGTCTTGATCAGACATGAAAAACTCAAGTAAATCATGATGTTTTTAAACATGAGCATAGAAGCTGTTAATAGCTTCTTCAACTTTCATAAAGATGATGAGAATTAAATGTTTCATTTTGCTAAAACAATCAACGAAAACTAGCACATATTTATATATGATATTCATGAAGATACTGAGCGATAAAGAATCTACATAGTTCATAAAGATATCACGTCAACGACGTTCAAGAATTGAAAGAGAACACAATCATTCTTGAGTTCATTGTCTAGAGAGCTTAAAATGTGTACACACATAACAGTTTTGTACGAAGCGTTAAACATACTTATATATGTTGAATCATCAATAAACTCAACTGATCAGTTCATAGCTCTTGACTCTTTCTGAATAATCATCAACAACATTGTCGTGAGCGAGCTGAATAATATGAAGATGTAGTTTATTGAAGTTGAATACATATCTTTTTTCTTGAAAGTACAGATAATTCTCGTGTTCTTTACACTTCACTAGAGAAATCTTGTTATGATGACATGCTTCACTGCAAAGCACTTCGATTATCTGAGTTGCAAACGTGTCATTGACTTCAACTTGTTCTCACAGTGTCTGAGTAAAAGTATCAGCAAAATCTTCATCAAGATTCAAGATGTCTTGATTTAGCTGAGATTCTAGATGAGATTTGACATCTTCAACGTTGAATTCTTCAACTTCTAGATTCATGAGAGCTAGAGTCAGCGAGAAGATTAAGAAGATTGAAAATAGATGTAATTAAACTGAATCTAAGACGATGATTTGTGACTGAAGCATCATGACTTTGATATCAAGAGCATCAAAAACGAGATTTTTAACAATCTTAAAATTTAAAACATGAGTTTTCAGAATTGTTTGATGTTGATATTGATGTCAAGAATTGAATGTATTTTTCTTCTTAAAGAGATTTTCTGAGCAACGTGTTAAAGCATTCAATTTATCATCAATCTTGTTGAAATGATATGTGATGTGATAGTTGAATCTAGATAGAAACTCACTTCAACGAGCTTGATGATGACTCAACTGCTTAATTAACATGAAATACTCAAGATTTTTGTGATCTGTGATCATCTTGATAGAACAGATAAAATCTTCAAGCTCTGAACATCATTCTTCAAATGTGCAAACAATGATCATGAGTTTTTTATCATAGATCTCGTAGTTACACTTGACTGAGTTATGCTTCTTGAAAAAGTAAGCGACTGAATGAAGAACTTTGTTCTCATCATACTGAGAAAGAATGTCTTTAAACACATAGTTTGAAGCATTGATTTCTATCACAATCTTGTGATCTGAATTGTAATAACGTAGAATAACATTGAAAGTGAACACTTTCTTAAGAATGTTGAATGTCTTTTGACATTTCTGAAATCAGACAAAGAATTTGATCTTTCTGATGAGATGAGTGAGTGAATTAGCTATTCTGCTATAGTTATAGATAAATCTTCTATAGAAGTTCGCGAAATCTAGAAAACTCTGAACATCTTTAACGTTGATCAACGTAAATCAGTTGACAATGATGTTTATCTTGAATGAATTCATCTTGATCTCTTCAATGATGATTATCAATTCTAGATACAAGACTTGAGTGACATGAAACTTGCATTTGATTATATTCATCTGAAGATCTGCTTCTTGCAGCTTTCACAGAATAAGTTTGACATGAATCTTGTGCTTGAGTTCATTGTTCGAATAAATCAAAATATCATTCAGATAAGCAATACAGAACTTATTTAAATGTTCATGAAAAGTATTGTTGATATACTTCTGAAACGAGATGAGCTCATTGCATAAATTGAAGAACATGACTAGATACTTGAATAATTCAAATCGAGTGCAAAAGATGATGAAAGCTTCATCTTCTTCTTTGATTCAAAGATGATTGAATGCGAAGATGATATCAAGCTTGATAAAGATTTTGACTTGACTTAGATGATTCAGCGTTTCTGAGATCAGAGACAAAGAATATCAATTTTTGATGATGATAGCATTCAGATTTCAATAGTTCACACAGAAGCAAAGTTCTTCTTCGAGTTTCTTGATGAAGAGAACAGAAACAATCATTTGAAAGCAATTGACTTGAATGAATTCTTTGCTCAGATTCTCATCTAAATAACGTCGAAGTTCTAAAATTTCATCACAACTCATGTTGTACAAAGCAAAGACTGAGAATTGAGCATCTTCTTTAAGATGTATGACATGATCATGAGCTTGATGCAAAGACAAGATATCAACTTTCTTCTTAAAGAAGACATTTAGAAACTTGAAGTATCTGAGCGAAAGAATTGTGACTGAATCAACGTTCTTGCTTTGTCAATAAATCTCAAGATCTTCTTGAGTCATGAATGTAATCAAATGAATTTTCTTTTTCATTTAATGAAGACTTTGACTGTGATTTTTAACATAAATGCTATTCTTGAAGTAAGATGAAGACTGAACTGACAAAGTTGCATTACATGACTTTGACTCATTAGACGAGATTGAATCAAGATTCAGAAAGTCATTGATTTTCTTTAAAGTAATGCTAAATACTTCAATGTCTTTGTTGCGAGTAGCTTGATCAAAGCATTGAACTCTCAACTTGACTATGTCAAGTTATGTAGAAGATCAATTGCATTAATCTGCTTGAAAGACATTAAAAGTTCTAGAAGAAAAAGAATTGTGACACTTGATTTTAAAGAAGTATTCTTTTTAAATGACTTGAAGAATACAACTAGAAGCTTCTTGTTCTAGATGATGAACGAGATTGAACAAGATTTGTTTCTTGTGAACAGATGAGAAACTGAGTTGCTTCTTTTGAGTGAATTGAGAGTTAGATTGCTCTTCATGAGTAAGCTGAATACTGAATGATTCTTCTTGAACAATTTGTGAACTGAATTGCTCTTTAAAAGCGAACTGAAAACTGAATTGCTTCTTAAGAGTGAACTGAGAACTGAATGATTCTTCTTGAACAATTCATGAACTGAATTGCTTTTTAAAAGCAAACTGAAGACTGAATTGCTTCTTACAAATAAACTGAGTTGAAGCTACTTTTTTAGCTTTAAGTAAGACATTTTCTTCTGATTAATTGAAATCATAAATCTTGACGAAAAATTGACAATAATGATTAAGACAGAAGAGTGAGAACAAGATGAAAGTATTGTGTTCAAAATTGATGTACATAAAGTGATGATGAAGTCATGAAAGACTCATGATGATGAGATACTGATTTAATTCAATGACATAGAAGAATAGTTTTTCAACATGTTCATCAAGAATCATTGTAAACTTGATGATATGAATAATGTCATTGATTAAAATGACTTGATCATCAAATTCTTGAAGTCTGCAAGAATGAGTTAACAGATGCAAGAAAAGATGATGTTGTTGCATGAATGATTTATTCATAAAGACATAAGCAGAGACATCACTGTCAATCAGAGCAAAAGCAGAAACTCTAGATTGAGCTTGATGAAGAATACAGAATACTATCATGTGACTATCTTTGAATGTTGAATTGAATTCAAAGAGTTTCAAGACAGATTTAGCAAAAAACTTTCTATATGATTGAAGTGAAGACAAAAAGATTGATGCTAGTAGACAAGATGATATATATACAGATCTCTGAACGCGACTTAGCTCAAAGACTAGACTTTTTTTGAATACAATGAGACTTCTTCATTTATGCTGACAACGTTGTTGTTGTTGACATTTATGATATGCAAAGTGAAGAGCTTCTTATTTGAACATTCTTTAGCAATTTTGCTTGAATGTTGCAATTTGCAATAGTAGCACAGCTTTCACTTGTTGCAGATTTTCTTGATCTCAGAAACGATTAAAGTCTTATCTTGAACAATGATAATGATGAAGCTTAAATTCATTGATTCATCAATGAACAAGAAAGAAAGAAACGAGAATACTGTTAAAACAACAGTTATAGAAATGATAATTCTAGAATTCAAAGAATTACTAGTTGATGTAAAAATGCTCTTGACTTTGACGAGCAAGATAGAAAAGAAGATGATGAAGTAAGATTAATGATGCTTAAGCTGTTGAAGCTCTTTGTTGATTTCAAAGAATGCTTGAACTCATTGATGAAAGATGAATGATTGAATCTTATTGAAGTTTTGTCAGAAGAAGATGATGACTTAAATGATATAACTGACATTGTGTTTCATGCAGTCAATCAATGAGAAGTCTTTTATCAAGAAATGTTCTTTCTTCTGATAGAAAAGATTGTAGTAATCAACAAAGCTATCTGTATCTTGCTTCAAAGTTTTGCAAAGATATAGTTGAGCATCTTTCAACTTGAAAGAATTGTTGCAGTAATGACACAACTTATGTTGTCAATCTGCAAAGATGAGAATGATACAAAGATCATTGACTCGATATTGATTCATTAAATTATGAATCTTCTTATTTATGATGAGTTGTGACTTGACATAAACGATCTTGACTTGATGAGAGAAATAACGATTGTTGTTTATGTTCATGCGCTGTATCAGACTCTGCTCTCAGACATTTAAATAATCTTTGTTCTTCTCATACTCAGATATGTCAAAAAGCTTTTTGAATCTAATAAAGATCAAAACAGCGATAGAATTTGCAGAGACTTGAACGACGAAGAAAGATTGATTATACAGAGTTTGTGTAATGATTTGAGCTATCATCACAAGAGACTGAGAATTCAATTCTTGATAGACTGAAGAACTAGAAGCAATGAACGAAAACGAAGTGATGATGTCATGTTGTCGAACTTGATTTTGAAGCTTGCGCATTATGTGAAAGACTTCAACTGAGTTTTCAATCATACTTTGAGTGAACTGTTTGACAACATGCTCATCATCGATCAAGAAACAATGAGATTGCTTCATTTAAGCAAGAAGATAACTAGATGAGATTTCAATGTATGAAAACGTTGCAAGAAGTGTAGATTTTTCATAATGTCAAAGACTAGACTGAACTAAAGATTCTATTAATATAAAGAATTGATTATTATATTACTTGAACTAGATACAAAACAATACATCAAATAATGTACAAGACGAAAGACAAGAAATGAAAGAAAAGAATGAGAACTCAACTTTTATATACATGAATTAAGTAATGTCAGAACTGAGCAGCAGTTCTATGATTTAAAATTGCAAAAACATGAAACAGATTTTGATGTGACTAAATTAAAATGATGATGACTAGATTAATGATTTAATTCAATAAATCAAGACTTTCTAAGATATTGATGATATTAAATTGAGTTAACGATATATTTTATGCTCTGAGCTGAGATGATGATCTGACATCATGACAGAGAGAATAGCAAGTATGTTCAATGAACTTTGAATACAGATGACTCTTTTCTACAATGATGATTTCAAATCTCTGTTGTTGAAAGTATTTAAAACAAGATTCAAAAAAAGATAGTCAATTCACTCTGATTCAAAAAAGTTAAAGATGATAAGCAATTTAATATATGAAATCACTTTATACAGTTAACTTCGATTGTTGAAGAATTGTCTAAAATCTCATGCACAATCTGTCATAAAATTATGAATCATTCAACAGCTTTTGATAGCTTTAACACGTTTGCTATAAAAAAGCATCTTGAATCAGACTTTTGCACAGCGACAGAATAAAAATGTGAACATTTACAATCATAGATTGAACTGACTTTCGAATGAGTAAGTCATATCTGATAATGCAAATTGATAATGCAAAATTGACAAACTATTAAAAGAAAAGTCATATTGAGTTAATCTTTGTCTTCAATCAAGAGAATTGAGAAGATCAATTATGCAAGATCTTTGTTGACTTGAATCTATTCTTTCAAATCATTGATAATGAGCAATTTCAAAAGCTGCTACAAATGTTTCGTTTAAATCTGCAGATTGCACATTGCACAAAGATGACAATCATGATTCTCTCACACTATAAAAAGATTTGTGATAAGATCAGATTGAATTTTACAAAGTCACGACGTGTCTCTATTGCTTTGAATGCATGATCTAGTTCTCAAAGAGTAGCGTACTTGAAAGTGTTAATATACTGAATTGATGTTGAATTTCAGTTTCGTGAACATTTTATTGAATTTACGTCTTTCAATATTGAGCATATCAATCATCAATTGATGATGAAGCTAATGAAAATTCTGAAGAACTATGTTATTAAGAACAAGCTTTTCGAAGTTGTTATTAATAATGCAAGCAATAATAGTATCTTGAAAGAGAAACTTGAAAAGATCATAAGTCATCATGAGTTTTAATGAAACAGAACACAGAATTTCATTAATTGCTTGATTTACATCATCAATCTTATGACTTAAGATTTTATTCAAGCTCTTGAATTGAAGATAATAACTGATAACATTATTGCTTAATTAAAGAATGAGCAAGTGCAAGATATTGAAACAAGCAGAGAATTATCTGTTGTGATCAAAAAGATATTGCTTCGAATGATAATGCAAAAAAGTAATGCATTTATTAA
>JAABUK010011895.1_pt1 | contig 11203 bp, 21 predicted proteins | sample 5559141 | NCBI WGS metagenome assembly JAABUK01 (sample SAMN10711869, study PRJNA513367) | rock metagenome | isolation source: Antarctica rocks | place: Antarctica: Victoria Land, Pudding Butte nord | collected 2016-01-03
CCATGCATGTCAGAGCTGCATCCAGCCCTCATGACTGTCAATAACCATGATGGCATGGCTCAGAGATGAGTCTTTCTTCACAGAGCTGCTTTGCTTTGCCCCCCTGGGTGGTCATGGTCCTTGCATTTATTGCCTTAGTAGGAACAGGTGTCAACATGTATACAATCTGCTCCAATGTTCCTGTGTCCTCTGGGCTGCTGCAACAAGGTGGCATGCTGGCTTGCTGATCCATGCCTCTTGCCTGGCTGCACATTCTGCATCTCAGTCAGATACCTCGCTACTCAGGACTGTACACACTGGAAGCTAGGGGAAGCATCATTTACAGATGAAGGGCTGCATCATTGAGGCGCAACGCGCCTACCTTGGGTGACTACCATGAGCCTTGCAATTCTGGCAGGCCTGTCCTGTGACCTGTCTGCCATGTTGATGATTGCCCTAGAGGTCGTCGCTACACTCTCTAGAACTGCAGACCAGCTACCCCATCAGCTGCAGCTGTTCATCTCAGGACATTTCACTCAAGTTTAATGAAAGGATCTGCAGCCCAACTGTGACGTTCAATAATCACTGAATGCACGCACAACAGCGCCTTTGACATATGGCCTGAAGAAGGGTTGTGTGCTTTGCAGATCCGGCAGGACTTTGCTGTTCTACTTACAAAGTGCAGACCAAGTACAACTTGCATCAGCTGCAACTGTCAAGCATGTTCACAGCAGCGTCACATCCCAACATGCCTGTGACACTCAGTCTGAACCATTGCTATATACTTTGCAGATCCGGCAGGCTCGTCCTACTCAGCGGCCAGCCCGCCTGCTCAACAATGCCCTAGAAGACGGCGGCTCCATGAATCTGAATGAGGCTGACAGGGCTCCAGCCCTGCTGGCAGCCCCAGCAATGCTGCCTGGGGAGGATCGCATCAGGTTCTGGATGAAGGAGCGCAGCCTGCTGGCTGTCGCCTTGCATGTCAAGCCTGGGATGACACGAGCTGCCGAGTTCTTGGTTCCTGTGCAGCTGTGCAACAGGGCCTTGTCTGTTGCCTGGCCGCTTGGTATGTTCCTACTGTATAGTCCTTGCCTCAGGAACTGCTGCATTGCTGTGTTCCATGGGTCCAAAGAGTCATCACCCAGCTAGGTGCCTGATGCATGTAGCCTGATGCATGTAACATGGTGGTTAGATCTTCTGGCACCATTGCATATTGAGAGGTTTCCAGAGCTTCTGACTGCATAGCTGTTTTACACACTTGCAGATTACAGGCTGGGCTGGCCTGAGTTGATAAGCTCATCCAGCAACTTTGCCTTGTGTTGCTGGCTAGGAATACCAGTCAATGGGCTGGCCTATGTACTGGGCACAACCAGCAACTTTGCCTTGTATCGCTGTCTAGGAATGCCAGTCAGTGGACTGGCCTATGTAATGGGCACAACCAGCAACTTTGCCGTGTATTGTTGTCTAGAAATGCCAGTCAATGGGCTGGCATATGTAATGGGGCACATCCAGCAACTGTGCCTTGTATCGCTGTCTAGGAATGCCAGTCAGTGGACTGGCCTATGTAATGGGCACAACCAGCAACTTTGCCTTGTATTGCTGGCTAGGAATACCAGTCAATGGGCTGGCCTATGTACTGGGCACAACCAGCAACTTTGCCTTGCATCGCTGTCTAGGAATGCCAGTCAGTGTGCTGGCCTATGCAATGGGCACAGCCAGCAACTTTGCCTTGCACTGTTGTCCAGGAATGCCAGTCAATGGGCTGGCCTGTGTGCTGGGCAGATTTAGTAACTTTGCCTCGTGGTGTTGTCTAGGAATACCAGTCAATGGGCTGGCCTATGTATGGGCACGCCCAGCAACTTGGCCTTGCGTTGCTGTGTAGGAATGCCCTCAAATGGCTGGCCTATGTAATGGGCACATCCAGCAACTTTGCCTTGTGTTGCTGTGTAGGAATGCCAGTCAAGATGCCCTTCACAGGCACAGTCCTGGACCACCTCACCAAACCCAGGCCAGACACCCGATTCTGCACCGGCGTGCTGCGCCAAACCTTGTCAGCTGTACGCTCAGCTATAATGGCTCCTCCTCTTGGTGTCACTGCAACTACAGTGCATGTTCCAGCAGCTGTGCCTCCTACAACTTCTGCTGTTTCTACTGCCCCTGCTGGCTCAGCTGCTGCAGCACCTTCTGGGGCAGTTGCTGGTGCTAGCAGCGTCCCCAGTGGGGCTGGTCCTGGGGGTGCCCCAAATGCATCATCAGCAGCAGGCACAGGTTCAAGGGCTGCAGGCACTGGTCCTTCAGAAGCTGTCTCTGCGGCAACTCCTGCTGAATATGCTGGCAAAACAGCTGATGACGCTGCAGCAGCAACACAGAAGTATGATGCTTCTCAAGCGGCGACTCAGGTGTATGAGCCAGCTGCAAATGCTAGTAGCTCCTTGACACAGGCTGACAAGATGCAGCAGCAGCAGCAGTTACAGCATCATCATCAAGCTGCAGTTCCACCTTCTCAAGCAGCTGCACATGCAACTCCTGTTACTAACCCAGCTGCTGCCTCAGCCGCAGCCATCAAGCAGGACCCTAGCTCTGCCACCGCCACCACCACAGCTGCCCAGGTCAAGTCAGAGCCTGCCACCGCCAGCTTGCCCCCAACCAGCAGTGCTGCCACCGCTGTCAAATCAGGACCCTCCCTGGAGGCTGCTACACAGGACAGCAGCCTACAGCAAGCACCAGCTGCTGCTGCTGCTGCTGCTGCAACCCCAGCAGGTAGTCATAGCACAAGCATGACCAGTCAAAGCATGCAGGTAGGCTCTGCTGCCGGGATTACAGCCTCAGCCAGCACAAGATCTGCTGCTGCAAACGGTAATGCTGCCAGCACTTCAGGGGCAGTGTCAACCACTGGGACTGTGGTTGGGGCAACAGCAGCAGGTCCAAGTTTGGGTCTGGCAGGGGCAGGGGTGGGGGTGGGTGTGGCCATGCATGACGCAGACCCATGGAATGCTTTAGATGTGTTGTGGGATTCTGACACGCCGCCTGGGTGGCCCAAGATGGTCTGCCCCTGGCAGGTATGCATTCCGAATTCTAACTTGAACAGGGTGAGACAGCTTGCCATGCCCTGAGTGCATCAGTAAAGCAAGCTCACCTGGTGATGAGCTCGAGCTAGAACCCATAGGTCTACCATGCTGCCCTTGTGTGTTGCTATCAGCCCTGTGGGCCAACAATGTTTTAAGGCCTGATGTTTGCTTGTGCTCTGGTGTCCCACTGCTGCAAATAGTGTCCTGGCTAATTTGCTGACAACAGAATCTCTGTGTGGTTTCAGACAATGCGGTACGCAAGTGTCACACAGCGCTCACTTGTGCAAATGCTCAGAGCTGCATTCAATTGTACGCAGTCTGCTTGACAGCCTACTTATGACTGCTGGACATGGTTCATCGCTGGTCGCATTGACTTCAGGTGATGGAAGACCGAGGTGGGGAGCTTCGTAAGGCAAAGGAGCGCTACAGGTCTGCAAGCTCTGTTCTCATTTTTGATTTGACCCTAATAGGCATACTGTACAATGCATACCCAGATGGTTGCCAGCATAGATTACACGTCCTGCTGAGGCTAACGCCCTACCCCGTGAGGGTGCATCAGCTGTTGTGAAGCTCTGTTCTGATGTGTCTGTCTGCAGCCTGTCCTGACTTGTACGCATTGATGCATCAGCTTGACCCAACAGAATATGACATCAGCAAAAACAGTACACGAAACGATGACATATTTCCTTTGTGTTCACTGTGTTTCCCACCATTGTCTGTATCTTGCACGATAAATCAGGGATCGCTGTCCTTGGGCATGCATCTTGTAATTATCATGACAAAGACAGGTCACACCATCTTGAAGGTATCACAACAAAGACAGGTTACACTTCATTTTGATACCATCATGACAAATTCAGGTCACACCATCTTGAACTTATCACGACAACGGCAGCTCACACCATCTTGTTGTGATGTTTGCAGGCAAGCTGAGGCTGAGAAGCGCGAGAAAGCCAGGCAGGAGAACCTGGTCAGAGAGGCCAACAGGCGGGCAACAGCAGAACGGCAACATCAGGTGCAGTTGATGTTCTCTTCAGCGGTCATGTGCAGCTTGTGAACAACCCAGTCAGCAGCGGCAGAGCGCTAACAAATGGGTCATGAACAGTGATTGGCAGCTCACGCTGTAGACATCAGACAGCACTGCATGCACACACACTCATATATGTTGTATACAACCAGGGGTTGTGCAGGCTGATATAATCCTTGGATTCTCATTAAATTAATGCCGAAAGGTGTAGTCTTTTCTATTCTTTTCTTTTTGTTTCCCTCGACTATTTCCTTGACTGGAAGTGGTCGTGCAGGCTGCTGCAGCCTTGCAGGCTGAGAGGATGCGACGTGCCTTGGAGGCACGTGCCGTCGTAGCGCAAGTTGCTGAACAGAAAGAGGCTGACCGAGCTGCCCTGGCTGCTGTCCAAGTAAGCATGGCAGTCATCACCAGCTGCAGTTGAGAGCATGTGTAATTGCTACCTTAGACAAGGGTGACCTGGCAGCTGCCCCATTCGCCCTCTTCTTTTTATGCATGCATTCCTTCATCCGATCACCTATTTGTCCATTCATTCTTCCATGCTTTCATCCTGTCATTCATTCAGGTAGATACAATACATGCTTTCCCAGACCAATCAACCCAAGTGCAGTGACTTTGCACAAATGCCAGAACAAAGTCCACAGTGTGAAGGAGGCGCACAAGCTCTGCTGCATATTACCGTTCTGTATGTGTGTGTTGCTACAGATAGAGCACATCCAGCCTTGCTTTGTTCACACAAAACCAAAGCCTACACCATCGCCAATGTGGTTGCTCACTGCCTCATGGACAGCTCGTTGACAAGCTCATAAGGACACCCCTTCCTCATGACAACACCCATCTACGCCATCATGCAACTCAGTCTATAGTCTCATCAGAGCAAGGCCCTGGCTTTGCATCATCAAGTTTGCCCAACAATCCTGGGCAGTCCGGTATAATACTTGGCTTCCCATCAAATTGACGCCAACAGTTCTTTTTTTTTCTCTTTCCAACAAAGCTTTGACAGCAAAGGCGCCAACATGCACAACACAGCATAAGGGGTTCGAAATTTGCAGGGTGGAGCTGGCCAAAATGTGACTGGGCCGCAGTTGTTAGCAAGTGTAGTGCCACGGTCCACTGCTGGAGGGGCTGTTTCAAGTGTAGGCCTGCCCTCTGCCCCAGCAGCTTCTGCAGCAGCTGCAGGCTTGTCAGTCAATTCAGCGTACAGTCAGCAGATGATGCAACAGCTGCAAGGTGACTGACTCTGACTCTGCAGTCAAATGTGAGGCTACAAGAAGCTAAGAACGTCGTCTGACACTGCCCATGATGACATACCTTTTCTACGGCAGCTGCATCTTGCACAGGTTCTGGCTTTGATGCATCACCTCTCAAACAAGCTACTCATGGCCAAAGCTTGTGATCTTCTTGCTTTTCTTCTTCTTCATGCTGTGGAGAGTCCACGTCATGCCCTGTGCAGTGCTGCTCTTGTCATGCTGGCTTCTTCACAGCAGCAAATCAGTCAGCAAGCAATCCGCATCCAGCATAACGTTGCAGCTGCTGCGCCCACGGTCATGCATCACAGATCAATCAAGGCTGCACAGAGCGTGGTCAAACTTGTTGATAGATTGGCCTTCCCTTCAATACTACTATTTGTGTGTGGAAATGTTGCTGCTAATGACTTTTATGATGTCGCAGGTGGCGCAGTTGCTCATCAGCTCCAGCCACAGGCGCAGTACCCTGCACAGCCAGCCGCTGGCTTACAAAGCCATGCTTTGCATCCAGCATCACATGCAATGGTAGCTGCACCCTCAGCGCAGCATCACTCATCCTACCAGTATCCCCAGGCGTACGCCCATCCCCAGATGGGCAGCAGCGGCACGCACGCAGGACAGATGGGTGCCATGGATAGTGTACAGGACACTGCCTTGCTGCAGGTCCAGGCCGCCTTGACTGACCCTTCCAAGGCGAGTCTCAACATGCCAGCTCAGCAGGGATCCAGACCCCAGGCGGAAGCTTCCCAGGGGGTGGGGGCAGCTGGGGCAATAGCCAGTGCTGGGGCAGGGCTACTGGGTGTGGCCCCAGCTGCTGTATCGTCAGGGCAGCAGCACACATCAGGGGTGTTGAGTGCTGCTGGTGGCAGTGCAAGTGGGGAAGGTACACCAGCTGGTAGGTAACTCACTGCTGCCGTGTGTCAGGTGCTGTGAGCCTCTGCCTGTCTGCATGAGTCTGCTGTTGTCTTTGGCGACACACTTGGGCACATCATAATGTCAGGTGCGTGGTGATGACCCATCATGCACATAATTGTCAGGGTCAGGGCAGTTGGCTCGAGCAGGCAGCAGCTGTTGCCCCTGTTGTGTGAACCTGATTATGTTGGTGAGCACAGTTTCACAACTGACTTCAAGCTGGGCTGCAGGCTATGCAGCAGCGGGCCTTGAAACACATGCAGCATGTGAACAGAGCACTGGCTCTTTGCTGCCTGCCCATGTAAACAAAAGCTCAAACACTGCTGCACTCACAAACTTCATCATGACACACAGTAGTCTTGCTTTGTTCATGTAGCCACGGGACCCCTTGGTCCCCGTGCAACAGGACATCAGCAAGTGCATGTTTCAGTGCATATGGAAATCCTGCACATGGGTTTGACACCACGGCAAAATATGTGCAGGAGGGACTCCTGGCAGTTCACCGGCGGAGACTGAGAACAGCGCACTGGGCAAGAGGGCCCGCAGCGGCGATGCTGACGAGCAGTCCTCTCCTCCTCGAGCCAAGAAGGCCAAGCCTGCTGGTATTGCCCAATCCAATTGACTCGTTAAATCTGCAGCTGTCTCATCTGTCTCCACTCCATGGTGGTTGAACATGCATCAACTCAGCCATTACATACTGTTTGACGCGCTGATGAATTTACTCAGAGGTTGTGCTTTTGTCTCAGCGGTGGTTGGTAGAAAGCATGGATGTGACCTGCCAGGGCATTGCTTCTGCCTCTGAGGCACAATTCTTGCAGCGTGGTTTTGAAAGGGTTTGGGGTTACCATTTCTCTACAAGCTATACCTTACTCGCTTTTGATTTGCACAACTTGTTGCTGCTTGTGGCAACTGCAAACGGTGGGTATTGCGCTTTAGTGTGTTGACGCCCAGCGCAAGCAGAATGGAAGCGGATTTTCATTTGCTGCAGACTGTGTCACTTTTAGCTTGTTGCTGCACAGCTATCGACACTTTGGCTGTTGTCAGATTATGAGTGCCTGCCGTGCATGCAGCTGACTGCCGAAAGTGTATCGGACCTCATACAGGTAGCCACTCAGGGCTGTATGCACTGACCATGTAGGAAGACATGCTCTCAATGCACAAGCAAATGAATGCTTGAATGAGTGAATAAGTCGCATGCATGCGTCAAATGAACGAATGAATGAGTGAGTGAGTGAGTGAGTGAGTGAGTGAATAAAAGAATGAATGAACACATGAATGATTAAATGAATGGATGGATGCAGCTGAGGGGTATAGGGAGCGATGGTTAGCAGGCAAGCCCCGGGCTCAGTCCAAGACCTGGTGCAGCATGCTCTGCTGTGTGTGTGAACAAGGCAGTGATGATTTTGGTACGCATCTCACACTTGCCTGGCCTCACAGTGCCATCAAGCATATGCTTCCTTGCTGTGTCTGGGAAGAAGGCAATAGTGAGATGGGCATGCATGACCATGTTGCATGACGATAAGAAATGACAGGATGCTTTAGGTCTGTTTGACATATTGATGGAATGTGATATGTTCATGGGCAAAAACAGGCGACTGTGTAGTTGTGTCTCTAGAATGGATGCACTGCAAGAGCACTGATTTTGTTGATGCTGTATCTGCTGCCCTGCCATGCACCAGTCCAGATTGATATCCAGAAGATGATGTTTTGCTTGTTCTGTACTGCAGTCACAGAAGTCCCCCCTGACTTTGAAAAGTCTCATCCAATGCCACCTGCTTCTGTGTGAGTCATTGGGTCTTGCACCACCTTGCCATCATGCCTTGCTGATTCTGTGTGCATGCTATGTACCTAGCTCATTATGAGCTGGAAAGCAAATTGTTTTTTATTATTATTATTGTTGTTGTGATTACTATTGATATTGTTGTTATCATTATTATTATGTGCAGAGCTTCTGGTCTGCAAGGGCCCTTGCCTGAGGGCTTTCCACCCAGCCTGCCTGGGGATGACCCCACAAGCGGTCATCAGCCCTGCATCCCAGGCTGCCTGGTTCTGCCCTGAGTGCCTCCATGGCCGAGTGAGGTGCTTTGTGTGTGGGGACTTTGGGGCTGGCTTTGAGGACCCCACCGTGCGCAAATGTTCCCTTGGGGTCTGTGGACGCTTCTATCATATCAAGTAGGATCCTTGCCTCCAGTGTCAACTGCAAAACCTCTTCAATAACTGGAAGGACTTCTTCATTTCTTCATGTGGTACTTTGTGGCTCTGTATCTCAAAGTGGACAGGAAGTCTAAGTGATAGGAGCCTAACAACCCAATGCAAAGAGTTGCATCACATGCCAGGTAAACCCCTTGCATCAAACAAAGCAACCTTGTGTGTGTCCCAGAACAGCACTGCATGACTTGTTCTATTCAACACTCAGTATTCTCACAAATCTCATAGGCATTGTCTGTTGACTCCTCTGATGAGTCCTCAAGACACAAAATGTAAAATCATTTGTTTAATTATTTATTTATTTATTTATGTATTTATGTATTTGTTTCTTCACTTATTTATTTACTTATTTAATTGTTGATTAAACCAAGTGGCTCCTCCTTGTAGGTGTGCACAAGCCCTGGAGCTGACTCAGATGGCAAAGAAAGGGGCGCACTTCAGGTGCCCCCAGCACTACTGTGCCGTGTGTCAAAAGTCTGGAGACGGTGTGGATATGGTCAAGTGCATACGCTGCCCAACAGCGTACCACTCCTCCTGCATGCCCAAGGACATCCAGCGCCTGCTGCCCCATGCAAAGGTGTGGCCCCATCACCATCTTCACATACCTTGTTACCATCTACACATACCTTATCATCATCTACACATACCTTGTCACCATCTACACATACCTTGTCACCATCTTCACATACCTTGTCACCATCTACAAACTGCATCTGTCCCAGCTAGCAAAGCAAGCATTGGCTCACAATGCAGCGCAATGTCAGGCATCACATTGTGTCAGAGGTTCACGATGCGTGTAACAGAGGAGAGTCCGTGCCATGCAGGTGGTGCTATGCTCCAACCACGTGGACCAGCCCCTGGGGCCTTACCAGCACCCCCCTGCCCCTGACCCCAACAAGCTGGAGGCAGCCCAGCAGCAGGGCAAGGCCATGGGCCTGCCACCTGTCAAGGCCAAGTGTAAGTGCTCTGCTCTTGCTATTCTGCAACCCGATACTGGGCTGCTTTTTTGGAGCCACTCATGAATGATGCGTCTGCTGTGGAAGAGTTGATTGTCAGACTGGGCTACAGTCACATTGCTGTGGAACAATTGCCGGTCTCTGCTTTGAGTACTCCTAGCTGTGCAACATATGTGATGCAGTACGGTTCATGTAAGCTCAATCTGATTCATGTAAGGTCGGTAAACGTCCCCCACAACCTGCCTGCCCTCTACACAAGACCCCAAAGGCCAGCTTGTTACAACTTCCTTTCCGTTTGTGGCAACTACTAGTACCGCACCTTGTACATGTGTGTGACACCATGCTGCTGACTGCAGCTGGTCACGCCTCAGGCAGTGGAACAGGGTTCGGCTCTCCAGATCAGCGCCAGTCTGGGTCCCAACAAGCTGACATCCCTCAGGTCCGCCACTGCTTGCCTTATGTGACACCATATGCTGGCTGCCGAAACAAGTTGCTGACGGCCAAAACAAGATGCTGACTGCCGAAACAAGATGCTGACTGCCACAACAAGATGCTAACTGCCAAAACAAGGCCTCATGGAGCTGCTCAGGACTGTACATACCTGACCTGAGAGGGAAAGACATGCATTGCCCATATGAATGAATGAAGTGAAACAAGACACTGAAGATGAATCACTCATGCTGCAAAGTTGCCAAGGAGTGCTGTGCTATTGCAGGAGTCAGTTTCAGGTCAAGGGGCGAGCTTGACAAATCTTGCAGCTGCTGGTGAAACTGCGCCTGTGGGGGCTGCCTCCATACAGCCCAGTCAATACTCTGACAACACACAGGTCTGTCAGCACCTTCATACTGCTGTTCACCTGCTGCTTTGTGACCTCGCTATGCATGCTGCTTTGTGACCTCGCTATGCATGCTGCGTTGTGATCTTGCTATGCATGCTGTCTGGTCGCAATCTGAGCATGAGAAGGTGATTTTCATTTGTACCTTGATGTTTCTGCATCTCTGCATTCTTTCTGTACAAACAAAGGAGGCTTTTATCACAGCACTGTCTACACCATTGGTCATGCCTGCCATTGGTTCACAGCCACTTTCAGATGACTGTTGTGCTTTTGGACAATCAGGCACTTTCAGCAGACTTCTGACAGCAGTCAAATGAAAAAAGAATAAGAACAAAGAGCGTAAGATAGAAATAAACAGAGCACAGATAGGTTGTAAAAATTGAGAAATTCTGACAGCAGTTGTGATGTTCCAGGGTGAGCAGCAAGCCTTCTTGCAGGCTGCCCCATCAGCTCCTGGTTCTTTACCTCCCCTGCAGCAGCTGCAAACTCGGCCAGGCCTTCCCTCTACCGCTACCATTCCTGCTGTGACCCAGATGACTAATCATGTGCCTCTCACCGTATCTCAGCAGCAGCAGCAACAGCAGCAGGCCCTGACAGCTGGCACAGGCCAGCCTGGGCAGCAGGACGCATCAGCAACGCCCTTTGGGGTTGCTTCTCTGCAGGTAGTCCTGCTAACATCCCGTGCTCATGCCACAGCTGCTCCCCTGAAAACAGCATTCCTGAGCGTTGAGCATAAAGTGGGCAATAAGATTCACTCATGGTTGCATCGTCATTCAGGTCAACCAATCAGCAATTCGCCATTTATGGTGTACTGCCATGTCTGTTTGGTCTTACATGTATGTCTTCTCAGCACAAGCAAGTGAGCAAACTAGCTGCAAGCTAGATGCATGGCAGATCACCTCTTAGTCACAAGACTGCCTGACCAACACTGATCACAGATGTAGCGCAGGGGATCCCAGCAGGATCTCTCCTAG
>JAABUK010011896.1_pt1 | contig 11201 bp, 13 predicted proteins | sample 5559141 | NCBI WGS metagenome assembly JAABUK01 (sample SAMN10711869, study PRJNA513367) | rock metagenome | isolation source: Antarctica rocks | place: Antarctica: Victoria Land, Pudding Butte nord | collected 2016-01-03
TTGAAAGGTCTTGTTGGCCTGCAAGTTGGGGAGGGGAAAGGGGGGGGTGGGAGGAGGGCAGCAAGCCCAAGCACCCTGGCGTATTCAACTGCACAGCAGCATTTGGAGTGTCAAAAAGGTCAACATGTTCAGCATTTGTAACAGGGTCAAGCGCAGGTATAGTGGCGATGATGGACTAGAGAGCCTGTTACCATCAGCAGATGTGCATGCCTTCATTGCCAGCATGACAAGCAAGTGTGTTAAAGGCAGATCTACAGGCAGAGACTGTGCTGGTTTGCTTCAGGCTAGAGATGGCAATCTTGGCCTGAGTAGAATGGGTAGCAAAATGCAAATTCAGTTCACACCATTCAGTAAAGCTATCAAACTCGTGAAAGTCTTCCAAGGCTTGTAGGCTGGTCTTGTATGCTTCACTTTCAGCAGTACCAAACAATGTTTGAGGCGCGCTCTACAACAGTGTGCTAGCAAAGATTGACCAACCAGTTTTGGGGTAGTATCAGGGGTACAAGTGGCAAACTTTGCCAGCTTTGTACGACCATGCACTGACATCAGAGTCAACACTGGTTGTGCCAAATCTGGGCGGCTGAGGCAGGTTTATTTGAAGGTGGGGCGCCCAGACGAAGAAGAGGCATCAGCAGCGGGGCGAAATGCAACAGGTGAGGCAATATCTGAGAGGTTAAGTTCAGGCAAGGTTCCGATTCCAATCTGTGCGAACTACTGACAGGGTAAGTCTGGCATTTGTCACCTTCAGCAGATGCCTCTTGAGTGCGCTCGATGAGCTTATTACACACTTTCTTCCTTGGTCAGGAATGGGAGTTGGCAAGGGGTGCTTCCAATCCAAGTTTCTCCAGAATATGCAAAGGTCCTCTCCACACTCGCATTGCAAAATCAGCGCGCTTTTTGTTGTCCCTCCGGGTGACAACGTTATTGGGGACAACCGTTCCCCTGCTGGCCGCACGCTGTGGAATTGCTGGCGTGACTGCAGCCCATGCGGTTAGCCTGAGAAATCCTAGTAGGCCGTCAATGGGATGGGAAGGAGGCGGCTGCAGCTGGCGCTGGTGCGGATGCCATTACTGCTGCCACCCAGACTGTGATGTCGTCCAGCTTTTCACCCATTCTACGGATGATTTTGAGGTGCTGTTGCCTGATTCAAGCTATTGGCTCCGAAACCATTTGTATACACTGCGTTGGTGTCTATCAGGCAAATATAACTAAGTGGAACGAATTTGAACTACATCGCCAACAGTAAGGGTAGTAAGGACAATCTACTCCACTCAGGTAGCAAAGTACAGATTATCCACAATGCCTCATAAGGTAGTGAAGCTTCCTCCGATAATTCCCATTGACTATGTCTTCCTGTCTCACAACGTGGCTGTTACACAGCAACTTGCAGTCACTAGGGCCTGACAAGTATCTGTCTCAATCAGCAGTTGCCAGTAATATATTCTAGCTGAAATCAACAGCCGTATTGTATCAGAGGTGTAGCCTCTGCTGTCAGCCTCTGTTCCTACTGTAGCGATGGAATCTGACACTCGGATGACCTATGTCACAAAGGACTTGCCAGGGAGGCAGTCCAGCACACTGCGCTTCAGACCGGGCGGCACTCTCAATGCACATCTAGGTTTGCACTTGCAAGCAGGAATAGCAAGGCCAAATTAGACAGCTGAGTACCATAGCCAGCAGATTATAGAGTTGATTTTGTTTGAGCATACTCATAATCACCCCCGATGAATGGGTCCTGGCGGCCTGAGTCTGTGTCATACGCATTGGCAAAAAACCATTGCGCCAGCAGCTCTCCATCATCTTCACACCTCTGGTAAATTTGTTTAAACACAACACTTTGATGGTTCTGCTCAGCAGTTTCAACAAGGAAATTGCTGAAACTTAGCCAGGAAAGCAAATGTGCAGACCTCACATAACAGACTGGTACAAACAAAATCATATACAGGAGCATAGCCCTGAATAGCCTGGACTTTGTCTGGGCATTGCTTTTTGTCTGCAAGTATAGAGTACCTAGGTAGGTGCCTGAATCTGGTGACAAAACAGGTCAGGCAATGCTGACTTGCTAGGACAGTGCAAAATCGAGCTTTGGGTGCTGTGCTTTACAGTGTGCAGGAGCCTGAGCACCATATAGATGAATCGAAGCAGTGAACGACTAACAGGACGGCTACTACTACTCAGTGCACAGTAGGGAGACTCTTTAGTGCACCCTTGCTCCTCGGATTTTTTTGTACACTAGGAGGCACCCTCGTGCGGTCAGACAGAACGTCTACTTCGTCACAAGTCAGCAATCGGGGAGCAAGCAAGAAGGCAAGGAAGCCAACATCATACATCTGATCACACACCTGTGTCAACGATTTACGGTTTGTGCGTTTGTGGATAAGCAACATCAGTGTCTACCGCTCGTCCATGAAAGGGTTCCAAGCACAATACTTCGCTGACGATATGAGGCATGCAGCGCAGCTGGCCTGCCAAGGCATGCTTCAAGCTAAGTTTGTCGGTTCGAGCTTGCCGTTGTAGTAAGCGCCTCAGCTAATGAGAAAGAACTGCTCTACAGACAAAGAGTCAGTGAGGGAGCAGAAAGACTTGGTGTGCGTACCACGTACCCTAAGTTGGCATGAGCGACTTGCAGGCTGGCTGTCCCATACCTGACAGATGGTGGGAAACGCAGCTAGGATACATAACACCGGTTGTCCTCCGTTACAGTCACTGGCTCCGTACTATGTACGGCGTACCGGTTTCACTGCCGATCAACTGCCAGTCTGTCGCGATTCAGAGCCCTCTATCAGGTTCTACCAGTGCCCCATCCAAATGGCCCATTTGGATGCTGCTACACGCGCGTTCCATGGGGTGCTGGTCTGGGGGCTGTCCAGTTCAGTCCTTGGCTGTGGTTACGTAGCTCTGGTTAGCACGCCTTTGGTGCCCTTCCGGGAAGGCTTGTTCCGGGTGCAGAGACTTGTTGTGCTCTATTCTACGACTTACCTTACCTGATGAACCAGGCAACTGGGGAGGGCACAATACAATCAATCAATCTACAATTTCTGTCTCAAACATAAATATACATATACCTTACGTGTGGTACACATCAAATGGAACCTAAATTGGCAACCAGATGTCTTGGACCTGGGCTCAATATATACAAATGTATTGTCATCATAGTCAATGATGCTATCATTGCGCAATGACATCAGTAGAACAGTGTATCAACATGGCATGCGTGTGATGCAGGAAAAGCCGGCATGCAAACTGTAACGCCGCAGGCAGTTATAACCAACTATATCTACTTGTAATACTGTAACAACTCAGCAACACTCACTATTCCTTTATAAACACACAGCATAATCCTTACTGATCAGCTGAGCCGCCGGCTCAGCCTTGCTTTAACAGTGCGAACTGAACTGATTGTGTTATCTCAACACGACTACTATCGGAATACGCCTCACAACTTTACACAAACATGGTTTGCTGCCAGCTAGAGATCTCTAGATTCAAATTATGTTTCTGATTGAGCTGACACTTGCTAGTCACAGTCTTAGTGTTAACAATCTAATAAGTGTGCATGGAATCCTGCAACTATAGTATACATATATGTATATCTATTGTGCAGTATATATATACTGCACAATCTCAGCCCACAATAGCAGGGTTTCAGCCCGACATTTCGTCTCAACTTCTTTGAGACGTCCATGTCCCTTGAGGTTGCGCTTTTCACAATATGTGTGTAAATCACTTTAGGGTAAACAGATTTTGCAACACGCAAAACGGAAGGTCTAGACCTCCAGATCTGCCTGTTCTGTGGGCTGCTGCATATCTGCGTTTATTTACCAATGTCTTGCAATTGCACAAGTGTTAAAGCAACATACCCTGGTCAGAGTGCATGCACAACCACTTGAGTCTTTGTGCGCCCTTAAGGCCTTAGCCTTCCTAGTCACGGAGCATAGACGCAAGGCCCAGTCCTTGTGGGATGCGTTACACAAACAACTGTTGTTGCAGCTGCAGACTTAAGTAGTGTTGTAAGCTGCATAATATTCATTCATGCACTGTAGCCCAATCATAATATTATTGTTGTCTTGCACAATGATTTCTGAAACATATGGTCATTTGCCCAAAAACCCTGCATGTGTGATTTGCAAAGCTGGACAGAGCAAGCACATTGAGGCAGCTCAGCCAAAACTAGCATGCTGCAGCTACAAGCAAGCAGTTGCAAGCAAATCTGCATGCGCAACATCTGAATGGTGAAGGCAAAGCTGCATGCGCAACATCTGACTGGTGCGCATAAGCTTTGCAGCACTTGCAGCCACACTAATGCTTTTACATCTTCTACCAGGAATTCGCAATGGCTAAAGCCAACCACCTGGTTTCTGATTGGTGTTGCTGTTGTTTCTCTGACAAAGTGAGCAATGTTTGATATGCTGAAGCACGCCTTGGCAAATGCCTTTCCACCAATACAGCCTATCCATAGCCTTCTGAGCTTTGGCCACGCCAAGATGGCCGCTGTATGGGCAATCATGCAACTCGTGCAATCACGGTTTATTCAGGTTCTGACTGTTTGGAATGACCAAAGCATGACCATGCCACCAAATGGCTTGCTTCTATTCGCACTTACATTGCTCTGCAGCAGTCAGCTTGTCAAATCATTCACTGACTTCCTCATACCCTTGAGCACTTGCTGCTGGAAGTCTGTCAAAGGCTCCTGCTGATCAGCAACCATTTCAGGGTTCAGAGGCAAAAATGTTTTAGGGTATGATGGCAGAATTGGGCTAGGGTCTGCAGTAGGGCTAGCAGCAGGCTCTTTGGGCACTGCAGTCTTACTTTGCCCTCTGGTCACTGCAGCGACTAGTGCACTCTACTGAGAGGATCAGCTATCTTGGTCTGTACTGCCACCTGACCTGAAGGCTTGGAGGTACTCTGACCACCTGAGTTGACGCCTTGACCGGTTAGCTTGGGTTTGCAGACACACAAGAGATTTATGATCAGTGACCACTGTAAACTCCACCCCCTCCAGTTAACAGCCCCATGTCCTCATAGCGTGCACCAGAGCAAACAATTTCTGCTCACCCATGGTGTAATTACGCTCTGTAGGAGACAGCTTCTCACTCTCAAAGGCTACTGGCCTGCCCTTCTAGATCAGGACGAGAAAAGAAAAGAAAAGAAAAGACTACGCCTTTCGGCGTCAATTTAATGAGAAGCCAAGTATTATACCAGGCTGCCCAGGTGATCAGGACGACACCTATGTTGATGAGTGACGCATCACAGACCACCTCAAAGTGCTTACTGTGATCTGGCAAGACCATGACAGGAGAGCTTGTCAAAGCATGCTTAGTGTCTTCAAACGCTTTCTGACAGCGTTCTGACCACACCAAGGGCGCCTTACGCTTCGTCAGGTCAGTCATGGGGCGTACCAGCTTTGAACACACTGGCACAAACCTTATGTAAGTATGTAGTCAGGCCTGAGAAGGACTGCAGCTGATGCACATCGTTTGGCACGGGCCAATCTGAGATGGCAGCTGCCTTAGCAGGATCCGTTCTGATGCCATCAAGCAAGATCAACGCAAAATGTCCAACATGCTCTATGAATATGGTGTTCATAGCAGCGTGGAAAGTTGCTGGCGCATTCAACCAGCCCAAAACTGAGCACTCTGAACTGGTAATGACCCAAAGTGATCCTGAACGCAGTCTTAGGCACAACATCATCCTTAAATCTGATTTGATGGTGCTCTGCAGGTCAAGAGGAAAAACACTGAAGCAGCATGCAGCTGATCAAGCAGGTCATCAGTGCGGGGCAGTGGGTACCTATTCTCAATGATTGAGAGGTCTGTAATTGACGCACATATGCAGAGTACCGTCCTTCTTTCTGACAAACAAGACTGGTGCCTCAAAGGCTGATCAGCTGGGCGTTATGATACCTCTCCTGAGGCCCTCTGACAATCAACCTCTGTTATCTGATGTTCTGCCTCTGCATCCTCTGCAGGACTGAGCCTGTAGATGGGCTTGAAAGGGGGCACACCTGACTCGGTAGGAATTGTATGTATCGCTTTCTGGAGGCAGCCCATCAGGCAGACAGTTCTATACTCATGCAGTATCGACTGCACTTCTGACTGAGGTACAAGAGTGCCATCTGCATGTGACTGCTGGTTGCCTGATTTGTCACGCTTAGTCACAGCAGGCACATGCACACCCTCATATGTCTTGGTCACAAGCAAAAACATTGCACCAGCACCCTTTCTGACAGCTTTTCTCGCTTGCATTGCACTCAACATCAGAAATGCAGATGGTTGTTTAGGCTTGCTGAGAGTCTCAGCGGACTTTTCACAGTGCAGTGTTATGCTCTTCTGAACTTTTCTGAGTTCAACTCACCTGTTACTACCAGGCAACTATTATGCTGCAGAAGCCAAGGCTCACCAAGAATGGCATCGAAGTGATCTGCCAGGCAAGTTACACAAAGCATGACCAAACACTGATATGCCTGGATTCTGACACGCCCTTTGCAAGTTTCAATCACAGGAATGGACTCACCATCTGGCATGCTGACTTGGACTTCCACCGACTTATTAAGACAGCCTATGCTTCTCTGCAAAACTCCTGACTGAGAACAGTCATGCCAGGTCCTGACTCAACGAGGCATTATGCAGGTGTACAACCAAGTTTGCGTGTGAGATACATGAAAAACATGCTTCTAGCTACTGCATTGAGGACAAGCTGTGACAGAGGTGCATCAAACGTGATTAAGTATGACTGATGTGCTTAAGATTGCATTCAGGAACCCTTTGGGTCATAAGCGCAATATATCAAGAGCAGGCTACATTGGTTCCGGAGCGAGTCCCGAGCTAAGCTGTGTGTAGACACGTGAAAGTGTGAATCTCATCTTAGATGGACAACCAGCGGCTGAGAGCGAACTCAACCACTCAGTCTCACTTGAGTGGATCCCAGACCCGGCCTAGGGATCAGGTGAAGGGACCCGCTCACTAGACATGTAGCAGTCACAGTCTGGTATTCTTATATTGTGTCTAGTCTGTCACACCCAGCTGGGCTGTGTTGTAATTGCCTCAGCACCTGGCTGCAGCTGGCTCTACAACACCATGCTGCAGCTGCAGGTCAGCCCATCACGTGGTGCACCAACTGTAGTACCGCACACAGCTTGTGATGCACCAGCTTGTTGTTCACTAGACCAGTTTGCAATGTCATGTTGTTAAGCACAAGGTGTATGCTGAGAAGTTCATGATCTGCAACATTACTTGCTACGGCTCGCAGCTCACCTCACTCTCCCAATTGATGACTTCCGGACCCTGTTTGAAAGTTCTGCAACCACTTCCTTGAGTATGCATGATTGAGTATGCAGAAGTTGTGTTGCTACCTTGTTTGGGAATGTGTGAGCTTTGAGTTGCTGGCATTTAGGAGTTTGCACTGGCTGCGTTTCATACTTGCTCTGAATAACACTCAAGGTATCATGGTCAACAGCATGTAGCCCTCTAGGTACTTAGAGGTACTTAGAGGTACTTCTCATGATCATGTCAGCTCCTGCCTTGTGCTGTCTGATAGTGTTGTGCTAATAGCTAACAGCATAGTTTGCAGCAACCTGTTGTGACATGACCAGTGTGTTATCATAAAGCTTACACGAGATTGTCTCTTCCTGGCCAAACTTCTCTCCGGCCAATTCGAAGGTGGCATAATACGGTAACAAGAGCAAAAAAAAAAAAAACAATCAAAACGCTTTCCAGCTCATGATGAGCTAGGTATGTGCAGGATAAATCTTGTCTGTCCAGAGCAGCCTGTCTTGTGCATCGGATGGGATTCCCTATGGGGCCTAGGTTGCATGAACACAGATAACCACCGGTTCACAATCAGTTTGCTAGCAGCGCTGTTGTGCACCCTTTATTACATTGTAGCGCTAATCAGCTCATGATCATCAGTGCAATGCAGGCGTCTTGTACACGACATAGCAGGAAGGCGGCACAGCCCGCAGGAAAAAAGGGATGTTTTGGAACTGGCAAGTGATGCCACGAAGGTTGGCAAAGTTGTCTTGACTCAAAAAGTCACAATCCAGCTTCAGCTGCGGAGGAAACTTGCCGTCCAGCTTATGATCTTCCACTGCTCCTAGCGACACTTCTACGAGCGTCAGCACAGGAAAAGCACTAGCAAGTCCTCTCACACTATCAGGTGGCTTCAAAACTGTGGGCTTCCTCTTGCTCATCACATTGTATGGCTCTAACACCCCTTTCAACTCTGAAAACAGATGTGCACTCTGCAGGTAGAACAGTCTAAGGATTCGGCTGCTCAGTCCTGACCCATGATGATGCACATGAAAACCAAAAGTATGTAAGCATGGCAGGTGAAGTTCTGATAATACCCCAACCACTGAGCTAGTCAAAAAGTTTCCGATCCGCAAGACCCTCAAGCCAATCAGCTCACCAAGAGCACGTTTCACAAGCTGCAACCCCTCTTCCTCAAATATTTGTGTTAGTGTCAGATTATGCAAATGACTTGGAAGGTAAGATAGTGAAGACGGCGTGAACGAGTGCACACACAAGCAAAACAAAGACTTCTGAAAATACAGCTCTTGCCAAAAGGTGTGCCTTGCAGGCTCATCTTGTAAATTTAGTAAAGACAGACTCTTTAGGGTGACGGGCGGTAGCTCACAATACACAGCTCTACCAAGCTCCAACATTGTCACATGCTGCAAGACTGATGCAGCAACCTGAAATTCACAGCCTGTGGCTATGCGCAATGCTTTGATGTACGGGAGGATTGGCAAAACTTCCAATACGGCAGAAAAGTGATCATGGCTAGACAAGAATTTGGTCAGCACAGACACGTCTCAGGCCTGGCAGCTGCTTGAGTGCTTCTTGGTACCGCTCGACATGTTGAGCATTGCTGGGCAAAGTAAAAGCTAGCCGGGTTACAAAGCGTAGGTTGAGGCCATGATTGAGTGTGTCAGGTAAAACATCCACGCTGTCTAGCTGAGTGATAAGAGGAGCCAGGGCTTGCATGCAGGCCTTGTAGGTATTGTGACTACAATCTTCAGGATTTTGTGTACCTCTTGGTATGGACAAATAAGTTGATTTGACTTGCAAGGCCAGCTCCACATCAGAGTTGCCCTCGAACTGATTCAGCACTGCTTCAACCTTCTCTAGCTCTGTGATACTGAATTTCATCTTTGTACTCTTCATTGTTTGCGTCACAGCGACAGTGCTCCAGCGGGGCAATATGCCCGGTCGTGGTGTGATGCTCACAATATCGCAGAGAAAAGGAGGCGTTATCGACATGCTGCAGTCAGCGGGCATTTTGAGCACCAGTGTCGCTTCCGGAAACAAGCGTCTGATCTCTGTTGCTGCAGTAGTCCAGTCCGGTGAATACGCCAGACACAGACGAGCTTCACCCTGTACCGCCGGCTGTGAAGCACGCAGTTGCTTACACGTGAGCCGAAGGTGCGCGAGGTCTGTTGCAGGCAATTTGGACGTGATCTGCTGAAGCACTTCTTCCGGCACCTGCACTTGTGCAAGCTGTAGTGCAAGCTTGATCGGATCACAAGTGCAGCACTGATACGTTGTTCTTCATACCGTATTGATCATCGCCATACTAAGCGTGACTCAGTCAAAGGATCAGAGGCTGATGCCGGTTGTGAGGCAGACTGAGGTAAGCATGCGCTGTAAATGCGAGCTAGCGTTCCTTGCTCGCGATCCTCGTTCACCCGCACGAGAGACCGCGCCAACTCTGTAATCATTAGCACAAGTAAGTTTAGGTGAGAGTGTGGCTTGCAAGAGTGCCCAGCGGAAAATAGCGAAAAAATGGAAAAGCAGGTCTGGAATGTCACTCAATCAATCAATATAAAATATTTGATGTCCTGGAGGGCAACTGGGACCCATCAGACAAGAAGTCCAGTTCAGTGAATTGACACAGACAAGAGTTGTTTCCTACATGCAAAGCATTCCCTAAGGAAACCACCACATGCATTTGGTTCACAGAAAGTCATAAAATCTGCAATAGAACTAGTAAAACAGTGCTGCATGAGGACCAAATGCTGTGACCTGATATGGCTGTACGCTGGGCGATCAAAAACATAATGCTGGTGTTCTCCACAACCGAATGACTTGCACACTAGACACAGCCTGTCTGTCCGATCCAGGTGAATGATGTCTGCCCAGTGGCTTGTGTTTACCTGCAGACTGGCATTCAGCCCTAAACCTACTAATTATAACCAGCTTCAACAATCACATCATGCACTGCACGCTTTACCTGCTACACATGCACTACCCGACCGCAACGCATTAAAACATGATGGGTGTATTCCATTCAGTAGTGCAATGTCTTTAATTACTGTTCAAAATCAGAGAGGCCAACGGGCAGGTGCCTAAAACTAGCGTCTCTGACATTGCAGGACTTAGACAAACACTGCCCGGCAAGTGTCGTGGGTGATGGCATCCACTGGCGCATCGTTCTGACTGATGCCAGGTCTCAAAGTATTCCCTGCATTGACTTTATTGGTAGTGGCTTCCTGCAAGACATGACAAAAGCAATCAAAACTTCACAATGATGAACAACCAGGGAGGTGGCAGTACAAAGAGTGGACTACAAGACTGCAACAAAGGGGAAACACGTGGAAGTGTGGCATATGGGGAATATGAACGCAGGAGGAATGGATGCAATACTGGAGCCAAATGAGGTGACCAACACCTTTGAGTCATGGTGTCAGGACAACAACAGGACCATCCCGGCTGGACAACATGTTAGGGAGCATTACCATGTCATGAACGTGGCAAGCAGGGTAAGGCAAAATTCTAGAACTAGCTTGGCTATGTCCAGAAGCATAGCAGCAAGCAGATGGCAACTGAACGCTCAGAGGCCCGTAACAGTACCTGACAGCTCAGCCATCCAAGCAACAGGAACTGGACACACACAATCTAAAAAGGTAGCAACAACCAGGCTCCCCCTCACCTTGGGTAACTCAATGTCCAGCCTGCACACCAGCACGAGAATGCATGGGAAAATGCACAAGAAACCAAAGTCGACACTTACAGCAAGCGCAGGAAATCTATCCTGGCTGCAAGGGAAAAGCAACACCAAAAGCACAGCCAATATGCATCATGACAGAAATGAAGCTGGCATGCAGCACAACGCAACTAGCAGTACCGCAAGCTGCAAGTGGGGGGGGGGGGGGGGGGGGGGGGGGGGGGGGGGGGGGGGGGGGGGGGGGGGGGGGCGGGGGC
>JAABUK010011897.1_pt1 | contig 11201 bp, 16 predicted proteins | sample 5559141 | NCBI WGS metagenome assembly JAABUK01 (sample SAMN10711869, study PRJNA513367) | rock metagenome | isolation source: Antarctica rocks | place: Antarctica: Victoria Land, Pudding Butte nord | collected 2016-01-03
GTAGAACTCGGTGAAGCGGCGGAGCTTGCCCGAGCCGTCCGAGGCGGCAAAGCGCGCGGCGGTGCTGGCCTCCAGGCTCTCGACGTGACGACGCAGCGTGCTGGTGGGCGCGACGCCAATCAGATAAGGCTCTTGTCGGGTTCCGGGGTGATAGGCCGGGGTCATGCTACCAAGGCTGCAACAAGGGCGCCGAGCAAGGCTTTGCCGCGTCGGCGCGCGTTGTGCACGAACTGGAAGAAGCCGAGGTAAAGCGGCAGCTTGTCCTGCGAGATGCCGCGGTGCGGGCGCAACCAGGAGCGCAGCAGCGACCAGAACCCCTCCATCGTGTTGACGTGGACTTCGCAGAAGCCGTCGCCGTCCTCGTCGCGGGCGTACTTGCCACGCCCGTGACAGACCGTCTTGTGCCCGTAGCCCCAGGACGGCAAGCGCGCGTAGATGGCATACTCGTCAGTGTGGACGAGGGCGCCCGGGGCGACGGCGGCGGTGATGACCGGCTTGATCGTGGCCTGCTGCACATTGGCCAGCATGCGCAACACGACCTGGCCGCCGCGCTGGATCAGGCCCAGGATCGGTGGCTTGTCCTTCTCCAACGTGCCGCGTCCCGGCGCGCCTGCCAGCTTGCGGCACCGTCCGAGCCGCCCCTTTTGGCCACTTCCTTCGGCTGCCCCTTGTGCCCGGCCACCACGTAAACCTCGTCGATCTCCACCTCGCCTTGCAGTTCCACCGTCGGCGTCTTGGCGGCCAGCCCGCGGCGCAGTTGCTCCGTCATGACCTGCACATCCGAAACAGCCAAGCCCAGCTCGCCTGCGATCTGCCGGTTGGAGAGGTTCAAACCCATAAAGTAGAGGCATAATACCCAGACCCGTAGCGGCTGGTGATGGCCGGCCAGCACGGTGCCGGTGAGATCGTCGAAGCGGGACGCGCACGCCTTGCAGCGGTAACGCTGGCGGTGCGGCTGCGTGTCGTCGCACCCGTCCCGGATGACCGAGGAACTGTCGCATCCGGGGCAGCGCGCACCCTCCGGCCAGCGGTGCTGGCGCACAAGCGCGAAGCACTTGGCGTCGTCCATCAGGCCCGAGAGGTTGACCAAGTTAGATGCAGGCATGATGGCAAAGGCTCCTCGCGCGCTTCCGCCATCACACCAGATACCCGACAGCGGCACCACCCGGATCACCACCCTGGAACCCGACAAGAGCCACCTCGGTGACACTTCGTCCGTCGCTTGCGGCATCGTACGGCCGCTCGCGGTGCAGCCATAAGGTGAGGCGCCTTGGCCGCCTCTGTTTGCGGCAGTGGCCGATCCCATCATCGGCCCTATTATCACCGTCGCGATCCTCGGCATCGTCTGGCAATCCAGCAAGTCGGTCAGTTCGGCGTGGTCCTTTGAACGGCGGCAAGCCTCCGCATGTCACTGGTCCTTGCTGGCCGCACCGCCCGCTCCAGCGGCAACGCGCATCCAGTGCGGCAGGAACCTGAGCGCCATGCCGTAGGCGCGTTCGGCCGGTGGCGCGATCCAACGCCGGATCGGCGGCAGCAGGGTTGATGCGAAGCCGGCGGCGAGCAGCCCGGCCGGGATGGACGCCAGCACGTCCACTGGGAAGTGGACGCCAAGGAAGACCCGCGCCCACCCTGCCGCCAGGCCGGCCAGGCAGGCGGCGGCGCCCCAGCGGCGGGACGCGCCGGTGAGGGCAAGCCCCAGGCCGAGGCTCCAGGCCAGGGTCGCATGATCGCTGGGAAAGCCGTTGTCCGCCACGTGATCCACCCAGGTGTGGCCGATCCCCGCCATGAAGGGCCGCGGCTCGAACCAGAACAGGCCGAGCAGGAGGTTGATGCCCTGCCCGGCGAACACTCCGGCCCCTGCCGTGATCAGGGCGGCCCGGCGAGCAGATGGTCCCCACACCCACAAACAGGTCAGCAGCACGGGCGCCAGCAGCACCGGGGCGCCCGCCGCTGCCTCGGCCAGGGCTTGCATAGCGGTGCCGGGCCTGCTGGCCGCATTGATGGACAAGAACAGGGCCGTGTTCCAAGAAAGCATCGCCGGGTCTCCGCTGCGGCGGTGGTAGCCGCATGACTGCTGCGTCGGCTAAAGCGAACCAGCCCGGCCGTCACCGGCCGGCAACGGACGTTGGCAATCCGTATAGCAGCTGCAACCGTGCCCCAATCAGGCCGCGGCGGCGGCTCGCCCAACATTGGCAATTCCCAACCCGCGGTCCAACGCGCCCCAACCTGGCATCCAGCATGGTGGCGCCGCATCCCGCCCCAACCTTGCGTCCACCTCAAGGAGTTGAGCCATGCCAGCCGCCGCCATCGCTCCTACGACTGCCCGCCAGATGCTGAACAAGGTCCCGGAAGTGACCGCAGCCTTCTGGGTCATCAAGATCATGGCGACGACCGTCGGCGAGACCGGCGCCGACTACCTCGCCGTCCACGCCGGCCTTGGCACCGCCGTCACCGGCGGCATCATGGCCGCGCTGCTGGTGTCCGTCCTGGTCGTGCAGCTCCGGTCCGACCGGTATGTGCCATGGGTCTACTGGCTGACCGTCGTGCTCGTGAGCGTGGTCGGCACCCAGATCACCGACACCCTCACCGACCGGCTGGACGTCAGCCTCTACACCAGCACCGTCGTCTTCGCCCTGGCGTTGGCCGCGACGTTCGCCGCCTGGTACGCTAGCGAGCGCACGCTCTCGATCCACACCATCACGACCCGGCGCCGCGAGTTGTTCTACTGGGCCGCCATCCTGTTCACCTTCGCGCTCGGCACCGCCGCCGGCGACCTGGCGACCGAGGCGCTGAGCCTGGGCTTCACCGTCGGTGTCGTGGCGTTCAGCGCCATGATCGCCGCCATCGGCCTTGCCTACCGCCTCGGCGGCAACGCGGTCCTCACATTCTGGCTCGCCTACATCCTGACTCGGCCGCTCGGCGCCTCGCTCGGCGACCTGCTGTCCCAGTCGCAGCCGAACGGCGGGCTGGGCCTGGGCACGGTCGGGACCAGCCTCGTGTTCCTGGCCGTCATCATCACCCTGGTCACGTTCCTCAGCGTAGGCCCGAACGCCCAAGCGCACCGGGCAAGGGCCGTGGGCGACGTATAGGCCGGTCATCCCACCAAGCGTCCCCGCACGCGACCACGCACCAACACGGAAAGGTCACATCATGAACAAGCTCATCCGCACCGCATCCCTGGCCGCAGCGCTCGGGATGGCCTGGGCCGGCGCCGCGACCGTCCTGCCGCTGCCCACCGTGGTGTCCACGGCCCACGCGGCGTCCAAGCTTGGCGACCTGTCCTCCTACCGCGCCATCGTCGTGGACACGGCGGCCCTGGTGAACAAGGGCGACCTCGCCGGCGCCAAGGCCCGGATCAAGGACCTTGAGGTGTCCTGGGACGAGGCGGAGCCGTCGCTGAAGCCGCGCGCCGCCACGGAGTGGCACACCATAGACAAGTCCATAGACCGTGCGCTCACGGCCCTGCGCGCGGACAGACCCGATGCCGCAACCTGCAGGGCGTCCCTGGCGGAGCTTCTGACGCTCATGGACGGCGCGGCGGGCAAAGTCTGAACCGCGCCACCCCAGGGCGCCGGGTTGGAAAACGTATGGCGCCGTCCCGGCCCGCCCAACCACCCCGCGCCTAGTATCTCCATCAGCGGACGGCATCCCGCCTCCGCTCGACAGCAACAAGGACATACGACCATGAACATCAAGCGCATGCTTCCCGCCGCCCTCGCCGCGGTGCTCGCCGTCGGCGCAGCCGGCGGCATTGCCCATGCCCAGGACCGGGACCAGGACGGGCGGGACGCCGCCGCGCTCGCCGGCATGAAGGTGAAGCTACAGCAGGCCATCGCGACCGCGGAGGGGCAGACAGGCGGCCGGGCCGTCGGCGCCGACGTGTCGCAGGAACGGGGCGTCACACGCATCCAGGTCGAGGTCTCGGGACCGCAGGGCGTCAAGACCGTCCTGGTGGACGGTGCCACCGGCCAGGTGACGGCGACCCGCGACGGCGGCGGCGTCAACGAAGACAACGACTGACGCTCGGCCAAAGGGGGCGTCATCCGCCCCCTTTGGTGCGCAAGCCTTCTACATGCTGCTGGAAAGGAGACCACGTTCATGTTCGAGTTGGATGAGCTTGGCGAGATGGCCTGAGTGCCGCTCGCGCTGCTTGCGGCCGTGATGGCCTGGCGGTCGCGCTCGGCGCTGCTGGCCGGTTTCGCCGGAACCGGACGCCTACAGGCGTGGCGTGATGGTCAGGCGGGCCTGCCAGGCAACTGGATCGCCAACCGGGCCGGGCCGGTGATCCGGTGGGCGCAAGGCGCCAGGCGCAGCAGCGGCCCGCCGAGCGGAAACCAGAGCTTCGACAGCTACCGCGACGAGGCGCTCCGCAAGCTCGAAGAGGAGCAGCGCGAGTTCCGGGCCTTCCTGGCGCGGCTGCAGCAGGCCCGCGACCGGTCGGAGTTCGATGCTTTCATGGCCGAACGGGCCAGGTGACGACGATCCACGATAGCCGAAACCGCGACTGATATCTGCGAGGGGGGCGCCGGCAGGTCTGGCGGCGTCCCTTCCCCGTACAGTGCGCTCAGCCCTGCTGCGACCTGAAAGGAAGGATGCGCCATGAAGGTGCTGGTGATCGAGGACGACGCCGAGACCGCCGCTTACATCCTGTGCGGCCTGCACGAGCACGGCCATGTTGCGGACCATGTGGCGGACGGGCAGGACGGCCTGGTGATGGCCGTCGGCGGCTTGCACGACGTGCTGGTGGTGGACCGGATGCTGCCCGGCCTCGACGGCCTGGGCCTGGTCCGCACCCTGCGCGGCGTGGGCGTGAAGGCGCCTGTGCTGTTCTTGACGGCGCTGCGCGGCGTCGGCGACCGGGTGCAGGGGCTGGAGGCCGGTGGCGACGACTACATGGTCAAGCCCTTCGCCTTCGCCGAGCTGCTGGCCCGGCTGCACGCGCTGGCCCGCCGCCCGCCGCTGTCCGACGTGCCGGTCGCGCTGCGCGTGGCCGACCTGGAGCTGGACCTGCTCCGCCGCACCGTGACGCGCGGCGGCGAGCGGGTGGAGCTGCAGCCGCGCGAGTTCCGCCTGCTGGAGTTCCTGGTCCGCCACGCCGACCGGGTGGTGACGCGCACCATGCTACTGGAGGGGGTGTGGGACTTCCATTTCGACCCCAGGACCAACATCGTCGAAACCCACATCAGCCGCTTGCGCGGCAAGATCAGCCGCGGCGGGACCGACCCGGAGCTGATCCACACCGTACGCGGCTCCGGCTACGCGCTGCGTGCCGCAAATTCTTGAGCTGGCCGTGCCCCCGCTGCTTGTTCCCCGGGTGCTACGGACCGCGAGCTTCCGGCTTGCCGCGCTGTATGTCGCCGTGTTCGCCGTCTCGGCCTGTGTGCTGGGGGCCGCCGTGTTCCTCGCCGCGCGCTCCGCCCTGCAGGGGCAGATGACGGCGCGGATCGAGGCCGAGGCCGCGTTCCTGCACGGCGAGTTCCGAGCGGGCGGCTTGGACCACCTGCTGGCGGCCATCCGCTCCCGCGAGCGCGGCGTCACGGCGCTGGACTACCTGGTCCAGGACGCCGCCGGCGCGCACCTGGTGGGCGAGATGCCGGCCGCCCCGCGCCGGCCCGGCTGGACCACCGTGGACGTACCCGACGCCAAGGAGGACGGCGGACGGCCGGAGCGCGTCCGCGCGCTCGTCTCCGACCTGGGCGACGGCCTGCTGCTGGCGGTCGGCGACGACCTGGGCCGCGTGGCCGAGGTGGAGGAGGCCGTCGCGACGGCCTTCGTCTGGACCGTCGGCTTGGCGGCGCTGCTGGGCATCGGCGGCGGCGCGCTGCTCAGCCGAGCGTTCCTGGCCCGGGTGGACGCGATCTCGCGCACGGCGGAGGCGATCATCGGCGGCGACCTGGCGCGGCGCGTGCCGGTCCGCGGCACTGGCGACGACCTGGACCGGCTGGCGGGCACGCTGAACCGGATGCTGGACCGCATCGGCGCCCTGATGGAGAGCCTGCACCAGGTCAGCAGCGACGTGGCCCACGACCTCCGCACGCCCTTGTCACGCCTGTGCCAGGGCCTGGAGCACGCGCGGACCCATGCGCGGTCAACCGCGGAGTACGAGGCGGCGGTGGACGGCGCGCTGCGCGAGGCGGAGGGGCTGCTGGACACCTTCTCCGCGCTGCTGCGGATCGCGCAGGTCGAGGGCGCCTCGCCCCGTGCCGGGTTCGGCCGGGTGGACCTGAGCGCGGTCGCCGAGGCCGTCGCCGACGCCTACCGGCCGGACGCCGAGGAGGCCGGGCACATCCTGACCGCGAGCGTCGCGCCCGGCGTCGCCGTGCACGGCGATCAGGAGCTGCTGACCCAGGCCGCCGCCAACCTGGTGGAGAACGCCCTGCGCCACACGCCGCCCGGGACGAGGATCAATGTGCGCCTGTCCGCCGACCCGGCGGCGGGCGCTTGCCTGGCCGTGGAGGACGACGGCCCCGCCGTGGACGGGGAGGACCTGCCGCGCCTGGTGCATCGCTTCTACCGCGGGGAGCGCAGCCGCACGACGCCGGGCAACGGCCTGGGGCTGAGCCTGGTCGCGGCCGTCGCCGACCTGCACGGCGCGACGCTGCGGCTGCGGAGCGCCGGGCCTGGCTTGTGGGTCAGCCTGATGTTCCCCGCGGGGCCGGGCGCATGACGGTGTGCGGTGGCGCCTGGCGCCGGGCGCTGGTGCTGGCGGCCCTAGCTCTGCCGGCGTCCGCCCTAGCCGCGCAACTCGACATTGAGCTGACCGGGGTGGAGAACGACTACGGACTGGTCCGCGTGGCCGTCTGCACGCCCGCGACGTTCACGACCAAGCACTGCCCGTTCACCGGCGCAGCGCCCGCGAAGGGCGGCAGTGTCGTAGTCACGGTGCCAGACATCCCGCCGGGCCGCTACGCCGTGCAAGCCTACCACGACGAGGACGGCAATGGCCGCCTGCGCAAGGGGCTGTTTGGGCTGCCGGCCGAGGCCATCGGCTTTTCACGGGATGCGCGTGTCCGGCTTGGCGCCCCCAGCTTCGACGAAGCGGCCATCGACGTGGCCGAACCCTCGACCGCCACGCGGCCGCGGCTGCGGCACCTCGGGCCGTGACCAACCCGCACCCACCATAGGAGCACGACATGGACCAAACCCTGAAGCAGGCCATCAGCAAGGTGCCCGAGGTCACGCTGGGTTTCTGGATCATCAAGGTGATCGCGACCACGTTCGGCGAGACCGGCGGCGACGCGGTCACGATGACCTTGGGCCTGGGCTACCTGGTCGGCACCGCGATCTTTGCTGTCGCGTTCGCCGTGGCCGTCGCCGCCCAGATCAGGGCACGGCGGTTCCACCCGTTCCTGTACTGGGCCGTGATCGTCGCGACCACGACGGCTGGCACGACGCTCGCCGACTTCTTCGACCGCTCGCTCGGCATCGGCTATGTCGGCGGGTCGTCCGTCCTGTTCGTGCTGCTGCTGGCCACCCTGGGCCTGTGGCACCGGACGCTGGGATCGGTATCGGTGGACACGGTGACGACGCCCCGGGCCGAGATGTTCTACTGGGCGACGATCATGTTCTCGCAAACGCTCGGCACGGCGCTGGGCGACTTCCTGGCCGACACCGGCGGGCTGGGATACGGCGGCGGCGCGCTGGTGTTCGGGGCGGCGCTCGCGGTGGTGGCGCTGCTCTACTTCTATACCAGCGTGTCGCGCACCCTGCTGTTCTGGGCGGCGTTCATCCTCACCCGGCCGCTCGGCGCCACGGTGGGCGACTTCCTCGACAAGCCGCTGGCCAACGGCGGGCTGAACCTGGGCCGCTTCGCCGCGTCGGCCGTGCTCCTGGCGATCATGGCGGGCCTGGTCATGTTCCTGCCGCAGCGCGCGGGAAAGCATCCGGGGCAGCAAGAGCAGTTTCCTTGATAGCGCGGGGCGAGGTGCTGCCGGAGGCCGACCTTGCTGGATAGCCTGCTCGCTCCCGTTGCCGCGTGGATCGTCGCCGTGATCTCGGCGGCGGGGTACGCCGGGGTCGCCGGCCTGATGGCGGTGGAGTCCGCCTGCATCCGGCGTTGGTGCACTCGACAGATCCAGGGCGAGATGGCCCTCCATCCCAAGCTGCTACACGATGACCGGCTGGCGACGGACGGAATCCGGGCGCCCGGCCGCCAACATCCGGTTCAGCACCGCCACGCCGACGGCAGCCTCAGTCTGCTGGGCCGCGAAGCCGCGGGCTCGCAGACGCGGTCCGATCAGCGCCTTGTAACGACCCATTGTCGTTTCCGCTAAGGATCGTTGGCCGTAACCGGTCGTGGCCTGCCAGGCCAGGCGGCCGTGTTCCGCGATCATCGCCAGATGGCGATCACGCTGTGTCGGCGGACCCGGCTCGCCGCTCAAGACGGCCGTCGAGCGGGGCGGGATCACCACCTCGATCTCATCGCCGTGCGCGGCGATCGTCTGGTAGGTGGGCGCGCCATCATACGCACCGTCGGCCGTCACCTGTACAATGGGATCGTCGATCTGATCGAGCAGCGGGCCTACCTGGGATGGATCATCCGCATCCTGATCCGTCAGCGTCTGCGCCACGATCATGCCGTTGGCCGCATCCACCGCCAGATGCAGCTTGCGCCATGTCCGGCGCGACTTCGCACCATGCTTCGCCTCCAGCCATTGACCCGCTCCGTAGACTTGCAGGCCAGTGCTGTCGATCAATACGTGCACCGGACCAGGCGGCACTTGTGCTGGCTGGATCACCGGCAACGCCACCGCCCGGCGGCTGACCGTGCTGTGATCCGGCGCTGAAAGTGTCAAGCCCGTCAACGTCAGTACCGACATCATGAGGCCCTCGGTCTGGCGCAACGCCAGCTTGAACGCCATGCGCAGCATCAGGCTGGTCTGAATAGCCGCGTCCGTATAGCGAGCCTGCCCGCGCGGCCCCGTGGTCTGCCAGTCTCCCAACGCTGCGTCTGCGATCCACAAGGTGAGGCTGCCCCTCCGGCGCAGGCCCGCCTCATAGGCCGGCCAGTTCCGCACCTTGAACGACATCTTCGGGATGTGGCGACGGCGATCGGCATTGTGCTTGTGTGGTATCGGGGTGCTCGAACCAGAGAAGGAAGAGCATCCTACCACCCCTCAGATCGTCGAAGTGCACCAACGCCCAGCATTGGGGTTAGCCGTTCACTCCGTTCCCCTGGGGGCGCAGGCTGGCCAGTTTATTCCGGCCTCGATCGGATGATGGCATCTGAATCCATGCCCGTCTTCGAGGGTCTCGGCCGGATCGTCCCGGGAGCACATCCCCGTCGCACGCGGGCAGCGCGGGTGGAACACGCAGCCAGACGGCGGGGCGAGGGCACGGCAAGCAGAATGGCACCCGCGCCATGGTGGCGGTGGTGGCGCTCGGGCAGGAGTTCGGCCATGACCGGCTGCGGACAGCGGTCGCCATGGCGGTGTCGTTGGGCGCCTGCGACGTGGCAGCCGTGCGCTATCTGCTGACCGAGGCGGGATTGCACAAAACCCAGCCCGATCCGGTCGACGTCGGCGCGCTGGCCCGTTACGACCGGCCGCTGCCGACGACGGCCGACTACGACGTGCTGCTCTTATCCAGCCCCTGCGCGGGGACGGCATGATGAGCGACCTGCAGGACCAAGCCATTCGGCAGCACTGCAAAGCGCTGCGCATGCCGACGATCGGCGGCCAGTTCGCGCGCTTGGCCGACGAGGCTACCCGGGCGGGCCAATCCCATGTGGGCTACCTCGAAGCGTTGTTGGCGGCCGAGATGGAGGAGCGCGAAAGCCGGGCGGTCATCCGCATGCTGCATGAGGCGCGGCTGCCGCGGATGAAGACGCTGGACGCGTTCGAGTTCGACCGTTCAAGCGTCTCGGCCGCCCAGCTGCGCACGTTGGCCGAGGGCGACTACGTGGCCCGCGCCGAACCGGTCCTGCTGGTCGGCGAGGCGGGCACGGGCAAAACGCACCTCGCGACCGGATTGTGCGTGGCAGCGTGCCGTCAGCGGCGCCGGGTGCGGTTCACGACGGCAACCGCGCTGATCAACGAGCTGGCCGAGGCGGCGCATGCGAACCAACTCAGCCGTGCGCTGGGCCGATGGGAGCGGCTCGACCTGATCTGCATCGACGAGCTCGGCTACGTGCCGCTCGCCGAGACGGCGTGATCGCCATCTGGCGATGATCGCGGAACACGGCCGCCTGGCCTGGCAGGCCACGACCGGTTACGGCCAACGATCCTTAGCGGAAACGACAATGGGTCGTTACAAGGCGCTGATCGGACCGCGTCTGCGAGCCCGCGGCTTCGCGGCCCAGCGGACTGAGGCTGCCGTCGGCGTGGCGGTGCTGAACCGGATGTTGGCCACCGGACGCCCGGATTCCGTTCGTCGCCAGCCGGTCATCGCATAGCAGCTTGGGATTTGGGCCATCTCGCCCTGGATCTGTCGAGTGCACCAACGCCGATCGAGGCGATCTTGACGCGGCTGAGGAGTAGCGCCGTCCCGCCGACCGAAAAGCTGCCCGCCGCCCGGCACAAGGCCCACTCATCCAACGCGCCGGCATTCGAGGTGCGCGAGGCGCTGCACGCCATCCTCGGCGTGGACCTCACCCAGATCCACGGCCTAGGACCCTATCTCGCCCTCAAGCTGGTTGGGGAATGCGGGACCAATCTGTCGGCATGGCCAAGTGCCAAGCACTTCACCTCATGGCTGGGGCTCGCGCCGCACAACAAGATCTCGGGCGGCAAGGTGCTGTCGTCGAAAACCCGGCGCACCAGCAACCGGGCCGCGACCCTGCTGCGGCTTGCCGCTATAACGGTTGGGCGCACCGACACGGCGCTGGGGGCGTTCTTCCGCCGCCTCTCGGGACGCGTCGGCAAGGCAAATGCCGTCACGGCCACCGCACGCAAGATCGCCGTGCTGTTCTACAACACGCTCCGGCACGGCATCGCCTACGCCGACTCTGGCGCGTCCTACTACGAGGACCGCTATCGGCAGCGCGTCTTGAGCAACCTACAACGGCGGGCGAAGTCGATGGGCTTTGTGCTGCAGCAGGCGGAGTCGGCCGCGACTCAGGCGGGTGTTTCTTAGGAAAGCCGTCGGCATCTTCTCGAGCCCGCCGAGATGATGTTCCGGTTCATCGAGGACCACCGCGAGGTGTTTCCCGTGCGGGCGATGTGTTCGGTGCTGACCATCAGTGCCAGCGGCTACTACGCTTG
>JAABUK010011898.1_pt1 | contig 11201 bp, 15 predicted proteins | sample 5559141 | NCBI WGS metagenome assembly JAABUK01 (sample SAMN10711869, study PRJNA513367) | rock metagenome | isolation source: Antarctica rocks | place: Antarctica: Victoria Land, Pudding Butte nord | collected 2016-01-03
GGAACTCTTCCGGTCATCACGACTGTGAAAGTGCGAGTTGGTGGGACTAGGGAGGAAGTGGAGGCTTCGTTGGAGGTTGCAGGTAAAGAGGTCATGTGCAAAGACGATTCTGCCACGCCCTCCGCTAAGGGATGATAAGCTGCGAGCGGAGACCAGATGGCAATGCTAGTTTCCCCTGGAAGAAAGACAGTGTGTCACTCAAGTTCGATCGTACCCACTTGCCTCTATGGCTCTGTTGTTTATTTGGTTTCGGGTTTTTTGCATGCTTGCACTCCGTCAAACACTATAACAGTGAAAATTTGTGCGAGAGCAAACACAGCATTGTCAAGCTCTCAGCGTAAATAGTGAAAACACTGTCACGAATTCTGAGAGTGTTAGAAATTAGGAACAGCGAGGACAGGCTTAATAACATACCAGTTATTCATTGATATATCACCACATTGTCATGACGCTATATATGTCACACATTGTCGTGACTTTATATAACACATTGTCTTATATACCAGCATTATCTTCACTCATCTCAGGATGGGTATAAATTCATGCTTTCGGAGCTCGACCTCTTACCAATCGACAAAGACTTTCTACCACTCCAAACCACCAAGAGCAAACTTTTCAACTTGCACGTCCTTCTCGATACCCCAAAAGCATCGCTGTCTAGACAAACCAACTCTCTAGGTGAGTGAAGAAGCCTCATTTGCCCCGCAAGCCTACTGACCGACGTGGAACATAGGAGAACAGAGATCCTTCGAAGATGAATTACAAAATTTTCAAAGGCGTTGCCCACGCAATAACCCAAGGCAACACATGGAAGGCACTCGTGGAGTCGAATGCGACTCCACGGCGGATTGACCTTCCCTCTACTCCCGGCAATCTCAGCTTCCGGGGGCTACCTTGGCGTTCACCAAACAGAACCTGGAAGACAGACATGCATACAACCATTTCCTTATCGAGGCGACCAAGGGAAAGGCCCCTCTCGAGTACAAGGAATGGAGAAGAACGGATATGGCCAACATCAAGGTCAAAGTCGGTGGGAGCAAGAAAGACGTCGTGGATGAGCTAGAGAACATGGCGGGTGATAGCATGTGCGATGGAACTTGGGCGGGTGATTCTAGTGCCAGCTAGAGTCTGAAACTTGGATTGACGAGAGGAGTGTAGCATCTAGAATTTGGATCAGCCTAACGAATAATGAACTGCATGCGCTCAAGCCCATCTAAATTGTTAAAGGGCCAGTCCTAAATCGCATAACGCCTGGTATCATGATTTCTTCGCTTTGGTAGTCCTTGTACATGTTCCTGAGAACCCAATCCGGCTCCCAACCTTCTATCTCTTCTTATATCTGGGCTTTGGATCGATCTCTCTCGGCAGGGTTGTACCTTGACACGATCAGCTGGAAGGAGCTACAGGTCGGCGATATTCTTACTTGAGCAGCTTCTCGATCAGGTCCACGTGTGTCATAAGCATGCGCCGGCAGCAGTAGCGTTTGCAGCCCAGTTTATCCATAGCATCGCTGTTTTGTTTTAGCTAAAACCAATTCTCAGGTCGTACAAAGCGTATAATTATTACCCATCCGCCACACCGTCATCCAGCAGCCTCAAATAGCTCTCCCAAAGATCCCCAATCACCTTCCGCCCAAAATTAGTATTTGTTTCCCTCATGCTAAGAGTAGATGCACCTTGCCGCAAGAGAAACACCGCACCGGGATAATCATGCTGAATGGTTTGCTCTGTGGGCGCTTGCAACGATGCACGAGGTATAATATGAATCGATGGTGTGCCTTTTGTCGAGGGCGAGGCTGAATGGTAGTGGGTAAGAAATCAGCGTTGCGACTTAGGATTGATGTCGAACATTTCCAGAAGCGGGATTCCCACGCGGAACAGATTCCGCGCTAACCACAAATTTCCTTGAGCCCTATCGCCGTTGGAGTTCAATATTATTGAGCCTTATCAATTTCCACAGACCATGCCATTGACGGTCAGGACGATCCTGTTGTACCCTATCCCTGCTGAAGGACCTGTACCCTATCAATGCTCCTCCACCAAATAGGAATAGCACTATAAACATGTCCAAAAGAAAACGCGAAAAAGGCGATATTGAGTCGGCTGAGGGGGCAAAACACAAGAGAGTGAAAGAGCATGTGGAGAACAATGGAAAGCATGAAGATCGCAAACCCATTGTCGAAACCGTACCAAAAGCCCCGGATGATGCCCCACTTGCTGCCAGTGTAGAGAGTCCGAGCAAAGCGTCCAAGCGACCTCAAACTAAGCTGGAAAGGAAGGACAAAAAAGAACTCAGGAGCTCAAGAACAAACAACCAAAATGGCTTTCGTGCTGTCACTACCGTAGCGAAAGCTACGGAGCACCCTCGACCTGCTCCAGAGACGGATCCTTCGAATAAAGCGCTCAGACGACGCGAGGCTAAAATAGAAAAGAGGAGGAAGAAGGGAGAGCAAGCAGAGAGCTCACGAGCTGAAAACCTAGGCGGCTTTGGTGCAAATACTGAAACCACTGTCAGTGTATCTTTTGGCGGGAGTCGGTCAAGGAAGAAGCACCATAAGGGCTACAATGAGAAGTGGAAGGTCTCAGAGGCTACTGGCGGGCATATGCTTGATCTCGACCCGGTGTTCTCACAAGACGAAGCGTAAGTCATCTCCATGTATCTGCATCCTCTTGTGTGGCTAAAAACAAATATTCGCAGATATTTACTGCTTGCGTACGATTCTGCGATACACGTTTACTCAACATCAACCTCAGTTCTTGTGCGAAAATTACGAATAAATCGAACAGACAGCATTACGGCATTCAGCATCTCCCCTAAAAACACCAGCCACCTTTACCTTTCGACACGTTCAGGCATGATTCAGAACTGGGACTGGATCGAAGGTGTAAAGTTAGAGTCCTGGAATACATCGTCTCCCATATACTCTGTAGGAGCCTCGAATCCGAGTGTAGACAACGAATTCGACGGCCTGATCTACACAATTGACAGGAAAGGTGAGGGGCCATGGATGATTACGGCACATCGTCTTGTGGGAGGGGCGGATGCTGCAAAGACCGATCTAGGTACTTTGCGCAAGTACCCCAAGCCATTGACCTCCCTCAAGGTGTATGAGAATGGACGGGTCATTATAGCAACATCTGGACCAATTCTGATGATTGGATCGATAGAGAAGTCTGATGCTGTTCCACTGAGAAACCTTTCGTATATATGGCGGGACGTCGATTGCCCCGAATGGATTACTAGCGTTGACGTTCAGATAAAGCATTCTGAATATTCATTGAAAAGAGCTAAGCTGGCGAAGTCGACTCCACAGGGCACTGTAAATGTTGTCCTTGGGGGCTTGAAGGGCTCAATATTCATTTACGATGACCTACTAAGGAAACTCAAGGAGGCTGGGCGACACTCAAAACTGGACAAAGCAGCCAACGTAACTTCTCAGCGTATGCACTGGCATAGGAACGCTGTTCTTTCAGTAAAATGGTCTGCAGACGGTAAGTAATTAGCGATGTACTATGTGTTCATGTTAGCTGAATTTTTAGGAAACTATATCATATCTGGCGGTTTGGAGACTGTACTGCAAATATGGCAGCTCGAAACGGGCCAAAAACAACCTTTGCCCCATCTTTCTGCTCCTATCGAGAGCATAGTAGTGTCGCCGTCTGGCTCTTCCTATGGGATCCGACTTGCGGACAATTCTGCCATGATCCTGTCTACATCCGAGCTGCAGCCGACTTTTAGTGTTTCCGGTATCCAGATCCCTGCGGCAAGAAATGCTGGCTGCAGTTTGCCTCATTTGCCGACTGTCGATGCACCCTCGAAGAATTCGATCCAAACACAGAGCCTACGGTTTCCAGCCACTGTAGGCTCGACAGGACCGGGCCAATTGCTTCTTGCTGTTCCTTCTAGCTCCACCTCAAGACAGCTACTTTCAAGCGAGCATAGTGCAGTTTACCTGCAGACATTTGACATTACTTCGTCACAACAATTATCTCGGCAGGCCCTGACGCGGACGAACGTTACAGATGTGAACATTGGACCTGAATCCAATGTGATTCAAGAGCCAAACGTTACCTTTATGCAGATAAGCTCTGACGGTCAATGGCTTGCAACAGTGGATGAATGGATGCCGCCCAGACGGGATCTAACCCTCCTAGCTTTTGATAAGGAGAGAGTTGCGACGGAGCAGATTTCTCGGCTCGAGATCTATCTTAAATTCTGGTCATGGAACGACGAAACGAAGAGCTGGGAATTGGTATCAAGGATTGACAATCCTCATGCTTCGCGATCCGACACATCATCTGGCCATGGCACTGTAGATGATCTGGCTGCCGATCCTTCGAGTGTCGGCTTCGCGACGATTGGTGATGACGCGATTGTTCGTATATGGAAGCCATCTTTACGAAGCCGTAATGGTTTACAAGTTCGAGGAAAGGACGGCAAAAGTTTGATGAGCTGGAGGTGCCGTCACGTCTCGGCTTTGCAATCGCTAGAATCTGCGACTGCGATACAATCAGGCGCCAAAATTGCGTATTCTTCGGATGGATCAATGCTGGCTGTCGGATACCAGTTGTCTCCAACTTCTATTATTCAGATCTTCGACACTGACGACGGGATGCTGCGATGGGTTAAGACGAGTATGTATAAGGGACCTTTGATAGGCTTGGGTATCACTGATAGGTACCTGATCACCCTATCCCACGAGCTTCGAATATTCGATCTAGTAATGGAAGAGCTCAGCTTCGGCTTCGCTCTGCACCAGCACGGCTTATCATTGGGGAAGCAAAGAACCATGACTCACCTTGCCGTCGATCATCAAAATCGTACTTTTGCTGTTGCCCTGCCCGAGCTTGGACACAAGTCAAAGGGCAACCCGAAGATGAAGGCTCAGGTCACCATTTTCGACCCTGCAAATCCCGTACCTTTATATTCGACCTCTTTGCCTAACACCATAACTTCACTTCTGCCTGCCAAGGGACAACAAGGTTACCACGCTATTGATTTAGCCGCCGAAGTCAGAACTTTGACGTGCAGTCAATCGTTGCCCATGCACTTGATGAATGTGGCAGACGTTGACCAAGCACCTTCTCGTGGGATTCAAGACATGTACGGGGACGGAACAACCATCGAATCCAAACTAAATGACACCAGCGGTGATGACGAACCAGTAACCCCCAAGCTCTCATCTTCCAACGTCACGCTGGCTCTTCCAGAAGGGGACGCGGTCGTCGTTAGCCGGGATCGCTTGGCCGAGGTTTTCGATATCGGTCCAGCTCACGCCTTACCTCCTATTACAGAGCTTTTTGAACAGGTTGCTAGCCTCTTCACGAGGAAACCTAAGTCATAATGATTGTATTGTGGTTAGCGGAGCCGGCAGGGTAAGGCTACTGCATTCTGTCCGAACATGGGAACAGCATTACCAGCTGCCTTGTTCACTTTCTAGAAACTCAAACTTCTTGTCGCTCGTATTCAATTATTGTGAGGTTTACTAGTAACTGATCATGTCCGCTCATCGTCTCTTCAATTCTCAAGGTGTCCTAATGAAATAATTTCAAATTCACTTGCCACGCATGCAGTCACCCCGTTATTCACTCGTTTCCCCGCTCAGCACTCACTTACCATCGTACATAATGTCTCAAAAAAGCCAAAAAAAAACCCGAAGGTCTAACCCCCTGGATTCGAACCAGGGACCTCACAGGCCGATGCAACATGTCAGAGCAGAGCCAAGAAGGATGCCCCAGCAGTGCCAGAAACCTCGTGCGCTCTACCGGACTGAGCTAGGGCGAGGGTGGGTTGATGACATTGAATCTTTTAGACATGAAATATGACATGCTGAGGAATTTCAGAGGTTGTTGTTTTTGTTCATAGAATGAGTTTCAGCCTTTTACAGCGCGTTATGTAGTTCTTCTGAAAAAAAATGAAAAACGGAACCCGAAGGTCCTCCCCCGTGCGTTTGAATCAAGGACTTCACGTATCGTCCGAGCTTGCAGCAACTGAGCTAAGCTCAGGTCCCTCGTGCGCTCCACCAGACTGAGCTATGGGAAGGGACACATATCGAGATTGGGTTCTTATTAGAGAAATCCACGTGACAAGGACTATGCTAGAAGGCACTCAACCTCACACCTGCCTACGTTAAATATGGGTTATCTCAACGGAAGCATCAGGAGTGGGAAAACGGATAAATAGAAAAGAACCAACGAGCTCGTCATGCTGTTCATTGTCATGCCCTCTCCGACAGACTTGTGCTGTCGCTTTACACCCACACCCCTATTCCCGGGGAAGCCGAACATCTTTCCACATGGTTTCAAACCAAGGCCCTCACAAAAAACCCCAGGCATCAACCCCAAAGTAGAGAAGCCAAGGACGACACCTTGACATAACCCGCCATGCGCACTGCGGCACACACTGATTTCATGAAAGCGATGCACATACGAGAAATCGGGTTCTACACGACCATCCAACACCAGCAAAGTCGCAGCACCAACAACCAACCACCCAAGTCGTGTTGTCCTTACTATAACAAACCCAGAAAACCATAACATACATCGAACCACCAAACGAGATATATTTCAAGACCTGAAACCCAAATGTCTGATCCAAAAAACCAACGACTACAACCCCTCCCAGAAACCCTCGGATCATCTTCCCTCCAGAACATCAGCCCCCAATACAGTGATTTGCACATTTCGTCCCCAAATAAGTGGAGGAGGAAGAACAAGTGGCCGCAAATCCCTCGCTGCCAGGGAAGAAATCGGAGCAGGACTTGCCCATCCATCATCCACTCGCGATTCCAGTCATCCACTCTCATCGCATCCCTCACACCCCCAAAACTTCATACACCAACCCCCGGCCCTCAAGAATGTAATCCTCGCCATCGCACCCCTCACGCCCTCGCGCCCTACCCCCACGACCTCCCCTGGTCTACATACAAGATCTCCCACCACCACCACCACCACCACCACCCCCACCCATCCGCCCGCCCAGCCCCTGGGCACACGATTCGACTCTAGAGCGCCACTACATGTGTACGCTCGAGTGAGGATTGTAGGCTGGGCTGTAGTAAGCGACAGAATGGACGAATGAGATCTCCCACCACCACCACAACACCCACCCTGGGCAGACGATTCGACTCTAGAGCGCCACTACATGTGTACGCTCGAGTGAGCATTGTAGGCTAGGCTATAGTAAGCGACAGAATGGATGGATGAATAGATGGTATTGGGTTTTAGTAGGGATCTGTTAGAAAGGAACTGAAGGGATGGAAAGGTGGTGTGGTGTGAAGTGGTATGATATAAAGCGAACAAGGATAAGGATAAGGAAATGCAAAAGCTCGCGTTTCGTATCCCGCATCGAGAAACATTGTACATGGGCGGAATAGTTTTTATTTCGCATGCAGCAGATTGATAGTTTAGCGATGATCCCACCCCCTTCAAACAAACCCCAGTCCACCCATCCACCAGCGCACCTCTCCCTCCAAATCCACAACAGTCAAATCACCGCCGATGCCACTCCTCCAACCACTCCCCCACAAACTCCACCTCACACTTCTGCGCCTCCTTAACCGGCCCCGGCGGCAACCCCGCCTTGGTTTCATTCGCAAACACCCCATTCTCATCCCAATGATGTACCGCCCCCTGAATCAGAATCACCGGCTCCTGCTTCGTGCTAACTCTCTTCTTCGCGTCCTGCGCCAGCGGCGTCACAGGCCGCCAGGGGTCGGCCTCGCCGCCGATGATGGCGAGGCGATCGTAGGCGATGTCGTAGCCGCCGTATTTGTTGATGGCGTTGACGTCGGGCGGGGTGGTGATGCCGAAGGCGTCTTTGCAGATGAGGGATTCGTAGGGGAGGTCGAGGAGGCGGGAGATGAGGGGGAGTTCGGATTTTGGGACGCCGGAGCCGGTTTGAAGGTAGCCCCATTGGGTGCAGTATTGGTAGGGCCAGGAGCGCCAGGTTTGGGAGAGGTCGTCTTGGGCGTAGAAGGTGGCGTTGTTGTTGCTGAAGCATTGGTCTTGGGTTTGGCCCGATAAGGCGCAGGGCACGACTTGGGTGGTGTTGACGTAGTTGATGAAGTTAAGCATTTTGGTGGTGAGGGCTTGGGATTCTTTGGCGTAGCCGCCGGCGGCGATGAGACTTTTGACGGTGGTGGTTTGGCTTGGGGTGGCGGGGAAGTTGACGGAGGGGGCGGTGATGTTGTCGCAGTATTGGTAGAAGGATGGGTCGTTGAGTGCGGGATCCCAGTTGCGACCTTGCCAGCCTCCGATTCCGTAGCTGAGGACGTTGGCAAAGTCGTTGTTGTACCTGAATGACAGTTTAGCAACTTATTTGACAGACGAAATTCCTTTGCAAGCGAGCCAAGCAACAACCAGTGGATGAACTCAAGCCAAAGTGTACACTTAATTTAGAGGAATCACGGACAATAGGGGCCGGACTCTGTCTTCCTCCATGTCTGCTAGAAGAATAGACCAAAGGATATGATGTACATATAAATTACGATAACGATGTTACGTTTTCTCAAACGCTAATAGAAATGACTTCTACATATCCGAAATGTCGACTCACGTAAGATCCTGTAATCCAAAAGCAGCCTTCAATTCAGTGGTTAACTCCTTCTCGTTTTTGCCAATAATGATGTTGTCGACTATATTCGTAACCTTTTGCGTTGTCGAGATACAATCATGAGGACCGTACTGACGAACCGGTTCGTAGTATTGCCAGTAATCATATATGGCTTCCGTCACGCCTGAAGATGAAATAGCTCCTAATTATCAAATTAGCCTTGAGAACTTACTTTCACGGTTTTTGCCAAAGCATCGTTTTACCAAAGAACACATCTGGGTACAGAACTCGAAGAAATGCTACGAATGCTCCGGCATAGGAGCCTCCATACGCAATGTAGGGAGCATGTGGCGCTGTGAGCTTATATTTTTCCAACCCTTTGAAAACAATATTTTTGGCAAAGTATGCGGTGTCAGCCAGTGCTTGTTCGGTAGTCAAGAAACGCAGATTCTTAGTTGAAAGATCCGACGTTGGCATACTCGTGCCATAATAACGATGCTCCAGAACCACGGCAACGCCATTGGTAGCTTGGGCGATCTGAGCGATGATACCCTTTTGGAGATATGGCAATCGTCCTACACCGCTAGTCTCTCCACTTTCAAGCACAATCACCGGCCCTCCTGGTTTGTAGTGACTTCCGTCAAACCAGTAGCGTAGAGGGAACTTGGCACCTGAGTGGGGTGCGTACTTGGACTCATTATGAAAGTGGTCAACTGGGACCTGGAGGTTGTAGGCGGGATATAGCGCCGCCGGATCCACACCACGTTTAGAGAGTTTAGGTTCGACATCGTTCCTGAGTTGACTAACTGGTGTAGTTGCAAATCTGGCTGAAACGAATGAGGCCAGTGCCAAAAGAGAAACGGCAAGTCTGAGAGCCATACTGGAGATATGACACAAAACAAGACAGCAACGACTAGTCGAAAAGAGAGAAGGGATTATAGCTGGTATTATACTGTTGCTCAAGTACTTTGAGCTTTGCCATCCTTTTCGGGGTAGTGTACCTCGTTACCGGAAGTGGAAGGTGTGTCGCACCTTATCTGCATTGTCATCCGCAAAGAACGGCAGCTTAAACGAAACGGTCTTCCCACTCCGTACTTGCAGTCTTGAACTGCCTAAATCTCACTGAACGATCGACCGAGCAAGTACGTCGAGGAGAGCGAATTCAAAGTAGCGCCAACACTCCTTGCGCACAAGGTTTGGGTGGAACTTCGGGGTATGCAAAACCATAAGAAATTCCTGTAGTCAACTGGCAATAACTCTGAATATTCCATAGCCCTCACAGTTTGCCATTGCACTCCCTACTGGCATGGCATCAGTTGGTCCTGGATTCTTGAACATTATACGACAAGTAGCGAGTTGCACTTAAATCTCTGTCGAATATCGAAGTGATCTTCCAGTGGAATTGAGTTCTGGTTGATGGAGAAAGAAAAGAAGCTGAGAACCATGGCACTCTTGATGCACCGGACTGCTTCGGAGGAGTCTTGTGAGGTATCATGGTTGAACAAGGCGACGGCATGAGTCTTGTGAAGCCCAGGAAGCCTGTACCAGTAAACATGCCACCTGGAAATGGTCCTACCAGGAGAGGATAGTCGACACTGCTGTAGTGAAATCTTGACGGCCCATCGACATCGAAGTATCCTCACAATTGAGTCTGAAGATACCAATATAGAATTGATAGAGTTGATGCCAGAGCAGATGAAGGGAATCTGAAGTGGACACGCGAGCAGCCTTCCGGGGAGCCTCGGTATCGCGTGTCTCCAGCCCCGAAAGAGGACTAGCCCCGAGGGCATCCGGATGCCGGCAATACCGTAGCCGGACACCGTGAATTCCATTTTCAGTGCTCTTCCATGTTTAGGTGGTGACGTTGCCATCAGTGGCATATTTATTATCTGTGTTCAGCGTGGAGGCGCAATGGGAATCTCTACTTTGTATACAACTGCACTTTTCCTTTCGCCACAGCAATCTGTACATAGGTACTATAACATTGACCTCACAACCTTTCTTAGAAGGCAAAACAGAGACTTGTCCTCATCCTGGCCAAGATGGTGTCCTTCCTTTCCCACGTCAACCCTACCCCTTCCTTTCCGTCTTACACAGGTCCCTACAGCGTTGGAAGCTATGCGGTCGAGATTCCTATAACAGAACTTCCCTCGATTGCAGCTTGCCCCGATCCAAACGTCACAACTGTTAGCTTTCGAATCTTTTACCCTTGCGAAACGCCCTCCAAAACACCCAAATCTGTGCACTGGATTCCAGAACCACAGAAAGAATACCTGAGAGCGTATGCAAGATTCTGCGGTGCAAGTCCTAGGCTCTCGGGCTTCATTCAGTGAGTCTTCGAAAAGATTTTCGGATATCAAGGGGCAATCTGACCATCTTTCAGGCATCTGCCGTTCTTCAGCATACTATCCTACGTGACGATCCCTGCATTTCGTAATGCCAGACTGCTTCCGCCGCCCACAAAGAAACGGCGATGGCCCGTTATGGTCTTCAGTCATGGATTGGGTGGATCGAAGAACGGATACAGTCACATCTGCGGCTCCGTCTCAAGCCATGGCATGGTCGTAGTCGCGCCTGAACACCGAGACGGTAGTGCACCGATTTCTTTTGTACAGAGCCAAGATGGGAATAGCAAAGCCGTGGATTAT